>OJVY01000005.1_pt1 | contig 211575 bp, 184 predicted proteins | sample 1600301 | NCBI WGS metagenome assembly OJVY01 (sample SAMN04436925, study PRJEB24849) | human gut metagenome | biome: human gut; feature: NICU; material: stool | host: Homo sapiens | place: USA: Saint Louis, MO | collected 2012-05-22
AACCACGGCAGGCGCGGGATATAATCTGGTTGCTTCGGCTACCCAGGGCGATATGAAGCCGTGGCAACGCTGGGTCGGGCTGGTGGCGCGGCTCATCCTGGGAGTCACACTCATCGTTGCGGGCCTGCTGAAGGTCACTGCCGTGGACTCGAGCATCGCCGCGGTACGTACCTATCGCATCGTCTCGTGGGATTTCGCGAAGGTCGTCGGCACCGCCATGCCGGTTGTCGAGATCATCGTGGGGCTGGCCATCCTCGTGGGACTTCTCACCCGATGGTCGGCCCTGCTCGGCGCGCTGGCCATGGTGGCGTTCATCGCCGGGATCGCATCGGTGTGGGCTCGCGGGATCAGCCTCGACTGCGGATGTTTCGGCGGAGGCGGACTGCGTCAGGACCCGTGGTCCACCGTGGTCCACGGGTACATCAAGGACATCGTGCGTGACACCGGCCTGTTCCTGTGCGGCCTGTGGTTGGTCATCCATCCGCGTACCGCGCTGTCCCTGGACGGTTGGATGAGCGCACCGGACGCTGCCATGCCGCCCGAGGAGCCTGCGACCCCTGAACGCGCGTCCCAGCAGCAGAACAGCGTGGTCGATGGGCGGTGAACACGTGTTCTTGCCGTCTCGTCTATCCTGAACTCGTCATCATGAGTCAACCCCTGGAGCACCAATGAGCCAGAACTCCTCCCGCCGCGAAGCAATGCGGGCCCAGCAACAGGCCCAGGAGGCTGCCGCACGACGCCGCAAGATCGTCGGCATCGTCGCGGGCGTTCTCGTCATAGCCATCATCGCCGCCGTCGTCATCTGGGCCGTCAATCGTGACAAGGGATCTGAGGAAGCCACCGGACCTCAGGTGAAGCCGCCGAGTGCCACCGGCTCTGCCCATGCCTACGTCGTCAACAAGGGCAAGGCCAAGAAGGGTGCCCCGGTGCTCAAGGTGTACGAGGACTTCCAGTGCCCGGTCTGCAAGCAGGTGGAGGACATCTTCGGCAAGAAGTTCGAGGCCTTGGCAGCCTCCGGTGACATCGAGTTGCAGTGGCAGACCCTCACTTTTCTAGACGATAGAATACCTGGTGAGTCTTCTCAGCGCTCTGCAGTTGCCACCGCTTGTGCTGACACTGTTGGCAAAATCGCTCCATATCACGACGTCGTTTTCGCCCACCAACCAGAAGAGGGCACCGGCTACACCGACGACCAGCTGCGCGGCGCCTTCGCCAAGGATGCCGGAATCACTGGCGCCGATCTCACCAAATTCCAGAAGTGCTATGACACAAAGGCCACCAAGGACTTCGCCACGAATGCTGCCGAGGAGGGGCTGAAGGAAGGCATGAAGCTCGAGAAGAAATTCGGGACTCCATTCATGACAGTTGACGGAAAACCCTGGAATGACTGGACGAACTTGGCAGAAGCCAATCAGAACCAGCTGCTAGACGCCATCAAGAAGGCCGCCAAGTGAACCTTTCACCCTGCCCCACGTGGGTTCGGGTCCACCACTGCTGACGAATGACTCGCGGGTGGCAGGTGAGTGACTGCCACCCGCGAACCCCCACCATGCGAAGCCATCGAGAACCCGGGTCATGACGCCCCTGGACGCGGTGTGGATGCGAACAACAGTCTCAGCATTCACACCGCGTCCGTCGCATTCACTAGACTTCAGGCCATGACGTCACAGACCCACGAAGAAAACGGCACGCCGACTCGCGGCGTGGTGCCCGACAAGCCAGCCCTGGAGGGGCTCGAAGCCAAATGGGGCAAGGTCTGGGAGGACGAGCAGCTCTACGCATTCCATGGCGACCAGGTGGAGTCCCGCGAGGCAGTGTTCTCCATCGACACCCCGCCGCCGACCGTCTCGGGACATCTGCATCCCGGGCACGTGTTCTCCTACACCCACACCGACACCATCGCTCGTTACCAGCGAATGCGGGGCAAGAAGGTCTTCTACCCGATGGGCTGGGATGACAACGGCCTGCCCACCGAACGTCGCGTCCAGAACTACTACGGCGTGCGCTGCGACCCGTCGCTGCCCTACGACCCGGACTTCGAGCCACCGGCCAAGCCGGATCCCAAGCACCAGATCTCCATCTCGCGTCGCAACTTCGTGGAACTGTGCGTCAAGTTGACCGCAGTCGATGAGAAGACCTTCCAGGACCTGTGGCGTTCCGTCGGTCTGTCGGTGGACTGGAATCAGCTCTACACAACGATCTCACCGGAATCCCAGCGCATCGCCCAGTTGGCGTTCCTGCGCAATCACGCCCGCGGTGAGGCCTACCTCAACGACGCCCCGACCCTGTGGGACGTCACCTACCAGACGGCGGTGGCCCAGGCCGAGTTGGAGGCCCGTGACTACCCCGGTGCCTATCACCGACTGGCCTTCCATCGCGACAATGGTGACGACGTCTTCATCGAGACGACTCGCCCAGAGCTCCTGGCGGCCTGCTGCGCCCTCATCGCCCACCCCGACGACGAGCGCTACCAGCATCTGTTCGGCACCACCGTCACCACACCGTTGTACGGGGTCGAGGTGCCGGTGATCGCCCACCCGGCTGCCGAGATGGACAAGGGCGCCGGCATCGCCATGTGCTGCACCTTCGGTGATCTCACCGACGTGCAGTGGTGGCGGGAGCTGCAGCTGCCGACTCGCACCATCATGGGACGCGACGGACGTATCATCCGCGAGACGCCGGACTGGATCGTCAACACCGAGGCCTACGAACAGATTGCCGGCAAGACGGCCTTCACCGCCCGCAAACTCGTCGTGGAGGCCGTGACGGCATCCGGTGAGATGGACGGTGAGCCCCGGCCCACCGAGCGCAAGGCGAACTTCTACGAGAAGGGCGACAAGCCCCTGGAGATCATCGGCACCCGCCAGTGGTACATCCGCAACGGCGGCCGCGACGAGGAGCTGCGTGCCCAGCTGTTGGAGCGTGGCCGCGAACTGGACTGGGTGCCCGAGCACATGCGGCACCGCTACGAGAACTGGGTCGAGGGACTCAACGGTGACTGGCTCATCAGCCGTCAGCGCTTCTTCGGGGTGCCGTTCCCGGTGTGGTACCGGCTCGACGAGCAGGGCGAGCCCGACTACGAGCACCCGATCGTGCCTGCCGAGGACGAGCTGCCGGTCGACCCGGCCTCCCAGGCCCCGCAGGGCTACCAGGAGGAGCAGCGCGGCCAGGCTGGTGGGTTCATCGGTGACCCGGACGTCATGGACACCTGGGCGACCAGCTCACTGACCCCGCAGCTGGTGACCGGTTGGCAGCGCGACGACGACCTGTTCGCCAAGACCTTCCCGATGGACTTCGCCCCCGAGGCCCATGACATCATCCGCACTTGGGTGTTCTCCCGTATCGTGCGTGCCCATCTCGAGAACGGCGTGTTGCCGTGGAAACGTGCCGCGATCTCCGGGTTCGTCACGGATCCCGATCGCAAGAAGATGAGCAAGTCCAAGGGCAACACGGTGGTGCCCACCGAGATCATCGAGCAGTTCGGTGCCGATGCGGTGCGTTGGCGTGCGGCGATGGCACGGCCCGGCATGGACTCCCCCTTCGACAAGGCACAGATGAAGGTGGGTCGTCGTCTGGCGATGAAGGTCCTCAACGCGTCGAAGTTCGTGCTGGGTTTCGGTGCGGGCGGCAAGCTCACCGACGTGACGAATCCCGCCGACCTGGCAATGCTGGCTGGGTTGCGCCATCTCATCGTCACGGTCACCGAGGCTTTCGAGCAGTTCAACTACACCGCTGCCCTGGAGGCCTCCGAGCAGTTCTTCTGGACGTTCTGCGACGACTACCTGGAGCTCGTCAAGGAACGTGCCTACGACTCCGACGGCGCCGATGAGGCCGGTGCGCTGAGCGCTCGCACCGCGCTGCGCACTGCCCTGGACGTCCTGCTGCGGCTCTTCGCGCCGTTCCTGCCGTTCGTCACCGAGGAGGTGTGGAGCTGGTGGAAACCTGGCTCGGTACACATCGCCTCGTGGCCGATTCCCGAGGAACTGCCCTGTGCCGGTGACGTGGAGCTGCTCGAGGACATCTCGGCGGCCCTGGTCGAGCTGCGCGGCGTGAAGTCCACCCACAAGAAGCCGATGCGCACCCCGATCCTGCACGCCACGGTGAGCGCCCCGGCATCCATGATCGAGCATCTCAAGTTGGTGCAGACCGATCTGGCGTACGTCTCCAAGACCGAGAAGTTCACCTGGGTCGAGGGCGGTGAGGAGCTGAGCCTGGAGGCTGAGCTCGGCGAGCCGCCAGCCAAGAGGAAGTAAGGCCGCATCGCTGACGTCCGTCAGAAGGACGCCAGCGCAGGACGGGCGTTGGTGTGAGGTTCGCGCCAACGCCCGTTCCCGCACCACGCACATTTCACGTCCCGGCAAGGCATGTCACCGGCCAGAGACTTTGATCCCCTCCGGGGCCCTGACCACTCGACCTGGTAGGTCAGTGCTGAACGAGCGGTGCGGAACAGCCGAGCGGTACAGGCAATACTCGGTGCGGGACAACACGAGCAGTGCGGGCAACACGCAGTACGGGACACCACAGGAGGCACAGGGCAACACAGGTATGCAGGGCAGCACGAGTGGTGACCCGCCCCCCGCGAGGCAGACGGGTCACCGCTGCATGTGATGGCTTCGTCAGCGCGGCACGACCCCGCCAGGATCGGGGCAGCTTCCGTCAGGGCACGGGGGCTGCCCAGGCGTCGTTGCGACGGTTCAGGGGCAGACCGGCCGCTTCGTCAGTGACGGGGCTGCCTCACCAGGATTGCGGGCTTCCTGTCAGGCTGCCCGCGGCTCACTCCTCCACCGGACCACCGAAAGCTGCCGGCGGCATGGCAGGTGGGATGGCAGCCGGCCGCTCACCCAGCTGGGCGATGCAGTAGTCGATGGCGGCATCGAGCTGGACGTCGCGATCGGACTCCCAGTCCTCCGGGCGAACGGTCACGGTGATGTCCGGATCGACGCCGTGGTTCTCCACGCCCCACCCGTAGTCGCCGTACCATCCGGCATAGCGCGGCTGGGTGACCTCGGTGCCGTCGACCAGGTCGAAACGTCCGTCGATACCAACCACACCACCCCAGGACCGCTCCCCCACGATCGGGGCATATCCCATGGCCTGGGTGACGGCCGAGACGATGTCACCGTCCGAACCGGCCCACTGGTTGGTCACCATGACGATCGGACCGCGCACGGCATTCTGGGGATACGTGGCGGGGGTGTCATACCATTTGCCGAAGTCCCAGCCGAGCACCTGACGTGACAGCCGCTCCACGACGAGCTGGGAGGTGTGGCCGCCGTGGTTGAAGCGCACATCGGCAACAACCCCTTCGTGACGAGTGGCCTCGACGATCTGACGGTGCAGCTCGGCCCATCCGTTGGAGACCATGTCTGGTACGTGCAGGTAGCCCAGCCGCCCACCGGATCGTTCCTCGACATAGCGGCGTCGAGAGGCGACCCAGTCGTGGTAACGCAATGGGGCCTCATCGGCCACGGGTACCACGGCCACCCGACGCATTTGATCCCCGGTACGCACGGTGAGTTCCACCGTGTGCCCGGCAGAGCCCTCCAGAGCCTCGCCCAGGCTGAGATCGTGCCCGAGCTTGTTGCCGTCCACGGCCACGATGACATCGCCGTCTCGCACTGCCACCCCGGCGGCACGCAACGGTGACCAGGCCAGCGGGTCCGATGACTCACCGGGCACGACACGCACGATCGGCACCCCATCGTCGGTGGGGACACCGTAGTCGGCTCCGAGCAGTCCAGCGCGCAGACTCGGGTCACCGTCGAGCCCGGCTGGCGAGACGTAGGAGTGTGAGGTGTTGAGCTCGCCAACGGTCTCCCAGAGGATGTCGTACAGGTCGTCGACGCTGTGGATACGATCGACCAGTGGGCGGTACCGACGCAGCACCGCCTCCCAGTCGACGCCATTCATGTCGTCGCGCCAGTAGTGGGTGGCCATGAGACGGCCATTCTCGTCGAACATCTGACGCCACTCGTCACGCGGGGTGATGCGTCGACGCAATCGCGTGAGATCAACGGCAACGTGGGCGGGGTCCTCGGCATCCACCTTGTGATCGCTGGGCACGACGCTGACATCGTCCTTGTGACGCACGATGAGTCGTTCCCCGTCACCGGAGACGGCGAAGGTGTCGACGGCCTCGACGATCCTCTCGATGCGCCGGGAGGCGAACCCGTAGTGGACGAGGGCGTCGGCGGGAGCCTCTCCGGTGACCCCGGCACGGGTGGCTCCGAGCTCACCACCCCGATCGGCCTCCTCGATCCACACGACACCGTCCTTGACGGCAGCCAGGCTGCGATACCGACCCGAGGCAACCGGGAAGGGCACCAGACGCTCCTCGAAACCATCACTGTCCAGTTCGCAGGTGACCGTGGGTGCATGGCCCGAGTCACCAGCGGCGTTGGCGAGGGCCTTCGCCTTGGCGTCCTGCACCTCGCTGATCCGCCATCCTTCGGGAACCGGTCCGAACGGTGAGGGTTCACTCGCCGACAGGGGCGCAAGCCACGGTCGGATGGTGTGCCCGAAGGACAGGTCGAAGGTCTGACCGTCGTAATGCGGGTCGAAGGTGCGTGCGGAGAGCATGACGAGGTACTTGCCGTCAGCGGTGAACACCGGGTTGGAGTCGTCGAAGGTGCCCTTGGTGAGTTGGAACGACTCGCCGAGCCCGTGTTCGTCCCAGCAGAAGATTGCTCCGCAGCTGTCCTCACCGTCGCGTGCCTGACGCCACACCAGGTACCGTCCGTCCGGGGACCATGCCAGTCCGGTGGCCTCGCCCTGTGCGGAGCGACCCACCTGACGTACCTGGCCGGATTCCACCGTGACGATGAGAACACGTCCGTCGTGGCTCACCACGGCGATCTTGTCACCGGCCGGGGAGGGCTCCAGCCAGAGCACCATGCCCAACTGCCCTGCGGCAATTCGACGTGGCTCCCCGGTGTCGCGGTAGCCACTGCCGTCCAGGGCAGCCACCTCCAGGCAGTCGTCGTCGGTGACGTCACTGGCCCACACCCCCAGGCCGGTGTTGCCCAGCGCTTTGGGGGAACGCACTCGGGCCGTGGCGTCGGCGGACAGTGCACGTGCCGGGCCACTGCGATGGGTGAGGTAGTAGGCGGCTCCACGCCACTCGAGCAGGGACCCGTCCCCACCGAAGTCCGAGGTGATCGACTGCAGCCGGTCCGTGGGATCGACCGAGACCGGGGCGGGTGCACCGATGCCCAGCTCCACATCGATCTGGTCGGAATGGGCGTCCAAACCGTCCATGACGTACAGCTGGCCATGCGCATGGTAGACGATCGTCGTACCGTCGGTGCGCGGGTCACGCACGTAGCCATGTTCCTCGGAGTGGTGGGTGTGTTGGCGCAGATCGGCACCGTGGGCGTCGACCGACCACAGCTGGGCCTGCTCGGTGGGATTGTCGGGCAGCACCGCCCCCATGTCGGAGCTGAAGATGAGCCGGCCGTCGATCCAGCCGACTCCGTACCGTCCAGCCTCGACGTCAATGCCGTCATGGTCCTCGCCATCTCGCAGCAGACGCGTGAACTCGTCCTGCCCAGCGGCCCGCAGCCAGATCTGCCCGGCGGTGCCGCCTCGATAGCGCTTCCACTTGGAGCAGTCACCGGAGTTCGGGGTGACGGTGGCGATGTCACCCTCCGGTGAGATCGCCAGATCCATGCCGGGTCCATATTCCAGTCGCTCGATCTGACCGTTCAGACTCACCGTGTACAGCCACATGAGGCCGACGTCATTGGTCTGGTGCGGGGAGCAGAAGACGATGTGGTCCTCGTCGAGCCAGCCGATCGTCAACAGTTTGCGAGCACCGAGCCAGGTGAGTCGGTGCTGTTGCCCACTGGCCAGGTCGAGTACGTACACCTCGGGACGCTGGGCCAGGTATGACGTCCACGCAATGCGCGTGCCCGACGGCGAGAATCGAGGATTGCGTACCGGGGCATGGTCAGTGGTGACGCGGCTGGCGCGTCCTCCGGTGACGGGAACCAGCCACAGATCGTCGTCAGCGGTGAACACCACCAGGTCATCGTGAATGTCGGGGTATCGCAGATAGCCAGATGCCATGAATTGAGCCTAGCCGAGCGATGGAACACTTGGGGGGCATCTCTCGATAGAATTGTCGATACCGTATTCGACACTGCTGACCCGTGAGACAAGGAGTGACCATGGCAGGCAAGTTCAAGGCGGCGAAAAGGGCAGTCGGGGCCGCAGCCGCGTTCATTCCCGTGGCCCAACGCGCCTGGGACACCCTCAACGAGAACGACCGTGCTGCCAAGGCCCTGCACACCGGAGTCGATGGGATTCGCCGATGGGCGATGTCTCGCACCCGCACGGGTCAGCTGACCCTCACAGCCGAGGCCATTCGACAGTATGCCCAGCAGTCGCAGGATCCCCGGGCCAGCCAGTGGATTGCCAAGGCCGACGAGATTGATCGGCTCGTCCCGGTGCTCGATCGTCAGAACGGCGCCCAGCGCAGGAAGACCTTGGACCAGCTCAGGAGAAGCGCCGATCAGGTCCTGGACGAGGTGGCGCACCACACCAATCTCACGGACGTCTGAGGATCCAAGCTGGACCTGCTGCCACACCACGTCGGCTCTTCCCCACGACCAGGCGACCAACCCGGTTCATGGCGACGCCGGCGCAGGCACCAGGCAGGCAAGGCCCGCGGGATCGAATCCGTCAGGCGGACAGCCTGCGGGGTCGAGTCCGTCAGGCGGACAGCCTGCCGCGGGCCACTCGGGCCCGGGAGGAGTACTTGCACCGAGCGAGGCCACGCACGGCGTCTGCGGTGACGACGACTCGTGCCACGTCCTGACGCGACGGCACCTCGTACATGACCTCCATGAGGGTCTCCTCGAGGATGGCACGTAGTCCACGAGCGCCCGTGCCCCGTTCCAAGGCCTTGTCGGCAACCGCGCCGATGGCCTCCTCGGTGAACTCGAGTTGCACGCCATCAAGCTCGAAAAGTTTCTCGAACTGCTGAGTGAGCGCATTGCACGGCTCGGTGAGAATGCTCATGAGAGCCTCCCGATCCAACGGATCCACCGTCGTGATCATGGGCAGTCGCCCAATGAACTCCGGGATGAGCCCAAACTTGTGCAGATCCTCCGGGGTCGCCTGGGAGAGCAGGTCGTCCTCATCGACGACGTCGCAGCCGTCATCGACGTTGAACCCCACCGGACGGGCCCCAACACGCTGGTTGATGATGTCCTCCAACCCAGCGAATGCCCCCGCGACGATGAAGAGAATGTTCGTCGTGTCAATCTGCAGGAAGTCCTGGTGCGGGTGCTTGCGTCCACCCTGGGGCGGCACCGAGGCAGTCGTCCCCTCGAGGATCTTCAGCAGGGCCTGCTGGACGCCCTCACCCGACACATCACGGGTGATGGAGGGATTCTCGGACTTGCGGGCGACCTTGTCGATCTCGTCAATGTAGATGATTCCGGTTTCGGCGCGTTTGATGTCGAAATCAGCGGCCTGGATGAGTTTGAGGAGAATGTTCTCCACGTCCTCACCGACATACCCGGCTTCCGTGAGAGCTGTGGCGTCCGCCATGGCGAATGGCACATTGAGCCTGCGCGCCAAGGTCTGGGCAAGATACGTCTTGCCACATCCGGTTGGTCCCAGCAGCAGGATGTTCGACTTGCCCAGTTCGATGTCGTCGTCCTCGGCACGCCGGGCGTGGGACACCTCGGTGGCGGCGTGGATGCGCTTGTAGTGGTTGTACACCGCCACGGAGAGAGTACGTTTTGCTCGTTCCTGACCAATGACGTAGGTGTCGAGGAATTCGCACATCTCCCGTGGCCGAGGAAGATCCTCCAAGGAGGTCGTCTGGGACGACTCGGAAAATTCCTCCTCGATGATCTCATTGCACAGGTCGATGCACTCATCACAGATGTACACCCCGGGCCCGGCAATGAGTTTCTTCACGAGTTTCTGACTCTTGCCACAGAAGGAGCACTTGAACAGATCACTGCTCTCTCCCAGACGCGACATGCGGTTTCCACCCATCAGGATCAGATGTATTCGTCACGCGGAACACTGAAGAATACTTTTTACCGTTCAATGAATTTTAGCTCGCGGTGTGGTCCGGACAAAATATCGAATTGTCTGTGGACGAAACCACGGCATGGGGTACGCAAGGTGGTGGACAACTCCGGTGCCCACCACCTTCAGTACGTGCTCAGGCCATCACGGCCTCTCAGGCCACTCCGAAGATCTCGTCAATGAGACCGTACTCCTTGGCCTCGGGTGCCGTGAGGTACTTGTCGCGGTCGACGTCCTTGGACACCTGCTCCACACTCTGCCCGGTGGCCTCGGAGAGCATGGTTTCCATGAGACGACGAATTCGCTGGATCTCGTTGTCCAGGATCTCGATGTCGGTGGCCTGACCGTACGTGGCCTGCCCCATCGCCGGCTGGTGGATGAGGATGGTCGAGTTCGGCAGCGCGAACCGCTTGCCCTTGGTACCAGCAGCCAGCAGGACGGCAGCAGCCGAGGCAGCCATTCCCAGGCAGACGGTCTGCACGTCGGGACGCACGTACTTCATCGTGTCGTAGATGGCGCTCATCGCCGAGAAGGAGCCGCCGGGTGAGTTGATGTACATGCTGATGGTGCGCTCCGGATCCATCGACTGCAGGCACAGCAGCTGGGCCATGACGGCATTCGCGATGTCATCGGTCACCGGGGTGCCAAGGAAGATGATGCGATCCTCGAAGAGCTTGGTGTAGGGGTCGACCCGGCGCACGCCGTAGGAGGTGCGCTCCTCCCACTGCGGGATGTAGTAGTCCATGGACGGGTTCATCGGCGCGGTGCCGGACGGTGTCGACTCGGATTCGCGCAGTGCAGCACCCGCCTGGGCTGCGTTGAAGTCAGCCATGTCGAAAAGATTCATGTCAGTCCTCACTTGCTGGGAGCGTCCTGGCTCAGATGAGCCGCGCTGGCATAGACGTGGTCGATGAAGCCGTAGTCGAGTGCCTCGGCAGCGGTGAACCAGTGGTCCCGCTCGGAGTCCTCGATGATCTTCTCGACGCTCTGGCCGGTGTGCTCGGCATTGATCTCGGCCATCTCACGCTTGGTGTCCTTGAGGAACTTCGCATTGATGGAGATCTCGGTGGCAGTGCCGCCCACACCGCCCAGCGGCTGGTGCATGAGGATCTTGGCGTGTGGCAGGGCGTAACGCTTGCCCTTCGTGCCAGCGGTGAGCAGGAACTGCCCCATGGAGGCAGCCATACCCATGGCAACGGTGACGACGTCGTTGGAGATCCACTCCATGGTGTCGTAGATCGCCATGCCGGCGGAGATCGATCCACCTGGGGAGTTGATGTACAGGTAGATGTCAGCGTTCGGGTCCTCGGCATTGAGCAGGAGCATCTGCGCGCACAGGGCGTTGGCATTCTCGTCCTTGACCTCCGAGCCAAGGAAGATGATCCGGTTGCGCAGCAGGGACTGGTAGACGTTGTCCGTCATGCCGACTCCAGCAGACGCGGCGTCAGCCATCCGGGGCATGTCCGGCGCAGTGGGTGCATTCATCTCGTTCACGTCTACGAAACTACCGCGTCAGATCAACACATTCGACGATCGCCCCACCTTTTCGCCACAAGCCGGTTCACACTCAGACCATTCGGGGTGATCGTGGACCGTCCGCATGATCGTGGGCCCTCCGAGCTCGTGCACCTGGTCCGTGCGCACGAGAGCATTGGTCGGGACCGAGCTCGTACGCACTGCGGTCAGCCCCCAACCCCCGTCGTCCAGTCCCGTCACCGAGACGCCCGGGCCGAACTCATGGAGCCGAGGTCAGGAATGCTTCGACGGGGCGGGCGGGCCCACCGCCTCCTCGGGGTCGTTGGAGATCAGCGCGTTGACCCACCGCGAGTTGGGGTCGTGGTCCAGCAGCAGCGACTTCACGAGCAGCGAGCAGGGCAGGGCGATGAGTGTGCCCAGTGCTCCGAAGCACCACCCCCACAGCAGCAGGGAGACGAATGACATCGTCGGTGTGAGCCCCACCGCGTCACCGGCGAACTTGGGCTGGATGATCGACTGGATGACGAAGTTGAGCACGCTGTAGGAGACGATGACGGCCACGCAGGCGACCCAACCGTCCTGGAAGAAGGCCAACATGGCCGGGGGGAGCAGTCCGACGATGAAGCCGATGTTGGGAATGTAGTTCGTGAGGAAGCTGAACAGTGCCCACACCCCGGCCAGCGGCACACCGATGATGATCAACGCCACCCAGTCGAAACCCGCCACGATGAGGCCGAAGACAGTGGTCACCAGCCAGTAGCGGCGGATGCCGTGGGCGAAATCACTGAGTCCCAGTGCCATCCGGGGCTTGCTCAAGGCGGTGAGCTCAAGGCGTCGGTGCATGGACGGGGTGTCCATCACCATGAAGATCATTCCTGTGAGGATGACGACGATGAGGGTGACGACGCTCGAGGTGTCGGAAAGCACCGAGGACGTCACCGAGATGATCTTGCTCGTGTCGATTCCCTTGAGCTTCTCAGCGATGGCGTCCTCGCTGAAGCCGATCTTCGCCAGCCCTCGAACGCTTTCCTCGTAGGTGCTCACCATCTGTGGCATGTACTTCTGCAACTCGGTGACGGTGGCGGCCACCGACCACCCCATCCCGACGAATCCCAGGGCCAGGACGATGAGTACCGTCAGCCCAGACGTGAGGGCGCCGAGCCAGGAGGGGAAGGAGTGCTTCACCATCCATCGGTGGATCGGGTATGCCGTGATGAGCATGTTGAGCGCGAAGAACATGGGCGCAGCGACGTCGGAGAGCTCGTGCAACAGGCTGAGCACCAACCAACCGGCAGCAGTGGTGATGAGGACGACGGTGATCGACGGCAGCGGTCGATGGACGACGGCATCCGGATCATCGGCACGACGCTTGTCGACGGCGTCCACCAGGGCGGAGGCCGCCTTCATGATGTCGCGCTGGTTGGCCTCCTCGGTGGCCACGACCTCCGCACGCAGCTCCTTCTTGAACTGCTCGGTGGATTGACGCACTGCCTCGTCCTCGGCGGCCTTGCGCTCCCTGCGGGCCACTTCTCGGCGTCGAGCGTTGTCGTTGATCCGTGTCCCTGACCAGAGGTCTCGAAGCTTCTGAGGCAATTCCATGTGCTCTCCTGCAGCAGAAATAGGGGACGGGACCAGCGCACGTGTGCGGCCGACCCGGTGAGAGATGCGTCATGACGGATACGCCAGTCTCATTCTGACAGAGTGGCAGCCAGTGCCCAAAGCGCGTCAAGTGACAGCTCCCTGACGAGGATTTCCGCACCGGACCGAACCCATCTTCTCCCGGGAGACGGCACGGGCACCCCACTGCTGTGGAGTGCCCGTGATTCTGCGTCACTGTGCCGAGGGATCAGTCCTTCTCGACGTCCTTCTTGTCCGCGGTCTTCTTCGCCGTGGCTTTCTTGGCGGTCGACTTCTTGGTTGTGGTCTTCTTGGCGGCTGGCTTCTTGGTCGACTTGGCCTTGGTGCTCGACTTCTTGGCCTCGTCATCAGCCTTGGAGCTCTTGGCGTCGGCAGCCTCGTCAGCGGTGTCGGGCTGAGGATCCTCAGCGGGCTTCTCGTCCTCGGCCGGCTCGATGACGGCCCCGTCGGGACCGATGTGCTCAAGGTCGAGGACGGTGCCATCGGAATCCTTGACGGTGGCCTTGGCGACCATGTCGGCCAGGGCCTTGCCGCGACGAATCTCCTGCATCCACTCACCGACGAGGTTCTGCTCCATCATGCGCTGGGCCTCGACCTCCGGGGAGGTGCCATTGGCCTGGGCCTTCTGGAAGAGCAACTGGGTGAGGTCGTCCTGCTCGATCTCGAACTCGCCGTCCTCGGCAGCCTTGTCCAGGATGAGCTGGGCACGCAGGGCGTCGATGGAACGCTTCTCGATCTCTGCCCAGAAGTCGTCCTCGTTGTCGATGTCCTCCTCGGAGTCCTCGAGGTACTGCTCAACCGTGAGGCCGGCCTGGGCGAGCTGCTGGGTGACCTGCGTGCGGCGAGCCTCGATCTGGGACTCGACGACCTTCTCGGGCAGGTCGAAGGACGTCTTGCCGAGCAGGGCCTCCAGGACGTTGTCCCGGGCGTCGGCAACCTGGCTCAGACGAGCCTGGTTCTCCATGGACGTGCGCAGGTCCGCGCGCATCTCCTCGACGGTGTCGAACTGGCTGACGAGCTGAGCGAACTCCTCGTCAACCTTCGGGAGTTCCTGCTCTGACACCTTGGTGACGGTGACCTTGATGTCGGCCTCCTCACCGCGCAGTGCGCCACCGACCAGGGTGGAGTGGAAGGTGGCGTCCTCGCCGGCCTTGAGTCCGATGACGGCGTCGTCAAGGCCCTCCAGCATGCCCTCGGCACCGACCTTGTAGGTGATGCCCTCGGCAGTGGCGTCCTCGAGGATCTCACCATCCTTGGAGCCTTCGAGGTTGATGACGGTGATGTCGCCCTTGGCGGCGGCACGATCCACCTCGGTGTTGGTGGCGAAGCGCTCACGCAGCAGCTCAACCTGCTTGTCGATGTCCTCGTCGGCAACGGTGAGCACCGGCACCTCGGCGGTGATCTCGGAGGCATCGGGAACCTCGAAGTCAGGACGCACGTCCACCTCGGCGGTGAACTCGACGAGTTCACCATCCTCCAGCTTGGTGACGTCGACCTCGGGCTGGCCCAGGGGAACGATCTCATTGTCCTGGATGGCCTGGTTGTAGGCCTCCGGGAGAGCATCGTTGATGGCCTGCTGCAGCACGGCGCCGCGGCCGAAGCGCTGGTCAATCACCGGGGCGGGAACCTTGCCCTTGCGAAAGCCGGGAACGCTCACCTGGGAGGCGATGTCCTTGTAGGCCTGGTCGAGAGTGGGCTTGAGCTCATCAAACGTCATCGTGATGGTGAGCTTCACCCGGGTGGGGCTGAGCTGCTCGAGGGTGCTGGGCACGAAAGGTCTCCTGAGTGGTCCGATATTTCCTCCGCCGGTTGGGCGGACACATGCTCAGCAATTCTAGCGAGATGGGTGGATGGTATCCAAGCCCGGTACCCACATGGGTCCAGCCATCACAGGACAATTCAGTGTTCGCGGGCTTGACTGGTGGGTTCGTTGGTGCCCACACGTCGCAGACATGGGATGCCCTGGAAACTGGAAAAGGCCCCTTGCGGGGCCTTCTGGAGCGGATGACGAGAATCGAACTCGCGTAGCCAGTTTGGAAGACTGGGGCTCTACCATTGAGCTACATCCGCATGTTCCGCACGGAACTTGGTCAACTGTACACGACCTGAGCGGACGCGTCACATCGTGGAGCGCCGCTTCATGACTCCTCCAGCAGCGGCAACGATCTCAACCCCCGTTCCAGATGCCAGGTGACGTAGGCCGAGACCAGGCCAGCCGCCTCACGGATGACCACCATCGGCACGTCGCGAACCGCGGGCCAGTCCCCCACCAGCAGGGCCTGAAGGTAGGCAAGGGTTTCTGGACGCGGATGTGGGGTGGCGGGCGGCTGGCAATCCGCACACACCACTCCCCCCAGGCTCGGGGAGAATCCGGCATGCGGTCCGGGACGTCCACACACGACGCAGTCCTGCAGGTCGGGTGCGTACCCGGCTGCCGACAACGCTCGCAGCAGGTAGGAGTCCATGATGGTCTCCGCAGGGCGCCGCCCGTCAGGGGTCCCATGACCCAGGGTGCGCAGTCCACCGGCCAACAGACGGTACTGGACCGGGTCGGGCTCCTTCTCCACCGGTACCAGCCGATCGGCGGTCTCCACCATGACCTCGGCGGCGGTGAACAACTGGTAGTCCAGCCGCAGCGGACGTGAGTACGCGGTGATCGTCTCCACCTGCGAGACGACGTCCAGACTGCGTCCGACGACCAGCTGCAGGTCGACGTGGTTGAACGGGTCGAGTCGTCCGCCAAACTTGCTGGACGTGCGACGAACTCCTCGCGCCACGGCACGAATCTTTCCGTGGTCCCGTGACAGCATCGAGATGATGCGGTCGGCCTCACCGAGCTTGTAGGTGCGTAGCACGACGGCACGATCACGATAGGTGGGCATGCATCCCATTATGTGCCCACATCACCTGCGCACCGTCTGCGTCCTTGCGAGCAACACCGTTGCGTCAGCTGCTCGCCTTGTCAGCAGGGTTGCCCACCGAGTCATCTGAAGTGCTCACCCGTCTGGAATGTTCACCGGGCAACTGCAATGGGGCGCGGCCGGTCACGAGGAGTCGGTCAACCGCTGTTTGGCAAGTGCTTTGGCCACTCGGAGCCCACCAACTAACATGGCCTCATGTGAATTTCGGTGTTCTTCTCATGCTCGCAGTGTCCATCTCGATCCAACTCGGAAACACGTTCGCCGCAGTTCTCTTCCCCACCGTCGGCCCGATGGGAACCATGACACTGCGCATGGTGATCGCAGCACTGCTGCTGGCACCGGTGGCCCGTCCCAAGATTCACAACCACACCCGCTCCGACTGGATCTCGGTCCTTGAACTTGCCGTGTGCCTGGGCGGTCTCAACATCTGCATCTACTACGCCCTGTCACACCTGCCCATCGGTGTCGCCGTCACCGTGGAGTTCCTCGGACCGCTCACCCTTGCCGCCCTGGGCAGCCGCTCATGGCGCGACGGCATCGCCATTCTTCTCGCCCTCACCGGTGTGGCAACGGTCTCCGGGGCGATCAACGCCGACTGGAGCCAGCTCGATCTCTTCGGACTGGGCATGGGACTGGCCGCCGGAGCCTTCTGGGGCCTGTACGTCAATGTGGCCCAACGAGTGGGACGCACCTGGCCGCAGATCGAGGGGCTGTGGTGGGCCATCCTCATCATCGGCATCGGCGTGACGCCATTCGGCATCTCCCAGGCGGGCTCCAACCTCGTCGCACCGAAGATGCTGCTCGCCGGCGCAGGAGTCGCCCTTCTCAGCTCGGCACTGCCCTACAGCCTCGAGATGTACGCGCTGCGCCGCATCAAGCAGAAGGTGTACGGGATCATCGTCGGTCTGGAGCCCGTGGTGGCAGCCCTTGCCGGCCTCATCGTGCTGCACCAGCACCTTTCCGGCACCCAGATCGGCGGTATCGCCCTGGTCATCGTCGCCGGCTGGCTCGTCCTGGCCCGTGACAAGTCCGAGGAGCAGACGCTCACCGTCGAGGCCGGGCAGGACGATGGAGGCAAGGACGTGGCTGCGGAGGATCCGGCACCTGCCGGAGCTGCGACTGCGGCCACGGCAGAGACCGATGCACATGCCCACGCTGACCACTCATCGGCATCTGCCGGGCCACACGGCAACGCATGATCCCTGTCGCGTGCCCTGCGGTAATGTGTCCTCGCCCCAACCAGTCTGCCCTCGTACCTGAATCTGTCTCGTGTCTGAGTCCGTCCCCGTGTCTGACGTGACCGGCCCTGCGCCTCGCTGCAGCTGACGTCGACGGCCAAGTAGGCTGGCTCCATGCCATCGACCTCTCGTCCTGCCAAGCACGGCCCCACCCCCCATCCCTCGGGTGCCCGTCCGCCAAGACTTCCCGCCGAACTCATCCCCCGCCATGTCGCCATCGTCATGGACGGCAATGGTCGATGGGCCAAACAGCGCGGTCTCAAACGCACCGACGGGCACGCCCAAGGGGAGTTCGCCCTCTTCGACGTCATCGAGGGGGCCATCGAGATGGGCATCCCGTATCTCTCCGCATATGCGTTCTCCACCGAGAACTGGAAGCGCTCCCCCGAGGAGGTCCGCTGGCTCATGGGTTTCAATCGCGACGTCATCCACCGCCGCCGCGACCAGCTCGACGCCCTGGGGGTACGGATCCGGTGGGCCGGACGCCGCCCGAAACTGTGGAAGTCCGTCATCAGGGAGCTGACGCAGGCCCAGGAGCTGAGCGCCGACAACACGGTGCTCACCCTGCAGTTCTGCGTCAACTACGGGGGACGCGCCGAGATCGTCGACGCCACGCGTGAGATCGCCCGTCAGGCCGCCGAGGGCCGGATCGACCCCGACCACATCTCGGAGAAGACCTTCCGCACCCACCTCGACGAGCCCGAGATCCCCGACGTCGACCTGTTCTGGCGATCGTCGGGCGAACAGCGACTCTCCAACTTCCTGCTCTGGCAGAACGCGTATTCCGAAATGGTGTTCTCCGACAAGTTGTGGCCCGACGTCGACCGTCGTGATCTGTGGGAGGCAGTCGTCGAGTACGCCTCCCGCGACCGCCGCTTCGGCGGGGCCATCCCCAACGAGGTCGCCGGGAGCGCGGACGAACGACGCTGAGTGCTGCCCCGGCATGTGCACCATCCGGGAACCCCGGTTGCTCAGCGGCTCGGCCTGTTCTGCCCCGAGGGACGTCGGGGCCAGCTCACGGCATTGAGCTGTCCGCACCCCGGTTCAGAACCCCAACCGATTGAGGTACCTGGGGTCGGACTGCCAGTCCTCCAGCACCTTGACCTGAAGGTCCAGATGCACGGGGGTGCCCAGCAGGGCCGAGATGTGGCTGCGGGCCCGGGTGCCGACCTCGCGAATGTGTGAACCCTTGGCACCGATGAGGATGCCCTTCTGGGAATTGCGCTCCACGACGATGTTGGCCACGACGTCCAGCAGCGGGCGATCCTGCGGACGTCCCTCCCGGCTGCCCATCTCGACGATCTCCACCGCCACCGAGTGCGGCAACTCGTCACGCAGATCCTCCAGGGCCGCCTCACGAATGAGCTCGGCCACCAGCGTCTCGGTGGGTTCATCGGTGATCTCGCCATCGGGGTAGTACGCCGGCCCCTCCGGCAACAGGTCGATGACGATGTCACGCACCTCGTCGACCTGGCTTCCCTCCAGGGCCGAGCACGGCACGATCTCGGCGAACGTCACGCCGGTCTGCTGCTCCAGCTCGGTGATCGAGGCAAGGTGCTCGGCCATCCGCCCCGAGCTCACCAGATCGGATTTCGTGGCCAGGGCGATGAGTGTGGGCCGGTGGGCAAGTTCGGCGATCTGGGAGACGAGATAGGCGTCGCCCGGCCCGATGCGCTGGTTGGACGGCAGGCACACCCCGATGACGTCCACCTGCGACCAGGTGTCGAAGACGAGGTCGTTGAGCCGTTCGCCCAGCAGGGTACGCGGTTTGTGCAGACCGGGGGTGTCGATGAGGACGAGTTGGGCCTGCGCCGTGCTCACCACGCCACGGATGACGTGGCGAGTGGTCTGCGGCTTGGAACTCGAAATGGCGATCTTGGAGCCGACCAGGGCATTCGTCAGCGTCGACTTGCCGGCATTGGGACGGCCCACCAGGCACATGAACCCGGAGTGGAAACCGGGGGTGGTGGCCTCGGCGACCCGTGCCGCGACGTAGTCGACGTCGCTGAAGCCCTCCTCGTCGCCATCCATGAGATCGGCCAAGGACGGCATCTGCTCATCGGTCATCGTCGTTCTCCTGTTCCATGCTGTCCTCGGGTGCCCGGCGCACGACGTACGTGGCCACCTGGTGACGTCGTCCCGTGGTCTTGTCGGCAGTGATCTGCAAACCCTCCCACACGATGGAGGACCCGGCGATGGGAACCACGGAAAGTTCCTTGGCAACCAGACCACCGACCGTCTCGACGTCGTCGTCGTCGACGTCGAGGTCGAAGAGCTTGCCCAGATCATCGACCTGCATGCGAGTCGGCACCCGGAACACCCCGTCCTCGAGCTGCTCGGTCTGGGTGGGCTCGGGATCGTACTCGTCGACGATCTCGCCGACGATCTCCTCCAGGATGTCCTCGATGGTGGCAAGTCCCGCCGTCCCGCCGAACTCATCCACGACGACGGTGATGTGATTGCGGGCCATCTGCATGTCCTTGAGCACCCCGTCGACCGGGCGGGAGTCCGGGGAGAACACCGCAGGGCGCATGATGGACGACACGGTCTCACTGCGATCGGCGTCCGGCTTGTCCTGCAGCCGCTTGACGATGTCCTTGAGGTACAGCACCCCCTGAACGTCGTCCAACCCCGCACCGATGACCGGGATGCGGGAGAATCCGGACCGCAGCGCCAGGGAAAGGGCCTGACGCAGATTCCTGTCTGCCTTGATGAAGACGACGTCGGTGCGCGGAACCATGACTTCCTTGAGCAGGGTGTCACCCAGGTCGAACACCGAATGGATCATGTCGCGTTCGTCGGCCTCGATGAGGTCGCTGGACTCCGCGTAGTCAACCATTTCGCGCAGTTCCGACTCCGTGGTGAACGGCCCGTCGGCAAAACCCTTCCCGGGGGTCACGGCATTTCCCACCAGGATGAGCACCTGCGCCACCGGGGCCAGGACGGTTGCCATCCCGGCCCACAGACGTGACCAGAACATGCACACCTTGACGTCGTGCTGTTTGCCCAAGGTCCGTGGGGTGACACCCCACATGAGGAAACTCACCGCGACCATGATCGCCCCGCTCACCAGGACCTGCTGCCACACGGCGTCGAACTGTCCGAAGATGACGACGGCCACCAACAGCACCGAGGCAATCTCGGCACAGGTGCGCAGCAGTGTCGAGGCATTGACGTAGGGAGCCGGGTCGGAGGTCATGTCGATCAACCGGCGATGGGAGGCTCTGCCGTCCTCGGCGAGTTCCACGGCCCTACTGTGCGACAGATGGTCCAGGGCAGCTTCGGCATTGGCACACAGACTCGCGATGATCGCGAACAGCAGTGCCAGGACGAGGTCGATCCACTGATTCTGGGTCATTGGCCACTCGCCTGACGGTGTTCGTCCCAGGCGGCGATGATCTCGTCATTGAGGCCGAACATGATGCGTTTCTCCTCGGGCTCGGCATGGTCGTGGCCCAACAGGTGCAGCAGACCGTGGATGAGCAGGTACTCCGCCTCACCGTCGGGGGTACGACCGTTCTCGGGAGCCTGGCGGGCAGTGACGGTAGGGCACATGACGATGTCGCCGAGCACCCCGGTGGGTGGTGTCTGTCCGTCGGCCGGGACACGAAGCTCGTCCATGGGGAAACTCAGCACGTCGGTCGGGCCGGGAAGCCCCATGAACTTCTCGTGGTAGGCCGACATGGCCGTCTCATCGACGAGAAGGATCGACAGTTCGGCACTGGGATGGATCCGCAACCAGTCCAGGGCAAAGGTTGCCAGACCCACCAGTCGCTGTTCGTCAACCTTCTGGTCGGATTCATTGATGATGTCGATCATGCATTCCTCCTGGGGTTGCGTGGTCCCCGTCCTCACTGGCCCGCAGGTGCGTGGTGCCGGACTGACGCTCGGTGATGGTTGCCATGTGGGTCCTGGCATCTGCGATGACCCTGCCCGGACCTCTGCTCCCCGAGTCATGTTCCATCTTCTGTGCATCGTAGTGATCGTAGGCGGCGACGATACGTCCCACCAGTTCGTGGCGTACCACGTCGGTGCTGGTGAGATTGCAGAAGGCGATGTCGTCGACACCGTCCAGGATTCCCCGTACCACTCGCAGGCCCGACTGCATCGAACCGGGAAGGTCGGTCTGGGTGATGTCTCCGGTGACGACGATCTTCGACCCAAACCCCAGTCGGGTGAGGAACATCTTCATCTGCTGTGGCGAGGTGTTCTGGGCCTCGTCGAGGATGACGAAGGCGTCGTTGAGGGTACGACCACGCATGTACGCCAACGGAGCCACCTCGACGGTACCCGAATCCATGAGCCTGGGGACGGCGTCCGAACCCACCATGTCACGCAGCGCGTCATGGAGCGGACGCAGGTACGGATCGATCTTCTCGGTGAGGGTACCGGGCAGGAACCCCATCTTCTCGCCGGCCTCCACTGCTGGACGAGTGAGGATGATCCGGCTCACCTTCTTGGCATGCAGTGCCTGCACCGCCTTGGCCATGGCCAGATACGTCTTCCCGGTGCCGGCCGGGCCAATCCCGAAGACGATGGTGTTGGCATCCATGGCGTCGACGTAACGCTTCTGGTTGCGAGTCTTGGGGCGGATGACGTGGCCGTGATGGCTGATGATGTCGGCCGTCATCACCTGCGCCGGGGCCTCGCCCTTGCGGGTCATGGTGACGATGCGATCGACGTCATCGATGCGCAGTGAATGCCCGGTGCGCAGAATCGTCACCATCTCGGTGAGGACCTCGGTGGCCTCACTCACATGATCCGGGGAACCGGACAGACGGACCTCATTGCCACGTACCAGGATCTCCGCGTCCAGATCGTCCTCCAGCCGACGCAGGAATTCGTCACTGGGGCCAACCAGACTGATCATGGGGACACCGGCGGGAACGGTGAAAACGCGAGTGGCAGGTGCGTTGGGTGTTGTGGTGCTCAGGACAATCTCCATGGGTGCTCGCGTGCCAGATACCCTTCAACTGTAGTCGAGTACCGTACAGCGTCGAGAACCCGAGCATCCCACCCGGCCATGACGAGACTCCCGGGGCCTGCACATCGGTGGACGTACAGTTTCAGACGCAGCGACCGGGCAGCTTGGGCTGTGGACGGCATGGGATCCGGCGAGCACTGGACGGGGAATGGAGGCACGCATGGGCATGGGGTGGATCGACGATGCCGCATATGTCCTGGGCAGTGAGCTGTCGGTGGCGCAGACGCTCGGTACGGGGATGCGCACCTCGGTGGCCCGCTGCTGGGTGGACGGTTCGACAACGGCCACTGGCGGTGCCCGCACCGTGATCGCCAAGTGCTTTCACTCCAAGGCCATGTCACACAACTCCGGTGGGTTGGGGATCGTCCGGGAGATTGCCGGGTTGCGCAGTCTGGCGAATGCACCACTGTGCTACGCGGCCGACCAGGACCTGGGCGTGGTGGTCATGGAGGATGTGCCAGGCACGAGTCTGGGAACCATTCTGGCAGGCAACGACCCCTCGGCCGCGCTGGCCGCCGCCGAGATGTGGGGACGGGCGACAGCGACTGTGATGGCGGCATCGAGGCAGGAAACTTCTGATCGCCCGACACGCGACAGGGTCGTCGCATTTCAGGACGCCATCCGTCGCCTCGACCCCCAGACACGTTCAGCGGGCGGGCCAGCCTCTCCTCGTCTGCCAGCGCGTGGCCTGACGACACTGTGCGCGGCACTGGGACTCGACGTGCCCAACGATGCCGAACTCGAGATGTTCGCGACACTACGTGGGGGTGAGGCTGCAGAGGTCGTCACCCAGGCCGATCCACGTCCCGGCAATGTGCTCATCACCGATCACGCCAGATTCGTCGACTACGAAGCAGCCTCCGTTCACCACCCGGCAGTCGACGTCGTCAATCTGGTGATGCCGTGGGCCAGTTGTGATGGTCTCGTGGGAGTTCCCACAGAGTTCGTCGCTGCCGTGCGCGACGGATTCCTGGCTGGTTCCCGTCATGCTGGTTCGTGGCTGGCCGATGAACCGATGATCGGCCTGGCGGGGACGGCGGCAACACTTCAGCTGACCGAGCTGTCCCTGGACTCGCTTCGTCGAGACCGCCTGGATCAACGCAGCGACATGGCCAGGGGTGCGATGGTGTACCGCTGGTCATGGACCGCAGCACATGGCACGCTGACACCGATCATCGCCGATCTGTGCGGGCGGATGGCGCAGCGTGCAGTTCGGGACTGGGGATGGCCCGAGCACCTGAGTGTTGCACACTGTTTTTCACCCGAGAATCTCAGGTGCCAGGGACGACCGATGTGATCAAGGCCATGTCCACCCGCTTGGAGTTGGGTGGCGTCACCATCTTCACCGCCCGGCGAACTCGTCACACACCTTGACCAGTTCGGACGTGATGAGCGGCTCGAAGGCGGAGTGGCCGGCCATGACGATGCGCAGGTCTGCCGTCGGCAGGGCACGTTTGAGATCCACCGCCGTGGTCGCCGGGCAGCACATGTCGTAGCGGCCCTGGACGATGACCGTCGGGATGTCTGCCAACAGATTCGCGTTGCGGATGAGCTGGCCCTCCGTCATGAATCCGTGGTTGACGAAGTAGTGGTTCTCGATGCGGGCGAAGGCCAGGGCGTACTCGGGATCAGCCATCTCGTCGACGTGGGACTGCTGGTATCCCAGCGTCGTCGTCGCAGCCTCCCAGCTCGTCCATGCCACGGCTGCCGGTCCGTGGACGGCCGGGCTCGGGTCCCACAGCAGGTCGTAGTAGGCCGAGATGTTGTCCTGGGAGAAGTCATGGCCGGCGCGGCGCAGTGGCTCGCAGAACTTGGCCCACAGGTCCGGGAAGACGTTGGAGGCACCTTCGTTGTAGTACCAGTCCAGCTCGTTCTGGCGCAGGGTGAAGATGCCGCGCAGCACGAGCTCGCTCACCGCCTCGGGATGGGTCTCGGCATAGGCCAGGGCCAGACACGAACCCCATGAACCGCCGAACACCTGCCATGTGTCGATGCCAAGTGCCGTGCGCACCCGTTCGCAGTCGTCGACGAGATTCCACGTCGTGTTGGTCGCCATGTCGGCTGACGTCTGGGCCGAGGCGATGTGCGGGGTGGACAGGCCACAGCCACGCTGGTCGATGACGACGATCCGGTAGGCCTGCGGATCGAAGAAGCGACGACGCTCGGTGCCACCACCGCCACCGGGGCCACCGTGCAGGAAGATCACCGGTTTGCCCTCGGGATTGCCGCACTGCTCGACGTAGATCTGCTGGCCATCGCCCAGATCCAACATCCGGGTGTCGTAGGGCTCGATCTCGGGATACAGCTGGGCCTGCGGCTTGATGCCGAGTTCGCTCGTGGCGACGGTCATGACTCCTCCTCAGGTGTGCGGTGAGATCGACGATAGCAGCACCACCCGCCAGCCCGGCGGACCCAGCAGAGCCCGTGAGCACCAAGGCGCGGGAACGTCCTCGGCGTCATGCCGGATTGCCCCGAAAAGCGCCGGGAATGGCCCTGAGGAGTGCATTCACCGATGTCTGGCCCCGGGGCCTAAAATGCTCTGGCGTGACAACCAACGAGACCACTCGTACCCCGAGAACTGCCGTGTACGCCGATCGTGGCTCCGGCTACTTCGACATCATTCTGGCAATGATGTGCGTCACCGTGATCATCAGCAACATCGGTGGTTCCAAGGGCGTGCAACTCGGCCCGATCACCACCGACGGCGGCTTCTTCCTCTTTCCGCTCGCCTACGTCCTGGGCGACATCACCACCGAGGTGTACGGCATGAAGGCCGCCCGTCGAGCCATCGCCATGGGATTCATCATGGCCCTGATGGCGGTGCTGTGTTTCTGGGTCATCATCGCCCTGCCCGGATTCGACGACGACTACTCCCGCATGCACGACGCCCAGATCGCCGGAGCCCTGGGGCCCGTCTGGCAGATCGTCGCCGCCGGACTGTGCGGATTCGTGTGCGGTCAACTCACGAACTCGTTCATCATGACGCGGATGAAGGACCGCTGGCTCGAACGCGGCCTCATCGGGCGTCTCATGAGCTCCACCGGCGTGGGCGAGCTCGTCGACACCGTCATCTTCTGCACCATCGCCGCCCCGGTGGTGGGCATCTCCAGCTTCGACCAGTGGCTCAACTACGCCTTCTTCGGTTTTCTGTGGAAGACCCTCGTCGAGTACGCCTTCATCCCCGTGACGCGCCGGGTGATCGGGGTCATCAAGAAGCACGAACCGAGCTACCAGGCACAGCTGGCCGAGCAGACCGGGGCGTCCGAGCCGACGGTGCAGCGCTGAGAGGCCGGACCCACCAGACGTATTGGCTGGCTGCGCGGGGCTGAAGGATCAGGCGACGACGTCGGTGCTGCGCCATGCCACGCGCAACTTGACCTTTCCACCGGTCTTGAGCACCGAACGACGGTAGATACGCTCCCCACCCCAGATCGTCAGGGCGGAGAACAGCACCGAGATGAGTATGGAGACGACGACCTCCCACCACGCAGCTCCACCGGTGGCCACTCGGGTGGGCATCGCAATGGCGGAGGCCACCGGGACGTAACTGGCCACCACGGCCGAGATGCCATGATTCTGCGCGGCCTGAATGCCGAAGACGTAGGCAATCATGACGATCATGACCAGTGGCATCGAGGTGGATTGCAAGTCCTCGGTACGTGATGCGAGTGCACCGGCAGCTGCCCACAGGCAGGCCAGGGACAGAAATCCAACGATGAAGAAGACGATGAACCATGCCGTCGGAGCAGCAATGGTGCCGAGCAGGTCGGCAGCTGGGGTGAACGACACCCCGACACCCCCCAGGACGAGCAGGATCAGCATGAGTCCTGCCGCGAGGATCGTGTTTCCGATGATCTTGCCGGCCAACAACTGACGGGCTGGGATGCAGGCAAGCAGGATCTCGACGATCCGGGACTGCTTCTCCTCCACCACGGAAGCTGCGATGCCGTTGCCGAAGAACATCATGGTAAACATGTAGACGACAGCGAAGCCCACGCCCATGAACGTGGCGACGGTGTCGCGCCAGTTGTCGGCCTGGCCTGGGTCCACCGTTCCCGGTAGAACCGTGCCATCCGCCACTGCCTGCTGCGGGTCGACACCTGCCTTCTGCGCCAAGTCCGCGGTGGCCCGCGCCTCGACGGCCTTGGCAATGAGCTGGCCTGCACCACTGGTGACCGACGGGGGTTCATCACCGGACTCCAGGTGCCACGTCCCATCCTCGTGGTGGAGCACCAACTTCGCCTTCTCATCGGTGACGACCTCCCGCCCTTGTTCCAGCGAGGTCGTCCGCACTGTCTCGAGGATCTGCCTCTCACCGGTCTGCTGTGCCATCTTCTGCGCCTGGGCGACGATGGCTGCGCCGGCATCATCCGTCACGGCAACCGAGGTGGGCTTGTCATCCGAGGTACCCGATGTGATCAACGAGACTCCCACCGAGACCGCCACGATGACCAGAACGATGATGAGGGAGACGAGCAGCGACCTGTCGCGGATCTTCACACTCATCTCACGTCTGGCCACCGTCCACCACATCGACGACGTGCCTGCAACCCCGTCGGATCCCACACCGTCCCGCCGTGCACTGCTCGTTGCGTTGTTGCTCATGAGGCCACTCCTCGGTAGATCTCGGCGACGGTGGGCACGATGGCAGCGAATTCCTCCAACCCACCGTGCGACAGTGCCTCGGCGACGACTCGGTCCCTAGCCGCTGGATCGGTGAACTCCAGGATGGCACGTGCCCCCTGCTGCTCGACAACCTTGACACCGGCGAGGCCATGCACCCAGCCCACGTCGGAGGTGGCCACGAGACGGTGCCGTTCCGGACCAGATCGACGCAGCTCGTCGGTGCTGCCCTGGGCAACGATCCTGCCGTGGGACAGGATGACGAGGTCGTCACACAGTCGCTCGACGAGGTCGAGCTGATGGGAGCTGAAGAGTACCGGAACACCGGTACTGGTGACTTCGGAGAGAATGGCGGCCATCGCATCGACGGCAACCGGATCCAAGCCGGAGAAGGGTTCGTCGAGGACGAGGGCCACTGGCTCACCGAGCAGGGCCGCAATGACTTGGACGCGCTGCTGGTTGCCCAGCGAGAGTTCGGTGAGCTTGTCCTTGGCCCGATCGGCCAGGCCGAACCGCTCCAGGTACTCCATGACCTGGACGCGTACTCGATTCGTGGTGTACCCCTTGAGCGTTCCTAGGTAGACCAGTTGGTCGATGACGGGTTGCTTGAGGTACAAGCCACGTTCCTCGGGCATGTAGCCGATCTGACGGCGTACTCGGGTGGTGATGGAGTGGCCGTCCCACAACACCTGCCCACTGGTGGGTTCCAGGACGCCGACCACCATTCGCATCGTCGTCGTCTTGCCTGCACCGTTGGCCCCGACGAAACCTGTCATCACTGCCGAACGCACCGTCATCGACAGCTGATCGACAGCTCGTATCTCACCAAATGATCGACACAGATCCACAGTTTGCAGCAGGCTCATTGGCTCCTCACAGCATCATCAATTCCACTGGTTACATTCACATGGATGGTCATCACGAGCGACGATATCATAGAAATACTCTGAATTGAGAAATTATCCAGAAATCACATTCTTAATATCTGTCAAAATTGCTGGGCAGCAAATCCCCAGCTCAAAGAAGCAAGCATCAAAGTCCCTCGCATCAGAATCCTGTGACATCGCATGAGTCATCGAGGAAGAAGACGTATGAATACTAAAAGAAAGCCAGAAGAAATGGGATAATTCATCCTGGGATGAATCTCCGAAAGACATCATCGTGCTGTTGGCACAAGACGTCCACCGTAGGCATTCCATCGGCCCATGAACTCTGCCTCGAAATCGTCGAGTTCGCCATTGGCCATGGCGGCACGGATGCCGTCGACCAGACGTACCGTCCACCGTTCGTTGTGGATCGTCGCCAAGGTGTTGGCGAGCAGCTCCTTGGCCTTGAAGAGGTGGTGCAGGTAGGCGCGGGTGACATGGGTGCAGGTGTAGCAGTCACATCCCGGTTCCAGTGGCCTGAAATCGTGACGAAACGGCGCGGTGTTGACGTTGTAGCGTCCGTCGGCGGTGTAGATGGCGGCATTGCGCGCCACCCGGGATGGGTTGACGCAGTCGAAGGTGTCGGCACCGGCCCGACACGCGGCGAAGAGATCGTCTGGTTCGGAGATGCCGAGCAGGTGACGGGGACGGTCCTGCGGCAACTCGTCGGCACACCAGCCGACGATCGTGCCAAGATTGGCCTTCTCGATGGCTCCACCGATACCAAACCCGTCGAAGCGCTGCCCCTCGACCGTCATCGACGAGAGATCGCGGCAGGCCCTGCGACGCAGGTCCTCGTACTGGGCTCCCTGAATGACGCCGTAGAGGGCCTGGTAGGGACGCTCGGCGCTCAGACGTCGATGCTCGGTCAAGCACCGCTCGGCCCACCGCCGGGTGCGTTCCAAGGCCTCCTCCTGGTAGGCGCGGGTGTTGAACAGGGTCGTGAGCTCGTCAAAGGCCATCATGACGTCGGCCCCCAGCCGGTGCTGGATCGACATCGAGACCTCCGGGGTGAACCGGTGCAGGTCGCCATTGAGCGGGCTGCGGAAGGTGACGCCGTCATCGTCGACCATGGCCTTGCGGTCCCGATCGGCCGCGATGACGTCGGCCTCGGTGAGCTGGGAGACGTCCATGGCAAGGGTCTTCTTGAACCCGGCTCCCAGGCTCAGCACCTGGAACCCCCCAGAGTCGGTGAAGGTGGGGCCGTCCCAGGCCATGAACCGGCCCACTCCCCCGGCCTCGTCCACCAGATCGGGGCCAGGCTGCAGGAAGAGGTGGTAGGCATTGGCCAGCACGGCCTGGGCACCCAGATCGGTGAGCTGATCGGGGGTGAGCGCCTTGACGCTGGCCTTGGTGCCCACGACGATGAACGCCGGGGTCTCGATGTCGCCGTGCGGGGTGTGGATGATGCCGGTACGCCCCAACCCATTGTCCAGCCGTGACGTCACCTGGAAGCCAAATGTCATGGCAGCCATTCTTGCAGGAATGGCGCCGTGGCCCATCTGGCCAGGGGGAGGAGTCACCGTGTGACGGTGAACACTACACTCCGAATGGTGAATCTCGGTGTGCTTCTCATGCTTGCCACAGCGCTGTCGGTCCAGCTGGGCGGTGCCGTCGCGGCAACCCTCATTCCCCAAGTCGGCCCGATGGGCACCGTGGCGTTGCGAATCACGATCGCCACGCTCATCATCGCCCCCATCGCTCGCCCACGACTGCGTGGCCACAGCCGCACCGACTGGATCAACGTCCTCGTCCTGGGACTGTGCCTGGGCGGCATGAACACATCGTTCTACTTCGCCCTGGGACATCTGCCCTACGGCGTGGCCGTCACCGTCGAGTTCCTGGGCCCGCTCACCCTGGCTGCCCTGGGCAGCAGGTCGTGGCGCGACGTCGTCGCCATCATCATGGCCCTGCTCGGCGTTGCTGGCGTCTCGGGAGCCATCGGAGCTCGCTGGAGCCAGTTGAGCCTGTTCGGCATCGGCATGGCACTGCTCGCCGGACTGTGCTGGGCACTGTACGCCAAGGCGGCACAACGGGTGGGCGGTGCCTGGCGCCAGCTCGAGGGGCTGTGGTTCGCCATGGTGCTGTGCACCCTCATCCAACTGCCCCTCGGCATCGCGCAGGCGGGGGCGAACCTGCTGCACCCAACGACGCTGCTCCTGGGGCTGACCGTCGCCATCCTCAGCTCCGCCCTGCCGTACAGCTTCGAGATGTACGCCCTGCGCCGCATCAGCACCAAGGTCTACGGCATCATCGTCGGTTTCGAACCGATGCTCGCTGCCCTGGCCGGGCTGGTCATCCTGCACCAACGCCTCACCAGTTGGCAGATCGGCGGAATGGCGCTGGTCATCGCGGCCGGATGGCTCGTCCTGGCACGCGAACGTACGGGCTCGGTCAAGGTCACTGCCAGCGACGACACCGTCCAACCCGAGGACTCCCCAGCACCACGACCCAACAGCCACGGTTCCCGGGCGTCCGACCGGCACACACGGTCGTGATGCTCGCCGCCCGACCAGCGAAGGTGGCCCCATCCCACTGCCCCCATTCATCGACACGCCCGTTCATCGCACACCCCCGATCGGTGCCGCCTGATCGGTGCCGGGAAGCCGATTCCCAGTGGGCATTCAGACGTCAGGCACACATTGGGTGGACGCGGATACGCTGGACCCATCACACATCTCGGCCCGGAAAGGACGACTGATGGACAATCGTGGAGCTGCAACCGTCGAGGCGCTCATCGCCAAGGGGGTCGAGATCCCCAATCCCAGCACCGTCGACATCACCGACGACGTCGATCCCGATCTCATCAGTGCCGAGGGTGTCGTCATCCATCCAGGGTGTCGGATTCGTGGTTCCCGTACCGTCATCTCGTCCGGGTCGATCCTCGGGGCCGAAACCCCGATGACGATCGAGAACTGCCGTCTGGGTAGGAACGTCGAGCTCAAGGGTGGATTCGCCCAGGATGCCGTCTTCCTGGACGGGGCGTCGATGGGATCGGGAGCGCATGTGCGCGGCGGATGTCTGCTGGAGGAGCAGGCGAACGGTGCGCACACCGTCGGGCTCAAACAGACGATCCTCTTCCCGTTCGTCACGTTGGGCAGCCTCATCAACTTCTGTGACGCCATGCTCACTGGCGGTACCTCGCGTTCCGACCACTCCGAGGTGGGGTCGTCGTACATTCACTTCAACTTCACCCCGGACGGCGACAAGACCACGGCCTCCCTGTTCGGCGACGTGCCGCGCGGGGTACTGCTCGACCAGCCCCCGATCTTCCTGGGCGGCCAGGGTGGAGCGGTCGGCCCGGTGAGGACTGGCTTCGGGACCGTCGTCGGGGCCGGCGCCGTGTTGCGGGCGGATGTGCCCGATGACGGCATGCTCGTACTGCCCGAAGCCCCGGCGGGAGTGAATCGGCCGGTGGAGACGGCTTCGTACCGCAAATTGGCAGCCGTCCTCGCCAAGAACATCACCTATCTGGGCAATCTGTCGGCCCTGGAATCGTGGTATCGCCAGGTGCGACGACTTTTCCTCACTCGACTCGAGTACGGCGACGCCATCCTCGCCGGGGCCCTGGACTGCCTGGCCTCGGCGCGTGCCGAACGGATCAAGCGACTGGGCCGTCTCATCGAGAAGGTGAGGCCAGACACCCCGGAACGTCAGGAGCTCGTCGACAATCGTGCGGAGTTGCTGGCCGCGCTGACGGTTGCCGACGGGCCAGCTCCGGCACATGTCATCCGCAAGTTCGGGGCGGCCTCTGGTGACGGCATGGAATATCTGGATGCCATCGCGACATTGAATGATGAGGAACGTCATGACATCACCGCATGGTTGAGCGCAATCGTGGCGGAGCAGCACAGGACTGCTGCGCAGACCATTCCTGCTCTGTCAGCGCAGTTCTGAACGCCCGCATCATCACGCACGTCGCGTGGCACGATGGAACCACAGCATTTTCACCGCAGGAGGAGTCCACATGTCCTTGTTCACGTTTGCCGCCCGAGCCGCTGTTGCCGCTCCCTTGACCAAGGGCGGTCTCAATGCCGTGCAGAACGCCGACCAGCTCACCGGGATCATCGAGGAGTTCATGGACTCCCTTCCCCAGCAGGTCAAGTCACAGCTGAGCGACGTCGAGCCGACCCTGCTCGCCAAGATCAACGGTTGCACGATGGTTGCCGCCTCCGCAGCCATGGTGCTGGGGATCAAGCCGCGCACCGCCGCCACCATTCTTGCCCTGCAGCTCGTGCCGACCACCCTTGCCGGCCATCCCTTCTGGAACTACGAGGGCGACGCCCGTGCGCAGCAGATCGACGAGTTCGTGCGCAACGTCGGCTACGCCGGCGGCCTGCTCGCCATCGCGACCGCTGCGAAGAAGTCCAAGAAGAAGTGAGACTGCGGACGTTGCCCGTCGTCGCGAGTGTGAGTCGAGGACATCACTCGAGCGACTGAGAAACCATGATTCTGGCCCCGGTTGACGCCGGGGCCGGGTCGCACACCGGCCTCTCGACATCCTCACCAGGGGCGGACCCATCACGATCACCGTGGAACCGTGAGACGGTTTTTCTGCGAGAATTGACGCGGCGCCCTCGACGAGTGCCGAGCACCATGCTCGGGTGTGCCTGAACCAGGTGTGCATGCACACCTGCTCACCTCGCAAGGCTTCAGCCGCTCAGTCCCCCGCGAGGATCCTCAGCTGTGCCAGTCCAACCACACCAGCCGTCGAGGTGCGCAGCACCCCGTCGGAGACGAGGATCGGGAGCGCGCCGGCGTCGACGAAGGCATCCAGCTCGTCGGGGCTGATGCCACCCTCGGGACCAACGATGAGCATGACCTCGCCTCCAGCGGGAATCTGGCTGGGGTCCACCGTGGTCTCGGCCGATTCGTGCAGGACGAAGGTGCGTTCCGTCTTGCGGATGCGTTGGCAGATCTGCTTGGTGGTGGCAAAACGCACTGGGGGAATCGTGAGCCTGCGCGACTGTTTGGTCGCCTCACGGGCGGTGGCCTGCCACTTGGCCACTCCCTTGTCCCGTTTGTCCACCGACCACCGTGAAATGGATCGGGAGGCCTGCCAGGCGATGATCTCGTCCACGCCCATCTCGGTGAGGGTCTCCACGGCACGATCCGCGCGATCCCCTTTGGCCAGGGCTTGCACGGCCACCCAGCGGTGCGCATGCTCGGCGGATCGCAGGGTCTGCGCGACACGCACCTGCACACACCGCTTTGCGACGCCCACGACCGACCCACGTACTGCGAGTCCCTGACCATTGGTGACCAGGACGGACTCCCCGACCTCGATGCGTCGCACCACGGCAGCATGATGAGCCTCGGATCCCGTGATCTCCACGAGGTCGCCGACGGCCAGAGGCTGGTCATCCGACGTGGCAGGGCCCAGATCTGCGATGAAGCAGGCGTCACTCATCCGCCGAAGGCCTCACGCAGCCGGGAGAACACCTTCCTGCCCCCCGAGGAGGAGTGCACGGACACGGCCGGGCTGGTCTCCTCGCGCATCTCGGCAAGCCGATGCAGCAGTTCCTCCTGCTCGTGATCGAGCTTGGTCGGGGTCTGGACGATGACCTCGACGACGAGATCGCCGCGTCCGGATGCCCGCAGGCGTGGCACACCGCGTTCCTCAATCGTCACCTTGGTTCCAGACTGGGTACCGGCGGGGATGTCCAGATCGACGCTGCCCAGGGCCTTGTCCATGTCGTCACGATCGGCCTCGAGGGTACGTACCGGAATGGTTGTCCCCAGGGCAGCGGCCGTCATGGGCACCGAGATCGTCATCTCGAGGTTCTGCCCATTGCGACGGAACACGTCATGCCTGGCCACGGTGAGCTCCACGTAGAGATCACCAGCCGGGCCACCACCGGGGCCGACCTCCCCCTGGGACTCCAGGTGGATGCGGTTGCCATCGGCCACACCTGCTGGGATGCGCACATTGATCGTGCGAGTGGTGCGTACCCGCCCCTCACCGGAGCACTCCTGGCAGGGATGGGGGATGACCGTGCCGAAACCGCGACAGACTGGGCAGGGCTGCGCGGTGCGAATGTTGCCCAGGAAGGAACGCTGCACCGAGATGACCTCACCGGAACCCTTGCAGTTCTCACAGGTCGTGGGTTGCGAACCGTCCTGGGAGCCGTTGCCCTGACATGTGGGACACACCACTGCGGTGTCGACGTCCAACGGTTTGGTGATGCCGAAGACGGCCTCGGCCAGGGTGAGGCGCAACCGCACCAGAGCGTCCTGTCCGCGCCGGGTTCGGGAGCGTGGTCCACGGCTGGATCCGCCGAACGGGCTGGCATCGCCGAACATGGCGTCGACCAGATTGGTGAAGTCGAATCCACCACTGCTGAATCCGTCGAATCCGCCGCCACGGGAGTTGGGGTCGCCGCCACGGTCGAAGACGGCCCGCTTCTGCGGGTCTTGGAGCACCTCGTAGGCCTCCTGAACCAGCTTGAACTCATCCTCCGAGCCCGGTCCGGCGACATCGGGGTGCAGTTTCATCGCCTTGCGGCGATATGCCTTCTTGATCTGCTCGGCACTGGCATCCCGCGGGACGCCAAGGACCTCGTAGTAGTCCGTGCTCAATTCGCATTCATCCTTCTGCCAGGAAACGTCCGACGTAACGGGCCACGGCACGCACCGTGGCCATGGTTGACGGGTAGTCCATTCGGGTGGGCCCCACGACACCCAGGCTCGCAAGCATGTCGGCCTCACCGTAGGGGCTGGCGATGAGACTCGTCGACTGGAACGACTGATCCACGTTCTCCGAACCGATGCGCACCGTCACCTCACCCAGGTCGCCGCTCACCTCGCCCAGCAGACGCAGCAACACCACCTGTTCCTCGAGCGCCTCCAGGATGGGCCGCACCGTGGTGGGAAACTGCGCTCCGAAGGCGGTGAGGTTCGGCACCCCGGCCACCACGACGCGAGAGGACGTGTCGGTGGCCAGCACCTCCAGGACGGCGGCTGTCACGGCGGCCGTGTGACTGGTGGCGTCGGGATGAGCGCGATCCACCATCTGCGACAGCAGGTCGGCAGCCTCGGCCACGGGATGACCCACAACCGCAGCACCGATCCGATCCCGCAGTACGAGGAGATCCTGCTCGTCATGGGCTGGCAGTTCGATGGTGCGCTGCTCAACGGTGCCGGAGGAGAGGATCACGACGACGAGGACCCGATCGGCCGACAGACTCACCAGTTCCAGGTGACGTACGGTGGCCGAGCTGGTCACCGGATACTGCATGATGGCCACCTGACGAGTGACCTGGGCCAGCAACCGCACGGTTCGGGTGACGATGTCGTCCAGGTCGACCGCACCGTTCATGAAGGCGGCGATGGCCCTCTTCTCGGGTGCGGAGAGCGGCTTGACCGTTGCAATGCGATCGACGAACATGCGATATCCCTTGTCGGTGGGGATCCGCCCGGCGCTGGTGTGGGGATGGGTGATGTATCCCTCGTCCTCCAGGACAGCCATGTCATTGCGCACGGTGGCCGGTGAGACCTTCAGACCATGCCGCTCGACAAGGGCCTTCGACCCAACTGGCTCCTTGCTGGAGACGTAGTCGGTGATGATGGCCTTGAGGACCTCGAGCTTGCGATCGTCAAGCACTTGTTCCTCCTCATCTGGTGGTCTCGCCCACATGCGCCGACTTCGCGACGAGTACACGTCTCGCACACGTGCATCACAGATTCTGGCACTCAACGTGTGCGAGTGCCAGTCTAGTGGCCCGCAAACAGGATTCCACCCTGCTGCCCCCGAGCAGCCGTACCGCCCGGTCACTCACCCAGAGCCGGCGTCCGCATACCTCTCAGGTCATCACCGTGATCGACCCGGCCAGATGGGCATGAGACAATCCACACCATGGCATCTGACATCCAATGGTGTGCTGTGAGCTCCCATGTGTGGACGACGAGGGTCGACCCCGAGTCGGTGACCATCGGCCTGGTCATGGGATCGGAACACCTGCTCATGGTCGACTCCGGGTCGACACCCCAGCAGGGGCACGACCTGGCCCTCTCGGCAGCCATGGCCCTGGGCAGGCCGGTGGACCGACTGGTCATCACCCATCACCACGACGACCACGTCGGTGGCCTGCGCGGCGTGGCCCGGTGCGCGAAGGAGTCGGGGGTCGCCGTGGAGTCCTGGATGCACCGCACCGCTGTCGAGCACGGCCCCACCCCCGCCATCGACCATCCCATCTCGCTGATGGCGTACCTGGATCTGGGAGGTGTCACCGCCGAGATCCTGCACCCGGGGGCGGCACACACCGACGGTGATCTCACCGTTCGGGTTCCGGAGGACCACATCACCTTCATGGGTGATCTCATCGAGACCTCCGGGCCACCACAGGCCGACTCGACGACCGACTTCTGGGACTGGGCAGGAGCCATCGACATGGTGATGAACGTCACCGATGCCAAGGACCGCTACATTCCCGGCCACGGCGACCCGACCGACGACCAGGGCGTCATGGCGCAGCGCAACGCCATCTGGGGCCTCGTCAGTGCAGTGCGGGAGACCATGGAGCATGGCCGGGCACCCGAATGCGCACTCGACGACATCCCCGCAGGGTTGGATCGTGCCACGGTGACCGGGTGGATCGCACCGATCGCAGAGCAACTGACTGCCCGGGGAATCACTCGCAAGGGGCTGCTGCCGCTCACCAATCGGTGATGCGGGCGTGCCTCATCACCTCACCAACGAAACGACGTTCGTTCCGCGAGCACCGCAGAGTCGATCATGGACATCCCCTCATACTGAGCGGTGCGGCAGGGACGACCACGTCAGTTCTCCTCCAACGCCTGGGCAGCGATCTGCCAGGACCGTTCGTCGCTGGCCGCGATGATGACACCACGTTGTTCGGTGTGTCGCGCGGTGTAGTCCGCTCCGCCGGCAACGCGCACCACTCCCCCGCACTCGGTGACCATGAGGGACCCGGGCAGATGATCCCAGGGATGGATGTGGAACCAGCAGGCCACATCCTGCTCTCCCAGACAGATCAGCGGATAGTCCACGCCACAGCAGGAATGTGCTTCCGACCACGTGAGTGACGCGTCCGACCGTCGATTGTGGGGGTAGGCGGTCACGGCACGGACCACGTTCCGGTTGGCAGCCACCGGGTGAGCGGAATCCGGGAGGTCGAGCAGCTGAGCAGAGCCCGGAACGTTGGGTTCGATCGTCTCGGGGGCAGGATGCCGCTGATTCGACGTCACCGGTTCACCGTCGCAGACGAGCCCGTTGCCACGCTCGGCGATCCACATGTGCCCCAGCTGCGGCTGCCAGATCCATGACCGGGTCGTCACCCCGTGCTGCACCTCGGCGACCATGACGGCATGATGCGTCGATCCGTTGACGTAGTTCTTCGTCCCATCGATGGGGTCGATGACCCAGGCCAGCTCGGCGGTGGGAAGCTCCTGCAGCACCGAGGCATCATCATGCACCGATTCCTCACCGACGACGATCCCGCCACCGGCAGAGGTCAACAGGCGCGACAGTTCGCCTTCCGCCTGACGATCGAGGTCCGTGACGAGGTCGCCGGGTGCCTTCTCGTGAATCTGGTCGGGGGAAAGCCGCCGAAACCCCGGATCGATCACTCGTGTGCTGACCCCACGAATGATCTCGGCAACCTCGGCAGTCGTGACACTCACTGCAATTCCTCCAGATGATCGGCCGTGACGAAGTCGATGAGCTTCTCCATCTCCATGTTGAACCTGGGATCGAGATCGTGCCAGTCGCGCACTCGCCCAAGAATCGCCTGCCAAGCCTTGCCGACGTCCTTCTGGCTCTGGTGTGGCAGCCCCAACCGTTTGAGGGTGCCCAACTTGAAGTCTTCGTCCATGGGCACCTCGGGCCAGGTCTTGCGGCCGATCCGCTCCGGTGTGATCGCTTGCCAGATGTCGATGAAACGATGGCCCGTGATCATGACGTAGTCACCGTAGCCACCGCGTCGCACCTCCTCGGCCACCCGGGACTCCTTGGTGCCAGCGACGAGATGGTCGACGAGCACTCCCAGCCGGTGCCCTTTCCTGGGGCGAAACTGCGCGACGATGTCGACGAGATCGTCCATGCCGCCCATGTACTCCACGACGACGCCGACGTGGCGTAGGTCGTCTCCCCAGATCTTCTCGACCAGCTCGGCGTCATGACGTCCCTCGACGTAGATGCGTGAGGGAAGGGCGGTTCGGGATGGCTCAGGCTCCTCACTCACCAGCGACCCGGAGGCGGTGTGAGTCGGGCGAGCCGCACCCTGACGTGGCGGGACGCGCAGGGTGACGGGTTTGCCGTCGATCCAGAATCCCGGCCCCACCGGGAAGGATCGGTGATGACCACGGCGGTCCTCGACAACCACGAGTCCGTTCCCCCAGCCGACGATGGCTCCCACATAGCCCGATGAGGGGTCCTCGACAACCATTCCCAGCTCCATGGGCACGTCGACGCTGGTCGGCCTGCCCGCTTTCTGCCAGCCGGGCGCCAACACGTCCTTGCCGTATCGATCAATCACCGCTCAAGCCTATCGAGAGGTGACGGGACCCATCGAGAGGCGACAGGGCTCATCGAGAGGCGACAGGGCTCATCGAGAGGCGACAGGGCTCAGTCACTGGCAAGAAGCAGGTCCGTGATGATGCGATCGGCGACGAGACGTCCGTCCAGGGTGAGCTGCAACCGCTCCCCGATGATCTCGCCCTGCCCGCGTTCGACGACCTGCCCGGCGAATCTGCGTTCGGCAGGGGTAAGCCGGGACAGTTCCAGCCCGTCGGCGAGTCTGAGCTGCAACAGGACAGTCTCCTCGTGGCGTTGCTCGTCGGTGAGACGTTCGCTTCCCTCGATGGGGAGCCGTCCTGCCATGAGTTCCTCGTGGTAGCGCCTGGGGTGCTTGACGTTCCACCAGCGCACACCATTGACGTGGGAGTGTGCACCCGGCCCCACGCCCCACCAGTCATGTCCGAGCCAGTAGCCCATGTTGTGTCTGCTGCGGTGATCGCGCCCGTCGCGGGGGCGAGCCCAGTTGGAGATCTCATAGTTGACGAATCCTGCCTCGGTGAGCACCTGCTCGGTGATGAGGTACTTGTCGGCCAGATCGTCCTCGTCGGTCATGGGCAGTTCGCCACGGCGTACCCGAGCCGCGAATCGGGTTCCCTCCTCGACGATGAGCGAGTAGGCGGACAGGTGGTCCACATCCGCCTCCAGAGCCGATTCGAGGCTGGCTCGCCACGAGTCGACGGATTCCCCGGGGGTGCCGAAGATGAGGTCGAGCGAGATGTCGTCGAATCCCACCTCACGGGCCAGACGCGCCATGTGCACCGCCCGTTGTGGGGTGTGGTGGCGATCCAGCAGAGCCAGGACGCGCTCGTCGGCGGACTGCATGCCCATGGACAGTCGATTGACACCACCCTCGAGCAGGCCGTTGAGCACCTGGGCGTCCAAGGTTTCCGGATTGGCCTCGGTCGTCACCTCGGCATCCGGGCACAGACCCCACAGATCGCGCACATGCCCAACGAGCTCACCCAGTTGCGAGGGGCGGAGCATGGTGGGGGTGCCCCCACCGAAGAACACCGTGCTCACCGGGGGCACGTCGGCACCATACCCATGCTTGCCGGTCTCCTCCGAGGGCATTTCTCCCCTCGGCACGTCGGCCCCACGTCGTTGCATATCATGGGACAGATGCGCTGCAGCCAGGTCCAGCTCACGATGTGCCGCGGCGAGGTAGTCGTCCACCGCAGAGCTGCCCATCGACGAGAGCACATAGGTGTTGAAGTCGCAGTAGCCGCACCGACTCGAGCAGAACGGTACGTGCAGATAGACCCCCCACGGCTCGCTGACTGGTAACTCGGCGTCTTCTCCTCGGGCGGTTCTCGAGGATCCGCCAGCGTTGCCGGAGCGGGGATCGGCAGAATCACGGCGGGTTCCCGTCACCGGGGCTTCCCCAGCCGCCCTCGCCAAAGCCGTCCGCACCGACGTTGTCGCTCTCCCCCGGGTCGCCGGGACGTCCGGCGCACAGGGCCCGTCATCAGGGCTGGCGCACGCCTTGTCGCAGCCAGGATGTCCTTCTGGCAACTGGAACGGCTCTTCAGACATGACGTCTCCCAATCGACGGGGATGCACCCGTGGTATTTCTGCGTGTACGCAGCGACGATCCCACATCACGTGTCACCACGCGAGTTGACCAACACAAAATCCACACGGGTCGTGGAGCATGTCGCGGCGCCATTCGGGTTACCCTGTGCACCATGAGCATTTCTCGACGTCATCTGCTGGGCGGAATAGCCGCAACCGCCGTCCTGTCCGCATGTGGATCCAACTCCGGTGGCGTCGACAATGGGTCGGCCAATGCCTCCAGCCGAACGGGCACGGCAAAACTCACCCAGTGGTACCACGAGTACGGTGAGAAGGGCGTCCGGGACGCCGTGCAGCGTTACGCCGCCGACTACAAGAAGTCCGAGGTCTCCGTGAAGTGGAACCCGGGCGATGCCTACATGAAGCTGCTCTCGACGACGCTGCTGTCGGGATCGGGAGTGCCAGACGTCTTCGAGTCCGAGAACGGCGCCACCCTTGACATGATCCAGCAGGGCCAGGTCACCGATCTCACCGAGCTCATCGGTGATGACAAGGACAAGTTCTCCTCCCGCGTCCTGGATCGCATGACCTTGGACGGCAAGATCTACGCCATCCCGATGGCGGTGGACATGCAGATGCTGTACTACCGTCCGTCGCTGCTGGAGAAGGCCAAGGTGTCGGCTCCCAAGACCTTTGCCGAACTCGCCGAGGCCGCCAAGGCCGTCAAGACCGACTCCATGGGAGGGTTCTTCGCCGGTAATGACGGTGGTCTCGGGGTGCTCGCCAACCAGATCATCTGGTCATCCGGCATGGAACAGCTCAACTCCGAACGCACCGACCTGGGCTTCCTGGAGAAGGAGTTCTTCGACGCCGTCACCGCATTCCGGGAGTTCTTCACCTCCGGCGCCCTGCTGCACAGTGCCTCCAAGGACTGGTTCGACGCCTCCCCATTCGTCAACGAGGAGACCGCCATGCAGTGGGGCGGCCTGTGGTCGCTCAACGACGTGAAGAAGAAATGGGGCGAGGACGTCGGCGCCGTCGCCTTCCCGGCATTCGGTTCCACCGGACGCCCGTCGGTGCCGTTCGGTGCCTTCGGTTCCTGCGTGGCAACAGTGGGCGCCAACAACGACGTCGAGGCCGCCAAGGCGTTCAACCGGTGGCTGTGGATCGATCAGACTGACAAGCAGGTTGACTTCGCCGATTCCTATGGAACGCACGTGCCCGCCCGCACCGACCTGGTCTCCCAGGCCACCCAGATTTCCGAGGGGGTCGGCAAGCAGGCTGCCACCATGGTTGACGAGTGCGGTCACGCCTCCGACCTGTTCTGGACCAGCGCCATTGCCGAGGCCTTCAACGCCGCCCTGACCAACGTCGTCAAGAAGGGTGCCGAGCCCAGGAAGGCCTTCGACCAGGTGCGCCGGACCGCGCGCACCGAGCTGGAGCGCGTCAAGAAGTGAGCCATCCTCTCGCAGCAAGCCAGAAGACGCACCCACAACGCGAGAGAACCTTGGGGGCCCGGCTGCGCGGTCGTCAGGGACGCAACCTGTGGTTCGGGTTGTTCATCGCACCATTTCTCACTGGTCTGATCGTCTTCGTCTACGTCCCGATCGGCTGGAGTGCCGTTCTGTCGTTCTTCGACGCCCGGGCCACCTTGCACCCGACGACATTCGTGGGGTGGCGCAACTACCGGTACCTGCTGACGGACCCACTGTTCCGCGACTCACTGCTGGTGTTCACCGTCTTTGCCCTGTTCATCGTCCCGCTGACATATCTCTGTTCCTTGGCGCTGGCCCTTGCGCTGGACAATGTCACCCGGTTTCGGGCTTTCTTCCGCTCGGCATTCTTTCTTCCGGCAGCATGCTCCTACGTCGTCGCGGCGATGGTGTGGCGGCTGAGTTTCTTCAATGGTGCCCGGTTCGGGTTCGTCAACTCCATCCTGCACCGGTTCGGCGCCGATCAGATCAACTGGCTCGGCGGGCAGGGCTACTGGTACTGGATCGCTCTGGTCTCGCTGCGCCTGTGGCTGCAGGTGGGCTACTACATGATTCTGCTCATAGCTGGGCTCAATCGTATTTCGCCGAGCACCTATGAGGCTGCGGCCCTCGACGGGGCCGGACGGTGGCAGACCCTGCGTCACATCACCCTGCCGCAGTTGCGCGCCACCTCGGCAGCCGTCCTCATGCTGCTGCTCATCGGTGCCTTCCAGGCCTTCGACGAGTTCTACAACATGCTCGCCACGGCTGGCACCTACCCACCGTATGCCCGTCCACCACTGGTGCACCTGTACTCGATCAGTGTTGGCGGGGCCCAGCAGGACCTGGGACTCGGTGGTGCCGGAACCGTCATCCTCACTGCCGTCATCGTCGTGTTCGGAGTGCTCCAGAATCGTCTCACGGGAATGGGGAGGAGGATGTCATGAGCATGGTGCGTGGTCATCGTGGCAAGGGGCTGCACCTGGCGAAAATCGTCCTCCTGTTCCTTCTTGCGCTGCTGTTCCTCCTGCCGTTCTACGTCATCTTCCGCAATGCGTTCACCAGCGAGGAAGGTTTTGTCTCGGCCCAGTGGACGTGGATCCCGGACAATCTGCACATCAGTGTCCTCACCGAACTTTTCGACGATCCAGACCTGGATTTCGCCTCGGCCATGGTGCATTCTGCCGTGCAGTCGGTGGGCCAGACGGTGTTGACGATCCTGGTGAGCTTCATGGCTGGCTACGCGCTGGCCCGATTCGACAACAAGGTGGCCGATGTCGTTGTCAAACTCACGGTGCTCACCCTCATGGTTCCCACCGCCGTCACCTTCGTGCCGAGTTTCATCATGACGAGTCAGCTGGGATGGATCGACTCCTATCGCGGGCTCATCATCCCCATGTCATTCTCCGCCTTTGCCACCTACCTCTTTCGCGCCAGCCTCATGGAATTTCCCCAGGAGCTGGAGGAGGCCGCATTGTTGGATGGGGCAAATCCGTGGACGACGATGTGGCGTATCGTTGTACCCAATTGTCTGGGCATCATTGCCGCGGTGTCCACCATCACGTTCCTCGGCGCATGGAATGCCTTTCTGTGGCCACTGCTGGTGGCCCGTGACAACACCCACACCGTACAGTTGACCCTCAGCTCGTTCATGACGAGCCAGGGGGTGGACTACTCCCGACTGTTCGCCGGAGCCCTGGTGGCCGTCCTTCCGGTGGCCATCGTCTTCCTGTTCCTGCAACGTTTCCTCGTGCAGGGCATCGAGACCTCTGGCCTGGACTGACCTCGCAGCCTGACCCCCACCATGGTTCGGGAAGCTACACGCCCGTCCACCACCACACCGTTTCCGACACACAGCACCGACCGAACACATCGTTAGACCATCCACCCGGTTGAACCCATCACGCACACTGAAGACATGGAGACTGTTGACATGAGCACCTTGACGCCGCGTGAGCCTGCGCCGCCCTCGCGCATGCACAATGCCTTGTCCAGTGGGGCAACCATGCTGGGCATCGTCGCCATCATGTGGATCCTGGAGGGGATCGACGTCGTCCTGGGCAACAGTCTCGACAATCTGGGGATCCACGCCCACACCAGCGCCGGGCTGTGGCAGATCTTCCTGGCACCGTGGCTGCACTACGGATGGGCACACCTCACCAGCAATTCCGTGCCGCTGTTCGTCCTGGGGTGGTTGGTTCTGGTGCGATCCAGGCGGGACTGGGCAATTTCCGCCGTCGTCATCGTCATCTGCTCCGGGCTGGCAGCCTGGGCATTCAGCCCGCCGGGATCGATCACCCTGGGGGCCTCCGGGGTGGTCTTCGGATGGCTGGCGTTCCTGCTCGTCAAGGGCCTGTTCACGCACAAACTCAGTGACATCGTCATCGCGGTGATGGTCTTCCTGGTGTACGGATCGGTGTTGTGGGGAGTGCTTCCCGGCACGTCCGGGGTGTCGTGGCAGGGCCACATGGGTGGTGCCATCGGCGGTGTCGCCTCCGCCTCGCTGCTGCACCGCCATCGGGAGCCACCAGCGGTGACCAGCTCGTACCCCAACCCCTACCGATGAAATGCCGATGGTGCCTGTGAAGGACCGACGGGGTCAGGGTGTGACGCGTTGATCCCTTGGTCGGCGCGACAGCCGTGGTAACTTCACGAGGGTGAGTAGCCTGCCCTTCGTCTCCGACACCTTTGCCGCCGATCGGTGGCGTCAGATGGACGTCGACCTGACCGACATGACCTTTCACCGTCTCATCTCGCGTGGGGAGGTCGATGGCGCACCGGCAGGTGAGGACCTGCCCGTCATGCGGATCGCCTTCGACCGACCCAGCCTGCGCAATGCCTTCCGCCCGCACACCGTTGACGAGCTCTACCGTTGCCTGGACATCGCACGGTGTTCTCCCGACGTGGCAGCCGTCATCCTCACCGCCAACGGCCCCTCCCCCAAGGACGGCGGGTACTCGTTCTGCTCGGGTGGCGACCAGCGCATTCGGGGAGCGGCTGGCTACCAGTACGAGACGACGCAGAGTTCCTCCGACGACGACCTGGCCACCTCGGCACGTCGGGAACGCATCGAGAAGGGCAAGCTCGGCCGGCTGCACATCCTCGAGGTACAACGGCTCATGCGCGCCATCCCCAAACCGATCATTGCCGCCATCCCCGGCTGGACCACCGGGGGCGGGCACTCCCTCATGGTGGTGGCCGACCTTGCCGTGGCGAGCCGGGAACATGCGCAGTTCAAGCAGGTCGACGCCAATGTGGGTTCCTTCGACGCAGGGTACGGATCGGCTCTGCTGGCCCGCCAGGTGGGCGACAAGCGCGCCCGTGAGATCTTCATGCTGGCGCAGACCTACGACGCCGAACAGGCCGAGAGCTGGGGCGTCATCAACCGTGCCGTGCCGCACGTCGAACTGGAGACCACAGCAATCGACTGGGGTCTCACGATCGCCGGGAAATCACCGCAGGCCATTCGGATGCTCAAGTATGCCTTCAACATGGTCGACGACGGCATCGCAGGCCAGCAGGCCTTCGCCGGTGAGGCCACCCGACTGGCCTACATGACCGAGGAGGCCCAGGAGGGCCGGGACTCCTTCCTGGAGCACCGCCCGGCGAACTGGTCGTCGTTCCCCTACTACTTCTGAGGTCCCCCACGTGCATCGACTGGAAGGACAGGCATCCCATGGGAATTGAGCTCACCGCTCGGGTACGAGCGATTCCGGTGGCTCGCACTGCCGAGGACGTCGCTTGGCTCGCAGGACGCCTGGAGAAGTTCTTCGCCGGCGCGACGAATGCCATCTACGCTCCGGTCGGAGGCGACGAGAACCCGGTCACCGTGTTGCAGGACGTCGAGGCCCGCACGGTGTGGATGCCCGAGGATGCCGGACTCATCATGCGCACCTCTGGGTCGACGACCGGATCGGGACGCCTCGTGGGTCTGTCGGCGGCTCAGATGCGCGCCTCCGCTGCTGCGACCGAGGCACGGCTGGGTGGACCGTGCAGCTGGGTGCTTGCCCTGGCCCCGCATCACATCGCTGGTCTGCAGGTCGTGGCCCGAGCCCTGCTCAGCGAACGTGAGGTCGTCACCTGCGAGGGCAGGGTGGATGCCGAATCCATTGTTGCGGCCATTGATCGGGCACATGCCGCCCATCCCGACGGCCGGGTGGCGGTCTCCCTGGTGCCCACCCAGCTCGCCAGGCTCCTCGCCGATGAGCAGGCGACGGCAGCCCTGGCTCGGTGCACCGCCGTGCTGCTGGGCGGTGCCGCAGCGTCGCAGGAGTTGTTGAGCCAGGCGGATGCCGCGACAATCACCGTGCTCACCACCTATGGCATGAGCGAGACGTGCGGGGGGTGCGTCTACGACGGCGTGCCGCTGGAGGGAGTGCGGGTCGATCTGGCCGCGGACGGGCGGATCGGCATCAGTGGTCCGATGGTCATGAGCGGGTACCTTGACGAGGGGCCGGTGGGCGAACGGCTGATCACCAACGACCTGGGCCACTGGCAGGACGGTCGTCTCATCATCGACGGCCGTGCTGACGACGTCATCAACTCCGGAGCGCTGAAGATCCCGGCCGACGTGGTGGCCAGGGAGATCATGGCCACCGGCATGGTGCGTGAGGCAGTCGTCGTCGGAATTGACGATGACACCTGGGGCCAGCTGGTGTGCGCCGTCGTCGTACCGGGCCGTGGTTGGAAGGGGCCGCAGGAATTACGTGACCTGGTGGGACGCCGCATTGGCCGGGTCCGCTCCCCCCGCGCCGTCGTTGAGGCAGACGACCTGCCCATGCTGGCCTCCGGCAAGGTCGATCGCAAGGCTGCAACCCTGCTCGCCCAGCAGCGGACGGCCGCGGGAATGGTCTGGTTGGCCACCTCGAACGAGAACGACTCCGCCCCGGCCGACACACGATGAGGTATCACATGACCGTTCTGCCCTGTTCCGACGGAATCACCGCACTGCCGGGTGCGCAATGGCTGGCGGAGGTGTTGGCCTGGGTTCCCGATGGTGTCGATCCGTGGGTGTGGTTGGCCCCGGACGAGGACGACGCCCCGGCCATGGTGGCCTGGTACGAGCAGTGCCGCTTCACCGCACGCGGTGAGAATGGGATCGAGCAGGCTTGGCGGCAGATGGTCGACTGGGCCCGGGAACAGCCCGAGGGCACATGCCCCATTGCGATTGGTTCCTTTCCCTTCGATCGGTCAGACGGTGGATTCCTCGTCGTTCCGCAGGTACTCATCATGCGTCGTCATGTGGGCGCCCCGACTCAGGTCTTCGGGGCCGAGGAACCGTTGACACGCGCCAGGACGTGCTGGCCACACGACGACAGTCACGCTGCGGCGCGGCCTGTCGACGGCAACCTCGAGATCGATGGGCTGAGCAGCGAAGCTTCGTCGCTGTGTCGCGAGACCGTAGGTGCGAATGGACACATCGTCACGTCCACACCAGTGATCACCGAGGAGGAGTGGACGACGACCGTCCATCGTGCAGTCGACGAACTCACCTCCGGTCGGGGACTGCAGAAGGTCGTCCTGGCTGGGGCGCAGGACCTCACCAGTGACGTGCCCATGAATCGCGCACACGTGACCGCAGCCCTGGCAAGGCGTTTCCCGGGATGCTGGACCTACAGCGCCGACGGTCTGGTGGGTGCCACCCCGGAGTTGCTCGTCGACTGCAGAGACGGCCTATTCCGTTCCCGAGTGCTTGCCGGAACGCGCAAGCCCGAATGGGCCGACGAGCTGCTCAACGATCCGAAGGAACGGCATGAGCACGAACTCGCAGTGACTTCGGTACTGGACAAGCTGGCTGACGCCGGGGTCGGCACGCCTGCGGTTCATGGACCGTTCCAGCTGCGACTGACCAACGTCGTGCACCTGGCGACCGACATCACCGCGCATGTCGACGGGTCGAATGCCGCCCGGATCGTTGACGCCATGCACCCCACTGCCGCGGTGTGTGGTGCGCCCCGAGGTCAGGCTCGTGAACTCATTGCCGAGGTGGAAGCGTTGGATCGCGGACGTTTTGCCGGGCCCGTGGGGTGGATGGACACCACCGGAGCAGGCCAGTGGGCCCTGGCGCTACGCTGCGGACAGTTCAGCACGGATTCTCGTCAAGTTCGTCTCTTTGCCGGGGCAGGCATCATGCCCACCTCGGACCCGCACCATGAGTGGATCGAGATCGGGGCGAAGATGCAGGCCTTCTCCTCCGTCCTGGAGGCCCAGCACTGAGAATCAAGGAGATCTGACCCACGACTAGCTCGCCCAAGACGATCAGAAACCTTCTGCACTCACTCTCGATTTGAAGGTGCAGTCTGGTTTTCGAATCCGCTCACGTCAAAATGAAAAGCTTCGCCGTCATCAGCTGACAGGATCCAGCTCACTCAATCAATGCGACATTGAGCCACGTGTTTGGGAAGACAGGCCGAGAGATATGCACGATCGTGCAATAGAGAAGAGGAAACACTGCACATAATATGTGGTCTTCTGTATTCGCCCTCGCATCCCCCGGATACATATATCCTCCTCACAGATCTCATCGTCGAGACAGAAAGTGACCCATGAAACTCACCACAGCCCTTCGCAACATCACCATTGCCGCCAGCGCAGCCACCATCGCCTTGGTGCCGCTGGCCGGTGCCCAGGCCCACGCTGCCCCGGCGGCCGATGCCTCCGCCCATGCCACGTCTACGGACCCCGGATACTCTGGCTATACGCCCGAGGAGGCCGCATTCCTCAAGACCGTCGAGGTCAAGGGCAGCCCGGGTGGCGTGCCCTCCGGCAACGACGGCCCCATCCAGCGCCTCACCTACACCGCCTCGATGTACTCCACGGCCCATCCCGGAACCAACCCGCCGGGAGCCAATGACTTCTCCTGCAAGCCCAAGAAGGGCCAGAACCCGGTCGTCCTGCTGCCCGGCACCAACTCCGATGCCTACGCCTCATGGTCGATGTACACCCCACAGTTGCGCGCCCGTGGCTTCTGCTCCTTTGTCGCGAACTTCAATGGCCTGCCCTGGCTGTCGAGTTTCTCCTACACCGGCGACATCCGCACCTCTGCGAAGGCCACCTCGATCTTCATCGATCGCGTGCTGCGCGAGACCGGTGCCCAGAAGGTCGACATCATCGGATGGTCCCAGGGCGGCGGAGCCCAGCCGAACTACTACATCCAGAAGCTCGGCGGTGACAAGAAGGTCGGCAAGCTGATCGGCATCGCCCCTGGCAACCACGGCGTCGGCGGCCCAGCCGTCTCCAAGTGGATCAACGAGGCCCTGCCCAATGAAGCCCACGCCTCGATCGAGGACATCGCCGGCTCGGTCCACGTGGCTTCCTACCCCCAGCAGCTGGCCTCCTCGCAGCTCATGAAGGAGCTGTACCACAACGGCAAGGTCACCCGTCCAGGCGTGCAGTACATCAACATCGAGGGCAAGTACGACTACGTCGTGGCGCCCTACACCAACGCGTTCATCCGTGAACCCGGCGTGAAGAACATCACCGTCCAGGACACCTGCCCGCAGGATCACGCGACCCACGTGAACTTCCCCTACGACACCAACGTGTCCCAGATGGTGTTCAACGCGCTCGACCCCGACAACGCCAAGCCGGTCAAGTGCAAGCCGCAGCCCTTCATCGGCTGATTCTCCTCAAACATAACCATTTCTCTGCTGTGGGGCCCTCAATGCCGAGGACCCCACAGTCGATTGTGCACCTACCTTCCAGTATCAATCCGTAGGTCATGAGGAATGAAATCCCCAGCATCAAGATGACGGCTTATGTCAGGGCCTCTTGCCCAGCCAGTGCCAGTTCAATGCCTCTTTCATATTGAAGTATATGGCAACTTAAAACTGTCGAATTGCGATTCCATAGAACAAAGATTAGGCAATTGACACCCGGCACCAACTTCTAAAATCAGGACATATTGAAATCCCTGCAGCACACCTGGTGGATCCGGAGTGGTCTACCCATTTCTTCCATGCCTGCAGTGTAGGGACGACCGATGTCATTTCTGATCCAGGTCCTCTGGAAATAACTCTGTGCACACAACAGCAGCGTCATGAACCACATCGCGGGAACCACCAAAGGTAAGATCTAGGCTATCTCGTGTGGGAGGCGCATCTGTCAAAGGCCACTCCAGGCACTGGATCATTCCCACCAAGCGCTCCATCGATTACATACGACACTCGCAGTCTGGAACCTCGTCTGCAGGATTATCTTTCACCAACTTGTCCCTTGATTACATTGTGGCTCAGTGACACGAATTGGAGAACAAACATTCCATGACGATCGGAAGGCCCCCGCTCAAGCGGGGGCCTTCTCCTGTTCGCCGCGTCACAGTCGTGACGTCATGGACGTTTCACCAAGAAGTGACTCACTTGTTGTGGTTGTTGATCCAGTCAACGGTGATCTTGATGGGCTCGTTCTTGACGGGCTCGTTGTAGATCTCGTGCATGAGACCGGTCCACAGATAGGAGGTCTTGTCCTTCGAACCGATGGCGTTGAGCCAGTTGTCGTCGAGGTACGGAGGCATGAGGCCATCTGCCTCGCCATGCATGATCAACGTCGGCTCCTTGAAGGTGGGAGCGTTGAAGGCGTTGTAGAGCTGACCAACGGCCATCTGCTGGATCATGCCCGGAGTCATGAACTTGTTGATGAGTGGATCGTACTTGTAGTCATCGGCAACTGCACGGTCGGTGCACACGCCCTTGCCCGGAGCGAGGTTGTAGACCTTGGGGCGGACACTGGTGATCGGCGACGGAACGGCGAAGTTACCCGGATCCTTCAAGGCAAGAGGCAGGAGCTTGGACTGGTAGCTCGTGACCTGCTGCAGAGGAAGCTTCGTGGTCGGGTTCGGCTTGGCCTTCTTCTCAGCAGCAGTGAGATTCGGGGAGGTGATCCGCTCTGCCTTCTGCGAGTTCTTCTCAGTGGTGGGGTTGATGAAGATGCCGCCACCGGTGGAGACGATGCCCTTGACGTCACCGGGGTACTTGATGCCGTAGGACTGCACGGCCATGGCACCCAAGGAGTGTCCGACGAGGAAGACGTTCTGGCCCGGGTTCTCCTTCTTGGCCATGTGAACGAGTGTGTGAATGTCACCAACGAAATTGTGCCAGTCGTCAATGTGACCGCGCGGGATGGTGTTGTTGACGTAGGGGTTGGCGCTCTTGCCGTGACCGCGGTTGTCAATGCGGTAGACGGTGTAGCCCGCCTCGTTGAGCTTCTTGGTGATGTAGTCGTAGCGGCTGTGGTGCTCGGTGGCACCGTGGACGACGACAACGACACCCTTGGCGTTCTCGACGGCGTTGGTCTCCTCGAAGAGCATCGTGCCGTACTTGTCCTGCGACGTGATGTAGCGCGTGGTCGTGGTGACCTTCGGAGCGGCGGCCTTGGCGACGGCAACCGGGGCGTCGGTGGTCGGGGCAGCCTGAGCAGGGGCCGTGAGACCGGTGACTGCCATCCCCGCAGCAGCGACAACGGCCAACGCATTGCGTGCCACATGAGTCTTCTTTGACATGTATTTTCCTCCTTGGCTTCATCCCACAATGCTGTGGAACATAAATACCTTGCAGAGATCTAAAGTATTTTCGTCTGTCTGGGGTTGCACATATCAGGCACGCAACCCGTGGTGATCTTTTGTCGATGAGGCACATCAACCTTCATCGTCAGAGATCTGTCGCACGCCTGGGAGAGACCGGCACCGCTGTCAGTGCACCAGCGCCCGGTGGGAGCACCGCGTCACCAAACGTTCTGCGATGCCGGTCTCGTTCAGATCTCGTTCATCCCTGATCGAGATCGTCGTTCATCGGCTCACTTGTCGTGGTTGTCAATCCAGTCGATGACCATGTCGATGGGCTGATCCTTGACGGGCTCGTTGAAGACCTCGTGCATGAGTCCACTCCACACGTAGGCGGTCTTGTCGTTGGAGCTGATGGCGTTCTGCCAGTTGACATCGTAGTACGGCGGGACGAGGCCGTCGGACTGGCCGTGCATGATGAGTGTCGGGGTCTTGAAGTCGTGTGCGTTGATCGAGTTGTAGACTTGGGCCACGCCCATCTGCTCGATCATGCCCGCGGTGAGATCCTTGTTGTTCAGCGGATCGGCCACGTAGTCGTCAACGACGGCCTGGTCGGTGCACACACCGCCACTGAACGGGTTCTTGATGTGGATGGTCCGCGAGGCGGCCGTGACGGAAGGGGCGGTGAAGTTACGACGGTTCTTCAGGACCTTCGGCAGGAGCTTGCTCTGGTAGCTGGTCAGAGCGGGCAGCGGGATGTTCTCGGTCTTGGCCGGCTTGGCGTTGCGCTCTGCCTCGGTCAGGTTGTCCGCGACGATCGTCTGCGGGTACTGGGTGCTCTTGCCCCACGGGTTCATGAAGATGCCACCGCCATTGGAGACGATGCCGTCAACATCGCCAGGGTATTCGATGCCGTAGGACTGCACGGCCATGGCACCCATCGAGTGACCGATGAGGAAGCTCTTCTTGCCCGGGTTCTCGCTCTTGGCAATACCCACCAGCTGATGGACATCGGCAATGAGGCTGTGCCAGTTGTCGATGTGAGCGCGCGGCACGGCATTCTTGACGTACGGAGCAGCACTACGGCCGTGCCCACGATGGTCAAGACGGTAGACGGTGTACCCAGCGTCATTGAGACGCTTGGTGATGTAGTCATAACGCCCCTGGTGCTCAGCAGCACCATGAACGATCACGACAACACCCTTGGCATTGGCAACAGCGTTCTTCTTGGTGAAGATCTTGGTGCCATACTTGTCAGTCGACGTCATGTACTTCGTCGTGACAGTGACCTGGTTCTCGACAGCCTGCTGTGCGATCGACGGCTGAGCAGGAGAGTCGGATGCCGAGGCCATGGTGCCCGTGGTGGCGATTCCTCCGAATGCCAAGCTGGCGGCGGCTACGACAGCGAGGGTGCGCTTCTTCACATCAGTCTTCATTGACATGTATTTCCTTCCTTGGCCTCGTCCCACTCTCGTTGTGGGTCGCGAATACCGTTACAGATATCCAAGAAGTTTTTGAACCTTCCGGCAAGACGTTTTCCCATAGTTGACCATTTGCTTATGGTCGAACCATTTTCCATGAACAAACGTCAACCATGCACCTGGTCTCCCATCACACTGTCGGCAGGTGCACCTCGACGAGGCTGGTACCCCGGAAATGCCTACCGAGAACGTCGTCCATCACCATGCAGGGATCTGGGGCCAGACCGTCGGAACCGGTCGCCGTGAGGTCGACGGTGGTACATGGAACCCCCACCGCCTGGGCAAAAGCAGTGAGGTCAAGATTCTGTGGGGTGAGGAAGAATCGTTGCAGCATCGGCCGAGGTGCTCGGGCATGCTCCAGCCCGGCGAAGATCGCTCCCCCGTGGTCGTCGAGGACGATGACCTGAAGGTCCAGTGGTTCCTGGCCAGCAGCCTGCAGCAGGGCCATGGCATCGTGTGCGAAGGTCAGGTCTCCCAGGACGACGCGCACTGGCCTGCCAGTGCCCATCGCAATTCCCATGGCGGTGCTCATGGTTCCATCGATCCCGGCGAGGCCCCGGTTGGCATACGCCTGCGCAGGGATGGCAGCAGGGGCAGCATGTCTGTCGAAACTTCGAATGACGTCGGAGGCACCGATGACCAAGGCAGGTGCGGACTCCTGGGCGGACGCCTGCCAGATGGTTGCGCAGACGGACTGCTTGATGCTCGGGGAGACACCTTCTCGATCAGCTCGCTTCCACCGCTCCACCCACGTCTCGTCACGCTCAGGGACGTCGAGCTGCACGGGCAGATGAACGGCGCGGGCGACACCGGCGACATCCGTCCACCGCGCACGATCGGTGAGCACGGTGATTCCTGGACCGGTTAGGAGACGAGACACCGGCCGGGAGAGAGTCGGGTGCCCCAGCACGAGCACCCCCTCCACCTCTGAGGCCAACGGCCCGGTGAGGAGGGTCTGGTAGTCGGTGAGGGCATTGTCACCGCACCGAGCCTGCGAGGTGGGTTCGGCGAGCAGCGGCCATCCACCCTCCTCGGCAAGTTCTCGCGCCCGGGGGCCAGCTCCGTCACCGGCGACAACGACGGTGTGCACCGGCATGGTCAATGGGACAGCTGGGCGCAGCGGTGGTGGTTCAAGGACGGCTCGGGGTGACTCGGCATCATGTGTGGGCTGCCACGGGGAATCGGGCACCAGGGGGTCGTCAAAACTGACGTTGAGATGCACTGGGCCAGGATCATCGGTGAGGGTGCCTCGCGCCGCACTCACAGCGCGCAGCACCACCGCGTCCAGCCGATCATCGGCCGGGAAGCCCGCCGGTACACTGAGCTGCCACCTGGGTGCCGGGCCGAAAATGCCGGTCTGCACCGTTGTCTGGTTGGCCCCGGTGTGCCACATCTGTGCCGGACGATCCGCCGAGATGACGATCATCGGCACTCCCGCCGCATCGGCCTCGGCAACCGCAGGATGCAGATTGGCCACCGCCGTGCCAGACGTGGTGACGACGGCAGCGGGCCGACCGACCTTGCCCAACCCCAGAGCCACGAATCCAGCGGATCGCTCGTCCAGACGCACCGTGAGGTGCAGCATGCCCGCCTCATCGGCGGCAGCAAGGGCATAGGAGAGCGGTGCATCACGCGATCCGGGGCAGACGATGACGTCGGTGACGCCATGGGCCACCAATGCCGAGACGATTCTGCGGGCGACGTCGGTTGAACTCACCGAGGACTCCTTTCACACATGCAGCCACGTGAACCCCATCCAGCACCTTCCCGGTGGGGCAGCACCACGGTATCCGTCTTTCGCGAGGTCTGGTTCACGTGCAGCGCATGCCGAGGCGCATTCTGCAGCTGCCTGTTTCCGACGTACGTCAATCACCTGGCCCCGGTGGGGCTAGGCACGACCCGACTCGCTGCGCAGGACGGCGATCGTGGCGTCGAGACGTTGTGCCCAGCGACGTCGGAGGTCCGCACCGGCATCCCCGACGCGAGCACTGTCAGCGCGTCCACTGGCATCGTGCGCGTCATCGGCGCACATACCGTCGGTCTGTGCTGTCGGGCCATCGGTCCATGCCGTCGGGCTCACCTCGGCGTGTCCCACCGGCAGCGTCCCGTCACGAGGAAGGAGCGAGGGGGTGGCGAGATCACCGTCGAACAGGCGTACCGTACCGAGCCCGCAGGCGTGGTCGAGCCGCTCCATCTGCCCGGCCAGCTGAGTCGCCATGCCGATCCCGATGCTCGTGTCCAGGGCCGAGGAGACGACTGCGGGCAGCCCGGCCTGCTCAACGATCCGTGTCGCGCGACGCACCCCACCCAGGGGCTGCACCTTGACGATGAGGATGTCGGCTGCCTGAGCCCTCGCCACGGCCAGGGGGTCCTCGGCGCGACGCACCGACTCGTCGGCGGCGATGGGTACCTCGGCCGTGCGACGTACCTGGGCGAGTTCTGGGACGCTCGGGCATGGCTGTTCGACGTACTCCAGCCCTCCCGCTGCTCGATCGAGCTCATCGATGGCGCGTCTGGCCTGCTCGACGTCCCAACTCGCGTTCGCATCCACCCGAATCTGCCCCGATCCGATCGCGTCACGCACCGCCTCGAGACGGGCACAGTCCTCGGCCAGTGAGGTGCCGGGATCGGCGACCTTCACCTTGGCGGTCCGACACCCCGAATCGGTGACGATCTGCCAGGCACGCTGCGGACTCGTCACCGGGACCGTGACGTTGACACAGACCTTCTCACGCCTGGGTGGCGGCATCGGCACCGTTGCCGCCTCCACACCGGCACGCAACCAGGTCGAGGACTCCTGAGCGTCGTAGTCCCAGAAAGGCGACCACTCCCCCCATCCAGCCGGACCGTGCAGCACCATGCCTTCCCGCACCAGAATCCGACGGAACCTCATGGTGAGCGGCACCGACCACACACCGAGTTCATCGATTCCCCGGTCTGCGAGCCAGCCCGGGACAGGTAGGTGATACAGCTGCAGAGTCACTTCTTCTCAGACCCCTCACCGGTACGCAGTGCAGCGACGAAAGCCTCCTGGGGCACCTCGACCGAGCCCACCATCTTCATGCGCTTCTTGCCGGCCTTCTGCTTCTCCAGGAGCTTGCGTTTGCGCGAGATGTCACCGCCGTAGCACTTGGCGAGAACGTCCTTGCGCACGGCTCGGATGGTCTCCCGTGCAATGACGTGGGATCCGATGGCGGCCTGGATGGGCACCTCGAACTGCTGACGCGGAATGAGCTCCTTGAGCTTGCTGGCCATGGCCACGCCGTAGGAATAGGCCTTGTCACGATGGACGATCGAACTGAACGCGTCCACCGGATCCCCATTGAGCAGGATGTCCACCTTGACCAGGTCGGAGGACTCCTCACCGACCTCGTGATAGTCGAGGGAGGCGTACCCCTTGGTGCGCGACTTGAGCTGGTCGAAGAAGTCGAAGACGATCTCCGAGAGCGGCAACCGGTACCGGATCTCGATACGGTCGCTGGAGAGGTACTGCAATCCCTGTTGCACCCCACGTCGCTGCTGGCACAGCTCCAGGATGGCGCCGATGAACTCCGCAGGAGACAGGATGGTGGCGTCCACCATGGGCTCGTGGACCTCGGCGATCCTGCCCTCGGTGGGGTACTCCGAGGGATTGGTGACGACGACGTCCGAACCGTCCTCCAGGACGACGTGGTAGACGACCGACGGGGCGGTACTGATGAGGTTGAGGTTGAACTCACGCTCCAGACGCTCCCGCACGATCTCCATGTGCAGCAGTCCGAGGAAACCGACCCGGAAACCGAATCCCAGAGCGGTCGAGGTCTCCGGCTCGTAGACCAGGGCGGCATCATTGAGCTGGAGCTTGTCCAGGGCATCACGCAGGTCGGGAAAGTCCCTGGCGTCGATGGGGAACAGCCCAGAGTACACCATGGGCCGCGGATGCTGGTAGCCGCCCAGATCCTCGGCAGCGGGCTCGGTGGTCAAGGTGACGGTGTCACCCACCCGGGACTGACGCACATCCTTCACGCCGGTGATGAGATAGCCCACCTCCCCGGCACCCAGGCCCTTGGCCGGCGTCATTTCAGGGGAGATGACACCAATCTCCAACACCTCGTGGGTGGCACGGGTGCTCATCATGAGGATCTTGGTGCGGGCCGAGAGCTGACCGTCGACAACGCGCACATAGGTGACGACACCCCGATAGGTGTCGTAGACCGAGTCGAAGATGAGGGCGCGGGCCGGGACGTCGGGCTCACCCTCCGGACCGGGAACCACCTCGACGATCCGATTGAGGAGTTCACGGACGCCGTCCCCGGTCTTGGCCGAGACACGCAGCACGTCGTCGGGATCACACCCGATGATGCCGGCGATCTCCTCGGCATGCTTGTCGGGCTCGGCGCCGGGCAGGTCGATCTTGTTGAGGACCGGGATGATCTCCAGGTCGGCCTCGAGAGCCAGGTACAGGTTGGCCAGGGTCTGGGCCTCGATACCCTGGGCCGCGTCGACGAGCAGGATGGCACCTTCGCAGGCCTGCAGGGAACGGGACACCTCGTAGGTGAAGTCCACGTGCCCGGGGGTGTCGATCATGTTGAGCACGTAGCTGGCGCCGTCCACCTGCCACGGCATGCGCACCGCCTGGGACTTGATGGTGATGCCGCGTTCCCGCTCGATGTCCATCCGGTCGAGATACTGGGCGCGGGCATCACGTTCGGCCAGTACCCCCGTGATCTGCAGCATGCGGTCGGCCAAGGTCGACTTGCCGTGGTCGATGTGCGCAATGATGCAGAAGTTACGGATGAGCGACTGCTCGGTACTGCCAGGCTGCGGCGTGGACGCTGACATCTGCTCCCTTTGACGATTCTGGACGGCATGGGTGGTGTGCACCGGCAGTGCTCCACCACGACGGATCGCGCTGGTCACGAGGCAACCCGTCATGACAGTCTCTCACGTCACGATGCCTCACGTGACGGACTGGTCCTCAGACCCAGGTCACGCAGCATCCACCGCGATTTGAGGCACGGGGCGGCAAACTGGTATTCTTGCCTCTCGCGTCTGTGCAAGCCATCATTGCGCCTGCGCACGTCGCCATCAATCATATCGTCATCTCGAGAAAACAGAGGCTGCCCAGTGCCCAACATCAAGTCGCAGGTCAAGCGCGTGAAGACCAACGAGAAGGCTCGCCAGCGCAACAAGGCCGTCAAGTCTGCCCTGCGCACCCACGTGCGCAACTTCCGTCGCGCTGCCGAGGCCGGTGACGCCGAGAAGGCAACCCAGTACGCCAAACTGGCCAACCGTCAGCTCGACAAGGCGGTCTCCAAGGGCGTCATCCACAAGAATCAGGCCAAGAACCGCAAGTCGTCGATCTCCAAGAAGCTCAACAAGCTCGCCTGAGTCTCTTTCTCCGAACTCATCCTTGTGGGTGAGTATCTCACCCCAGCACAGCGCCTTGACCCACTGGGTGGTCGGGGCGCTTTTGCTCGTGCGGCTCCACGTTTCTGATCCTGAGGACGCAGAACAGTGTGACGAGGCGTGGGCAGCCACCATTGGCAGTGCGAATCGCACTCGTGAGCTCCGGAGCACCGGGGAGCCCGACACGGCCAGTCCCTCACTGGGCGTCAGCGGCCCACCCGGGCCTGCTCCACCTCGAGCACCATGGCCTCCAGCGCGTAGTGTGCATCCACGGCTGCTCCCTTGACGGCGGCATCGGCCTGCACGACGTGGCGTAGGGCCCGTGCCACCGCGGCGGAGTCCCAGTGCCGGCGCTGCGCCTCCAGATCCTTGATCTTCCACGGCGGCACACCGATGACGGCGGCGATCTCGGTGTTGGCCATCCTGCGTGTCCGCGCATCGAGGTAGCGCCCCAGGTTGCGCAGGCTGCCTGCCATCACGGTCGTGATGTACGTCGGTGACACCCCGGAGTCCAGGGCCCAGCGAAGATCTTCCAGCGCCTTGTCGACGTGGCCCGCCATGATCGCATCGGCGACGGCATAGGAGGTCACCTCGGCGCGTCCCCCGAAGTAGATGGACACCTGTTGGGAGTCGACATGACCGTCGCTGTCGTCGGCCAGCTGCTGCACGGCTGCTGCCAGGGTACGAAGATCGTTGCCCAGGGCACGATGCAGGGAGTCGATGGCCGCACGATCCATTCTGAGTCTCGCACCACGTGCCTCATGGGCGATGAAATCGGGAATCTTCCACGGCTTCACCTGATCGGCCTTGACGGTCGTCACCTTGGCCTTGCGCAGTTTGTTGAGCAGACCTCTGCCCTTGTTGCCGCCGGGATGATCCATGATGAGGCACAGGTCATCGGACGGTTGCGCAGCCACGGATGCGACGAGATCGAAGAGGTCCTTGTCCACCTCGCTCAAGGCGTGGACGACGACGATCGTCGTCTGTGCGAACAACGATCCGCCAGTGGCCTCGGTGAAGGCCCCGACGTCCATCCCAGCACCGTCGAGTTCGATGAGCTCGGCATCGGGGGCCTGCCGACGGGCGTCGCGGACCCTGGTGGTGACTGCCCGTTCCCGCAACAGCTGTTCTGGGCCAACAACCAGCAACGACGTCCCAAAGACCGATCCACTCACGTGTTCATCATCTCATCTGGCAAGCAGTTCAGTGCGTACGCAGCCAGGAGGATCGGCGCTGCAGCAACTCGACGGGGGCAGATTCGTTGCGCGGGCCGGGAATCTCCCGATACAGCTGGGCCCAGGCAGCCTGCGGGGTGAGGCTGTGGGATCGTCCGAACTCCAGCAGTTGGCTGGCGATCATACGGCGGAGTTCCTTGGGATCGTCGATCTCGTCGAAGGCCGAGCCGCCAAGTCGCTGCACCTCGATGAGTTCCTCCCGACGGGTCTGACGCTCCTGGGCCTCGTGGACTGCCCGGGCCGCACGTCGCTGCTGGGCAACCTTCTTGGCCTGTTCGGCGCGGGTCTTCTCGTCTCGAGCCAACAGGGCGCGTTCCTGGGCCGGAGTGAGCAGGCCGTCCAGGGAGAACAACCCATCGTCACCCGAGTCCCCCGTCGTGGGGGCATAGGTGTCGATGACCTCTCCGAGGATTGCGTCCGAGGCCACTGCGCGCCATCCTCGGGACTCGCCGTCGGGCTCGGTACGCGTACGGTTGGCCCCCTCCAGCTCATCGCCTTCCTGGGGCGGTCCTATGACGTGGTCACGCTGCTCCTCCATCTGGGAGGCCAGGGCGGTGAGTCTGCTCACCGCGGGCAGGAACACGGTCGCGCGTTCCCGGCGATTGCGGGCACGCACCACTCGCCCCACCATCTGGGCGAAGAACAGGGGGGTGGATGCCGTCGTGGAGTAGATGAGCACGGCGGCATCGGGAACATCGACGCCCTCGGTGATGAGACGCACACAAACGGCACATATCGCATCGGGGTTGTCGCGGTACTCGGCGAGCTTGCGCGAGGAGGCGGCATCCTCGCTGAGGATCACCGACGCAGTATTGCCGGTGACGTGCTTCCACACCTCGGCGTATTCCTTGGCGACCTTCTGGTTGGAGGCTGGGATGAGTACCTTGGCGTGTGGGATCCGGTTGGACTCACGCAGGTGGTTGACCCGTGCCCAGGCCGATGCCATGACGTGGGCGATCCACTCACCGTCGGGGTCCAAGGCGGTACGCCACGCCATGTCCTCATTGGTTCTGGTGAGCTCGGAATCACCCAGGATTGCCGTGTGCTCCTCACCCTCGGTGTCGGTCCAGGTGGATCGCCCGGAATAGGTGGCGAAGGTCACCGGTCGCACCACCCCGTCACGCAGCGCCTGCTCGTAACCGTAGGAGTAGTCGGAGACCGATTCGTAGACGCCGTCTCCCACCTCCTCGTAGCGCACATGGGCGATGTGCGCCTCATCGGAACGAAACGGTGTTCCGGTGACCCCGAGGCGGCGGCGAGCTCCGGTGAAGGCATCGAGGACGGCCGAGCCCCAGCTCATGACATCGCCGGCATGGTGGATCTCGTCGAAGATCACAAGGGTGCGTTGGGAGGTGGCTCGGCCAGCGTGCAGACCGGGATTCTGAGCCACCTGGGCATAGGTGACGACGCAGCCGTGTGCGTCGGAGGGCAGCCGCTCGGAATTGGGGGTGTCCCGCAGGTCGAACCCGAGCGCACGCGCCGCCAGGATCCACTGGGAGCGCAGATGGTCGGTCGGGCACACGACGATGACGCGATTGATGACGTGGTCCTGCCACAGATGGGCGGCCACCGCCAAGGTGAATGTCGTCTTTCCGGCACCAGGGGTGGCACACACCAACCAGTCGGACGGGTTGGCGGCGATGTACTCATCCAGTGCCTCGCGCTGCCAGGTCCGTAGCCTGATGGGCATTCTGGGACCCTTGGTCGAAAAACGTGACGCCACCTGCTCCCCCTTCATCGGCACAACTCGCCACCCACGGACTCCGTTTCACCAGCCACGGGCATCCGCTGATCGGGGCCATCCACCGGCTCTCGATCATTTGGACACGAATCTTCCTGAGTGGCCGCCACCCGGACCACATTCGATCTGGCTTCCCGTGGGAAGAACGCGGCGAGAATCACCGGCCGTCCACAGTAGCAGGCCAGGCCGGCAGAACGTGGGGCAGAACGTCGCCACACGGAACCCGCCACTCTCATCCCATCGCACCGTGTGTGCCCCGTGTCACCAGGGAATCACCACTGCTGTGTATCGCGATCGACCCGTCCCGATCGGTGCGCATGGTCTGCATGCCCAGCTCGCGGGCAAGGTTGAGGGCTTTCGCGGAGGGATGACCGTAGGAGTTGTCGAGCCCTGCCGATGCCACGGCAAGGCGGGCGCCAGTCGCGGTCCAGAACCGACGATCCTGTCGTGCCGAACCATGATGTGGCATGACGAGCACGTCGCAACCCAGATCAGGGTGTCGTCGCATCGCCGCCTGTTGACCGCCTGGTTCGATGTCGCCGGTCACCAACGCTCGCAGCCCACCGCTGCTGGCACGGACCAGCACCGAGGAGTCGTTCTCCTTGCTGGACTCCCCTGAGCCAGCCTCCTCCGCCTCGATGAGTGGGGAATCGAGAATCTCGACCGTGGCCTCCCCCACCGTGCGGATCTCTCCGGGGGCAGCATGGCTCACCTCGATACCGTGCTCGGACATGTGGTTCTGCAGCTCCTTCGCAGTGGTGGCCGGTGAGTCGAGATCAGAGACAATGGCCTGGTTGACGCCGAACCCGGTGAGGACGGCATCAATGCCCCCGACGTGATCTGCATGGTAGTGGCTCAGGACAATCAGCGGAATCTGGTTGACGTGCAGGTCCGCGACGCAGTCGTGCAGGGGCTGGGGCTCTGGCCCCGCGTCGATGAGCACGGCAGTATTGTGTCCGGCGTTGACCAAGGTGGCGCTGCCCTGACCCACGTCGCACACGACGACCTGCCATTCGCCGGGCCATCCTGGCACCGGGGGCCGGATGATCGATGCCAAGACGAATCCGATGAGGGTGAGGATCGTGGCCCACCATCGTCGAAGCACCCACGGAGTGATCCAGGCCAACCCCAGACAGATGCCGGCCAGGACGCCGAGCGCAAGTGGGGTGACCGGCCACTGCAGTTGCCCGGCTGGGGCGGTGGCCCCCACATGGGCGATCCACAGCACCGGCTGGACGCACCACCCGGCCAACCATCCCGCGGGGACCCCCAGCGGAACCCACAGGCTGGCGGCAATGGCAGCGCTCATTCCCAGGATCGTTGCCGGCCCCACGAATGGAGCCGCAGCGAGGTTGGCGAGCAGTCCGGTGACACTGACGCTGTGTGACAGGGAGGTGACGAGGGGCTGGGTCGCAAGTTGTGCCGCCCAGGGGACGACCAGTGCCATGGCGACAGGTTGTGTGGCCCACTGCATGACCTTGACCCACCGAGTGGACCACCACAGGATCCCTGCTGTTGCCGCCACCGACAGCCAGAATCCGATGGAGCGCACCAGCCAGGGATCCGCGAAGGCAAGAATCGTCATGGCAACGGCGAGGGATCGTATCCCTGCTGAGCGATCGAACGACACCCCCGCGGCACTGAGAGCGACGATTCCCATCGCTGCGGCCCTCATCACCGATGGCTCGGATCGACAGATGAGGACGAAGAGCACCACCCCGAGCACGGACATGACCCGCAACCATCCTCGCCGCAGCCCCAACCAGGATCCTGACCACCACAGCAGTGCCATGGTCGAGGCCAGATTTGCGCCCGAAACCGCCATGAGATGGGTCAGTGCAGTTGCCTTGAACTCCTCAGACATCTGGGAATCCACGGCAGCCGTGTCGCCCACCACCAGGGAGGGGACGAGGGCTCGCTGCCGTTGTGGGCTGAAACGACAAGCCTGCACCAGGGCATCTCGTATGTGATTGACCCGGGCGTCGAGCCAGTTGGCCTGAGTGAGTGCGGTCAGGTTCTTGACGGCGATACGTCCTGCCTGCGAATCGGTCGGTTTCACCGGTGCCAGCCGACCAGTGACCTCGACATGTTGCCCCACCGCGGTGTGGCACAGCTGGTCGGTGTCGTTGCCGCTCAGGGTGATGGCTGCCCGCTGGGAGATGACGCGTCCGCGAGTCGTGACCTGTACCGTGCGAGCTGGGAGGAAGGCCAGTTGCGGCCGGGGACCTTTCGCCGCCACGACTCTGCAGTCCCCCGTGATGATGACCCGAGCAGTGGTCATGGCTCGCTGCTCGGACAGCGCCCCGACCCCCGTGTGGTGCAGGGCCTCCTGCCGCGCACCAGCAGTGACGGCAACGGTGAAGGTGACGAGCGCCACGATCGTCACCGCAACGTGCCCACGTAGGAGGGTCAGCAGCCCCATACACAGGCTGATCGCAGCCAGGACAGCCCACCACGTACGGTGCCCCGCGGTGGCGATGGCGGCGGCAACGACAGCTCCTGCTGCCACCGGGACCATTCGCAGGTCAGGGCTGGACACGGACCCTGTCCTTGAGCTTGGCGAACTTCTTGGGTCCGATCCCGTCAATCTCCTGCAGCTCATCGACGCTGGTGAATCGTCCATGCTCCTGACGCCAGGTGAAGATGCGCTCCGCCATGACCGGGCCCACCCCGTCGATGGTCTGCAGCTGCTCCACGGTGGCCGTGTTGAGGTCCACCAGGTCGCCGGAGGCCGGACCACCCTGAGTTGCCGCCGCACCATTGACGACGCCCGGTGCAGCTGCCGCACCAGCCAGCGCACCGCTGCCACCCGGCGCACCGCCCGGTGCCGGTTGCCCATCTGGGGATCCGCCACCGCCCTGGACGCCTGATGGGGCGATGACCTTGCCATTGCCAGAGGCGGGGATGAGGATCTGACAGCCGTCGCACACCGGCTGTGCCATGTTGAGTGACCCCAGATGGGCCCCGGATGCCATCCCACCAGCCGCGTCGATGGCATCGATGATGCGGCCGTTGACGGGGATCTCGTGTACTCCCGGATCGTTGACCCTGCCGATGACGTGCACCCGAATGCTCGACGGCGTGGCCGGTGCCATCGTGTTGGGATCTGGCGTCGAGTTCACCGGGGATGCGGAGCCCTGCGGGCTCCCCGAGGCGGCGAGCACCGGCTGGGTGGCGGCAATCTCGGTCGGCCGGGAGCGCATGAGCTGCACGGCAACGACCACCAGGATCAGAACGAGCACCACACCGATGGCCGACAGATGGGCGCGAGTCACCCGGCGGTGAGGAGCGGGGTCCTCGCCGTCTCGATCGACTTGCCCGGCGTCCTCCTCGTCGTGTCGGGAGGGAAGCTCGGCCAACAGGTTGTCCAACCGGTCTCGAAATGCATCGTTCACATGAGGATTGTCGGTGCCTCAGCCGTCGATCCGGCACGTCACTGCACATCTGTGGATGACGAATTGGTGCCTGCGGAAACTGTCCACAGGCACCAATGGGTTCGGGTCCATGCGTCAGCACATCATCATGGTTGACGCACGGTGCGAATCATTTGACGACCAGTGACAGCATCCTCGGCAGCCGGGCGATGACCTTGACGATGTTCTTGTCGGCAACGAACCGTTTGACATTGGCATCCGCCAGCGCGAGCTGCCTGGCCTGGTCCTCGTCAACGTCCGGGCTCACCTGGATCTTGCCACGCACCTTGCCGTTGACCTGAACGACCATCGTCACCTCGTCGGCGACGAGCAGAGCAGGATCGGCAGTCGGCCACGAAGAACTCGCCACCGAGGGCTGGTGGCCGAGCAGTTCCCACATGTCCTCGGCCACGTAGGGGGCGAACAGGCTCATGGCCTGGGCCGCGAAGGTCACTGCCTCGCGTACTGCAGGATCATCGGCACCGCAGCCAGTGTCGATGGCCTTGCGCACGGCGTTGATGAGCTCCATGCAGCGCGCCACGATGACGTTGAACCGCTGCCCCTCGACCAGGGTGGTGATCTCGGAGATCATCTTGTGAGTGGTCTTGCGCAACGCCACATCGCCGGTGGTGACGTCGACCCCCGGATCGGAGGTGACGTCGTCGGCAACCCGCCACGCACGCTGCAGGAACTTCAGGCTGGCCCCCGGCGAGACGTCTGCCCAGTCGATGTCCTCCTCGGGTGGACCGGCGAAGATGACCGTGGTGCGCACGGCGTCAACACCGAACTCGTCGATCTGTTTGCCCAGGTCCACCCCGTTGCCCAGGGACTTCGACATGGCCTTGCCCTCATTGACGACCTGCCCCTGGTTCATGAGTTTGGTGAACGGCTCGTCGAAGTCGACCAGTCCGAGGTCGTGCAGGACCTTGGTGAAGAACCGGGAGTACAGCAGGTGCATCGTGGCGTGCTCGACACCGCCGACGTACTGTGACACCGGCATCCACCGACGCACTGCCTCACCATCGAATGCTCCTTGCGAGTACTGCGGGTTGCAGTAGCGCAGGAAGTACCACGAGGAGTCCACGAAGGTGTCCATGGTGTCGGTGTCACGCTCGGCCGGGCCGCCACACCTGGGACAGTTCACCTCACGCCACTGCCGAGCCTCGACACCTGCCAACGGCGAGGTGCCCTTGGGGGCCAGATCGGCACCGCGCAGATCGGGCAGCTTCACCGGCAACTGCTCATCGGGAACGGGGACGTCACCGCAGGCCTGGCAGTGGATGATGGGGATCGGGCAGCCCCAGAAGCGCTGCCGGCTGAGCAGCCAGTCACGCAACCGGTAGGTGACGGTTGGCTCACCGATCCTGCGATCGGTGAGGAACTCACACACCTTCGCGATGGCCTCGGCCTTGTTCTCCAGTCCGTCGAGCACGCCAGAATTCTGGTAGGCACCATCACCCGTGGTCGCCACCCCGGACTCGCGTGGATCAGCCTGCCCGGTGTCGATGACCGGGATCACCTCAATGCCGTAGCGTCGTGCGAAGTCGAGGTCTCGCTGGTCGTGCGCGGGCACGGCCATGACGGCACCCGTTCCGTAGTCGGAGAGCACGTAGTCGCCAGCCCACACCGGGATCTTCGCACCATTGACCGGGTTGGTGGCCTCCACCCCCAGGTAGACGCCGGTCTTCTCGTGCTCGGTGGACTGACGCTCGATCTCGGTCTGCTTCTTCACCTGTTCGAGGTACTCCTCGAAGGCTGGACGTTGCTCGTCGGAGACGATCTCGTCAGCCAGTTGGGCGTCGGGGGCGACGACCATGAACGTGGCGCCGAACAGGGTGTCCGGGCGAGTGGTGAACACACGGACCGGCTCGTCGCGCCCATCGATGCGGAAGTCGACGTAGGCGCCCTCGGATCGTCCGATCCAGTTGCGCTGCATGGTGAGGACGCGATCGGGCCAGTTGCCCTCGAGCCTGTCCATGTCGTCGAGCAGACGCTGGGCGTAGTCGGTGATCTTGAAGTACCACTGATTGAGCTGACGCTTGGTGACGACGGCGCCACAACGGTCGCAGCGGCCGTCCTTGACCTGCTCGTTGGCCAGCACGGTCTGGTCGTTGGGGCACCAGTTGGCCCACGAATCCTTGCGGTAGGCCAGCCCCTTCTTGAAGAACTGCAGGAAGAGCCACTGGGTCCAGCGGTAGTACTCCTCGTCGGAGGTGTGCAGTCGTTTGCCCCAGTCGAAGGAAATGCCGTAGCGGCGGAATGAGGCCGCCTGGGTGTCGATGTTGTGGTAGGTCCACTGCGCCGGATGACTGTCATGCTTGATGGCGGCGTTCTCGGCAGGCAGCCCGAAGGAGTCCCAACCCACCGGGTGCAGCACGTCGTAGCCCTTGAGACGCCAGTACCGTGCTGTGACGTCGCCAATGGCGAAGGCCTCGGCGTGGCCCATGTGCAGATCACCGGAGGGGTAGGCGAACATGTCCAGCAGGTAGCGGCGTTCCCGGGACCCGTCGTCCACGACCTTGAACGTGTCGTGCTCCTGCCAGTAGGTGGACCACTTCTGCTGAGACGCAACGGCGTCGTATCCTCGAGCCGCGGCCTGTCCAGAATCGCTCACAATCAATACCTCCAGGTCACTGCGTGCCCTCCGGCACACACATGGCCACGACTCTACCGAAAAGGCAGGCACCCGGTGACCTGCGTCTACACAGGTGGGCAGTATCCGCCCCGGAAGCACGGGACAGGCCTCACGATCCTCGCCCCACCCTGCTCGATTGGGCATCCACACCCTTCCGGCAGTCGTCGCGACCACTCAGGCGCACGGGCGCGGTGCGGCAACGCTGAGTGATTCGTCCGTTCCCTCGCCGAGCGCCATCACGGCGGGATCCCGTGGCATGACATCCCATGTGTGGGGAGCGAGCAACGCTCGATACGTCGTCTCCAATGCTGCGATGAGGGACGTACCTGCAGGTTGGCTGGATGGGTCCGCACGGTGAATGAGACGGGCCCGTTCCAAGCTCACCGACTCCAACGCTCCGTCGCCACACAGCCAACAGGCCTGGCCGTGCAGTGCCAGCACGGCCAGGGTATGATCGTCCGGGCAGTGCGTGAGAACCTGGGACCACAGCTCAGCGTGTTTGCGGGCACCGTCTCGCGGGGTTGTCTCCCACAGGTGCCGAGCCACCTCGTCGTTCTCCAGACAGATGACCAGCTGCCAAGCCTGCTCGGCGGACGGTGCAGCACCAGTCGCCACCACACCATCACGCACCTTCTGTGCCAGAGCCGTCTGCTCATCACTGCTGAGATGCGCCACCTGCTGCTGGACTGCCACCCGCACCGGGTGCTCGATGCGAAGCTGGCTGGGGTGGGCCGGGCCCACGGCTTCGGCGAGGCTGGACCTGTTCGGCAGCACGGCAAGTCCGCGATAGACCGCTTCAGCATGAACTCTGCTGCCATTCGCCACCCGGTGGCCAGGACAGTCGTCGGCACAGGAGATTCCCTGCCACATCACCTGGTCGGTGACCACAGCCTCCAGTACCCGGCTACGTGTGAGCAGGGGAAGGCCGTTGCGCAGGATGGTCAGGCCCTGATGCACGTCCTGGCTGAATACCACCATGAGCATGTCACAGGATGGGTACGCCGTCTCTATTGCGCCGGGGCCAGCAAGGAAACCAGCACGTGTCGACAGGGGCAGGAGATCCATGCGAGCCACCAATCCTTCGGCGGAGCAGCCGGGCGGACCGACGATGAGGGTCACCAGGCTTTCCTCGGGTTGGAACCCCAACAGATGAGGAAGAAGGTGGATCGCGTCGTCGATGGAAGTGATACGTAACGGTTCCTGGGAAGATCTCATACCCATGTTGTCGTGGTGACTCGCCGAATCCGGCACATCACGAACACACCTGTGGACAGCGCACCTGCGAGTCGCATCTGCCCTGTGGATGAACGAGGCACCACCATTCCGACCACTCTGCTGGAAAGTCCTGCAGGATGCAGCAGACAGCACCGGGCATCGTCGCGCGGCGCGCACTGCATGGTGCGAACACGGGGCACGTACTCTTGAACTCATGAGCCAGCCGAACATCAGTCAGTACCGGCCTCCCAGACGACGCGCCGGATGGCTCATAGCCGTCCTGGTCGCTGCCTTGGTCGTGGGGCTCGGCGTCACGGCGTGGAAGGTGACGAACGAACCTCAGCTGGCTGCGCCGTCGGCCACGCCTTTCGACGACGCCGATGATCCCAGCACACCGGATCCGAACAGCACCGTGGCACCCTCGATGCCTGGGCACACCCCAACCGGATCACCGAGCCCGACACAGTCGACGCCATTCGTCGCACACAACGGGGAGGTCAAGGGCACATGGCGGATCGACTCGACCCAATGGCACCAGGACGAGGTGGTGCTCACCGTCTCCATCACCGTGTCACAGGGCACCCTGGACGACTACAGCTTCTTCATGATGACCGACGACAACGCCACCGTGAACCGTCCGGAGACCTCGAGCGATCCCCGGGACATCTCGACGGGGACCGTCGAGCAGGGCCGCACCGTCACTGGGACGCTCACCATCGCGACGCAACGGAAGAACTCCATGATCGTCCTGGCACAGAACGGCGGCGCGACGGCCATCTCGGCCCTTGAGGTCGTGGGCTGAGAACCTCACCTGCCCCGGCAACCACGCATGAAGCTCGCCTGACCCCACCAGCACACGTCAGATCTGACCGGCCATCACCCGAGTCTTCCTCAAATGACCTCGATCCTGGGGTACTCCGGTCGCCACATCGTCTGGAATATCGTGTCCACCGGGTTGTCGAGGTCCTTCTGGGCAAGACCTTCCTGACTGGCCTGCTGGGCCACGGCCATACCAACCCGTGCCGAGATCGGACGCAGCTGGTCGATGTCGGGCAGCAGTGACTCCCCGAGCTTTCGGGGCCGTCCCACCTTGGCCAAGGCCTTTGCAGCAGCAGAGATCATCGAGTCGGAGACGAGCTTGGCATTCGAGGCGATGACGCCGAGCCCCACTCCCGGGAAGATGAGTGCATTGTTCGCCTGGGCAATGTGGTACGTGGTGCCGCGGTACTGCACCGGATCGAACGGTGAGCCGGTTGCGATGAGGGCAGAACCCCCAGTCCACTCGATGATGTCGGAGGGAATCGCCTCAGCACGTGAGATCGGATTCGACAGCGGCATGATGATCGGGCGATCACAGTGGCGGGCCATTTCCTTGACGACGTTCTCGTCGAAGGCACCCTGTTGGGCAGAGGTACCAATGAGAATGGTCGGTTTGACGTTGCGGACGACGTCAATGAGCTCATACTTTCCGGGGTCTTCCGTGTGCCATCCGGACAATTCCGAGGCCGGCCGGGCAAAGGATTCTTGGAAATCGCGCATCGGAATCCCCTCCCGCAGCAGTCCACGCGAACCGAGGGCCCAGAAATGGCTGCGAGCCTCGCGCTCACTCATGCCTTCTTCCATCATGAGTTTGATACCGAGTTCGGCTATTCCCACGCCGGCCGTGCCGGCACCGTGGACGACGATCCGATGATCGGAAAGCTTGATCCCCGACACCTTTACGGCACTGACCAGGGCCGCCAGCACCACAGCAGCCGTGCCTTGGATGTCGTCATTGAATGTGCAGTAGTCATCACGGTATCGATCCAGGATTCGGGTGGCATTTGCCGCTCCGAAATCCTCCCAGTGAATCATGGCATTCGGATACCGATCATGGGCTGTGGTGAGGAATTTGTCGATGAACTGGTCATACTTCTCGCCACGGACCCGGCCATGACGGACTCCGAGGTATCCATCGTCATTGAGCAATTCCATGTTGTCGGTTCCCACGTCCAGCACGACGGGCAGAACACGATGCGGATGGATTCCGGCAGCTGCCGTGTACACCGCAAGTTTTCCAATGGTGATGGCAACCCCACCGACACCTTGATCACCGATTCCAAGGATTCCCTCGGAATCAGTGACGACGATGAGGTCGACCTCGTCGGAATCATGCCCCATGGCAGCCAAGGATTCCTCGATGCCATCAGGATCGTCGATGGACAGGAAGATGCCGCGTGGCCGGTGGTACCAGTAACTGTACTGCTCGATCGCCTGGCCGATGGTCGGCGTGTAGACGATGGGGAGCATCTCCTCGATGTGCTCGCCCAACAGCCGGAAGTACAACACCTCGTTGCGATCATGCATGGCGGTGAGGAACAGGTACTTGCTCAACGCATCCGGCTGAGCACGGTACTGGGAGTAGACGCGTCTGAGTTGGTCCTCGATGTCAACAACCTGTGAGGGAAGCAGACCGGTGAGATCCAGTGCCTCCCGTTCTGCAGTGGTGAAGGCTGTTCCGCGGTTGATCAATGCATTGCCGAGTACATCAGTCCCGCGGGCAGCAATGCGAAGCACTTCCCCGTCGGGATTTTCGACGAACTCAAAAGAACTTGTCATGGCTCATACGCTAGTGCTCCACGTCTTCGTCGGGGCACCGCAACTACTCACGGGGGCAGCACATAGACATACGTGCACACCTTCGAACGATTGTGCACCGTGACCGGCATTCCCCAGCACTGACCTGGATGTGCCGGCCACGGTGAGAACTGTCTGGTCCTGCTCAGATCTCTGAGCAGCCCGGCAGATCAGATGTCCAGGCTCGACAGGCTGTCCTTGAGACGCTCGGCGGAAGCGTGCAACTTGGTGATCTCACCATCGCTCATCGGTACCGGGACGACTCCTTCGATACCTTCGCGCGAGACGATGCACGGCATGGACAGGGCGACGTTCTTGACGCCGTGGACGTCGTCGATCACGCTGGACAGCGGGAGGATCGAGCGGTTCGCTCCCAGCAGGGCCTCGGCAAGTCGAGCACCAGTCAGGCCGATGGCGTAGTTGGTTGCTCCCTTGCCCTCGATGATCTTGTATGCGGCGAAGGCTGCCTCGTGGGCAAGGTCGTCGAGTACCTCGTCGGTGAAGACGGACTCGCCGTCCACCTTCCATTCGTGGATCGGCACGCCGGAGATCTGCGCGATGGACCACAGCGGGAACTCCGAGTCGCCGTGCTCACCGACGATGGTGGCGTGCACGTGACGCTGTGCCACATTGGCCCACTGACGGATGAGCCAGCGCAGCCGAGAGGTGTCGAGCATGGTTCCGGTCGAGAACACTCGGCTGGAAGGCAGTCCAGAGATGTTCTGGGCGACGACGGTGAGGACATCGCACGGGTTGGTGACCAGGACGAACAGCGCATTGGGCGACTGTTCGAGCAGCTGGGGCATGAGGGACTTGAGGATTCCGGCGTTGACACCGGCGAGATCGAGCCTGGTCTGACCGGGCTTCTGCTTGGCGCCAGCAGTGATGAAGACAATGTCGGAGTTGACGGTGTCCTTGATGTCGGCACCACCCATGACCGATGCCGGGGTGAACTGGGTGCCGTGAGCCAGATCGGCGACCTCAGCCTCCACCTTGTCCTTGTTGATGTCGTAGAGACAGACGATGTCGGCCGAACCGCGAATGAGACAGGCATAGGCCAGCGAGCTGCCGACACTTCCAGCACCGATAACCGAGATCTTGCGACGATTGACTGCTTTCAAGGTCATGTCTCGATTCTATTCGAAAAAATCGTCAGAACCAGATGAGCGTTCCTCCAGTAGAACGTCCAAATATTTGGTGAATTGTGACCCATGTCACTCCGGTAAGGTGACAAGAACATGCCGTGGAACACCCCCTGCCGAGTGCCCCAGGAGTGTGGACGCATCGATCCGTCACGATCTCACGGGGCACCTGGCCAGGGCAGCGGCGGCGAGGACGAAAACGGCGGGTGTGGCACCGAGGACGAGCCTCAGGGGAGTGCCCACACCGCCGCTGTCTCAGCTCCGACCGGTGGCGACCGTCCACGCTGCGAGAAGGTCGGCGGCGGCCTGACGTGGATCAGGTTGGCCGCAGATGGCCGAGACGACGCTCATACCGTCGCAGTGGATACGGGCCAGATCGGCGGCGTCGTCGGCCTTGACGCCACCGATGGCACACACCGGCCACGGACTGACCTCGATGACCTCGGCAAGACGCCTCAACCCCAAGTCGTCGGCCTCGGGTTTCGTCCCCGTGGCATGCAGTGCCCCCACGCCCAGATAGTCGACGATGTCCTCACCAGCAGCGATGGCTGCCCTGACATGTTCGGGGCTCTGGGCCGACAGTCCGAGCAGGCGGTCGGGGCCGATGATGCGCCGCGCCGTGGCGATGTCGGTGTCGGACTGGCCGACGTGGGCACCGGCTGCCCCGATGGTCTCGACGAGGTGCACCCGGTCATCAATCAACAGTGGGACTCCTGCGCCGGCGAGCACATCCACCAGACGCCGCCCCAGGACGACGAAGTCGTCATCGCAGAGGTGGTGGTCCCGCAGCTGGACCAGGGTCGCTCCCCCATCCACGGCCTGCCGTACCGTCTCGACGACGCCGTCCGCGCCACCACACTGATCGGTGTCGGTGACCAGGTACACCGACAGGTCGACGTCAGGCCTGGACACAGCGGATTCCTCCCTGCTCGGCAACCTCGTCGGGAGTGACGAGGTACAGCTCGTCGATGAGGGCGATGGCGAAGGAGCCGGGGGCGACGGTGCGCCGGGCAGCACGCTCGGCAGCCACGCACATCATCGCCGTGGCGGCCGTGGCGGCGACAAGACGATCGGACTCGGCAGCGGCGAAGGCCGCCATGAGGGCTCCCAAGGAGCAGCCGACACCGGTGACCAGGGTCATCCATTCATGACCCGCCGTGACGGTGGCCAACCGGGTGCCGTCAGTGATGCGATCGACCGGCCCGGAGACGGCGACGACGCACCCGTTGGACCGGGCGAGCTCCCGGGCAGCTGGCAGGGCGGCCTCGGTGGTGTCGACGGCGTCGGTGCCACGTGCACCCTCGCCCGTGCCGTGGAGGGCCAGGATCTCGGAGGCATTGCCACGGATGATGGCGGGATGGCTTGCTGCCAAGCAGTCGCGCACGATCTGGCCACGCCACGGCAACGTGCACGCCACCGGGTCGAGCACCCATTTTCCGGCAGCTGCACCGGCAGCCTGCTTCATGGCCTCGGCGGTCTCGGGGTAGGGGGTGCCAGAGTTCACCAGGACTCCCCCAGCCACTTGGGCGAAGATCCCGGATTCCTGGGTGTTGTCGACCATCGCCGGTGAGGCGCCAGCAGCAAGTAGCACATTGGCAGTGAAGTTCGTCACAACGATATTGGTGAGGCACTGCGTCACCGGATTGGCTTTTCGCATGGCCGTCACCGCCTCGGCAACGCGGCTGGTGAAAATGGACTCGTCAGTCATTGGTCTCCCTTCGTCGGCATGACCCGGACAGGTTCAGCGGTCGACAACCAGATCTCATCCAGATGCCCTCTCAGCCCCGACGGGCTCCCGCGCTGGGTACAGCCTAACGCTGGGACAAGATGAGACTCGTGCATGGGCGTAAAAGCTTGACGACTCGGGAAGATGAAAAGACACGACGCCAACCCCGCCCGGTGAGGAGCCAACGTCCAGACTCTCTACCTTTTGGGCTGAGGCTCCCGATTGATGCGCGACTAGGTCAGTCTGAGACTCCAGATTTTCTTGAAGCCCGATCGGACGACAACTCTTCCCCAGTGGTGCCAATGGGGTGGCCTGTCATCGTATATATACTGCCACTTTCCGCTAGGGGGGACACCGAGAATCCGGGTCGCCATCTGCGCAAGATCATTGGTGTGGCCGTCTGTGGTGCGGTCATGGGTGGTGTCGCTGCCTTGGTCGACGCCCTCATCTAACACAAGAATTCTCAGGAGGATTGTCATGGGCCGGATGCGACAAATGAGTGCGGTGGTGGTGGCCGGGTGTGTGCTGCTGGCCGGATGCACGTCGAACAATTCCGATCAGGCGCAGGATGACACCGGTGGGCAGGCCACCGCCGCCAGCCAGCAACAGACAGACCAGGAGGGCCAGCAGCAGGCAGGTCAGGAGGGCCAGTCAGGCCAGGATGGTGTGGAGGGCAGGCCTTTTCCCGGCCGGTGTGTTCATGCCGATCACATCGACACCACCCCGGTGACCACGGCCCCCCGAAGCAGGTGGATGACGGTGCAGGACATCAGGGTTCCCCTCACCGAGGCAGGCCCCTTCCAGGTCGACGGATACAAGCAGCGCTGCTTCTCCCCCAGCCTCGCCGGCGCCGTCGCCGCCGCAAACATTGAAATGCGGCAGTCCGTCGGCAACCCGTCCTCGAAGTGGGCTTACCTGCACAACACTTTGCCTGTTCCATCTGTCAGTGAGGCAACTAATAATCACCCAATCGGCTGGGTCGAGTTGCAGGGGTTCCGTGTCGACAAGGTCTCCGACGGCGGCAAGAAGGTCGTCGTCTTCATCGGCATCGAAACCAAGTACAAGGGCGACATCGTTCATGGTGGCGTCGCCGACCCGGTGATGTGGGACGGCACCGACTGGAAATTCGACAGCAAAACCGCGATAGCCATGGACAAGGACCAAAGTGACGGTGAGGCCCTGACCGGGGCGTACCGCGACTGGGAGGAACAGCAGTGACCCCGCGTCTGACCCTCCTCGTCCTCGCACCCCTCAGCATCGGCGATTTCACAAGAAAAGCGGGTCACCTGATTGCCAATGGTGGCAAGGCCGTGTGGGGTTTGGTGTCGAATCCGGCGCAGACGGTGGAGAAAGCGGCCGGTGACACGATCCTGGGGGTTGTCTCAATGTGAAATTTCAGAAGGAAGTTTTGCCCCGGTCGGCTGCAAGGGTCGAGTTTCCTCCGAGGACTCCCGTACTCTACTTTCCCTCATGCCGTCCGACTCAATCTCCAACAGCCAACGTAGAGCTGTAAGAATCGGCCTCAATATGACAAAAATCAAAGATAATACACCCATTAGCACGATGAGAGAAAAGTAAATCAAGACCTTTAGGAGATTGAAAAAATAACTACTCGAACATTTTTTACAGTTGCCGATTTTGAAAGCAAATACTACACAAAATAGTGCCATCATCAATATGGCACTCACCAGTGCTATTACTAAAACAGCACTCACAACTGTAGTCACTCGTGATCGTAACCATGCCGCAGCCGGTGCCAAGGTTCCAAACTGCGCAGCGAACATGAGCAGTACCCATGCCGAGCAGGCAATCCGTGAGCCCAGCAGTCCGTACACCTGAGCCTCGATGGGCCAGTTGCCCCTCCTGATGCCGACAAATGGCATTACCAGCAAGGCCAGTACGATCATGCCTGCAAAGAATGCGAGCACGTGATTGATGTGAGGGTCCGGCTGAGCCAGGAAGGGGGGAAGACCATAATCAAACCAATCTCCGGCTCCAGATACCCCCATCGAACGCATAAAATTCGCCATGCTCTCATTAGGGCGCTGCCCGCCGGTGTAAATCGTCACAATTGTCAATATTGCTGCGATGCAACCAACACTTTGATAAATAAAATTTCCACTGTTCTTCCAAGTTTCTACTAGACTAGCTAATCCCTCGATAACCTTATTCATACATATCTCTCTAATATTTCACCAATACGATAGCGTTTGTAAATTTCCCTATGCATTTCGACGCATGTCTCAGTGGTAAGATATTACAGCTTGGACGGAGATTCCTGGAATGCCGAGATGAGGAATGACCCTTTGGCACTTACCCACTGGACAAAATATTAGTTTCCTTAGTACATCCCGACAGGTCGAGGTACCGAATCAAAATTCTTGAACTGAGTGGTCTCTCAGTACCGTTGCCGGTGCGCCACCTGCGGGTAATCGGTGACGACGGCCCGGGCGTCCACTCCGACGACGTCTGCTCCGGCGCCAACCCCGTGGGTCACACAGTGGGCATCGACGCTGGCGTAGTGCTGCTCCGACGCGGTGACGCGCAGGGAGGGGAGCTCCACCCGCGCCACGATGAGGTTCGTGGACGGCACGGCGCCCTCGAGCAGACCCAGCCGCCGGATCGGCATGGTGCAGGTGAGGGGGCACTGGTCAAGATCGCAGTCGAGTGTCGTCGAGAGGTCGGTGCCCGGCGCGATTCCCGGCGAGGCGAGGCTGGGTGGTTGCGTGCCGGAGGTAGTGGCCTTGTCGCGCCACTGACCGTTCCTCCGGCGGACGAGGCGCAGCGTCCTGCCCCACCCGTTGCCTGCCACTTCGACGTTGATCTCGCGGGTGATCCAGTGTGGGCCCGTGATCAGTTCCCATCGGGCGGCGTAGTGCGGGCATTCCTGCACACCGGTGGCATCCAGATGGTTGCGGTGAAAGGCCACGGTTGCGGTGTTGACGAGATCGGGCTCGTCCCAACCACGCCATGCGTACGTCCGCTTCCTCGCCCACATGAGCATCACCCCACCCATCACCACACAGTTTCGCCAAAGAGGATCAGTCCCAGAATACGGATGCCGGGGCAGGAAATCGTGGCAACGAGAAATACGGGGACAAAAATGGACTGCTCACAATTGAGCAGTCCATTCATGATGTGGAGCATAGGGGATTCGAACCCCTGACCTCTTCCATGCCATGGAAGCGCGCTACCAACTGCGCCAATGCCCCAAACCTGGGAATCATTCCTGACCCAAGTTCTTCCCGGCTCGCCGGGCGACTCATAAAACTTTAGCGGACATGGACTCAGAATGCAAAATCGGCCGCTCAGGGCTTGTGCAGCCTCAACTCACCGTCGCGTTGTACGCCATGAGCCGCCACGGTGACGTGAATCCCCTGCGTTGCCGTTCCTCGGCGTCCAGATGGTCCAGGACGATCCAGCCGCAGTTGGCCAGTCCACCAAACTGACGCGATGCGGCATAGTCACCACCCATGAGATAGGCCGCAGCCGTACGCAACGCGAACCCGTGCGAGACGAGCACCACAGTCTGCCCGGCGTGCTCACCCACGGCGTCCGCACACACGGCGATGATGCGCTCGGCGACCTCGCCGGCACTTTCCCCACCTGGCCGCACGTAGTCGTCGCGAGCCGTCATGCCAGCGGCGTACGTGGGATCGTTCCGACGCAGCTGGCTGGCCTTTTCACCTGACCAGACACCAACGTCGATCTCCACCAGTCGCTCATCCTCACGCACCGACACCCCGGCTGCCGAGGCGATGGCCTCAGCCGTGTGTCGAGCCCGCTGCAGCGGTGAGGAGAGGACGGCAGCAGGCTCCATGGCGGCAATGACCGGCGCGGCGGCGGCAACCTGCCGTCGACCCACCTCGTCCAGGTCGATGTCGAGACGGCCCTGCAGCCGTCCCTGAACGTTGTAGGACGTGCGTCCGTGCCGAACGAGGACGAGCCGTGTCCGCCCACTCACTGGCCAGCAATCCGCTCGTCGGACGATTCGCCAGCCACCTCACCGAAGACGTTGTCAGTCGGCTCGCCCTCGGCGGCGAGCCCCTCGACAGCAGAATCCTGGGACTCCGCAGCGTCGATTCCCTGGGTCCCGGACTCGGCGGCACCGGCGCCCCCATGTTCGGGAAGTTGGAGGTCGATGTGCGGGCAGTCCTTCCACAGCCGCTGCAGGGAGTACTGCTCGCGCTCGTCCACCTGCTGGATGTGCACCATGACGTCACGGAAGTCCAGCAGGATCCACCGCTTCTCGGCCTCACCCTCCGAGCGTGCCGGCCGGAGACCCTCGGCGGCGAGTCGGGCCTGGATCTCGTCATTGATCGCATCTGCCTGCGGTTCGTTGGCTGCCGTGACGAGCAGGAAGACGTCGGTGTAGGCGATGTGCTCCGACACGTCGAGGGCGATGATGTCTCGCCCCGCCTTGTCGAACGCGGCACGTGCGGCGTGGCGGGCGATGTCAATGGCAAGCTGTGTGGCGGTCAATGATCCTCCGTGGGGTCAGGCCTGGTAGAGGCCACGTTTATTGATGTACTGCACGATGCCGTCGGGCACCAGGTACCAGATCGGTAGATTACTCGTGACACGTCGTCGGCAATCCGTCGAGGAGATCGCCATGGCCGGCACCTCGAGCAGGGTGACCTTGTCGGCAGGCAGATGCGAGATGTCCTCCGGCGTCAACGGCACACCGGGACGCGAGACACCGATGAAGGTGGCCAGGTCGAACAGCTCGTCGGCTCCGCGCCAGGTGAGGATCTGGCGCAGCGCGTCGGCACCGGTGATGAAGAACAGGTCGACGTCGTCTCCACGTTCCCGGCGCAGGTCACGCAATGTGTCGACGGTGTAGGTCTCCCCCTGCCGGTCGATGTCCACCCGCGAGACCGAGAACGAGGGGTTGGAGGCCGTTGCGATGACCGTCATGAGGTACCGGTCCTCACGGTGGGAGACCTTGCGGTCCTTCTTCTGCCACGGCACACCGGTGGGCACGAAGACCACCTCGTCCAGACTGAACCGCGCAGCCACCTCCGAGGCCGCCACCAGGTGCCCGTGGTGAATCGGGTCGAAGGTGCCGCCCATCACCCCCAGCCGGTAGCGTCGTCCGTTGTGTGGACGGGCCAGACCCAGTTCCGTCGACTCCATCAGATCCACGACCTCACACTGGCAATTCGCTGACATGGTGCACGATGCACGCTCCAGACGTGAGGGCCGCGTCATTGCGAGTCATGCACATGGCTCCTCAGCTTATCGAAAACACCTGCCACTGGCATCGGATCAGGATCGGATCTGGCCGGTACCGACGACACGGTAACTGGTCGTCGTCATTTCCGGTAGTCCCATGGGGCCTCGGGCATGCATCTTCTGGGTGGAGATGCCGATCTCGGCACCAAATCCGAACTGTCCACCGTCGACGAATCTGCTGGACGCATTGACGAGAACGGCTGCCGCGTCAACCATCGCGGTGAACTCCTGGGCGGCCACCACCGAATTGGTGACGATCGTCTCGGAGTGTCCGGTGCCGTACCGCGCAATGTGCGCGATGGCCTCGTCCAGGTTGTCGACGACCTTCACAGCGAGGTCCAGGGAGAGATACTCCGCCTCGTACTCCTCGGCGGTGGCCGGGACGATGCGGTTGTCGAGGGCGACAGCACGTGGATCGCCGTGCAGGGTGACGCCGTCGGCCACCATCTGATCGGTGAGGGCTGCGATGGCCTGCGGGGCGATGTCGGCATGGATGAGCACCGTCTCGATGGCATTGCAGACGCTGGGCCGCTGCACCTTGGCATTGCGGGCGATGCGCAGGGCCATGTCGAGATCGGCGTCGGCGTCGATGACGAGGTGACAGTTGCCCAACCCGGTCTCGATGACGGGCACCGCCGAGCCGGTGACCACCCGCTGGATGAGCCCCTTGCCACCACGCGGAATGAGCAGGTCAACCAGTCCGCGAGCCTGCATCATCTCGCCGGTGACCTCATGACCACCTTCCACGAGGCTGACGAGATCTGCGGGCATTCCCGCCCGGGTCAGCCCGGCGCGCAGGGCGGCGACGATGGCTCGGTTGGAGTCGAGCGCCGATGAGGAGCCCCGCAGCAGAGCCACGTTTCCCGACTTGAGACAGATTCCGGCAGCATCGGTGGTGACGTTCGGACGGGCCTCGTAGATGATCCCGATGACGCCGATGGGAACCCGGACCTGCTCGATGTGGACCCCCTGGGGAGTCGTCCAGCCGCGCACCACCTCACCGACCGGATCGGCGAGTCGAGCCAGGTCCTCCAATCCGCACGCCATCGCCTCGACCCGCTGCGGGGTGAGGGTGAGGCGGTCGAGCATGGCCTGGGACATTCCAGCGGTACGGCCTCGGGAGACATCGGTCTCGTTGGCGGTGAGGATAGTGGCGCTGTCGGTGCGCACCTGCTCGGCCATGGCACGCAGGGCGGCGTCCTTGGTGGCACGATCGGCGCGACGCAGCTGGGGGCAGACGGCCTTGGCCGCTTGGGCCTGGCTCACGAAAGCGGTGGTCATGACCTGATGGTAGAGCCAGATCAGTTCGAAGCGGCAATTGGTCCACCAGGAGAGCAGGTGACGCAGCAGTACGAGCCTCCATCTGCCACCATGCCGCTGCCCCCATGGCATGGGGTTGACGAGGGCCGGGGGTGAGAGACGGGTGGAGCGCAACGAACTGGCTCGGCGACGATCCGGCAACAGGGGCGGGACCCGTCGATGAGGCTGCCAGGCGATGGGTCCTGGGTCTGCCGTTCAGCTGCGACGGCGTCTGCGGGAGAGCACCATCGCGTCGCGATGCACCACCTCGCGGGAGGCGCCCGGGCCGAACTCGGTGGCCAGCCAGGAGCTCGACCGTCCTCGCATGGCTCGCACCTCCTGGCCACCGTAGGAGGCGATGCCCCGCCCAACAGGTTCGCCGTCCGGCCCGATGAGCAGCACCGGATCCCCGGGCTGGAAGTCGCCGTGCACCGTCGTCACACCGACGGCGAGCAGTGAGGCGTGCCGTTCACGCAGGGCGGTCACCGCTCCGGAGTCGATGTGGATCTCCCCCTGTGGGGACGCGGCATGCGCCAGCCAGAGCAGCCGTCTGGGGCGATGCACCAGGGACGGGGCGAAATAGGTGCCGACATCCTCACCGGCCATCGCCTCCCCGGCCAGATCGGCTCGGGTGAGCACCACCGGAATCCCCGACCCGGCTGCGGTGCCGGCAGCGTCGAGCTTGGTCGTCATGCCTCCGGTGCCCACCGCGGATCCGCCCCCGTGGGTCTGCACCTGCAGGTCAGCCGTGTCAGTGACCAGGGCGATGCGTTCGGCCCCCGGCGTCGACGGTGGCGCGGTGTAGAGGCTGTCGACGTCGGAGAGCAGGACGAGCGCCTCGGCGCGCACCAGTTCGGCGACCAGCGCTGCCAGACGGTCGTTGTCGCCGAACTGGATCTCGCTGGTGGCCACCGTGTCGTTCTCGTTGACGATGGGCACCACCCCCAGCGACAGCAGTCTGGTGAGTGTGGCCGAGGCGTTGCGGTAGCCGCGGGGCCGCACGAGGTCGTGCACGGTGAGCAGCACCTGGCCCACCTGCAGGTCGTGCTCGGCGAACCGCTGCGCATAGTGGGCCAGCAGGATTCCCTGCCCCACCGAGGCGGCCGCCTGTTTGCCGGCCAGGTCCCTGGGGCGGTGTGGCATGCCCAAGGCGGGGAATCCGGTGGCGATGGCCCCGGAGCTCACCAGGATCGGTTCCCTGCCGTCTAGACGTGCTCGTGCGACGACGTCGACCAACTCGTCCACCCTCGCCACGTCGATCCCGCCGCCGGGGGCCGTCAGTGACGACGACCCAACCTTGACGACGATGCGGTGCGCGGCGGCGATGACATTGCGTGCGGACGTGGTCATTGCTGGTTCCAGTTCGGATCCTGCTCGGCGACCTCGGCGCGCCACGAGCGTCCAGTGGTGTCGCGACCGACGACGCCGAACTCCTCGCGGGCCTTGTGGTACTCCCGATCCATCTCACGGCGTCGGGTCGCCGAGGGCCGCTCCCCCTGCAGACGCTGGTCCTGGCCGCGCCGCGACAGGATCTCGGCACCGGCCTCGATCTGTGGGGCGAAGTCGAAGATCACCGCGTCCTCACCACCGATCGCCACGGCATCACCGGCCAGGGCCCCCTGGACGAGCAGTTCCTCCTCCACGCCGAGCCGGTTGAGACGGTCGGAGAGGTAGCCCACGGCCTCGGGATTGTTGAAATCGGTCTGGGCAACCCAGTGAGTCGGCTTGGCGCCGGTGACCCGCCACAGGAAACCGCCGTTGCCATCACCCTGACGTTTCACCTCGAACTCCTTGGCTGGTGCGGAGGTCGCCCTGGGGCGGATGACGATGCGTTCGGGTTCCGGATCGGGTTGGGCGGCACGCGCCTGCTCCACCAGCTCGGCCATGGCGTAGACGAGTGGTTTGAGCCCCGCACCAGACTTGGTGGAAATGGGGAAGACCGGGAGGCCACGAGCCTCGATGTCGGCCTTGACCATCTCGGCGAGGTCATCGCCGTCGGGTACGTCCACCTTGTTGAGAGCCACCAGACGAGGGCGATCCTCCAGACCACCGTGCGCCGCCAACTCACCCTCGATGACGTCGAGGTCGCTGATCGGATCACGTCCGGGTTCATAGGTGGCGCAGTCGATGACGTGGACGATGGCTCGACACCGTTCGATGTGACGCAGGAAGTCAAATCCCAGTCCCTTGCCCTGGGAGGCACCGGGGATGAGTCCGGGCACGTCGGCCACGGTGTACGTCGTCTCACCGGCCACGACGACGCCGAGGTTCGGCACCAGGGTGGTGAACGGGTAGTCGGCGATCTTGGGGCGTGCCCGCGAGATCGCCGCGATGAGGCTCGACTTGCCAGCCGAGGGGAACCCGACCAGGCCGACGTCGGCGACGACCTTGAGTTCGAACCTGATCCGGCGCTGCTCGCCCTCCTCGCCCAGCAGGGCGAAACCGGGAGCCTTGCGGGCCGCCGACGCCAGGGCAGCGTTGCCCAGCCCGCCGCGTCCCCCAGCAGCAACGGTGAGCTGTGCCCCAGCTCCCGTGAGATCGGCGAGCGTCTCGCCGGTCTCGACATCGGAGACGACCGTGCCGTCGGGCACCATGAGCACGACGTCGGCACCATTGGCACCATCCTGGTCGTCACCACGACCGGGCTCACCATTGGTGGCCTTGCGGGTGGACAGCCGGTGATAGTCGACGAGGGTGGTGAGCTGCGGATCGACGCGCACGATCACCGACCCGCCGTTGCCGCCGTTGCCGCCGTTGGGCCCACCCAGCGGTTTGAACTTCTCCCGCTTGATCGAGGCGCAGCCGTGGCCGCCGTTACCGGCGACGGCAAGGATCGTGGCGCGGTCGACGAAGGACGGAATGGCCATGGGACGTCTCCTGGGAAATCGCGGGGTGAATTCAGCCTACCCGTGCAGGGCAGGCCAGACGAGGACTGCCCGCCGGGGAGGCACCGAGACCTGCAGCCCCGCCCGGGGAATGGGCTGGTACCGGACGCAAAGAGGCCCGAACCGCCTCGGCGGCTCGGGCTCTCGTGATGTGGAAACCGGGAGGATCAGGCCTCGACCGGATTCACACTGACGACGCGACGACCCCGGCGAGAGCCGAACTCGACAGCGCCTTCACGCAGTGCGAAGAGGGTGTCGTCGCCACCACGACCGACACCATCTCCGGGATGGAAGTGGGTACCGCGCTGACGCACGATGATCTCACCAGCATTGACGATCTGGCCGCCGTAACGCTTGACGCCGAGACGCTGAGCGTTCGAGTCACGACCGTTGCGCGAGGAGGACGCGCCCTTCTTGTGTGCCATGTCTGTCTACCTTCAGCCTTCGATTCCGGTGACCTTGACCTGGGTGTACTTCTGGCGATGCCCCTGACGTCGCAGGTAACCGGTCTTGTTCTTGTACTTGAGGATGCGGACCTTGGGGCCCTTGGTCTCGCCGAGCACCTCGGCGGTGACCTTGGCCTTGCCCAAGCCATCCTTGTCCGAGGTGACAGACCCGCCGTCCACCAGCAGAAGCGGGGTCAGCTCAATGCTGCTACCCACCTCGTCGGCGACCTTGTCGATCTCGACGATGTCACCCACTGCCACCTTGTGCTGGCGGCCGCCACTACGCACGATCGCGTACACGCCTGACCTACTCTCGTTGTTGTCTTCATCACGGGACCGGAACCAGCGGCCCCGGAAAAACTTCGTCTGACGCCGACGCGATACACGCGCGCCAAACCGGCTGCCTACTATACGTGAGCACAATCCGCGAAGCAAACCGGCATCGGAAGCTCACACGGTCGGTACGTTATGCCACGTGACGCGCTCTGTTCCACTTCAGTCGAAGCCGAAAACCAGTACACCAGGATCACCAAAGGCGGCACCGGCTCCATTTGTCCCTGTCATTCGACGGTGGGGTCCTTGTCATCGGATGCATCAAAATTTCATGAAGTATTCATCATACGTTCATGTCATTGTCGGCTGATTTCACCTCCATCCCGCTAGACATGTGAAGGCCTCCACCACTGGTGGAGACCATCACTCATCATCTCTTCGGGAGCTACTGTGACTATCTTCGAAGGTCGGCGAAACCACCGAAACGTTCTGCGCGCTGTGACTGCTGTCGCTGCACTTGCCATCACTGCCCCAGCACTGAGTGCCTGCGGTGGCTCCGACTCCAGTTCCGAGGCGCCCAGCTCGTCGAAGAAATGGGTTTCAGCGGTCTCCGCGGACAAGGGCGGTGGCATGGACGCCTTGGAGAAGGACGCCAAGGCCGAGGGCACGCTCAACGTCATCGCTCTACCGCACAACTGGTCGAACTACGGTCAGGTGATCGAGGGGTTCAAGAAGAAGTACCCCGATATCAAGGTCAATGAGCTCAACCCCAATGCCTCATCGGCAGAGGAGATCAGTGCTGCCAAGACCAATGCCGGCACCAACAAGGCCCCCGACGTCTTCGACATGGGCATCGGCGTCGCCACCACCAACGTCGAGAAATTCGCCCCCTACAAAGTTGCCTCCTTCAACGACATCCCAGCGGGAGCCAAGGACTCCAACGGTGCATTCGTGGGCGACTACACCGGTCTCATGACGCTGGGCTACAACAAGACCAAGTACGGCTCGATCGACGTCAACAACCTCAAGAAGTCCCTCAGCGACCCGAAGTTCAAGGGCACGGTTGCCCTCAATGGCAAACCTGCTGAGGCTGGTTCCGCCCAGAACGGATTCCTCGCCATCAATCTCAACCAAGGTGGGTCCTTGGACAACTTCCAGCCCGGCCTAGACTTCTTCAAGGCCCTCAAGGACGCCGGTAGCCTCAACACCATTGACGTCACCGACGCCACCATCGACTCAGGCCAGACCGGCGTCGTCTTCGACTGGTCGTACAATCAGGCGGCCATCAAGGAGCGTCTGAGCAAGCAGCAGAATGTCGACTGGGAGGTGCTCACCCTGCCCAACGGCGAGGTGGAGCAGTACTACAACCAGGCCGTCAACAAGGACGCCCCACACCCGGCAGCTGCACGGCTGTGGGAGGAGTACCTCTACAGCCCCGATGCCCAGAACGAGTGGATGCGCGGTGGAGCCATTCCGTCCCTGCTCGAGAAGATGAAGAAGGACGACACCGTCGACAAGGACGCTCTGGCGAAGTTGCCGGAGATCAAGAAGCCGGTGACCTACACCTCCAAGCAGGCTGATGCCATGACGACCTGGCTTGGCAAGAACTGGCCCAAGACCATCGGAAACTGAGTTTTCCATGACCGGCTCCCCCGCTCGCTCCCACGCTGCTGTCACCACCGATGTGCAGGAGCGTGGAGCTGATGCTCCGCATCCCAAAGCGCAACTGCAACGGGCAACGCCCCAATCCAGAAGACGTATCTCGCCACTGTGGGGAACCAGCCTGTTCTTCCTCTACGTGGCAGCCTTCCTCGTGCTTCCGACGATCCTCATCGCCGTCAGCGCCTTCCAAGATTCCGACGGAACCTTCTCCACCACGAACTTCTCGGTGCTCACCGAGGCCAACACCGTGGAGGCGTTCGGTACCTCTCTACTGGTGTCGCTGGCTTCGGCGCTCATCAGTGCGATCATCGGTGGGGCGGCCGCCAATGCCTTGGAGGTGCTGTCACAGACCAGGCCACTGCTGCGTCGTCTGGTGACTTCGCTGTGCTCGGTGCTGGCACAGTTCGGCGGTGTCATGCTGGCCTTCGCCTTCATCGCCACCATCGGCATCACCGGGGTGCTCACCCAGTTGCTCAAGACCATGTTCGGTGTGGAAATTGACCCGACCTGGCTGTCGACCCTGCCCGGGCTCACCCTGGTCTACTGCTACTTCCAGATCCCTCTCATGATCATCGTCTTCCTACCGGCCCTGGACGGTGTGCGTCCCCAGTGGCGCGAGGCCAATGCCGTTTTTGGTGGCAGCACCTGGACATACTGGACGAAGGTGGCCGGCCCAATTCTGTGGCCGGCATTCCTCGGCTCGGTGATCTTGCTGTTCGCCAACGCATTCTCGTCCTTTGCGACGGCCGCAGCGCTGTTCTCGCAGCGTTCCATTCTCGTTCCGCTGATGATTCAGTCGAACATGAGCAATGAGCTCGACACCACCCAACAGGGGTCTGCTGCCATGTTGGCCCTGGCGATGATCGTCGTCGTCGCCATCGCGATGGCCCTCAACTGGATGCTGTCCGCCAAGTCGGAGAGGTGGTCACGGCAATGAACCGCTCAACTACCGGCAGGCGCCATGAAGCAGGCCACTGGCTTCTCCTCATCCTGGTGCTGCTCTTCTTCCTCATCCCGTTGGTCTCGCTGTTCCTCTACAGCATCCACCGACCATTGGCCGCCACCGATGCGTGGACCTTCGACTCCTGGGCCACTCTCTTTGGTGGGTCGGACGGCAGCGTCGACCTCACGGAGCTGGGCAATGGTCTGGCGAATTCAGCCATCGCAGCCGTCATCACGGTGGCGATCATGCTCATCATCCTGCTACCGACAATGGTCATCACCAGGTTGAGCTCTCATCGGATGGGCAAGGTGGTGGAGTTCGTCTGCATGCTGCCACTGGCCATTCCAGCCATTGCCCTGGTGGTGGGTCTGGGACCCATCTACCGTTTTCTTTCCACGACCATCCTGTCCACCGATGGGTACTGGCTGGCCCTGGCCTACGTCATCCTCGTACTCCCCTACGCTTACCGTGCTCTGGACGCTGGGTTGCGCCAGCTCGACGTCCGAACCCTCTTCGAGGCGTCCCAGACGTTCGGTAGTTCGTGGTTGGGCACGATGGTCAAGGTGATCATTCCCAATTTGCGCACCGCAATTCTCTCGGCCTGTTTCGTGTCGGTTGCGGTGGTGCTGGGTGAGTACACCTTGGCTGCGCTGCTGGGCCGTAGCAATCTGCAGAATGCTCTATTTGTCATGAACCAGAACGACTCGTTCATCGCTGCAGCCATGGCGTTGCTGGCAATGGTGTTTGCCATCGTGCTGCTCATGAGCATCGACGTGGTGAGTGCAGCTGCCAACAAGAAGTACCGGAAGGGTTCGAAACGATGAATACTCGTGCGGACGCCGTCGGCGTCACCATGGAGAATGTGGTCAAGAAGTACGGTCAGACGACCGCCCTGCGCGACTTCGGCCTCGTCGTCGAGCCTGGGGAGATGGTCGTCCTGCTCGGGCCGTCCGGCTGTGGCAAGACGACTGCTCTGCGTTGCCTGGCCGGTCTCGAATCAGTCGATGGAGGGCGGATCCTTGTCGGTGACCGGGACATCACCCACGTGCCGGTTCAGAAGCGTGAGATGGCCATGGTCTTCCAGTCGTACTCCCTCTTTCCGCACCTCAACGCCCTCGACAACGTGGCCTTCGGCCTGCGCAACAAGAAAGTGGGCAAATCCGCAGCTCGTACGCAGGCTCAGGAAGCCCTGGAACTGGTGGGACTGGCCGACCAGGTGGGCAAGTACGTCCACCAGATGTCGGGTGGCCAGCAGCAGCGAGTCGCTCTGGCTCGCGCTCTGGCCGTCAAGCCCCAGGTTCTGCTGCTCGACGAGCCACTGTCAGCTCTGGACGCCAAGGTTCGGGTCCAGCTGCGCGAGGAGATTCGTCGTATCCAACTCGACGTAGGGATGACCACCTTGTTCGTCACCCACGACCAGGAGGAAGCCTTGGCCATCGCCGATCGGGTGGGCGTCATGCATGGCGGACGAATTGCCCAGCTCGATGCACCCGAGAAGATCTACAACGAGCCGAACACACCATTCGTCGCCAAATTCATTGGCGTGACGAACAAGGTCCGTGCCCATTCCGACGGTACGACAGCTCAGTTTGGTGACAATCAACTCCCTCTGCTACCTGGCTCAGCCACCGGCGAGGTTGACGTACTCATCCGCCCCGAACACATGCGACTCGAACCGACTTCACGTGCCAATCGTGATGCCACGGTGGCCTCAGTGTCGTTCCTGGGAGCGTTCGCCCGAGTCAACCTCACCACATCCGCTGGCACCGGGATCGTCGTCCAGACGCCGGCGGCAGCCAGCTCCCACCTGAGCGCTGGGGATGGTGTGCACATCGAGCTCACCGGCGCACCCGTGTTGGCCGAGTCGCCTGAGGAACTCACTACGGCGTAACCTACTCACCCGGTGCACAACACACGTCAAGGCCCCAACCACGAGTGGTTGGGGCCTTGGGTCTGACAACGATCGAAAGGCCAGTATGAGGCGAATTGGCCCCACGGTACTGTCGGCCGCGAATGTCAATCGATCAGAGAGGAATCGCGTACCGAATCTGGATCAGTGGAAGGAGTCACCACAGGCGCAGGTGCTGGTGGCATTGGGGTTGTCGATGGTGAAGCCCTGCTTCTCGATGGTGTCCATGAAGTCGATGGTGGCGCCGGAGAGGTAGGGGGCACTCATCCGGTCAGTGACGACGTTGACGCCGTCGTAGCTCTTGACGATGTCGCCGTCCAGTTGACGCTCGTCGAAGAACAGCTGGTATCGCAGCCCGGAGCATCCGCCCGGCTGGACGGCCAGACGCAGGGCGAGGTCGGTGCGCCCCTCCTGCTCGAGCAGGGACTTCACCTTGGCGGTGGCTGCATCGGTGAGGATGATGCCCTGGGTCTCTGTCGTGGTGTCGGTCATATCTGTCTCCTGTATGGACGGTTGCGAACCCGTCCTGGTTGAGGATGGAACTGCATGTTTTCAGCTCTGGTGACGGCACCGGCCGAGGAGATCGTCTCCCGCGTCCCATCTGCAGTCACGTGACGCCCATCGTAACCAGACCACACTGGAATGGCCAGATCCCAAGGGACGAAATCACTCGTATCGCGTTCAGCCGAGTACCGTCCCATGACGTTGAGGGCCGTGGTGAAAAATGCACGCCACCATGACAGGTGCGTCGCGGACAATCCCTCGACAGCACCAGGTGCCACCGAGGACGGCTGGACCTGTCACCAGCACCAGGTACGCGCAACCGGGAGCGTACGAGCAGTGATCCACTGTGGGTCGACGGCCACCAGCTGAGCCTCGGGATCCAGAACCTCGCCCTCGAACAAGGCCTGGGCGTCCTCGATACCGGTCTGTCGCAACTCGCGCGACGACGCGGTGACCGACCCGGCAACGACGATGACGGGAACCATGTGCCCAGCTGCCAGTTGGGTCACCGTCGTGACGACCTCCCCACCCATGGTGCCGAAGTTCACCTCAGTACAACCCGTGACGACGAGGTCGGCAGCATCCATGGTGGCGGCAGCATGGGCGTGTTCCATGAGCAACGCCGTGCCAGTGCAGACTCGCCCACCACGTGCCATGACGGCCATACCCAACCCGCCAGCTGCACCAGCTCCCGGTGTCTGGCCGGAGGAATCGTCGTCCGTGAGCTCTCCTGCCCACTCACACAGCTCGCGATCCCTGCGCAGCATCTCGTCTGCGTCCATGAGCTCGGCGCGTCCTTCGGTGGAGACCACCCCGCGCAGGCCGGTGAGCTGGGTCTCGGCTGCTCGACTGTTCACCACCAGTGTCGTGCGCTTCAGCCAGGAGTCACCGGCCTCAACTGCTCCGCGTCCGCCGTCTCGCCACGGCACCTGCCCCAGCTCCAGGACGATGTGTTCATCAGGGCTCGTCAGCCCATCCACGACATTCGCCAACACCGCCGAGGACTCGTTCCACCGCCGTTGGCCCAGGTCGGGCAGCTCAGGACGTATCAGCACCTGACCTGCCGCTCGAGCCACGGTGACGTCAATGTCATTGCCGCTCAAAGCATCTGCCTCAGCACAGGAACTTCTGGAGGAAGGTGCCCGGGCAGGAGTGTTCTGCCCGCCATCACCGACCACCTCGTCGCCGACGAGAGCAGAGCCGGAAACCACAACGTGCTCCAGACGTACGTGATGGGCATCTGCCCATGCCTGGGAGAACCCTGCACCGCACACGCCCACCGGCACGACGGCCACCTGGGCGTCAAGCTGACTCCATGCCCTCCCCAACGCAGTACCGACGGTTGCCGAGGAAAGCTGCCCCCAGCCGTCGGTCACCACGAGAACACGCACGGGTCAGCCCGGGATGAGCCCGTCGCGAGAGACGTTCTCATCGAGCCACACGGTGATCTCGTCGATCGTGGAGGAGATGTCGGGGATGATGAGGTCGGAGTCCGTGACGGTGGCCTCGGACACGGGCTCCCCATGAGTACGCACCCGGTTGACGAGTTCGGTCAGAGCGGCGGTGAGAGCGCTCTGGTCCGCGGCGTCAACGGCCTTCTCCACCTTGGCGTCAATGACGTTGAGGTCTCCGAGCTCACTCTCGGGCACCTCCCACTGGCCCTCACCAACAATCCGAACGATCATCAGTGATCCCCTCCTGAGGTCTGCGATCGGTTCACAGCGCTCGAGCCGGATGGGCCAGCCTCCAGTTGTTCGGGCTGGCTGCCATTCTCGATCGCAATTTTCTTCTTGAGCTCGGCAAGGTCATTCTCGACGGCCGAGGAACTCGCGAACTGGTTGAGTTCTCGGTCGATGTCATCGCCGCCCAGACCGGTGACATCATCGATGGCGCCGGTGGCCATGAGTTCATCGACGGCACCGGCCCGGGCCTGGAGCTGCATCGTCTTGTCCTCGGCACGCTGGATGGCCATGCCGACGTCACCCATCTCCTCGCCCAGACCACTGAAGGCGTCATTGATGCGGTTCTGGGCCTCAGCCGCAGAGTAGGTGGCCTTGAGGGTCTCCTTCTTGGTGCGGAAGGCGTCGACCTTCGCCTGCAGGCGCTGTTGGCCGGCAATGAGTTTCTCCTCCTGCTCCTGCAGGGAGGCGTACTGATTCTGCATCTCCTGAAGTTGCGTGGTGACCTCACCCTTGCGCCGCAGCGCCTCGCGTGCCAGATCCTCACGTCCCTGTTCCAGTGCGCGTTTCGCCTGGTTCTCGAGTCGATCGGATTCCTGGGCGAGCTGACGCATCCGCAGCTCCAGACGCTTGCGGCTGGTGGCCACGTCGGCAATGCCGCGACGGACCTTCTGCAGCAACTCGAGCTGCTTCTGGTAGGAGTAGTCCAAGGTGTCACGCGGGTCCTCGACCTTGTCGAGAGCCTTGTTGGCCTTCGACCGGAAAACCGTGGACAGCCGCTCAAAAATACCTGCCATGAGTGGTGTCGGATCCTTCCCCTTCGATGCATGTCGCAGCGCCAACGTCACACGACGTCGAGACGACGACACGTCAAGCCTACGGGACGAACAAACCCGCCGAGGCAGTGGCGTGTCGTCAGGGCAATTGTGGCACGACGTGCCCTGGGCTCCACACACTGTGCCCCACACACTGGGCCCAACATCGGAATCGTTGCCGTGGGGACGCGTCTCGACGGCGCCCGTCCCCACGCCGTACAATGGCAACTCGGCTCGTGCACGGCCAGCTCTCGTCGACGTACGACGGCAACCATCGGACACGTCCAGACATTGGCGGGGCCGATGCGCCAGACCCGGCACGAGCCAACCAACACTGCACATCGACCCAACACATCGACATCGAGGACGACCGTGGGACTGTTCCGCCCCTATGAACAGGGCCAGACCAAGACCGAGACCGACAGGTCCACCCCCAAGGAGGCAGCAGCCCCAGAACATGCCTCCCCACAGAGCGAGCATGCCGAGACGAGTGGCACCTCCTCAGACCAGTCGACGAGACGAGGCACGTCGGCAGGACGGGGCACGTCGGCGGGACAGGACAGTGCTGTCTCCAAGGCCCACCAGCCCAAGGGCGCGCCAACCCCCACCAGGGCCGAGGCCGAGGCCGCGCGCCGGGAACGGCTCAATCCCTCCCTGTCGCCCAAGGAGCAGCGTCGCCGCGACCGTCGCGTACGTCAGGAGAAGCGTCTGGAGGCCATGCAGGCTGCCGAACGACGTCCCGAACGTGGCCTCATCCGCGACTACGTCGACAGTCGGTGGACGTTCAGCGAGTTCCTCATGCCGGTCTTCCTCATCGTCATGGCGGTGTGGCTGGCCATCCTCATCTTCGCCCCCCGGGCCATTGCAGCGGTCAACCTGCTCTCCCTGGCCATGCTCGTGGCGATGCTGGGCTGGATCATCGATTCCTGGCGGCTGTGGGCCGGCGTGAAGAAGCAACTCAACACCAAGTACCCCGGAGTCTCGCGCAAGGGTCTGCTGAGCTACCTCAACAACCGTGCCATGACCCCACGACGGTGGCGCAACCCCGTTCCTCGGGTGGAGCGTGGGTCACACCGGAGGGCGTGAGACTCCGCCCAGAAATTCATGGAACAACAATTCTTGGAACACCTCGGTGCAGCATGGCCGGTCCGGCACTGATGCGTGCCATAGTGGTTCACCGCTGGCCGATTTCCGCGATCGACGGGGCGTCAAGACCCGCCATCTGCTTGCCTGGACAGCATGGCTCTGATTGGGTGAATCCATGAGTTTCTCGTGGTTGCTGTCCCAACCCCACCCCTCCGTGCATTCTGCCGAGAATCTGGCCCAGATCGGTGCCAACCAGTCCTTCGAGACCCGTGAGGAGGCCGAGGAATGGCTGGGCCAGGCGTGGCCGGAACTTGAGGAGATCGGGGTGGAGGCCGTCACCCTGCTGTCGAACGACGAGACCGTGTACGGTCCGATGCCTCTGTCACAGGGATGAGGGCCGTCTCCAACCGGGACGTGCGCGAGCACTGTCCCAGCGAAGCATCCAGTGACCAAGGGACCTTGGCATCGCGGCTGGCCTTGCTGCCGGGCACCAGCTGACAGCTCACTTACTTGTGCGATTTTTCACAATCAGCAGTCACGAGGTATGTGGATCGTATCCACATTCACTCCAGTCCACTAGGCTGGCGTCGATCACCCCGCATCGGTGAGCGCTCACCAATGCCTCGTTTGGCGAGGATCACCGCACGGGGACGTCGCGACTGCTCACAGCGCCCGAGTGACGATCATGTGTCATCTGAAAGGATTCATCCAGTGCCCACTTCCGTCCACCTTCCCGTCACTGCCCGTCCCGCACTACGTGTGTCTCGATCCGCATCGGGGGCCGACGTCGTCGTCGCTGCCCTGACCGGCGCCGAGGGGTCAGCGACTGGGGCAAAGATCGTGGGACTGGCTCCACGAGCCGTCAAGGAGGCCGAGACGTCCCTGGGCACCGACCTGGCGTCTCTGGCCATCCGGATGGGTGGCTCCCCCAAGCCGGGAAGCACCGTCATCCTGCCTTGGAAATCCGGCTCCCTGATCCTCGTCGGTGCCGGTGAGACTGCCCCCGCCGATGAGGATCTGCGCCAGGCCGCTGGCTGGGGCGTGCGAGCCGCAGCCGAGTTGGCTGGGGACAAGGGCGTCAAGGTCGCCATCGACATGGGGATTGGATCGGCCGAGGGCGTGCGCATCGCCGCCGAGGGCGCACTCCTGGGCGCCTACCACATTTCCCGGATCACCGAGTCCGAGTGCGTCGACCCCATCACCGAGGTGACGATCGTCTCCCAGGCCCGTGGTGCCAAGCCCGAGCTGCGCAAGGCCGAGATCATGGCAGACGCCGTCTTCCTGGCCCGCGACTGGATCAACACTCCGGCCAATCTGCTCTACCCCGAGTCATTCGCCACCTCCGCGACCGAAGAGCTGGGCGACATCGCCAACCTCTCTGTCGACGTGCTCGACGAGAAGGCACTGGCCAGTGGCGGCTACGGCGGCCTGCTGGCCGTGGGCAAGGGGTCCAACCGCAAGCCCCGTCTGGTTCGTGCCGACTACCACCCCGAAGGCGCATCAACAACCCTGGCGCTCGTCGGCAAGGGCATCACCTTCGACTCCGGTGGCCTCAACATCAAGACCGCCGATGGCATGTACACCATGAAGTGCGACATGGGTGGAGCCGCTGCCGTGCTCGCTGCAATCAAGGCAATCGCTCGCCTCGAACTGCCGATCCACGTCATCGGCTACGGCTGCATGGCCGAGAACATGCCATCCGGCAAGGCATGGCGTCCTTCCGACGTCGTCACCATCCATGGCGGTCGTACGGTGGAGAACTCCAACTCCGACGCCGAGGGACGCATCGTCATGGCCGACGGCCTGGCCCGCAGCACCGAGGACAACCCCGACATGGTCGTCGACATCGCCACCCTCACCGGAGCTTGCATGGTTGCCCTGGGCACCAGCTGGGCCGGTCTCATGACCTCCTCCACCGAGGCTGCCGACACCCTGCTGGACGCCTCGGAGGCTGCCGGCGAGAACTTCTGGGAGCTGCCCATCACCGACGAGGTGCGCGAGGGGCTGCACTCCGACATCGCAGACACCAAGTCGTCCGGGAGCCGTGCCGGTGGTGCCATGGGTGCCGCGGCCTTCCTGCAGGGATTCGTGAGCCCGCAGGCCGACTGGGCCCATCTGGACATCGCCGGGCCAGCATTCAATGAGTCCAAGGCACACGACTACACCCCCTTGGGCGGCACCGGATTCGGGGTTCGGACGCTTGTTCACCTTGCGGCGAACCTGGCCTCGTGAGAGATACTGCACATTTTCGGTCGGGAAGCTAGGCTGAGTTCATACATAGCGCGGCTTGCGAAGGAGCTCCACACTCATGTCGACCGAAGTAACTCTTCCTGCCCTCGGTGAGTCGGTCACCGAGGGCACCATCTCCCGCTGGCTCAAAACCGTTGGCGACACCATCGACGTGGACGAACCACTGGTCGAGGTCTCGACCGACAAGGTCGACACCGAAGTCCCCTCCCCCGCCACCGGTACCCTGCTGGAAATCCGCGTCCAGGAAGACGAGGACGCCGAAGTCGGCTCCGTCCTCGCCATCATCGGCGATGCCTCAACCGTCTCGACTGAGCAGCCCACAGCCCCCCAGCCCCCAGCCGCCGAACCGGAGCCCAAGCAGGAGGCGCCCGCCCCCGCACCGGAGGCCACGTCCGAGTCCGCTGCCCCGGAACCGCCGGCTTCCGCGCCGGCCGCGTCTGCCACCAACGAGGTGGCCCCACGTGCCACCGACCCGTCCTCCACCGTCTACGTCACCCCGCTGGTGCGCAAGCTGGCACGTGAGAACAACGTCGACCTGTCCACCCTCACCGGCACTGGCGTCGGCGGACGTATCCGCAAACAGGACGTGCTGGACGCCGCCCAGGCCAAGGAGTCGTCATCGGAACCGGCTCAGCCGGCCACCGATGCACTTGCTGCCCCCGCTGCTGGATCGGCTCGCTCGGCCGCCCAGGAGGTCTCCCCGGAGGCTGCCGCCCTGCGTGGCACCACCGAGAAGATGAGCCGACTGCGCAAGGTCATCGCCTCGCGCATGGTGGAGTCCCTGCAGGTCTCCGCCCAGCTCACCGCGACCGTCGAGGTCGACATGACTGCCGTCTCGCGCATCCGCAGGGCCGAGAAGAATGCCTTCAAGGCTCGTGAGGGGGTTGGCCTGTCGTACCTGCCGTTCATCACCAAGGCCGTCGTCGAGGCGCTCAAGCAGAACCCGAGGTTCAACGCCAACATCGACACCGAGGCCGGGACGATCACCTACGGTGCCTCGGAGAACATCGGCATCGCCGTGGACACCCCGCGTGGCCTGCTGGTGCCGGTCATCCGGGACGCCGGTGACCTCAACATCTCTGGCCTGGCCCACCAGATCTCCGATCTGGCTGCCCGTACCCGCAACAACGAGGTCACGCCCGACGAGCTGGCCGGTGGCACCTTCACCATCACCGATTACGGTTCGTACGGCGCCCTGTTCGACACCCCGATCGTCAACCAGCCCGAGGCTGCCATCCTCGGCACCGGGGCCCTGGTGAAGCGTCCGGTCGTCGTCACCAATGAGTTCGACGAGGACACCATCGTCATCCGCGACATGATGTACCTCTCACTGTCCTACGATCACCGCCTCATCGACAGTGCCGTGGCCGCACGTTTCCTCTCGAGCATCAAGGCTCGCCTTGAGGAGGGCGACTTCTCCGGAGAGTTCTGAGGCCCAAGAAGTGTTGAGGCCCGGGACGTGTCAACCACGCCCCGGGCCTCAATGGCGTCTGCTCAGAACAGCAGGTCGAGGATCTGGTGCCCCAACTCACGGAATCGAGGATGATCCGTCGAACGAGGACGCGGCAGGTCCACCTCGATGTCGGCGACGACGTGCGCCGGACGCGGGGAGAAGACGACGACCCGGTCCGAGAGCAGCAAGGCCTCCTCGACGTCGTGGGTGACCATGATCCCGGTGAACCCCTGTGCCTGCCAGAGACGCTCTATCTCCTTCTGCAGGGTGGACCGGGTGAGCGCGTCGAGCTTGCCCAGCGGCTCATCGAGCAACAGCACCTCCGGGCTCGTCACCAGGGCACGTGCCAGGGAAGCGCGTTGGGCCATACCGCCGGACAGTTCCGAGGGCACGGCATTGCGAAAGCCGTCCAGGTCCACCTTCTCGAGCATGGCGTCAACCCGTCGCATCCACTGCGGATCCTTGGCATGCCCCTGGATCGTCGGGCCCAGGGTGACATTCTGTTCGACGGTCATCCACGGCAGCAGGGTCGGGTCCTGGAAGACGAGCCCACGGCGTGGGTCCGGGCCGGTGATCCGATGCCCGTCGACGTAGATGTTGCCCGACACCGGAGCCTCGAGACCAGCTATGAGCCGCAACAGGGTCGACTTGCCCGAACCCGACGGCCCGACCAGGCTCACGAATGTCCCCGGGCGCACCGACAGACTGACGTCGTCGATGACAGGCAGTGGGGTGCCGTGATTGAGGAAGGCATGCGTCACATCGAGCACGTCAACCGCACCGGTGGTGGCAGCATCCGTCTGACCGGGCACCGACTGATCTGATGGGCCGTTGGTCTGCACCCGAGCGTCCGGCACGGCAGATGAGTGCGCAACAGGGTTCTGTGATGTCGTGACGTCTTTTACCATCGGGTGAGATCCTTCTGCCAGGCCAGGACACGATTACGGATGGCCAGTTCCACGGTGAGCAGGGTGCCGCACAGGATCACCATGATGGCGATCGCGGAGTACATGGCCGGGTAGGCGCTCCACCCCTTCTTCCAGTTGATGTACCAGCCGAGACCGGAGTTCACGCCCAACGTCTCGGCAATCGTCAGGGTGACGAAGGCGGTGGGCAGTGCCATGAAGATGCCGTCGAAGATGTTGGGCAGGGCAGCTGGCAGGCTCACCTTGAGCACGAGGAACTTCGGGGAGGCCCCCAACGTCTGGCACACGTCGAAATAGCTCTTGGGCACCGATCGAATGCCGGCGTTCGTGAGCACGGTGACCGGGAACCAGACCGTGATCGAGATGAGGAACACCGCCGCCCAGAACGTGTTGGGAAACATGAGGAAGACGATGGGGATCCACGCCAGGGTCGGCACCGGGCCGATGTACTTGACGATCGGGTTGAGCCAGTAACCGGCCTTGCGCGACCATCCCATCCACAGGCCGGTGAGCAGGCCGAGCACACCGCCGATGAGCAGGCCGAGGAACAGCAGCAGGGTTGAGTTGCCGATGGCCTGCCCCAGCAGGACTCGGTCGGACCAGGCTTCGGTGAGCAGCTGGCCGGGCGGGGGCACGTAGGGTGGGCGCAGGACGGCGAGCTTGGCGGTGAGCACGTCGAGGGCAACGGTGATGACGCCCACGGCGATCCACCACGGTGTCCACTTGCCGAGGAATCGGGACACGGACAGCCGCGCGCCCTGTGTGGCTCCAGCGGCCAGGGCCCACAGCACCCCGAAGATCACCGCCACTGCGCCAGTGATCACGACCAGTGGCGCCTGACCATGCACAATGAATTCAGTGGTGTCCGGGGTGAGCAGGATGACGAGCGTCGTCGCCACCCACAACGCCACGTTGACACCGACAGCCACGTGGTTCGCCTTGCGCGCCCTGTGACGCCGGGTGAGTTCATCGATCACTCGCGTGGAATGGACGATCTCCTGATCGCGTGAGGCGAGACGTGTCGGATCAGCTCTCCCCGTCGCCGACGACAGGTCAGTTGTCAGCGACGGGGTTGCAGCGGATTCAGTCTGCGCCGTCACCAGTCCAACCCCAGAGTTGTGAATGACGCGTCCACCAGCTGCTGCGGATCGGTGTCCTCACGCAGGTAACCGGTCTTCTTGAACTTCTTGACGCCCGGCAGCAGAGCGTCCTTGAGCCTGGTCACCGACGGCTCCCAGGTGTACGTCTTGAGCAGTCGCTCAATGATGTCGACGTCACCGGCAACGCTCTTGGTCTCGACCTCGATCTTGGCCACCTCGGCCTCATGACCCTTGACGTAGCGCGCACCGCGGCACCAGGTCTCGACGAGTTTGCGAGCCAGTGGTGTCTCGTTCTTGACGAAGTCGCCGTTGAGGGCAGTGCAGCAGCAGAACTCCTGGGCATTCGTGCCCTTCATGTTGCTGGAGAGCTCCACACCATACCCCTTGAGCAGTGGCAGGTAGGCGATGGGATCGGAGGTTGCGATGGCGTCCACCTCGCCGCGTTTCAGGGCATCGGCCAGGACCGACGGTTCCATGACCTTCCAGTTCACCTCCTTGGCATCCGGAAGGGGATTGATGCCCGCGTCAAGCAGGTCCATCGAGAAGAACATCGTCGCCGAGGCGTGGAGGTTGGGAATACCGATCGTCGCGCCCTTGAGCTTGGAGACATCGGTGAACTTGGAGTCCTTGAGGACGATGAGACGCAGGCATCCACCGTGGAGCCCGGCAACGAATTTGACGTTCTGACCCTGTTCGACCGGTTTCAGCCAGGAGTAGAAGATGCCCGAGGAGGCGTCGTACTGGCCCGATCCCACGGCAGCCTTGATGTCCTCGTCACCAACGGTACGTTTGAGCGTGACGTCGAGCCCGGCGTCGTCGAAGAAGCCTTTCTCCTTGGCCACGATCGATGGAGCATCACAGATGTCACCGCCATAGATAAGCGTCAACGGACGATTGGCCACCCCGCCTGATGACGCACTCTTCTTGCCCTTGTGGTACGCGAGGGGCGCACCAATGCCAGCCCCGACCAGCAGGCCAGCGGCAAGTCCACCGCCCACTCCGGTGAGCACCGAACGGCGACTCACCGATCCTGAATCGTGCTGGGAGTCCTCAGGCTGAAGCTCGGCTCCAGATGGCAGAGTCGTGCCTCCGTCCTGGGCAGGACTGGACTCACCACGAGAGCTGGAGTCACCAAGGTTGTCGGGTTTCTCGGAACCAGAACCTGGCTGGGTCATACCGTTCCCCTTCCATAGCGATATGGAGCATCAACGTGCCCACCAGTGCACCTATTCCCATGAGCATGCACGTTTTTGCTCACAGGGGACAGCGCAAGGACGCCTCGGTGGTGTCGCCACGATCGCAGGGCTTCGGGAGATTCCCGACAACAACCTGCAAAATCTCAGGAATCTGGGTATGTGAGGAGAAACTGCTTCGAGCAGTGTGGGGGCTCAGAAGGATCCCGTGCTTCGGGGCAGTTCCTTCTTCATCGCGTCCAGAGCTTCCTCGACGATGTTGAGCATCGCTGCTTGGGCAGCATCGGGATTTCGAGCGGCAACGGCATCGGCCACCTCACGATGCCATGCAATGGCCTGCAGATTTGGTTCGAAGGGCATGAGTTCGGTACGGCCCTCCAGCAATGACGACACCGAGTGACGCAGGGTTGCGAACATCGGGTTGCCGCTGGCACTCAACAAGGTGGAGTGGAACTCCTCATCGGCGACGAGGTAAGTCTCCAGATCTCGCATCGCAGCGGCCTGGGTCATTCGTGTCACAGCCACGGACATGGTGATGCTGTCCTGCTGTGTGGCACGGGTGCAGGCCATGGCAGCTGCCACCGGTTCCACGGCCGCTCTCAACTGGCTGATCCATTCCAAGGTCTGCGGGCGACGTCGTCCCTCCAACCCCCACCGGATCACTCGTGGGTGCAGGACGTTCCAGTCGCTGCGTGCCGAGACGAGGACACCCACCCGGCGACGTGGCACGACGAGTCCCAGGGACTCCAGCACCCGCATGGCCTCACGGGAGACCGATCGGGAGACCTTGAACTCAGTGCCAATGTGGTCCAGCCGCAGGACGTCACCCGGCTGCAGGTGACCGTTGACGATGCGTCGCCCCAAGGAATCGACGACATCGGCAGCAAGTGAGTGAACGGCCATGGCGGAATGGTACCGGACAGCCACCACTCGAAGGATCACCCCCCTACCAAGTAGCTCAATTTAGATCCCGTTTAACGAGCACAACTCTTGTATTCATATGATCTTTTGGATTACGCTGATCGAGTCAACGATGACCAGCCACGAAGGATCATCATGAGCGCACCCACATGCCGCCCCACCCCGGTCACACCACCCATCGTCGTCATGGGAGTGTGCGGTGCTGGAAAGTCCGTCATCGGGGCGCAGTTGGCCGACACACTCGGACTTCCCTTCCTCGACGGGGACGACCTGCACCCTGCAGCGAACGTCACCAAGATGTCCCAGGGGCTCTCCCTCACCGATGAGGACCGCAGACCTTGGCTGGCTGCCGTCGGATCGTGGTTGACCGACCACCACAGCCCAGGTGCCGTGACGGCCTGCTCGGCCCTCAAGCGCAGCTACCGTGACCAGTTGCGCGCAGCATGCCCCGGCATCGTCTTCATTCATCTGGCCGGCGACCAACGCATCGTCACCCACCGTGTGACAGCTCGCCCGGACCACTTCATGCCACCAAGCCTCGTCGCCTCGCAGTACCAGACCCTGGAACCACTGCAGGACGACGAGACTGGAATCACCCTGGACTTTGACCAGCCCGTCGACGACCTCGTGCACGCTGCCAGACAATGGCTGGGAACCGCTGCGGCGACATGATCGAGACACACGCCGTCCGACATCCTCGTTGTCCGAGGCCGTCGCTCATACCTCTCCACGACCACCCCACTGCTCACGGAGGAGCACCTCATGCCAATCGCCATGGCCACCACGACGCCGACCTCGCCGGGGTGGCAGCTCATCACGGCAGCCCTCATCGGATTCGCCGTCATCGTGCTGCTCATCACCCGATTCAAGTTGCACCCCTTCCTCTCCCTCACGATCGGGGCGCTCGCCGTAGGTGCCATCGCTGGCATGGGCATGGAGGGGATGCTCGCGTCATATTCCACTGGAGTCGGGACGACGGTGGCCTCGGTGGGCGTCCTCATCGCTCTGGGAGCGATCATCGGCAAACTTCTGGCCGATTCTGGAGGCGCGGACACCATCGTCGACACACTGGTCGGCAACACCAGCCCCAGGGCCATCCCGTGGGCCATGGCTCTGGTCGGCGCAATCATCGGTCTGCCGATGTTCTTCGAGATCGGGCTGGTGCTCCTGGTGCCGGTGGTCCTGCTCACCGCGAAGAAGTCCAAGCTGCCGCTCATGAAGGTGGCCATCCCGACCCTGGCTGGTCTGTCGACGATGCATGCTCTGGTACCGCCGCATCCTGGCCCGCTCGCTGCCATCGGCCTGCTCAAGGCCGACCTCGGCACCACACTGTGGATGGGCGTTCTCATCGCCGTTCCCACCGTCGTCATCGCCGGACCGCTGTTCGGCAATCTCGCTGCCAGGTGGGTGCCCGTGTCTGCTCCAGACCTGTTCACCTCCTCAGATTCCGAGACCTCCGCCGGCATCGCTCCACGCCGACCGGGCTTCGTCATCACCCTCGTCACCGTCCTGCTGCCAGTCGTCCTCATGATGGGCAAGGCACTGAGTGACATCCTGGCCGCCGAGGGCAGTGGAGTACGCATGGCCTTCGACTTCGTCGGTCAGCCCATGTTCGCCCTGCTGCTCACCGCACTCATCGCGTTGTTCACCTTGGGACACGGCTCGGGAATGACGCGTGAGCAGATCAGCGCGTCAGTGGGGGCATCCCTGCCGCCAATTGCCGGGATCCTGCTCATCGTCGCTGCTGGCGGTGGATTCAAGCAGGTGCTCATCGACACCGGTATCGGCACCATGCTCGCCCAGTCGATCCTGGGTTCCCGACTGTCCCCAATCCTGCTGGCCTGGGCCGTGGCGGTCGTCATTCGCCTGGCCACCGGGTCGGCAACCGTCGCCACGGTGACCGCGGCTGGCATCCTGGAGCCGGTTGCCGCCGCCCTGCCACCCACACATGCCGCCATGCTCGTGCTGGCGATCGGTGCCGGGTCGGTGTTCTTCTCCCACGTCAATGACGCCGGATTCTGGCTCATCAAGGAGTACTTCGGCATCTCGGTGGGTGAGAACATCAAGACGTGGTCCCTGATGGAAACGGTGCTCTCGGTCGTGGCCCTGTGCTTCATCCTGCTGCTGTCACTGCTCATCTGATCCACCCCGCCCCGCCCGGACACAGATCAATTCCACTGATCGCCCTGCAGCACTCCTGCTGCTGAGCCCCCTCGATCAACTGGCCCACGACATCAAGCAATCATCCACGAAAGGAATCCGCCATGACCATTGGCATGATCGGCCTGGGTCGCATGGGCAACCACATGCGGTCCCGATTGCGCAGCAAGGACATCGAGACCATCGGTTACGACATCGACCCTGACGTGAGCGACGTCTCCTCCATCTCGGAGCTCTGCGACACTCTGGGCAGTGGGCAACACATCGTCTGGCTCATGTTGCCCAACGAGCTCGTCGACGAGACGCTCGAGGCCCTCGTCCCGCTGCTGCGTTCCGGTGACATCGTCATCGATGGCGGCAACAGCAGGTGGACCCTGGACGCCCCCCGCGCCGAACGACTCGCCGCTCACGGCGTCTCCTACCTCGACTGTGGGGTTTCCGGTGGCGTCTGGGGCGAGACGAACGGCTACGGGATCATGGTTGGCGGCCCGGAAGAGGCAGTACGCACGGTGTGGCCGGTGCTGCAGGCGCTGGCCCCCGAGGACGGCGGTCTGGTGCACGCCGGCGGGGTGGGCGCCGGGCACTTCGCCAAAATGGTGCACAACGGCATTGAGTACGCCATGATGCAGGCCTACGCGGAAGGCTACGAGTTGTTGTGTGCCGACTCACCTGTCACCGACGTGCCAGCTGTCTTCGACGCATGGCGGCAGGGAACGGTCATCCGCTCCTGGCTGCTCGACCTGTGTTCGACCGCCCTGTCGGACGAACCGGATCTGGAGTCGATCCGCGGCTGGGCCGACGACTCCGGTGAGGGACGGTGGACGGTTGAGGAAGCCATCGACCGCGCCGTTCCCATGCCAGCGATCTCGGCCGCCCTGTTCGCGCGATTCTCGTCCCGCCAGGACGATTCCCCGGCCATGAAGCTCATCGCCGCCATGCGCAATCAGTTCGGAGGACATGCCGTCCACCACTCATGAGACGCTGCCCCGGCGTCCAGACACGCCTGCTCGGAAGCGGCGGAGAAGCACGGTTTTTTCCTCACAGGAAGAACCGCCACAATCCTGTACGCACCCATCCTCTGCGAGAGGTGCCGCGCCTCGGGGAGTTGAAGGTGCAGTGGCGCTGCCTCGAGTTCTCCCCACGCCAAAACCTCGCAGCAGGCAATACCTCCGGCAGCGAGAATCATGCGACTAGGATCGATGCGTGAGCGTCAACGAATCCATCCACACTCCGCAGCCCGGAGCAGCCGATCGTGCTGGAGCAGCTCGTCATGAACCTGACAACATCGCGGCAGTCGATTGCGCAACCTCACCACAGGACACGCCCCGTCCTGCTCGGGCAGGGGTGAACCATCCGGCCGGGCTGGAGTTTGAGTATCTGGGCATTGCCGACACTCCCCCAACTCGTGGCGAGTACCGCGCCACGTGGGATCATCAGAAGCAGGTGCACGCCCAGGTCAGCTCACACCAACGTCCCAACACCGTCATCTACGTCGAGCACGATCCCGTCTACACCGCAGGACGGCGCACCCGCCCCGAGGCCTATCCCTTCGACGGCACCCCAGTGGTGGCGGTGGACCGCGGCGGTGAGATCACCTGGCACGGCCCCGGCCAGCTCGTCGGCTACCCCATCGTCTTCCTGCCGCGCGGGATCGGCGTCGTCGACTACGTGCGACGGGTGGAAGAGGCGATCATTCGCCTGCTCGCCCACTACGATCTGCACGCCGGACGGGTACCGGGGCGCACCGGGGTGTGGTTCCCCTCCGACGGTCACGGGCCGGAACGCAAGATCTGCGCCATCGGGATCCGCGTGTCCCACCAGACGGCCCTGCACGGGTTCGCCTTCAACGTCGACCCCGACACTGCCGGGTTCGACAACATCATCCCGTGCGGCATCGCAGACGCCGACGTCACCACCCTGGCCAGGGAACTGCGTCGCCTGCACGGACCAGACGCCGACGTTCCCACCCTCGTCGAGGTGGCCCGTCACCTCGAGCCGATCCTCACCGAGATGATGTCGTTCGAACCCTACGAGATGAGTCCGGACATCCCACGTCGCCCGCACCCGCAGTTCCTGCATCCCATGGGCGAGTGACCGCCCGGTCAGGTTCCTCGTAGTCCTGTCGCGACTCATCCGTCGCGACACGCATTCCGCAGATCGGCGAACTGTGCGCGACATCTGGGGTGGGCGGGCTGGTGAGGATAGAATCTCTCGCGTGAGTGTCGAAGCTGACGGACGCAAATTGCTGCGCGTCGAGGTCAAGAATTCCCAGACCCCGATCGAGAACAAGCCACGATGGATCCGCACCACCGCCACGATGGGCCCCGAGTACCGGGACATGCGCAATCGCATGGTCAACGCCGAGCTCCACACGGTGTGTCAGGAGGCCGGATGCCCGAACGTCTTCGAGTGTTGGGAGGATCGCGAGGCCACCTTCCTCATCGGTGGCGACAAGTGCACTCGACGCTGCGACTTCTGCCAGATCAACTCCGCCAAACCCGAGGGCTACGACGCCGATGAACCACGGCGAGTTGCCCAGTCCGTCGCCCAGATGGGACTGCGATACGCCACCGTCACCAGCGTGTGCCGTGACGACCTGCCCGACGAGGGAGCTTGGCTGTGCGCCGAGACGATCCGACAGATTCACGACACCAACCCCGGGGTCGGTGTGGAGATGCTGGCCCAGGACTTCTCCGGCAAGCCGGAGCTGCTGGACGCCGTCTTCGCGGCCGGACCCGAGGTGTTCGGACACAATCTAGAGACGGTCCCGCGGCTGTTCAAGCGTATTCGCCCCGGATTCCGGTACGAACGCTCCCTCGAGGCGCTGAACCGGGCCCATGACGCCGGACTCATCACCAAGTCCAACCTCATCCTGGGAATGGGTGAGACGCGCGAGGAGGTCTCGGAGGCGATGGCCGATCTGCGCGCGGCCCACACCGACCTGCTCACCATCACCCAGTACCTACGCCCCTCCAAGCTCCAGCACCCCATCGACCGCTGGGTGACGCCCGAGGAATTCGATGAGTTGGCCGAGGAGGCTGAGGAACTGGGATTCGCCGGAGTCATGAGCGGACCCTTGGTGCGCTCCTCGTACCGCGCCGGGCGGCTGTACCGTCAAGCCATGGCTGCCCGTGGGGAGAAGCCCGTCACCATCGTCACCGGCTACCGGAACGGCACGGCTCCAGCCCCGTTCGCCGAGAAAGACTGAGCCAGGATCGCACCCGTTCGTGACGGCATGCGCTGTGGGGTGGGACGCCGCGTCGAGCCCCGCAGCGCATGTCGCCAGATCCCCTCACACTGGAGCGACACATGTCACTGCTCCGGCCGAGCTGGCAGTCCACTGTGGCCCGGTTTCGCTGACGATGCCCCATCACCAGAGCCCCAGCTGTGTCACCTCATGAAGCACCCCGAACTGCGTCACCTCACCGCGTGAAGCACTGCCGAGCTGACAATTCCTGCTGACCACGTGCGGCAGCTACTCGCTCGTCAGCTGTCACGACCTTCTCCACACCAATACCTGCCAACCGCTCGCCCGGCCACGTGCAGCCCCGGCCACGTGCAGCATTGTCGTGAGTGAATGCGAGTGGCGGCGGGCACAGCCCACCGCCACATCAGTGCATGCCGTGACGAGCCAGCAACGACTCACCACGGTCATGTTCAGTTGTTGTAGTGCGGTGCCTGGTCGATCTGCAGCTCGGCGTACTTCGTCTCCGGTGCGGAGATGTGGTACGGCTTGCCAGACTGCTTCCACACCAGGTCTGGGGTGCAGCGGACGTTCTGTCCCTCGGCCTCCAGAATGATGAATCCCCAAGCCAGACGACCTTGTTGACCTGCTGGCAGGGTGTAGGGCCCCACCTTTTGGTTGAGTTTCCAGTGCACCTCGTGCACATAGGTGAACCCGAAGGTGTTCGTCATGATCTTGGCGAGTTCACCCTCACCCTTGACCTTGGCAGACACCTTGAAGGTCTGCTCCCGGGTCTGGGTGACCGTCTGAGTGACGGGCATGTCGACACTGTCGTGGTTGGCGACGCTTGCCGCGTCGGTCTGCTTGAACCACCTGTCCCGGGCCGCCACATAGGCACCGGTGTCACCAGGGGTCGAGCATGCCGTACCCGGTTTGTAGTCGTCATTCCATCGCTGGGGCAGCTCGAAATGGATGGCGTCCTCACCAGGTGCCACGCTAGTGTCCGCAGCCTGTGCTGGACTGGTGGCGAACGGCACCATGCATGTCGTGGCTGCTGCCAGAGCCGTCACGACTCGAACTCCAGCTCTCAGGACGGTCATGCCTCAGGCTCCCAGCTGGTCGTTGTCACGGGTGCTGATGGCCACGTGACGCTCCTTGGGCAGGGTGGCGGTGAAGTGGTCGCCCTTGCCCTGCCAAGTGTGGTCGGCACCACACACCGTGTGCTCACCCTCGAAGTCGGAGACGAGCCAGCCGGCCTGCAGCACAGCGGTCTTGCCCGGAGCCAGGTTGTAGGGCCCGATGGTCTCGCCGACCTGGAAGGACTGGGAGCTGGAGTAGGAGGCCGAGATGCTGATGTGGATCACGTCGAGCAGTGGGAAGTCGACGCCGGCCGAGACGTTCCAGTCGCGGGTCTTGGTCTCGGTGACGCTACGAGTCACCGGAATGGGCTCGTCATTGTAGTTCGAGACGGTCCAGGTGCCAGCAGAGCCGTCGAAGTAGGTGCGCACCACCTTGACGGTCTGGCCGGTCTCACCCGGGGTGGAGCAGGCAGCACCGATGGTGGTGGGGTTGGCCGGCTGGGTCTTCTTCGGGTGGGCGGCGCTGGCCGGGGTGGCAATGAAAGCAGTGGTGGCAAGGGCACCAACCACAGCGGTCGACAATGCGGTGGACAGAATCTTCATGGTTTTCCTCCAGGTTGGAAAATCGAAACAGGAGCCGAGAAAATAAAGATTTGATGAATTGTTGGTGACGAATCAGAAATCAGATTGGGTCGGAACAGGAAGTTTCCGGTAATTGTCCGGTGTGACGTCGACCTTACGAGTTGATCCATCCGAGGCGGTGATGACGGCCTCAGCCCAGAAACCCACTGGCGCGCTGGCGAGCGGCTGATTCTTCACCCGGCTGTAGGTGCCATCCTTGCCACAGCTGATCTCGCTGTACTGCAGCGGGGCCACCATGGTTCCGTAGTTGACGGTGACCTTCTCCCCCGGCTTGAGGTTGACCGGCTTGAGAGCGGTGCCCACTGGCATGTAGGCGCGCTGTGCGGCGCCGGTCGACTGCAGCCAGCCCTGTGGCAGGCGACCGCCATTGTCCATCCAGAAGGTGGTGCCGTTGTACTCGGCCCCGACGACGAAATCCGTCACCGGCTTGAACACATAGTCTGCCTTGGACCAGTTGCGGAACTGCGTGGAGTAACCAGCCTTGCGAATCGGCTCCGACACCTGCGTGACGTCATTGGGGTACCAGTGCTGCACTCCACGTGGCTTGCAGGACTGCCCCTTCGTCGGCCAGGACGGATCGTGCTGCGGTTTGGTGGCGGGAGGGATCGAGGGGGCCTCATGGTCGTCGGCGACCTTCTCCAGGCTGGGACCGACCCAGCTGTTGAACCCCTCAGATCCCTTCGCGGGGCGGGAGTTGGCACCGGCAGTGCGGGACGGAATCTTCATGGCCTGGTCGGAGATGCTGCCGTCCGCCTTGATCTTGTAGACGAAGGCGTACCGCTCGGCAGGTCCCCTGCCGCGAATGACGTTGGCACTGCGCTCGTTGACGATGTGCCCACCATCGCAGGTGAGGAACATCGAGATGAACTCCTTCTCGACGGTGCCGTACTCGATGCGGATCGACTCACCGGACTCCAGGTCGAACGGTCCGAAGGTTTCACCCTCGATCCAGCCGTTGGAGAGCTTGATGCCGATGTCAGACTTGGCAGTGGTGTTCCATCCCGAAGGCAGGGCGGCAGCCGAGTTGGCCTCGATCTTGTGGTTGACCCCCGTCTCCACCGTCGCAGTGTAGGGAACCTTCTGCTTGGTGCGGTTGGTGAACTGGATCGTTCCATCACTGAGGTAACGACGACCGGTCTCACCGTAGTGCCATTCCGGGTAGCCATCGGCATGTGCCTGCTCGGCCGAGCACTTTTCGTACAGATGCGCGATGGGATACCCCTGGGGCATCGGGGGAACGTCAGCCTGCGCGGCAGGGGCAAGGGCTCCAGCCGCAGCAATGAGACTGGTGGTAACCCCTACGGCCATGAGAGTCGTGTGACGTCGGGATCGTGTGAGCTTCTTCATGAGTGACCTTCTGAGACGAGATGGGCGACGAGGACACCTTGCACTGAGGGCATGACGAGAAGAAGAACAACCACACTTTCTGGAAAAGCTCATCAGCCCGTCACGCCTGCTCGGTAAAAAATACTAGGTAGCCACCACCAATGCTGTCAACCATGCGCAGATCCCCGGCAGCATGACCTTCGGCAGCTCGATTCAGCACTGTGCAACCACTGTGACAACCAAGAATCATCTCCGCCTCATTTCCGAACAGCACCATCTGGAATTCCCCGACACGATCCCCTGACACCGGGGGCCAACGTCTCCACCGAACCGGCTGGCGTGCACTGGCCTCATAGCGCGGTAGGCCCTTGCTACACGCCGAACGGGGTACAATCGCCACGCGACTGTCTGCCCATCAGACCGTCCACGACCACGTCGAGCAGCGAACACGTCGAGAATCGGGAGCCGCCCACCATGCCCAAGAGCCAGGCCGCCAAGGAACTCGCAGCCAAGCAGAAGGCACAGGCCAAGGCCGAGAAGCAGCGCCGCAAGGAGTCGTCCAATCCCAAGGATTGGGGGACGATGAAGCAGCTGAAGGAGAGTTTCAAGCTCACCCGTCAGGTCGATCCGTCGGTGATCTGGTGGACCTTGGGTGGCTTCGTGCTGGGCATCGTCGTGTTCCTCGTCATCGGCCTGTTCGTCCCACCGCTGTGGCTGTGGATCGTCCTGGGTGTCCTCGTCGGGTTCTCGCTGGGCATGTGGGCCTTCCAGTGGCGCGCCAAGAAGGCGCTCTTCCTGCGTTACAAGGGGCAGGCTGGATCCTCCGAGGTGGCCCTGTCGTTGCTCGACAAGAAGAAGTGGACCGTTGACATGGCGGTGGCCTTCACCCGGCAGCAGGACATGGTGCATCGCGTCGTCGGACCAGCCGGGATCGTGCTGGTCGGCGAAGGACGGATGTCCCAACTGCGTCCGCTCATGAACACCGAGACCAGGCGCCACGAGCAGGTGGCCTACGGCACCCCTGTCACCCAGATCTACGTCGGGGAGGGCAAGGATCAGGTGCAGCTCGAGGACTTGAGCAAGCACATCAAGAAACTTCCCAAGGCGCTGAGCGCCACCCAGGTGGACGACGTCAACTCACGCCTCAAGGCTCTGGACGCCATGCGGCCACGAGTCCCCGTGCCCAAGGGGCCGATGCCGACCTCAATGAAGGGTGCCCGCGCCGCGATGCGTGGCCGCTGATCCCGTGGCTGCCTCGAACATCGTCAATGCCGAGCACCTCGGCAAGGCGTACGGCACCCGAATCGTCCTCGACGACCTCTCCCTGGGGCTGGCACAGGGCGACGTCATCGGCGTGGTCGGTCGCAACGGCGACGGCAAGTCGACCCTGCTGGGACTGCTCACCGGAAGCATCCTGCCCGACGAGGGAAAGGTGACACAGACCAGGTCGACGTCCATCGGAGTGCTCGCCCAGGCCGAACGGATCGTCCCCGGCCAGAGCGTACGTGATCTCGTCCTGGACGGTGAACCCGACCATGTGTGGGCGTCCGATCCACTGGCCCGCCCGATCGTCGAGCAGATGCTGGCCGACATCGACCTGGACGCGCAGACGGCAAACCTCTCGGGCGGGGAGCGGCGACGCGCAGCCCTCGTCGCGCTCATGCTGGGCAACCACGACCTGCTCGTGCTCGACGAGCCCACCAACCATCTGGACGTCGAGGCCGTCTCGTGGCTGGCCCAACACCTGCGCACCCTGCAGCAGCGGGGCACGGCCATGCTCGTCGTCTCCCACGACAGGTGGTTCCTCGACGAGGTGTGCACCCACATCTGGGAGGTGCACGACGCCACGGTGGACGCCTACGACGGCGGCTACTCGGCGTACACCCTGGCCCGGGTGGAGCGGGAACGTCAGGCAGCGGCCAACGAAGCACGCCGTCAGAACCTGGCGCGCAAGGAGCTCGCCTGGCTGCGCCGCGGCGCCCCGGCTCGCACGTCCAAACCGAAGTTCCGCATCGAGGCCGCCAACGCGCTCATCGCCGACGTCCCCGAGCCGCGTGACAAACTCTCCCTGGCTCGCTTCTCCGCCAGCCGGCTGGGCAAGGACGTCCTGGATCTCAAGGACGTCACCCTCACCCTGCCCGACGGACGTACTCTGCTCGATCACCTCACCTGGTCGATCGGGCCGGGGGAACGTATCGGGCTCATCGGGGTGAACGGGGCCGGGAAGTCCACCCTGCTCAACCTGCTGGACCGTCGGATCGAACCGACCAGTGGACGCGTCAAGCACGGCAAGACCCTGCGGATGGCTCACCTCACTCAGGAGGTGCACGAGCTCGACGGCGACGAACGGGTGCTGGACTCGGTGAAGCGACTCAAGGAGGAGACTCGCCTGGAGACCGGACGGGAGGCCACCGCTGCCAATCTTCTCGAGGAGTTCGGGTTCAGCGGGCAACGGCTGGTCACCCGGGTGGGTGAGCTCTCCGGTGGGGAGCGGCGCCGCCTGCAGCTGCTGCGGCTGCTCATCGAGGAGCCCAATGTGCTGCTGCTGGACGAGCCGACCAATGATCTGGACATCGACACCCTGCGCGTGGTCGAGGACTACCTTGACCAGTGGCCGGGCACGCTGCTCGTCGTCTCCCACGACAGGTACTTCCTGGAACGGGTGTGTGACGTCACCTATGCGCTCATGGGCGACGGGTCGTGCGTCCTGCTGCCCGGTGGAATCGACCAGTACCTCGACCATCGACGCCATCGTGATGCCGGACCGTCCAAGTCGGAGCAAGCCGGTGCTGCCGAGCACGGCCCGCGGGAATCCGGACCAGACGATTCCGGCAGGAATGGGACTGCGGACGACAAACCGCGGGTCAGTGCGGCGCAGCTGCGTCAGATCCAGAAGGACATGGCACGCTACGAGGGCAAGATGGACAAGGCGAAGGCAGCCTTGGACGACTTGTACCAGCAGATGGCCGAGGCAGCCACGGACTACGAGAAACTCACCGAGCTGCAGGGGCAGGCCGATGAGGTGCAGGCAGGACTCGACGAGTTGGAGACTGCATGGCTCGAAGCTGCCCAGCAGATCGAGTGAGTCACACCTCCAGAAGCGCGTCGCCCGGGCTCACCATGTTCTCGGGTTCAACCAGTGTGGTGAGGTCCTCGGCCGAGTTGTCGAGGACGACTACCGGACAGATCGCCGAGCGACCACCTGAGCGCACCTCATCCGGCTGCCAGGTGATGAGAACGTCACCTGCACGCACCTCATCCCCCTCGGCGGCATGCATGACGAATCCGGCGCCATTGAGCTGAACGGTGTCGATCCCCAGATGGATGAGCACCGTCACGTCGTCGGAGGCAATGACGAACGCATGCGGATGCAGCTTCGCAATCCGCCCGGGGATCGGTGCGACGACATCCTGGCCGCCCGCGCCGATCGGTTCCAGTGCCAGCCCGGGGCCAACGACACCTTGGGCGAACACGGGATCCGGGACATCCGACAGTAGGTGAACGACGCCGGGCATCGGCGAGGTGATCTCAGTCACGCAGATCCTCGATGTCCTCAGCCAAGGTGTCGGCCTCCGGGCCAACCACAACCTGGACGCTCGTTGCCTGAATGACGACTCCGAAGGCACCAGCAGCCTTGAGGGCCTCCTCGTCAACCAGTTCCTCATCCTCGACCTCGACGCGGAGCCGAGTGATGCACGCCTCCAGGTCGTTGATGTTGTCATCTCCCCCGAGGGCCCGCAGGATCTGTTCCGCCTTGCTCATGACTACTCCTTGCCAAGACATCGTGAACCGCCCTCATTGGCGGCTCGGACGCTGAAGTGATCGCGTCCCACTGAACCCAAGTGGTACAGCAGTACGTACTAAATACGACCAACCAATTTCTGTCAAGACCGTGGCATCCGAGTGCGCCCGATGCCTATTGCCCGCCCCACAGATCGTCGATGTCACTGGCCAACAGATCTGCATCGGGACCGACGATGATCTGTACGCTGTCCCCCTGGACGGTGACGCCGTGCACCCCCAGATCACGCAGGGCAGCTCGATCAACCTGATCGGGCTCGCGCAACTGGCAGCGCAGACGGGTCACGCACGGCTCAATGGAGATGACATTGTCCATGCCACCGATGGCGGCAAGGACCTGCTCGGGTCTTGTCATCGCGCTCCTCCTTGTCGACGAGGTGGGTAGAAGGTTCGTCCCGGACTGGAGATCGGGACCCACAGCTTGTAACGGTCGCCGCGATACCACGACCGGGAGTACGACACTGCTCGGTCATTGGCGTAGGTGCGCCTGGCGATCGCCAGCAATGGGGCACCTGTCGGGACGTGCAACAGACTCGCGATCGTCTCGTCGGCAGTGGCGGACTCGATGGTGTCCTCACCCCAGGTCGGCACCATGCCAGCATCGGCCAGGGCCTGGTACATGCTCTCGGGGACCCCGTGTGAGATGAGTGTGGGGGCCGAGTCCACTGCCACCCAGGTTTTCTCCACCGCCATCGGCACGCCGTCGGCCAGCCGAACCCGGTGGACGAAGTGGACTCGATCGTGGATGGAGATGCCGAGCCATGCGGCGACGTCCGGGGTCGCCAGCAACTGCTCGGCGCGAATGAGACGCGACCCGGGGATCATCCCCCGCTGACGCATCTCCTCGGTGAACGAGGTCATCCGAGCCTGGACGTCCATCTTGGGCTGGGCGACGTAGGTGCCGCTGCCCTGCCGACGCGCCAGTACTGCGTCGGCAACCAATGAGTCGATGGCACGTCGCACCGTCATGCGCGACACCCCGAACTGATCGGCAAGGTCGCGCTCACTGGGAATGGCATCCCCCGCGCTGAGTTGGGTGTCGATGAGGTCGGCAAGATGATCGCGAACAGCGACATACTTCATGGCGAGAATTATGGCTCATCGACTGCGCCCACGATGCATGACCTCGTTCCAAGGGATCCGAGTGATCTCAACGAACCCGTGGACAGTCGGTCAAGTGACTTCACGCGGGGCTGCCACCAAGGCCAGGAGCGCATGCCCGCAACGGATCGGCCGACTGTGAGCGATTTGCGACAGCCACCTTGACACGGACTACGCAAGTGGTTTGTACTTCTACCAAAGTGGTCCATACCAGTATGGTCACGTCGATACCTGATTCCGACTGGAGCCCCAATGACGGGGGCAGTCGCGCAATCCTTACTCATCGTGGAGGACACATGACGGCACGAGCCGCATCCAGCACCGGGGGAAAACACCGGAGAACCATCCCCGGCTTCTCCCAGCTCCAACGCATCGGTCGTTCGTTGATGCTGCCCATCGCGTCCCTGCCCGTCGCGGCCCTGCTGCTGCGGTTCGGTGCTGCCGACGTCCTGGGCGCGGACGGCCTGTCCAGGCACGTCCACTGGATGCAGCCGGTCGCTGACGTCCTCGCCGCCGCTGGTGGGGCCATCTTCGACAACCTGCCACTCATCTTCGCCCTGGGGGTGGCCGTCGGCTACGCCAAGAAGGCAGACGGGTCAACGGCCCTTGCCGCCCTCATCGGCTACCTCGTGTTCACTGGAACAGGCACGTCCAAGACCACACAGGGTGGTGTGCTGGGCGCCCTGGCGCCGTACTTCGCCAAGGACACCGGAGTCATCAACTACGGTGTGCTCGGTGGCATCGTCATCGGCATCATCGCCGCCAAGAAGTACGAGCGTCACCGCCGCAAGAAGTTGCCCACCTACCTGGCATTCTTCGGCGGACGCCGGTTCGTGCCGATCGTCACCGCCGCGGCGTCGATCGTGGCAGGCGTCGTCATGGCACTCGTGTACCCGGCCTTCGACTGGCTGTTCAACAAGCAGATCGGTGGCTTCATCATGGGCCACGGCTCCAACCCGGGCACCGGATTCGTCTTCGGCGCCATCAATCGTCTGCTCATCCCGTTCGGACTGCACCACCTGCTCAACTCACTGCCATGGTTCCAGCTGGGCAATTGTGTCAACGCAGCCGGCGAGACCCTGCACGGCGACATCACCTGCTTCTTCAACGGCACTGTCGAGACGAACTCCTGGACCGGATCCTTCATGACCGGATTCTTCCCGATCATGATGTTCGCCCTACCCGGTGCTGCCCTGGCGATCTACCACACCGCCAAACCTGAGAAGAAGAAGGTCACTGGTGGCGTGATGTTCTCGGTGGCCCTCACCGCATTCCTCACCGGGATCACCGAGCCCCTCGAGTACGCCTTCGCCTACGTCGCCTTCCCGCTGTACCTGGTGCATGCCATTCTCACCGGCACCTCCTTGGCACTGGTGAACGCACTGGGCATCAAGGATGGCTTCGGATTCTCCGCAGGTCTCACCGACTACATCATCAACTTCGGGCGGGCCGCACAGCTCTCCGGCGGCCCCGGCAAGGTTCTCCTCCTGCTGGTCATAGGCTTGGCCTATGGGGTGATCTACTACTTCGTCTTCCGATTCGCCATCACCAGGTGGCAGCTGCACACCCCGGGCCGCGAGGAGGACGGTGAGAGTGCCGCAGCAGCCAGCGTCTTCGACGAGGCACAGGTCGCCGCCGAGGCCTCCACCGGCAAGAAGGCCGCCAAGGACGAAGGCAGGGTGTGACACTCACGTTCGGCGCTGCCCATCGGCGCCGAACGTCATTCCTCCTTCCCGGCTGCTTTCTGACGTCTCGGTGCTGAAGCGGTGGTAGGCGTCTACCCTCTGGTGTTGGATGCCGTCTGGCCACTCGTACGGCACGACGTCACTGCACGTCAGCCGAGTCTGCTTCCTCGTCCTCGGGATCCTTGTCCGAGGACGGGAACAGACGTTTGATGAGCTGATCGAGCCCCGCACCGATGATGATCGCCCCCACGATCCCAATCGTTGCCGCGAGCAGATGGTTGTCGCCGATGGCACTTGACACCCCTGCTCCAATGGCAGTCGCGTAGGAGGCCCACAGGATGGAGGCGAGGACGTCGATGGGGACGAACACCCGGTAGGAGTAATGCGTCGCCCCTGCCATGGCATTGACGATGACCCGTCCACCGGGGATGTATCTGGCCACGAGGATCACCAGGGGTCCGCGGACCCGCAGCTGCCGGGTTGCCCATGTCACCATCTTGCGGCGACGCTCACCGCCGGTGAGCAGTTTCGTCCTGCCGAGCCAGCGACCTATCCAGTAGGCAAGATTGTCACCACAGAATGCGCCGAAGGCTGCCACCGGAATGAGGATCCACCACGGGGGCTGACCTATCGCCGCCAAGGCCACGACGACGGATTCGCTGGGAACGACGGGAAAGATGCCGTCGATGACACTGAGAGCCCACATGACGACGGTGACGATCGGATGAGACGCGTTGGCGGCCACGTACTCGTTGATCGCATCAACCCAGTGGGTGAAGTTCATCGCCCCATGGTCTCACAACACATGCCTTGGTCCAATCGGCATGCTCAGCCGGATCCAAGCCAGTCGTGCTGAAGGGGCTCATCACCATGGCCCCTGCCAAGATGTCGCCACGTTCCTCTGACGGTTCACCACAGCCACGGCACGGACGTCATCGCGGGACGACGTCCTCGTAGACCTTGGTGAGTTCGGCTGCCACCGCTGCCGGGGAGAAGCGATCCACGGCACGTTGCCGAATGTGTGCTGGATCCCAGCTGCCCAGGGAATCAAGAAATTCGCCCAGCCCGGCGCGCAGGTCGTCCTTGGAACCACTCCGGGTGACCATGCCGACGTCGGGGGTGAGAAAATCCGACGGGCCACCACACGGGGTGGCAAGGATCGGCAGTCCGGCAGCCATGGCCTCCACGTAGACGACCCCGAAGGTCTCCCACTGCGACGCCAGGGCGAAACCGTCGGCTCGGGCGAAGCGCTCGGCGATCTGGGGGCGGGAGAGCAGCCCCTCCAACATGATCGTGCCGGGGTGCTCCGCATTGATCCGGGCTGCAAGACGCTCCAGCTCCGGCCGCTGCGGCCCGTCACCGATGACGCTCAACGTGAGTCCCGGGCGTGTGGCGGCAAGCTCCCCCACCACCTCGATGAGAGGTTTCATCCCCTTGCGTTCAACGAGTTGCCCAGCTGCCACCAGATGGGCAGCTCGTGAACCCGGCCCGCTCCCAGAGCCTGACATGGGCGAAATCGCCTCATCCGCGTCCTGCTGGGGCGGCACGAAGAGGTCGACGTCGATGACATTGGGGACCACGCGGCACTCGGCCCCGTACCGGGTGTCCATGATGTCCTTGAGCGGACGCGACACGGCAAGGATGGCATCGGCCCGCCGGACGGCACGGCGTACGTCCTCCTCGGTGCGCCTGTCGGCACCGTCGAGGGACAGCCCGGAGAAGTGCTCGGTGTACACCAAGGGCACGTCGTCGACACCAGCTCGGGCCACTGCAGCGGCATGCCTGCTGAAGTGGGCATGGATGACGTCTGGGTGGCCCCAGAGCTTGACGACACGACGATGGAGCAGGCCCGTGGCACGTCGGTAGACCTGATGATCCAGCTCGGGACGGACTGCCCCGAGCGGCAGGTCGAGCCCCAGCGTCTCGATCCCGTCGATGGTGCGATGTGACCACCCGAACCGCCGTACTCGACGAGCCGAGCGGCCATCCACGTAGCCCACCAGGACGTCGTGGCCGGCAGCGGCCAACGCCTTGGCCTGGTCCAGCTCGAAGACCCCTCGCAGGGGACCCGACGCACACGGAACGCCACGGGAGAGCACCAGTACCCGCATGACTTGCCTCCTCGGATCGGGAACCTTCCTAGCACAACGCGAGGACCGTCTGTAACACAGCCGAAACATGTCGGTGATGCCAGAGCAACCGTGACCGGCTACGGTGTGAAGCATCACCACACGTTGATGGAGGACAGATGTTCCAGAATGCCGACGAGCTCCTAGCCTATGTGAAGAACGAGGGAGTCGAAATGATCGACTGCCGGTTCTGTGACCTCATCGGTGTCATGCAGCACTTCACGGTGCCTGCCCGCGAGTTCGACAAGGACACCTACGAGAAGGGCCTGGCCTTCGACGGCTCGTCCATCCGCGGGTTCAAGCAGATCCATGAGTCGGACATGGACCTGCTGCCCGACCCGAGCACCGCCTGGATCGACCCGTTCCGCGAGCACAAGACGCTCATCCTCAACTTCAACGTGCACGACCCCATCACCCGCGAGCCCTACAACCGTGACCCGCGCAACATCGCCGAGCGTGCCCAGAACTACCTTGCCTCCACCGGCATCGCCGACACCGCCTTCTTCGCCTCCGAGGCCGAGTTCTACGTCTTCGACGACATCCGGTTCGACACCCGCGCCAATGAGTCCTACTACTCCATCGACTCCGAGGCCGGAGCCTGGAACACCGGCCGCGTCGAGGAGGGCGGCAACCGCGGCTACAAGGTGAAGTACAAGGGTGGCTACTTCCCCGTCGCCCCCACCGACCACTTCGGGGACCTGCGCGACGAGATGGTCAGTCTCATGGAACGTGTCGGTCTCAAGGTGGAGCGTGCCCACAGCGAGGTCGGCACCGGCGGCCAGGCCGAGATCAACTGGCGGTTCAACACGCTGGTCAAGGCGGCCGACGAGGTGATGCAGTTCAAGTACATCGTCAAGAACGTCGCCTGGAACAACGGCAAGACGGCCACCTTCATGCCCAAGCCGATCTTCGGGGACAACGGATCGGGCATGCACGTGCACTCCTCGCTGTGGAAGGACGGCGAGCCGCTGTTCTTCGACGAGAACGGTTACGCCCAGCTCTCCGACCTCGCCCGCTACTACATCGGCGGCATCCTCAAGCACGCCCCGTCGCTGGTGGCCCTCACCAACCCGTCGGCCAACTCCTACCACCGTCTGGTGCCCGGTTTCGAGGCTCCGGTGAACCTCGTCTACTCCCAGCGCAACCGTTCGGCGTGCATGCGCATCCCGATCACCGGACCCAACCCCAAGGCCAAGCGCGTCGAGTTCCGCTGCCCGGATCCCTCGGCCAACCCGTACATGGCCTTCGCAGCGATCCTCATGGCCGGTATCGACGGCATCCAGAACAAGATCGAGCCGCACGAGCCGATCGACAAGGACATCTACGAGCTGCCTGCCGAGGAGCACGAGGAACTGGAGCAGGTGCCGACCACCCTGGAGGGCGCACTGCAGGCCCTGGAGGCCGATCACGAGTACCTCGAGGCCGGTGACGTCTTCTCCTCCGACCTCATCGACACGTGGGTACGCATCAAGCGTGAGGACCTTGCCGAGTTGCAGCAGCGTCCGCACCCCTACGAGTTCGACCTCTACTACGACATCTGATCCACGATCACCATGCACACCGTTGACGACGTCCGTACCCTCATGGACCACTGGTTTCCTCCCCAACTCGCCGAGAGTTGGGATGCACCGGGACTGGTCTGTGGCGATCCCGCCGACGAGGTCCACCGGGTGGCCACCGCCTTGGAGGCCACCGATGAGGTCGTCGCGGCCGCCATCGACTCGGGAGCGCAGATGCTGCTCGTCCATCATCCCCTGCTGATGCGGGGAGTGACGACGGTGTCGGCCGACACCCCGAAGGGACGGCTGGTGCATCGACTCATTCGTGCCGGTGTGGCGCTCATGGCGGCCCACACCAATGCCGATGCCGCCGTCGGCGGGGTGAACGACGTCCTGGCAAGGCTGCTCGAGGTGCGGGTGGACGGTCCGCTGCACCCAGCCGACCACCCCGTCGACGACGAGTGGGCCGGGCCAGTGCACATGCAGGGCATCGGGCGGGTGGGAACCCTGCCCGAACCGATGACCCTGGCGCAGTTCACCGAGCACGTCGCCGAGCGACTGCCACGCACCGTGTGGGGGGTGCGGGCCGCCGGCCGCCCGGAACAGGTGGTGCGCACGGTCGCGATGTGTTCTGGCGCCGGAGACTCCCTGCTGGCGGCAGCACGCCGCAGTGGCGCCGACGTCTACCTCACCGGAGATCTGCGTCATCATCCCGCCGATGAGCACCTGCGCCACGGTGGGCCCGCCCTGGTGGACGTCGCCCACTGGGCCAGTGAGTCGCCGTGGTGTGCCGACCTGGCCCGTCGCCTGGAGCAGGAGGGGTACGAGACGACGGTGCTGTCCATCCGCACCGATCCGTGGACCGTCGGGGTGCGGCCACCGGAGCAGAACTGAGGCGCACCTGATCCCACGTCACATGTCGCTGGCCTCAGCGTGCCGGGCGTGAAAGAATGCCATCAATGTGAGGACCACTGAGGAACGAGCATTCGTTGACGACACCGAGGCCATCGTGCGGCTGGGATCCATGCTCCTGGAGTCGGGAACCGGTTCGTACCGCGTCAAGCGAGCCATGCACCGCGCCGCCGTCGCACTGGGCATGGACCGGCACGACGCCTCGGTGAGTCTCACCGAGATCATCGCCACCGCCCACCGGGGCGACAACTTCCGTACCGTCATGCGTGAGGTGTACCGGGTACGGGTGGACGCAGCTCGCATCTCGGCCTTGGAGTACCTCTCCCGCAACCTGCCCGAGCCCTGCACGGCGGAGCGACTCGAGGCCGAGCTCGACCGCATCTCACGTACCGTCAGGTCATCGTGGAAACCGTGGCAGAACACCGTGGCAGGTGGCGTTGCCTGCGCTGGATTCGCCATCCTCAACCGGTTCACCCCCATTGACGCCCTCGTCGTCCTCCTCGCCGCGAGCACCGGGCAGTACGTGCGGCGTCGTCTGGGAAGCCGCTGGCTCAACCAGTTCGGCGTGGCTGCGCTGGCCGCTGCCCTGGCCGGGTTGGTGTATCTCACGATCGCGACGATCTTCGAGGCCACCGGGCAACCGGTGCTCAGGGGCGTCAACGGTCCGGGGTACGTGGCATCCCTGCTGTTCCTCGTGCCTGGCTTCCCCATGATCACGTCAATCCTCGACATGGCGCGCCTGGATTTCACCGCGGGTCTCAGTCGAGCTGCGTACTCCATGGGACTGGTGGTCTCTGCCACCCTGTCCGCCTGGATCATGAGCCTGGCCTCCGGGATGACGCCACTGCCCGCCGAGTTCACCCTGCCGGGGGCCTGGCAGTGGATCGCGTTCGCCGTTGCCACCTTCCTGGGCGTCGCCGGTTTCGCCATCCTCTTCAACTCGACCCCGCGCATGGTGCTCATGGCAGCTGCGCTGGGCACGGTCGGCAACCTCGTCCGCCTTGCCCTGGGGCAGATGGGGATGCCCAATCAGTTGGCTGCCGGACTTGGCGGGCTCACCATCGGTCTCATCACTGCGCCACTGGCCCCACGGCAGGAACTTCCCCGGATCACGCTCACGGTTCCGGCGTGCGTCATCATGGTGCCGGGCGCGGCGATGTACCGCATGATGTACTGGCTCAGCAGTGACACCCTCCAAGCACTCGGCTATGGCGCAGAAGCCATCCTCACCGTCGTGTGCATTGCCTCGGGGCTTGCCGTGGCCCGTATGCTCACCGATCCACACTGGGCGTTCTCCAAGCCCATCCCCAGCCCACACGCGTTCCGCTCCCAGCCGGACTGATCGGTTCTCCCCCCGTGGGGAAGCCACCCGACCCGGGCTCACTGCCGCCGAGCGCCCACGCTCCTTGAACAGCTCAGCGCCCACGCTCCCTGGACAACCGGGCGTCACACACTCCAGAACAGTTCGTCGACAACCTTGTTGGCCCGCCGGGAACGGCGCAGGTGCTCCTCGACGACCATCTCGGAGGCTCCACGTCCCATGCCCAGCAGCCGAGCAATGGCATCGAGTTCCCGGGAATCGGTGGGGAGCGTGTCGGCGGCACGTCCTCGCACACACATGATTGCGTTGCGCAATGCGCTGGCCCCCAGCCATGCCACCCGCAGGTCCTCGTACTGATCCGGCGTCATGAGATCTGCGGCCCGGGCGGCTGACAGGGCCTCCAGGGTCGACGTCGTGCGCAACTGCGGCAGCCGGGCCCCGAATCGCATCTGCATGAGCTGCACCGTCCACTCCACATCGGCCAGCCCACCGGGCCCCATCTTGAGGTTCATCCGGCGATCCGAGCCGCGCCGAACCCGTTCGTCCTCCATGCGGGCCTTGAGCCGGCGAATCTCGGTGCACTGCGACGGGCTCAATCCCGCAGCAGGCCAACGGAGTCGATCCATCGACGCCAGCAATGCCCCGGTGAGTTCACGATCCCCGGCCCCGTGTCGTGCCCGCACCAGAGCCTGGGACTCCCAGGTGCTCGACCAGCGTGAATAATACGTGAGGCAGCTGCTCAGTGAACGCACCAGCGGACCGGATCGTCCTTCCGGACGCAGATCGGCATCAAGGTCGAGGCCGGGCCCAGGCCCCGGAGCCCCCAGCAGCTTGCGCAGCGTCGTGACGATCTCCATCGCCTTCTGGGTGGCTTGGGTTCCGGCGTCGTCGACGACGAACATGAGGTCAGCATCGGATGGCAGGGCCATCTCACGCCCGCCCCAGCGTCCCAGCGCAATGACGCCGATTCGCGGAGCATCGTCGAGGCTGGCACGCACCGCCTGCAGGCTGGCCTCGATGGTGGCGTCGGTGAGATCCGAGAGTCCCCGGGCAACGGTCTCCACCGGTGCCACCCCCAGGACGACGTCGACGACGAGCCGGAAGAACTCGCGCCGACGCACCCCACGGATCGCCCGGATGGAGTCGGCCACCTCGCGATGTCGCCTGCCCACCCGTGTCATCTCGGCACACAGTTCGTCACGACCTCGTGGGCGCAGGTCGACGTCGACCAGCACCTGGACGGTCTCCGGGGAACGCACCAGCAGATCGACGCCGAGCCTGGACCCCGAGAGGATGGCTGCCAGCCGTTGCGCGGTGTCCCCCTCGTCACGCAGTGCCCTGAGGTACCACGGTGAGGACCCCAGCTCCTCCGACACCTTGCGGAAGGCGAGCAGTCCTGCATCCGGGTTCGGCCCCGAGGCGAGCCAGCCGAGCATCGCCGGCATGAGCTGGGCCTGGATCTTCACCGCACGTGTCGTGCCCTGGGTGAGCGCAGCGATGTGTCGCAGTGCCGAGGACTCGTCGGCGAAGCCCAACGCCTTGAGCCGCGTCTTCGCCGCATCGGTGGTCATGCGCAGTTCCTCGGAGGGGATGCGCGAGACGGCCTCGACCAGCGGGGAGTAGAACACCCGGTTGTGGGTGGACAGCACGGCCTGGGCGGTGGAGTGCCAAGCTTGGCGCACATCGTCACCGGTGCGCAGCCCGACCCCGCGGGCAAGACGCCGCAGGGCGGCCTCGTCGGTGGGGAGCAGGTGGGTGCGTCGTAGGTGGAACAGCTGGACGCGGTGTTCCAGGAGACGTTCGAATCGGTATGCCGACAGCAGTCGCTGGGCATCGGCTCGACCTATGTAGCCTCCGGCCGACAGGCTGCGCAGGGCGTCGAAGGTGGACCGTACCCGTAAAGATGCGTCCTGCCGACCGTGCACCAGCTGCAGCAGCTGAACGGTGAACTCGACATCCCGCAGTCCACCGGCCCCCAACTTGATCTCGTGGTCACGGTTCTTGCGGGCGATGTGGTCGACGACCCTGGTCCGCATGGCACGAGACTCCCCGACGAACCCGTCCCGCTCGGCCACCTGCCACACCAGGGGCGCCACGAGCGCGCAGAACTGCTCCCCCAGTTCGATGTCGCCGGCCATCGGACGAGCCTTGAGCAGCGCCTGGAACTCCCAGTTCCTCGCCCAGGTGCGGTAGTACTCCGCCATTGACGCCAGGGTGCGCACCAGAGGTCCGGCGTCGCCCTCGGGGCGCAGGGCGGCGTCCACCTGCCAGATGGATCCGGCTCCGCTGTGCGCCGAGCAGATGCGTGCCACCGTCGCAGCGAGCCGTTGCCCGACGGCAATGGCCTGGGCATTGTCGACGTCCTCGTCGGCAGGGGCGACGACGTGGATGACGTCGACGTCGGAGATGTAGTTGAGTTCTCCCGCCCCACACTTGCCCATCGCAATGACGGCCAACCGTGCAGCCTGATGACCGGGCGTCATGGCTCGTGCCAGGGCCAGGGCCGATTCGATGACACCGTCGGCGAGGTCGGCGAGTTCGACGCTGACCGACTCCAACACCTCGGTGGGATCGTCGTGGCTCAGGTCGCGAGCGGCGATACGCAGCAGATGACGTCGATTGGCCAGCCGCAACTCATCGGCACCGCGGGCAGGATCGGCCTGCGAGACGAGAAAACCGTCCTGCTCGATGGCCGACACACTGCTCAGCAGGTCGGTGCGGATCTGTTCGGCGGACCACTGCTCGGGCTCCGCCGCCAGGACGTCAAGGGCATTGGGATGGGCCGTGAGGTACTTGCCAAGCTCCGCCGATCCCCCCAAAACGCGTACCAGACGGCGGACCTGGTGCGGATCGGCCACCATGCCACGAACGGTCTCCGGAGCGGCATCGGCCAGATCGGCCAGGCTGGAGAGCGCCTGTTCGACGTCACAGACGTGGCCGAGCTCGTCCTCCCAGGGCTGCCACTGCTCCTCGTCGAGACCGAGTGCAGCAGCCATGAGCCCGTGGAACCTCCGTGCCCGACGAGCGTCATTGGCTCCGTGTCGGACGAGTTCAGCCTCAAGCGTGGAGATTCGATCCGCCATGTCCAGCCTCCGATCGGCGCCAGCCTACCTGCGTGATGAGACTAACCTGTGTCAGCGTCGCTGAAATGTCACATTGGCGATACCTTGCCGTTGCCTGCGAGTCAACGGCTGGGAAACTCATCGCGCTAGCTTCTTGGAGGTGACAGTCATGGCAGACCGCACCGAGCGGGAGATGAGGAAGCTGTCCACCACCTGGGTGGAGGCCATGAGGCTTCTGCTGCCTGAATCCACCAGTCCGGTCGACTCCGACCCACGGTGGAACTGTCGCCATCTGACTCTCGTCATGGTTCTGCTCACCGACACCTTGCAGACCCTTGACGTGTCAGCCACCCAACGCCCGATGGAGTTGTGGGAGCTGTGCCGCGAACGTTCCCTGGCAGCACACACGCTCATCGAGGTGGCCCGTCAGATCGAGGAGGACTCCCCCGAGGACCTTCTGCCCCAGGCCAGCTCACTGCTCTCGACGGTTGAGGAGCGTCTCACCGGAACGCGCCCGACCCCGGCCCGCGTCGAGACCCTCGTGGGACCGGCCCGACTCACCGATCATCTGCGTCTGACCATGATCGACGGGGTCTGCATGGCCCTGGCATCGGGAATCGCCCTGCCCCGTGCCGTCAAGGTCGATGCATGCCGCACCCTGGCGACGATCCTGGGGCAGACCCACGGGGGACGCACGATCGAGCTTCGGGTGCCCCCGGCCACTGCGGTGCAGCTGGAGTCCACGACTGCCGGCCCCGACCATCATCGCGGCACCCCGCCCAACGTCGCCGAGTCCGACATGGAAACCTTCCTCGCCCTGGCGACCGGTTTCCTCAGCTGGTCACAGGCGCGTGAGAACGGCCGTATCTCCACCTCCGGATCGCACGTCGAGGAACTTGCCGAGATGCTCCCCGTCGTCGATGCCGCTCACAGATGCGGCAGGTAACGGTCCAGCTCGAACTGGGTCACCTGCCCCAGGTACTCCTCGTACTCGGCCTTCTTGTTGCGCAGGAAGTAGTCGAAGACGTGCTCACCCAAGGTTTCCGCCACGAGTTCTGAATCCTCCATGAGTGCAATGGCCTGACCAAGATGCTTCGGCAGGGGGTCGATGCCCAGGGCGCGACGCTCCTTGGCGCTGAGACTCCACACGTCGTCGGAGGCCTCCTCGGGAAGTTCCCACTCGTGCTCGATGCCGGAGAGTCCGGCCGCCAGGATCAACGCGAAGGCGAGATACGGGTTCGTCGCAGCATCGACGGAGCGCACCTCCACCCGCGCCGAGGACGCCTTGTTCGGTTTGTAGGCCGGCACCCGCACCAGGGCGGACCGGTTGTTGCGTCCCCAGCAGATGTACGCCGGTGCCTCACCACCGCCCATGATGCGACGGTATGAGTTGACCCACTGGTTCGTCACAGCGGTGATCTCGGGGGCGTGGTGCAGCAGCCCGGCGATGAAGTGCTTGGCCACCGGCGACAGACGGGCCTCGTCACTGGGGTCGAAGAAGGCGTTCTCGTCCCCCTCGAACAGGGAGACATGGGTGTGCATGCCCGAGCCAGGGCACTGGGAGAAGGGTTTGGGCATGAACGTCGCCTTGATGCCCTTGAGCGAGGCCACCTCACGGATGACGACACGGAAGGTCATGATGTTGTCGGCCATCGTCAGCGCGTCGGCATAGCGCAGGTCGATCTCGTGCTGGCCGGGAGCCCCCTCGTGGTGACTGAACTCCACCGAGATGCCCATCTGCTCCAACATGGTGATCGAGTCACGCCGGAAATCCGTGCCTGCCCCCAGGGTCGTGTGATCGAAGTAACCACCGTTGTCCAACGGCTCGGGGGAATCGCCGGGGTGGTGTGGCCCCTTCAACAGGTAGAACTCGATCTCCGGGTGCGCGTAGAAGGTGAAGCCCATGTCGGCAGCCTTGTCCATGGCGCGTTTGAGCACGTAGCGCGGATCTGCCCAGCTCGGGGTGCCGTCCGGGTTGGCGATGTCACAGAACATCCGTGCCGTACCGGTGCCCTGTCGCCACGGCAGCATCTGGAAGGTCGACGGATCTGGGTGCGCCACCATGTCGGACTCGTACACCCGGGCGTATCCCTCGATGGAGGAGCCGTCGAAGCCCACTCCCTCGGCAAATGCGCTCTCGATCTCGGCCGGAGCGATGGCCACGGACTTCAGGGAGCCGAGCACGTCGGCGAACCACAGCCTCACGAAATGGACGTTGCGTTCCTCGATCGAACGCAACACGAACTCAGTCTGCCTGGACATGTACCCATTGTGACTGCCTCGTGTTTCAGTTGTGTTGCTTGCCCCGGCTCCGCCGACGAGGCGGGGTCGGCACCCCAACAGTGGGGTCACACTTCTCGCCCCACCCGTGGTCACACCACATGCGGAGGAGTCACCGATGCGACACATCGTCCATCGAGCACCGCTCAGCATCATCTGCAGACTGCCAGGGGCCAGAGCTGGGCATGAATCACCCTGCCAGCGCCATTTCCTCCTTTCGCGGTAGGCTCACGTCGACTCCTGCTGCTGACCACGCACACCACCACGTTGGATCGCCCATGATTTTCAAGATCGCCGTCAACTCCGTGATTCGGGGTGCATCGTCATGGTTGGCACTCATCGTCGCGTCGATCGCACTCAGCGTCGTGGTGGCGTTGAGCCTGGGCATGATCGTCGCTGGGGCCTCGGCCAGTGGAGAGGCGCAACAGGCATTCGTCTCCATGGGGGCCACTGCACTCGGGTTCACGGTGCTCACCGCGCTGGCATCCTTCCGTCTGGTGGTGGGCACCTGCGTGCGTCTGCAACGACAGGACATCGCCCTGTGGCAGATCGCCGGAATCCTGCCGGGTACCGCGCACCTCGTCGTGGCGACCGAGATCGTCCTCGTCACTGCGGTGTCCGCCGCGCTGGGGGCAGCGCTGTCACTGGCGATGTGGCCGCCCTATCTTCACTTCGTGGACGGCAGTGGGCTACCCGAGACAGACGTGTTGCACCGACCACTGCCAGTCATCTCCCTTGTCATCGCGGTGGGAGCGACGACCCTCACCAGTCTGGTGTGTGGGCTTCGATCGGCCCGAGGAATCGTGAAGGCAGATCTCGTCACAGGCGTGCGCCCTGCCGCTGCCCCACCGCCACGATCCACGGCTGCCAGGGTCATCACCGCGATCGTTGCCGTTCTGCTCATCGCAGGCACGGTGACGCTGTACCTCGTCATTGCACATGCCCACCCCGTCACCGACCCCGACGACTTGGCTGGCATCCTCAGTTCGTACGCTGGGATGGGACTGCTGGTCTGCCTGATCTTCGCGATCCTCTCCGGGCCCATCATCCGCGGCCTCGTCCGGCTGGTCAGAGCCTTGCCGTTCGCCGGGACTGCCGGGTTCCTGGCCAGCCGTGAAGCCAGCGCTCGTCCACGGCTCACCCAGGCACTCGTCGTACCCATCACCCTGGCCGCAGCTGCCGTGGGCATCATGGCTGCCTGGATCAACGAACTCACCAACGTCATGGCCGCCCAGGCCGGATCGGAGGAGAAGGTCAACGCCCCGCCTCGACAGATGGCCCTGCTGCTCGGTGGGCCCGTCATCGTCGCCTGTGTGTGCGCCTCGGCCATCGTGTTCGCCACCGCATCCCATCGCCGTGCGGACAATGCACTGCTGCTGGTCTCGGGGGTCACACCGGGAGTCATTCGTGCCAAGGCCCTCGTCGAGGCGGGGATCCACGCCGTCATCTGCCTCGTCTGCGCCTACGGGATCGTCGTCGTCAACGACGTGTCCATGGCCAAGGCGCTGTCGACAGGCCCTGTTCCTTCAGTACCGATCCTCGCGCCGGGGTGGCAGGCTGCCGGAGTCGTCGCCGTGGGGATCGCACTCACCCTCCTCCTACTGCTTGCCGTGACGGCCGACGGTATGCACAGAAATCCCGTCACCACCATCACCGGAGGTCACCAATGACGTCATGGATACACGCCACCGGAGTACACAAGGGATTCGGCAGGGGAGCACGCCGGGTCGAGGTGCTCAGGGGTGTCGACCTCGACGTCGAGCCCGGCGAGTTCGTCACCGTTGTCGGTTCGTCAGGAGCTGGAAAGTCAACCCTGCTGTACTGCCTGTGCGGGCTCATCCCAGCCGACGACGGTCAGATCAGTCTGGTCGGCAACGACATTCGTACCGCGAGCAGGTCTCAGTTGGCACGCATCCGACGCGACCACGTCGGGTTCATCTTCCAGGACCTCAACCTCATCAGTTCACTAACCGTGCGGGACAACGTCGTCCTTCCGGCACGGATGGCTGGTCGGAGGCCACGGCGCCGCGACGTCAACCAGGTGCTTGACGCTGTCGGACTGGCTTCCCAGGCCAGCAAGTACCCGGCCCATCTGTCGGGAGGACAGCGCCAGCGGGTCGCCATCGCGCGATCCCTGCTGCACCAACCCGAACTGCTGCTCGCCGACGAGCCCACCGGCTCACTCGACGTCTCGTCCCGCGACACGGTGTTGGAGCTGCTACGAGCCACGGTGAGCGAGACCACCTCCCTGGTCATGGTGACCCACGACCTCGACATCGCGGCAACCGCTGACCGTGTCATCGTCCTGGCGGACGGGCACAACGACCGCATCCTCACCCGTCCGAGCTCGGCCGAGGTGTTCCAAGCCCTGCATACCGGCCCACGGCACAGCCATGCTGATTACACTGGTGCCTCGTGACTTCCATGCATGCTTACCCTGTTTCCCCGCGTCTGTCCGTCCCGAGTTCCATCCAACGCCCGCCCTATGTGGGCAAGGGCGACGTGCCGGAGAACTACACCGGGTCCCATGTGCAGAGCCCCGAGGTCATCGAGGCCATGCACGAGGCCGGACGCATCGCCTGCGGTGCCATGCACGAGGCCGGCAAGGCGGTGGCCCCCGGAATCACCACTGACAAGCTCGACAGGATCGCCCACGAGTACATGTGCGATCACGGGGCGTACCCGTCCACCTTGGACTACCGCAACTATCCCAAGTCCATCTGCACCAGCGTCAACGACGTCATCTGCCACGGCATCCCGGATGCTCGTCCGCTGGAGGACGGCGACATCGTCAAGATCGACGTGACCGCCTACAAGAACGGTGTGCACGGCGACAACTGCTACACCTTTCTGTGTGGCGACGTCAGCCAGGAGGCCCGTGACCTCGTCACCCACACCCAGGAGGCCATGAACCGCGCCATCAAGGCGGTGCGTCCGGGCCGGTCCATCAGCATCATCGGACGCATCATCGAAAACTACGCCAAGAGGTTCGGCCACGGGGTGGTCCGCGACTACACCGGCCACGGGGTGCACACGGCCTTCCACTCCGGGCTGGTCGTCTTCCACTACGACGAGCCACGCTACGACGTCACCCTCGAGGAGGGCATGACGCTCACCATCGAGCCGATGCTCACGCTGGGCAACCAGGCCAACCACCAGTGGGACGATGGCTGGACGGTGCAGACCAATGACGGGTCGTGGTGCGCCCAGTTCGAGCAGTCGATGGTCATCAACACCGACGGTGCCGAGATCCTCACCCGGTTGGACTGAGGGCCCCACACCAGTGAGGGTTGTGTTGCACTCCCCCAGAGTGCAACACAACACCATCCTTGCAAAGATGCCACTCACCGCTTCAACACCACAATCCTCAATTTGGCGCACGACTCCCACCCCGGTCCTGAACAAATGACCAGGTCAGTAATCTCGTGATTCACAGCATCTCCGCAACAGGACGGGGACATCCAAGCCACGGGAGCTGGAGTCGATCATGAGTGAAACCACCGTCACCTCCCGAGAGGGCACACCGTCGGGAATGCCGCCCACGTCACTGAGCGCGGCGGAGCGCGCCAGACATGATCGGTGGACTCCACCCAAGGTCATCGCATGGGTTCTCGTCTCTGCCATCGCAGGCCTCGGGTGGTGGATGCTCGCCATCCATCGCGGTGAGACCGTCAACGGAATCTGGTTCGTCCTCGCCGCCGTCGGATCGTACTTCATCGGCTACCGGTTCTACGCCAAGTACATCCAGGACAAACTCGTCCACCCCGACGACGACAGGGCCACCCCAGCCGAGTACGACTACAATGGTCGGGACTTCGTCCCCACTGACCGCCGCATTCTCTACGGCCACCACTTCGCCGCCATTGCAGGAGCTGGTCCGTTGGTCGGTCCGGTGCTGTCGGCCCAGATGGGATACCTGCCCAGCACGATCTGGATCATCGTCGGCGTCATCCTCGCCGGTGCCGTTCAGGACTACCTCGTCCTCGTCATCTCCATGAGACGCGGCGGACGCTCACTGGGCCAGATGGCCAAGGACGAGCTGGGACGCGTCGGCGGAATCGCCGCCCTCGTGGCCACCCTGACCATCATGCTCATCATCGTCGCGATCCTTGCGATGGTCGTCGTCAACTCCTTGGCAGCGTCGTCCTGGGGCGTGTGGAGTGTTGGCCTGACCATTCCCATCGCGCTGCTGATGGGCTTGTACCTGCGGTATCTGCGCCCCGGAAAGGTGCTTGAGGTGTCCGTCATGGGCATCATCCTGCTGGTGTTGGCCATCGCCTCGGGGGCCTGGATCGAGAACACCTCGATCGCCACCGCTCTGCACCTGGGCCGGCCATTCCTGGCATGGGCCATCATCATCTACGGATTCGTGGCCTCGATCCTGCCGGTGTGGATGCTGCTGGCCCCTCGCGACTATCTCTCGACCTTCATGAAGGTCGGTGTCATCACGATGCTGGCGATCTCGATCGTCATCGTCCGTCCAGTCATCAGCGTGCCTGCGATGAGCGTCTATGCCCACACCGGTACTGGCCCCGTCTTCTCGGGAAAGCTGTTCCCCTTCCTCTTCGTGACGATCGCCTGTGGAGCGTTGTCCGGATTCCACGCCACCATCGCGTCGGGCACCACTCCGAAGCTCATCGAGAAGGAGTCCCAGGCCCGCCTCATCGGGTACGGCGGCATGCTCATGGAGTCCTTCGTCGCAATCATGGCTCTGGTGGCAGCCCTCTGCGTGGATCGCGGCATCTACTTTGCGATGAACTCGCCGGCCGGTGCCACCGGCAACACCGTTCAGTCGGCCGTCAACTACGTCAATTCACTGGGCCTGACGGGGGTCCACACCGACGCCGATGCCCTGACGACGACAGCCAACCTCGTTGGTGAGACGTCGATCATCAGCCGTACCGGTGGGGCACCCACCCTGGCCGTCGGTCTGGCGACGATCATGCACCGGCTCTTCGGTGGTCAGGCCATGATGAGCTTCTGGTACCACTTCGCGATCATGTTCGAGGCTCTGTTCATTCTCACCTCGGTCGACGCCGGTACCCGCGTCGCCCGGTTCATGCTCTCCGATGCTCTGGGAAACTTCTGGCCGCGCCTGCGGAATCACTCATGGAAGGTCGGTTCCTGGTTGACCACCGCCATCATGGTTGCCGGTTGGGGATCGATTCTGCTCATGGGTGTCAATGACCCGTTGGGTGGTATCAACACCCTCTTCCCGCTGTTCGGAATCGCCAACCAACTGTTGGCAGCCGTGGCGCTGTCCATCTGCCTGGTGGTCTTCGCCCGCAAGGGACACACCTGGCGACTGCTCATCATCGTCGTACCCATGATCTTCACTGCCGTCATCACGGTGTATGGATCATGGTTGAAGATCTTCTCTCCGGATCCGAGGATTGGTTACTGGGCGAACCACATGACCTATCGACGCGCCATTGCCGCTGGCAAGACCTCGCTGGGCCAGGCCAAGGACATCGACGAGATGCACACCGTCGTCAGCAACACCGCCATCCAGGGAACTCTGTCGATCATCTTCGTCATCTGTGCCCTCATCGTCATGGTCGTGGCATGCATTCGCACCATCCAGGTGCTGCGCGGCCACAACATCATCGACACCGAGGATCCAGCACGGCACTCGCAGATCTTCGCCCCCAGCGGCCTCATCGCCAACCGAGCCGAGCGAGACCTGCAGGCCGAGTGGGACTCCTTCACCGCCAAGCACCCCGAGCTCGACCTGGAGAACGTCCACAAGACCACGGAGCACGCATGACGGCCGCACCTCGACGTCTGCCCACCGAATCACGATGGCAACGATGGTGGTCACTGCTGCGATGGTGGGTGCGCGGCATCACGGGAGCAGACGCCTACGACAACCACGTGGAGTGGTGCCGACGCACCGGCCACGAACCGATGTCCGAGAAGGACTTCTGGCGCGACCACTGTGACCGTCAGGACCGCAATCCCCAGACACGTTGCTGTTGACACCTCGCCGTGTTCGTGTCCCCTGCGGTCATCGATGGGAGCGTCCAGACAGTTCCGCAGCCACCTCGTCGAGGTTGTCCTCGGTCAGGTGGATGCACGTTCCGTCGGGCCAGACGACCACGAGTGGGGCGTGATTGCAGGGAACCATGCATCCGGTGGTCGTGACGAGCACCTCGGTGTCGAGAGCATCGGCCAAGGCCAATTTCTCCCGGAGTCGAGAGTGCAGGGCCGCTGCCCCGGCAGCGCTGCATCGCGGCCCTCGACAGATCAACAGATGATGACGGAAACACGGGAAATCCTGCCATACCGTACTGCGCAGCGGAGCCTCGTTGCCGGTGACTTCACGCCACTGAGGTGTCAGCACCTCGCCAGGACGCACCGCCTCGCCATGGGCGACGATCTGCACGCCCTCGGGGTGATCGCGCACCCATTGTCCGGCAACCCGACGCAACCAGGACAATGGAACCGGGCCATTGTGGCCGGTCCATCCGACCAGTTCAATACGGCGAGCACCGTCAGCAGTCACGGCGTCGAGAGTGTCGGTGAGGTCGGAGCCGTGACCCTCCGAGTCAAGAGCGGGGCCTTGCAAGCATGCCGACCGATCGGCATGTACTTGTTCAGTAACCCTTCTGGCGACGTCGGTGTCGAAAGCGTCGTCCCACGTCAAGGACACAGCGATGCGGATGGTGCCCTCGAGAAGATCCGTCATGAGTCTTCCAGTCCATGCCAAGTGAAGCCACGTCTGGAAGCCGACCAGACCGCACCGTTCACCCCGAAATGGTCACGAACGACGCCAGGAGTCAACACCTCATCAATCGACCCGGCAGCCACTACTCGCCCGGAGTCCAGCACCAGAAGATCATCAGCATATGCGGCAGCCAGGTCAAGATCGTGGATGACAGTGACGGTGGTCAGTCCCAGCGCACGTACTCGCTCCAGCAGATCGATCTGGTGACGCAGGTCCAAATGATTGGTGGGCTCGTCGAGAAAGAGGATCTCTGGCTCCTGGGCGAGAGCTCGGGCAAGTTGCACTCGCTGTCTCTCCCCTCCTGACAAGGTCGACCACGCTCTGTCAGCCAGATGAACGACACCAGTGGTGATCATCGCCTTCTCGATCATCCGCTCGTCTCGTCCGTGTCTACGCCTCAGATCTCCCATTCCCCATCTACCGATGTGAGGAATACGCCCGAGCTGGACGACGTCGCGTACCGTCAGCTCCACGTGTGCCGATGGGTTCTGTTCCAGGAGGGCCATCGTCTGAGAACGCTCCTTGGTGCCGACCTGGGAAAGGTCACGTTCTCCCAACCACACTCGCCCCTGACTGGGCTCACGCAGTCCAGCGAGCAGGTGGACCAAGGTCGTCTTGCCCGACCCGTTGAGGCCAACGACCATCGTGATGACACCACGTCGGATCGTGACGTTCACCCCAGAAAGGACAGTCACACCATCAATATGCCATCCCAGATCCTCAGTCCTCATTGCCGACTTCATGATCGTGATGCCTGACGACGCAGCAGGATCACCAGAACTGGGGCCCCGATCACGGCAGTGACGACCCCGACCGGGATCTCGGTGTCCGGGCGCAGACACCGTGCAGCGGTGTCAGACCACAACATGAGCAGGGCTCCCACGAGGGCCGAGGCAGGCAACAACCGAGCATGCCTTGGCCCCGACCAGAACCTGACGATGTGGGGAACGATGAGCCCGACGAACCCGATCGGACCCACGAAGGCGACGCACAAGGCGGTGAGCAGGGCAGTTCCAACCATGATCGACCACCTGACGGCATTGACCGGGATCCCCAGGGACATCGCGCTGACGTCACCAAAGGCAAAGGCGTCAAGAGTGTGGCACACGGCCATCCCCGCGATGAAGGCAGGTACAGTGACGACAGAGAGGGTCACTGTGGATCCCCACCGCAGCCCAGTGAATGAGCCCAACGTCCATGACAGGACGGAACGGACGGCATTCGATTCCGCGAACACCATAATCATCATGGAGACCCCAGCAGCACACAGCTGTCCGACTGCCACCCCAGCCAGGATCGTTCGGCTGGTCGGCAATTCCCCCGATCTTCCAGTGGCCAACGCCAGCACAATGATCAAGGCTCCAGCTGCCCCTGCAAAGGATGCCACAGCCATGAGAATGGACTGTCCAAGAGCACTGGACATGCCAACAACGATGACGAGGACAGCTCCCACTGAGGCGCCGCTGGAGATACCGAGCAGATAGGGATCAGCCAGCTCATTGCCCGTCAATGTCTGCAGTACCGCTCCACACATCGCCAACAAAGCGCCCACAGCCATTGCGCCAATGACGCGCGGGGCGCGCAACTGCCAGACAATCCGATCGTCAAGGACGGTGACATCAGAGCCATTGATGAGTCGAAATCGTCGAGCAACCACCCGAATCACATCGTGAACCGGCACATGGACTGCCCCAACTCCCAGTACGACCAAGGCACTGGCAACGAGGGCAGTACCAAGAAAGGCAGCCAACAACCAGTTACGTGAGCGGATCATTTCCCAGCGATCTCTGCCAAACCATCGTTAAGAGTCTTGGCACCGTCGATCAGCTCGGCACCCGGGGTACTCTGGGAGAATGGCACCGTTACGAACTTGTTCTCCTTGACAGCTCTCATCTGCTTGAGAACCGGATCGCCCTTGAGATAAGCGATCTTGTCCTTCGCGGTGGACCATTTGGCATCGGCCACGACGATGACGTCCGGATCGGAGGCCACAATCTTTTCCCAGGAGCCATCGGCCCATCCGCCATCGACGTCCGCAAAGACATTCTTGGCTCCCACGGCATCCATGAGCAGCTGTGGGCCACCGTGACCGGCACCGATGAACGGGGTCTTGTCCCCAGAATCGAACCACACGATCGAGGTTCCGGTACCGTGCTTGTGTGTAGTCACGTCCCGCAGGTACTCATGCTGCTTGGTGATCTCAGTGTCGGCACCGTCCTGAGCCCCGATGAGGGATCCGACCTCGCGCATTTCCTTCCAGACATTGCCCCACGTTGTCTCGGCTGACTTAGTGCCTTTGGGACATCCGAAGGGACTGATGTATGTGGCGATTCCCTGCTTCGCGAGCTCATCCCGGGTTCCGACAGCCTTGTCGGTAAAGGCACTGGAGAAAGAGGAAAGAGCAAGATCGGGTTTGGCAGCCAGGAAGGTCTCTTTGGATGGATACTCCTTGGCCAGCACCTTGACCGAATCATAGGACTTTCGCCACTTGGCAGGAATCTCGCCGTCTAGGTAGGCCGTCCCAACCAGATTTGATGCGCCATTGATGGCCAGGACGTCCTCCGTGGCACCTTGGTTGAGAGTTACAGCCCTGGTGGCAGGTTTGTCGAGAATGATCTTTTGACCACAGTTGGTGACTTCCACACGATCTGCGGACGGTTGGGACACCGACGCAGAGGATGGCTCGCTGGAAACGGGATCTTCGGGAGCACCTGCGCAGCCAGCGAGCAGAGTGGCGGGCACGACCAACCCCATGACGAGGCGATGTGACAAGGATGAGCACATGGGCATGAGAAGCCAGCTTTCTGTGACCGGCGTTCGCGGCCGGGGACCGACAGGACGTTGTCAGGTGGTCTTCGGGCTCAACCTCATCTCCGTTTTCCGACACCTTCCCGGTACCAGTGGCACCAGTGGCTCGAGTCGGGTGGATCAGTCATACCGCTGCGCGTCAGCTCCGGTCTCTCACCGGATTCCTGCGCCGGAGAATCTCCAGCAACCTGACTGCCACATACTAATCCGTGTACGCCCCAGAAAAGAAATTCTTCTTCCTATTTCGCAACTCAGCCAATCCTTCGACACCCTCATGGCAGACGTCCCTATAGGCGTGACACCTACGTCTCGTCTTTTTCTGTACCGTTCAGCACCCATCATCGCCAGAAGCTTTGCTGCAACACAGAACCCATCAACCCACCACAAGTCCCTGGTTGAAAAGGGACGAGCCACCCTTGTAAGCCGGGTTCTGTGACCCCATCGGGCCGGTGATCATCCATCTGTGAACGCCGTTGCCGACGTCCTCCAGCCTTGCAGCTGCGCGGCCTACCCGGGCGCTCGGGCGGGCAGCCCTCGAACACGTCCGCGACCTCACGGTCTTCTTGGCCTTGCTCCGGGTGGGGTTTGCCGTGCCGGCACCGTCACCGATGCCGCGGTGAGCTCTTGCCTCACCGTTTCACCCTCACCGATTTCTCGGCAGTTTGTTTTCTGTGGCACTGTCCCGCGGGTCTCCCCGGGTGGGCGTTACCCACCACCCTGCCCTGTGGAGCCCGGACTTTCCTCGACAGATCGTCGTCTGCCGCGATCACCCCGGGTGGCTCGTCCAAACATCCATTCTAGCCTGTGAACACCGCTTCATGACAGCCGATGGGGCTCACCACACCTGGTCGGGGCAGACGTTCGCACCTCGCGCACCTTCACCGAACCGTGACCGGCCCCACCTCGGGCAGCGCCCGGTCGGGAACCATCCCCCTCAAAGGGGATGAGTCCACTCCTCAAAGGGGATGTCGTCTCACAGGGGACGCACCATGATGCGGTCGCACTCCTCACAGCGCAGCACCTCGTCTGCCGGGGCCTGGTCGTAGCGACGTTGGTCGCCAGGATTGGCGACGATTCCGCAGGCACTGCACACGCCATGCTCCAACCTGCCGGCCCCCATCCCGGTACGTTCCAACAGAGTCTGGTACAGCTTGAGCAGATCGGCCGGGAGCGCCCCGGCCTGGGCGGTGCGCTGCGCAACAAGACGCTTGAGTTCGGCGTCGATCTCGGAGAGGTGATGGTCCCGGGACGCCAACGCCTCGCGAATGTGGCCGTCAAGAGCTTTGCGAGCCTCGTCGGCCTGCGCCTGAGCCGCTTCCGCCTCCTCGACCCGCTGCATGATGTCGAGCTCGGCATCCTCCAGATCACCGATACGCCGCTTGAGGTGCTCAATCTCGTCGGTGAGACTGCGCAGTGCCTTGTGATCGATCTGGCCGGCATCCACCGTGGCCTGGTTGCGCTCCAGACGGGCCCTCGCCGGGGCAAGGTCTCCCTCGATGCGCTTCTGGTCGGCCTTGAGGTCGAAGACGACCGTCTGCTTGGCGACAAGATCCTCGGCGAGACCCTGACGCGAGCCAGCAAGTTTCCTGAGTTCGTCGAGTTGGGGAAGGACCTTGCGATCATGACGCCTACGGGCGATGAGCCGGTCGGTCTCTGCCAGGTCGAGAAGTTTCCACTGGTCCTGCGGTGCTGCCTTCACGCTACCTCCTGCAACTGTGAACCCGGGGAGCTCATGGCCACCAGACTCTGCTGAACTCGTGAGAGCCAGCCTATCCGGCTGGACCCGGCTCATTACAATGACACCCAACGCACATTCGACGGAGAGGCGAGAGTTTCCATGACTGATGTGACTGATCGTTCCGGCAGGTCTGCCGGTTCCCAGATCCAGGCCGCTGATGAGCAGAAGGTCCCCAAACGCCAGACCCCGTTCTCCCAGGCGTTCCGTGATTTCATCCCCACCGGCTGGCAGCCCTACGACTCCACCATGCCACAGCCCCTGGACTCGGTGCCCTCGGCGCGTACGCACCGTGACGTCCTGGCCGCAAGGTTCCCCGGCGAGGTGCTCGTCATCCCCGCTGGCGTGCTCATGCGTCGCAACAACGACTGCGACTTCCCGTTTCGTCCACACACGACGTTCGTCTACTACTCCGGACTGGGCACCGATCGGGAACCCAACGCGGTGCTCGTCATCGACACCACCGGATCCACCACCCGCGACGTGCTGTACTTCAAACCGCGCGCCCCGCGCACCGATCGGGAGTTCTACGCCGATCCCACCTACGGCGAGATGTGGGTCGGAAAACGCGAGTCGTTGGAGGAGATGTCGACGATGACCGGCCTGCAGTGCCGTGACATCGCCGAGCTGGATGCCGCCCTCAGCAGTTCGACCCCGGGCGGTTCCGCGCCGCTGCGCGTCATCCGTCAGGCCGATCCGTCGATCACCGACAAGGTCGACGTCGCCCGTCAGACCGCCCCTGGACGTGGCGACGCAGCTGCCGACGAGGCATTCGACGAGTTCACCTCAGACGCCCGATTCTGCAAGGACGACTGGGAGATCGAGCAGCTGCGCGACGCCTGCCGTAGGTCGAAGGTGGGATTCGAGGACATGATCCGTCAGATGCCCGAGGCCGTGCGGCGCGGCCGCGGCGAGCGATGGATGGAAGGCATCTTCGGACTGCACGCCCGTCACCTGGGCAACAACGTCGGGTACGGCTCGATCTGTGCCGCCGGCGACCACGCCAACACCCTGCACTGGGTGCGCAACGACGGCGACCTGCGCCCCGGAGAACTCATCCTCATCGACGCCGGCATCGAGATCGACTCCCTCTACACCGCAGACATCACCCGTACCCTGCCCATCAGCGGCACGTTCTCACCGGCCCAGCGCCGGGTCTACCAAGCCGTCCTGGATGCCCAGGACGCCGCCGCCAAGGTGGCTCGGGTGGGCCATGACCACGCCGAGATCCACCAAGCGGCGATCCGGGTCATCTGTGAGTACCTGGCCGACTGGGGGATCCTTCCGGTGAGTGTGGACGACGCCGTCTCCCCTGAGGGCGGTCAGTTCCGTCGCTGGATGGTGCACGGCACGAGCCATCATCTCGGTCTGGACGTCCACGACTGCTCCCAGGCCCGCCGTGAGGACTACTCTGGCCCCCTGCGCAAGGGGATGTGCATGTCCGACGAACCCGGCATCTACTTCAAGCAGACCGACCTGCTCGTTCCCGAGGAGTTCCGAGGCATCGGGGTGCGCATCGAGGACGACCTGTGCATCACCGACGGTGAACCCGAGTGGCTGTCGAAGGACTGCCCGCGCGAGATCGACGAGGTCGAGGCCTGGATCGCCGACCTCTGGGGCTGAGACGTCAGGCGTTGAACACCTGGTCGCGCACCTCGCGCAGCTCCAGCGCGAGGTCGCGGGCCTGTTGGGCCACCTTGTGCTCGGCGAGCACCTCATAGTGGGTGGCCACCACCTGCTGCACCGAGTTGTAGTCGCGCTCCCCACGACTCATGGCGTATGTGATGGCTGCGGTGATCATGCCGATGACCACTCCGATGAGCAGACCGGACAACAGCATGACGACCAGACTGTTGAGCGAGTAGAAGAACGACATCATGAGTCCGACGAGCAGACCCATACCGACCCCGGAGATGGCGCCCTGACCGAGCACCGTGCCCCAGGTCTTGCGGCCGATGACCCGCTCGATGCTGCGCAGGTCGGTGCCGACGATGCACAGATTCTCCACCGGGAACTCCTTGTCGGAGAGATGATCGACCACCTTCTGCGCCGTCTCGTAGTCGTTGACGACAACAACGGGCTTCGGATATTCCAGCTGGAACAGGGACGACACGTGGGCAGGCTGCATGAAATGGTCACCTCACAGGTTCGGGTACGACCATCCTACGGGGCCAGATGCCCTGCCGACGACCAAGTGAGCTCCCGGCGTGTACCGACGGCATCGGTCAGCTGCCGGAGAACTTGCCCGGGCGGTGCTCAGGTGTGTAGACAATGCATATGAGCACCGAAAACCCGCTTGTCCCAGCGATCCATGAGGCGCTGTCTCGTGTACAGGATCCGGAGATCAGGCGACCCATCACCGACCTCGGCATGGTTGACGAGGTATCCGTCGACGACAACGGCCGCGCCTACATTCGCATTCTCCTGACGGTTCCGGGATGTCCACTCAAGGACACCCTGCGTGAGGACGTCACCGAAGCAGCCACCTCCGTCGACGGAGTGCGTGGTGCCTACGTCGAGCTCGGGTCCATGACCGACGAGCAGCGCGCCGCCGTGCGTGAGCAGCTTCGTGGTGGCGCCCCCGAACCCACCATCCCGTTCGCCGAGCCGGGCAACACCACCAAAGTCATTGCCGTAGCCTCCGGCAAGGGCGGCGTCGGCAAGTCGTCGATGACCGTCAACCTGGCCCTGGCCCTGGCTGGGCTGGGCCGATCGGTCGGTCTGCTGGACGCCGACATCTACGGCCACTCGATTCCCGACATGCTCGGTGCAGGTGACGCCCACCCCACCCCGCTGGACGACCTGCTCCTGCCGGTGCCAGCCATGGGCATCAAGACGATCAGCATCGGCATGATGAAGCCCAACAAGGACGACGTCATCGCCTGGCGTGGCCCGATCCTCGACCGTGCCCTCACCCAGCTGCTGGCCGACGTGCACTGGGGAGATCTCGACTACCTGCTGCTCGACCTGCCACCCGGCACCGGTGACATCGCCATGAGCCTGGGTCAGAAGGTTCCCACCGCCGAGGTGCTCGTCGTCACCACCCCGCAGCAGGCCGCCTCCGAGGTGGCAGAGCGCGCCGGGACGATGGCTGCCCTCATGAACCAGAAGATCATCGGCGTCGTGGAGAACATGTCGTGGTTGGCCTTCACCGCCCCCGACACCGGCAAGGAGTACCGGATCGACCTGTTCGGCTCCGGCGGTGGCCAAGAGGCTGCCGATGCCCTGTCGAAGCGGTTGGGTACCGAGGTGCCGCTGCTGGCCCAGGTCCCCATGGACATCGAGCTGCGCAAGGGCGGCGACGAGGGTGATCCGATCGTCACCGCACACCCGGAGTCCCCGGCTGCCCAGGCCATCGTCGAGCTGGCCAAGAATCTGGACTCCCGTCCCCGTGGCCTGTCGGGGATGCACCTCGGCGTCTCACCGACGAACAACGCCTGAGAAGCCCGACGTACCCACCTGACGACGAACCCACCTGACGACGAGGGGTGCCGGCATGTCCGGTGCCCCTCATCAATATTCACACCGCGTATCGCATCCTCGCTGAGTCAGACCCGTTGCCGACAGTCGGAGCGCTGTCAGTCGACCTCACCGGTACCCACGTTTTTCCCCATCGGCGTCGTCCTTCCTGGGCGACTCAGGCTGCTCCGGCAACGAGCACATCCGTCATCGTGACGCCCGGCAGCGCCCGTCACGGGAGTTTCCGCCACGTGTCCGCTGGAAAGCTCAGGTGGCTTCGACGTCGAAGGGCACCACCATGCCGTCCACCACCTCGACGCTCTCCTCCTGGCTCTGCGACTCGGACACCGCTGACGTCGCTGCCGGATCATCCACCGTGGACAGGTCCAAGGCCGTCTGCATGTCGTGCAGATCTGAGCGCAGATCGTCGATGTCGTCCTGCATGCCATTGATGACGTACTTGCGGACGAAGTTCTTGGGATTGAGGTCGCGATAGTCCAGGTCGGCGAATTCCGGGCCCAGCTCGTCACGCAACTGGTCACGCGTGCTGTTGGCGATGTTCTTCAGGTAGTGCGTGACGCGAGCGGCCTTACGGGCGAATTCCGGCAATTTCTCCGGGCCGAAGATGAGCACGCCCAGAATGATGAGAACCCCGATCTCGGAGGGCGATGCGGTGGACATGGCTCCTACTCTAGCGGTGCACCGGACGGGACGCGATCACAGATCGATCCGGTCGAGCAGCTCGCAGAATCGTTCGACCGGCTCGCCCGTGGCAGGGACCATGGGCAGTCGCGTCGGTCCGACGTCAAAACCCTGATGGGCCAGACCAGCCTTGACCATCGTCAACCCCGGCAGGTCGAACACACCGGTGAGCAGCGGCAGGATCTCCCGATAGATCGCCAAGGCCTCGTCCAGACGTCCAGCCAGGCGAGCCTGGAAGATCTGCTGCATCCGCCGTCCGGTGAAATGGGTGGAGGTGCCCACCAGCCCCACCCCGCCCAGACTCAGCAGCGCCGGGGTGATGGCGTCGTCGCCGGAGTAGTAGGCCAGCGTGGTGTCTGCCATGACCTTCGCCGATTCGACGAGCTGGCCCTTGGCATCCTTGACGGCGACGATCTGCGGGTGATCGGCCAGCCGGACGAGTGTCTGCGTCGCAATCGCAGTACCGGTGCGCCCAGGAATGTCATAGACCATGATCGGCAGGTCAGTGGCCTGCGCGACGGCCATGAAGTGCTGGCGAATGCCCTCCTGGGTGGGCTTGGAGTAGTACGGAGTGACGACGAGCAGCCCATCGGCACCTGCCTGCTGAGCCTGCTTGGCCATCCGCACGCTGTGAGCAGTGATGTTCGACCCCACCCCGGCGATGATCTGGGCGCGGTCTCCCACTGCCTGTCTGGTCGTTCGGACGATGTCTGCCTTCTCCTCGTCCGTGGTGGTCGGCGACTCCCCGGTCGTCCCATTGACGACGAGACCATCATTGGCCTGCTCATCCACCAGTCGCTGGGCAAGTTCCCCGGCACGGTCCAGATCCACCGCGAAGTCGTCGGTCATCGGAGTCACCATGGCCGTCAACAGACGACCGAAAACAGGATCAGACATGGCATAGACCTTCCGTTGGCACGTGAAACCCATGCTAACCGCCCGCACCCACCACCTGAACCGACTTCGACGGTGTGCCTTCGAGGATACCGGTAGGCTTGAGGGCGTGAATCCTCAAGAGTCTCGTCCGTCCCAGCTGGATATTGCCTCCTGGGAGTATTCCGAAGATTTCGTCGCCCCCTCGGAGGCGTTTCGCAACGCGCACGCAGCTGCCCTCGAGGATGGTCTGCCTGCGGTCACCTCAGGAACGGCTGCGATGCTCACCTTCCTGGCCCGGCTGGTGTCAGCGCAGACGGCTGTCGAGATTGGTACGGATGCCGGGGTGACGGCACTGTCCCTGCTCAGCGGTATGGCGCAGCGCGGGGTCCTCACCAGTGTCGACCCCGAGACCTTCCACCAGGAGACGGCCCGCGAGGTGCTCAAGGAGGCCCAGATCGCCACCAACCGATTCCGCACCATCGCGTCCAACCCGTTGGACGTGCTTCCCAAGCTGCGCGACGGGGCCTACGATCTCGTGCTCATCAACGGGGACCGACTCGAGTACGTCGAGTACCTCTCCCAGGCGTTGCGGCTGCTGCGCTCCGGTGGTCTGCTCATCATGAACGATGCCCTGGCGAGCTACCATCTCGCCGATCCAGACAATCAGGACGACGACACCCTCATCATTCGGGAAGCCCTGGAATCGGTGCAGCAGACCGAAGGGCTGACCACCTCACTGGTACCGGTGGGGGTTGGCCTGCTGCTGGCCGTCAAGGACTGATCGGGCTCGAGGACTGCACTTGGGCAGCGTTGATGTGCCCTCTCGAAGTGGTCCGGGCGGTTTGACGCCGGTCCGGGGCATCACCTGACGTGTCATTCCACACGCCCTGGCAGGAACCCGGGGCCCTGCCAGGCTGAGCCCGTCGATCAGCCGCACAGTACCGACCGGACGCGTCCGGCATGGGGAGTGTCAGTACGGGACGGTGATTCCCTTGCCAACCACGGTGACCCCCGTCGGTGAGACCGTGAATCCACGGGCCCGATCGTGCTCGTGATCCACACCCACCTGGGCCCCATCGGGAACGATGACGTTCTTGTCGAGGATGGCCCGGTGCACGGTGGCGTTGGAGCCGATGCACACGTTGTTCATGAGGATGGACTCATCGACCCGGGCCCACCGTTCGATACGCACTCGCGGCCCCAGCACGGTGCGGTAGATGTCGGTGCCCGAGATGATGCACCCGGAGGAGACCAAGGTGTCGTCGCAGGAACCACGCATGACGAATTTCGCTCCCGGTGCCTGTTCCTGGATGCTCCAGATCGGCCAGTCGGGGTTGTAGAGGTTGAACTCCGGTTCCACCGACACGAGGTCCATGTGCGCGTCGTGGTAGGCATCGATGGTTCCCACGTCACGCCAGTAGTCCCGATCCTTCTCGGTGGTTCCGGGCACCTGGTTGTCACAGAAGTCGTAGACCTGCGCGTCCCCGGCCTCGACGAATCTCGGGATGATGTCGCCACCCATGTCATGACGCGACTCAGCGGACTGGGAGTCTGCGAAGAGTGCCTCGACCAGGGCGTCCCGACTGAAGATGTAGTTGCCCATCGACGCGTACGACTCCTCCGGTGAGTCGGGCAGGCCCGGCGGATCAGCAGGTTTTTCCAGGAAACTGTTGATCTTGTTGTCCTGCGCGGCGTCGATGATGCCAAAGGCCGAGGCATCCTTGCGCGGGACGCGGATTCCAGCGACGGTGCAGTTCAATCCGGACTCGACGTGCGCCTCCAGCATCTGGGAGACGTCCATGCGGTAGATGTTGTCGGCCCCGAAGACGACGACGTAGTCGGGATCCTGGTCATTGATGAGGTTGAGGGACTGGAAGATGGCATCGGCACTGCCCTGGAACCATCGTGGACCGAGCCGCTGTTGGGCTGGTACCGGGGTGACGTAGTTGCCGAGCATGGTGCTCATACGCCATGCCTGGGAGATGTGACGGTCCAAGGAGTGCGATTTGTACTGGGTGAGGACGGCAATCCTCGTCAACCCGGAATTGGCCAGATTCGACAGGACGAAATCGATGAGTCGGTACGTGCCGCCGAATGGCACAGCCGGTTTGGCACGGTCCGTCGTGAGCGGCATGAGACGTTTCCCCTCACCACCGGCAAGGACTATGGACAGGACTTTGGTGTGCGACGTTGCCATGATGTGAACCTATTCCCTGCGATGGTTGGGACACCTCAGATCCTACTCGGACCACACGCTTTCCTCCCCCGGTCATCACAGATCGGGCAACCAACACTGAGAACCGCCTGAGTGTGGGACGATCGGGGCATGAAGGTGTCCATCCTGACCCGTGAGTACCCACCATCAATCTACGGCGGAGCCGGCGTCCACGTCGCCCAGCTCGTCCCCCACCTGCGCCGTCTTGTCGACGTCGACGTGCAGTGCATGGGAGAGCCCCGGGACGGTGCGACTGCCCACCGGGAGGACTTCCCGGCTGGAGCCAACCCTGCGCTACGGGTGTTCGGCGCAGATCTGTCCATGGTGGCTGCCATCGACGAGGACGTCGATCTCGTGCACTCCCACACGTGGTACGCCAACCTGGCCGGTATGCTCACCGGAATCTACCGCGACGTGCCCCACGTGGTGAGCGCCCACTCCCTCGAACCGTTCCGTCCGTGGAAGGCCGAGCAGCTGGGTGGCGGGTACCGACTGTCGTCGTGGGCCGAACGCAGCACCTACGAGGCTGCCGACGCGATCATCGCCGTGTCGGACGGCATGCGCAAGGACGTCCTGAGTGCCTATCCCCAGCTGGACCCGAACACGGTTCACGTCGTGCGCAACGGGGTGGACACCGAGGAGTTCCATCCGGTGGACGAGACCGATGTGTGCACCCGCATCGGGATGGACCCGCAGGCCCCCTCGGTGGTCTTCGTCGGACGGATCACGCGGCAGAAGGGGCTGGTCCACCTGGTGCGTGCTGCCCTGGAACTCGACCCGGACACCCAGGTGGTACTGCTCGCCGGAGCCGCCGACACCCCACAGATCGCCGCAGAGTTCGATGCGGCATTCACAGATCTCAAGGCGGCCCGCAAGGCGCCCGTGGTGCGAGTGGAGCAGATGCTGCCACGCGCCGACGTGCGTCAGGTGCTCTCCGCCGCCACGGTCTTCGCCTGCCCGTCGGTCTACGAACCGTTGGGGATCGTCAATCTCGAGGCCATGGCCTGCGCCACCCCGGTGGTCGCCTCAGCCGTCGGTGGTATCCCCGAGGTCGTCGTCGACGGGCAGACCGGTTGGCTCGTCGACGGGGTACCCACCGATTCCTCCACCCCAGACGAGGTGGCCCGGTTCCGATCGTCCTTCGCCGAGAGGATCAACATGCTCACTCGAGACGCGCAGCTGGCCGCGCAGTTCGGTCGGGCGGGCCGCCAGCGCTGCATCGACGAGTTCTCCTGGGCGAGGATTGCCGACCAGACGCTGCAGGTGTACCGCCAGGCCGCGATACACCACCTGGCACCTGAACTGTGAGGACCGCCTAGCCCTCTGGAGAAAACCGCCTGGTCGTCAACGACGCATCGAGGGACCATGCTGCTCACCAGTGGCCCATGCAGGGATTCGCACGTCTGGAGCAGGGACCGCACCGGCGTCCACACCCATGAATGCCAATGAGCCTGACCAGAGGCTCAGGAATCCCAGAGATGCAGCAGGACCCGAGGTCACCCCCCGGGCCCTGCATCGCAGCGAAGCAAAATGTCAGCCGACGACTTCCTGCAAGCACTTGTGGAGCTCCGCAGCTTCCTCCGCGCTCAGCTCGACAACCAGACGGCCACCGCCGTCCACCGGGACACGCATGATGATGCCGCGCCCCTCCTTCGCAACCTCCATGGGACCGTCACCGGTACGTGGCTTCATAGCTGCCATGTCATACTTCCTTGCTCGTTCGCAGTGGGTGAGTCCCTTCCATTATTCCGCATCCGTCCGAGAATCGGGATCACCGGTCTGGTTCATGGCGGGATCGGCGCTCATCTGACTGGCAAGTCGGTCCAGTAGGGCATCCACCTGTGCCGGTGAGTATCCCCGTCGTACGGTGGCAAATTTCGCATTGCGAATGTCAGCTGGCGAGAGTTCTCCCTCGGGGAGGTCTGGCACCGGGCGATCGTCCACGGTGGCAGGCACGTCACCAAATTTCCCGGATCCGGCCATGACGGCCAACCCCATGATGACGACGACGATGACGCACAGGAACCAGATCACTTGCTCTCCCCAATCATCCTGGTGAACAGGCCTCGCTCGATCTCACTCGTCGTCACGGCCTTCCGCCCTCCCCTGCCAGCTTGATCACGTCGTCCTGGTCCAGCCAGGTGACCAGTGCCGCCAGTGTCTCGTCGAGAGACGCCAGTCGACAGCATTCGTCATCCTTGTGAGCATACATCGGGTCACCAGAGCCGAAGTTGAGGGCTGGAATCCCGAGCTCGCTGAACCGGGCGACGTCGGTCCACCCGTACTTGGGGCCCGGTTGGCTCCCCACTGCCGCGACGAAGGACGTGGCCAGTGGCTGGTCCAGCCCCGGACGGGCCGGCGAGGAGAGATCGAGCACCGTCATCGGCCAGTCGGCGAACAACTCCTCCATGGCAGTCCTGGCCTGGGCTGCCGTCTTGTCGGGGGCGAATCGGTAGTTGATCTGGATCTTCGCGCTGGGTGCAATGACGTTTCCGGCCACGCCGGCCTGCAGCATCGTCGCGTTGAGCCCCTCCCGGAACCGCAGCCCCTCGACCAGCACGTGCGGGTCGTGCTGCTGCCAGTCGGAGAGGATCTGCAGGATGGGCAGCAGCCGGTGGATGGCATTGCGTCCCTTCCAGGAACGCGCCGAATGTGCCGCCTGTCCCGCGACGTCCAGGGTGAACCGCATCGTCCCCTGACAGCCTCCCTCGACAACACCATCGGTGGGTTCCATGAGGATCGCGAGATCGGCATGCAGCAGGTCTGGTCGCGCAGCAGCGATCTTGCCCAGCCCATTGTGTTCAGCAGCGATCTCCTCGGCCTCGTAGAAGACGAAGGTGAGGTCTCGGTTGGGTTCGTGCAGGTGCCTGGCAAGGTACAGGGCCACTGCCACACCACCCTTCATGTCGCAGGTGCCCCGTCCCACCAGGTATTCCTCACCATCGACGGTGTGCACGTGGGACGGGAGGTTGTCGACGATCGGTACGGTGTCCAGGTGCCCGGCGATGAGGACGCGCTCGGGTCGCCCCATGTCGGTGCGGGCCACCACGGAGTTGCCGATCCGGTCCACCTGCAGGTCGGTGATCTCGCGCAGTACCGCCTCCACCGCGTCGGCCAACGGACCTTCCTGCTGTGAGACCGATGGGAAATCGACCAGGTCGCGGAACAGTTCATGCAGATTCGTCGTGTCGAGGTGCGCCGGGTTCGCAGATGGCAGGCTCATGACACTTGATATTAGTGGACAGGTGGGTGAGCACCGACTGGCCGCTAAACTCGTGGGCATGACGCAGACGACTTCTCAACCACGCACTGCCTGGGGATGGGGCTTGGCCACCGTCCACGTCGATGGTGAGGTTCTCGACACCTGGTTCCCCAATCCCAAGCTCGGCGACCCCGACGACACCCCCTTCCATGACCGATTCCATCTCGCGGTCGATGCTGGGTTGGACCCCATCCGTCGGGTGCACAGTGAGATCGTGCGCACCGTCATCAACCTTGACGAGCCGCCCGCCGACGTCTCGGACGCCTACCTTCGTCTGCACCTGCTCTCGCGACGACTCTGCCAGCCCCGCACCATCAACCTGGACGGCATCTTCTCCGTGCTGCCGAACAATGCATGGACCAACTTCGGGCCGTGCCGGGTGGACGACCTGGACCACGCCCGCATCGAATCCCGCTCCACCCGTACTGCCCTGGTGGTGCACCTGGTGGACAAGTTCCCTCGGATGGTCGACTACATCGTCCCCTCCGAGGTGCGCATCGGCGATGCCGACCGCATCCGGCTGGGTGCCCATCTGGCACCGGGAACGACCGTCATGCACGAGGGATTCGTCAACTTCAATGCCGGTACCCTGGGTGCCTCGATGGTGGAAGGTCGTGTCTCGCAGGGAGTGATCCTGGGAAACGGCTCGGACATCGGTGGTGGTGCCTCGATCATGGGCACCCTGTCCGGCGGCGGCAAGGAGCAGGTGACGATCGGGGAGGGGTGCCTACTGGGCGCCGAGGCCGGTCTGGGCATCTCGCTGGGCGACAACTGCGTCGTCGAGGCCGGCCTGTACCTCACTGCCGGCACCAAGGTGACCCTGCCCGACGGTCGAGTCGTCAAGGCCCGTGAGCTCTCCGGTGCCTCCGACCTGCTGTTCATCCGGGACTCCACCAGCGGAACCGTCAAGGCATTGAGCCGTTCGGGTGCCTCGATCGAACTCAATGCCGAGTTGCACTCGAACTGAGCAACCATGGCACGGCACACTCGTAGACGCCGCAGGGACGGCGCACGGACCGCAGTGGCCCTCCTCGTCAGCGTGACGCTCGTCGCAGCGCTCGCGATCGTTGGGGTGAAGATGTGGCACAAGGTCAAGCCCGCTGCCCGAATCGACGCCGAGGGATGTCACGTCGTGGTGGACTCCGAGACCTACTGGCTGGACCTGGAACAGTCGGAGAACGCCGCGATCATCGTCGCCGAGTCCATCCGACGCGGCCTACCACCTCGTGCAGCGTCCATCGCCCTGGCCACGGCGATGCAGGAGTCCGGACTGCGCAATCTGGACTACGGCGACCGTGACTCCCTGGGCCTGTTCCAGCAGCGCCCATCCCAGGGATGGGGAACGGCGAAGCAGGTGCGTGACCCGTGGTATGCGTCTGGCAAGTTCTACGATGAGCTGGTGCACGTGTCCGACTGGCGCACTGGCGACATCAATGACGTCGCCCAGGAGGTGCAACGTTCTGGGGTGCCCGACGGCTACCGCAAGCACGTCGCCAAGGCCAAGGCGTGGGCCAGCGTGCTCACCGGTCAATCTGCTCAAATGGTGTCGTGCGTCAATCGTTCGTCGCCTGCGGCTGCCGCATCACAGCTCGCCGCCCACACCCGCAAGGGGTTGGGCACGGTGGCGACGATTCGCGCCACCGGTGACACGGTGACCATCGGTGCCACCTCCGCCAACACTCTGCGCGCTGCGATCAACATCACCATGGCCTCGACGAACCGATCTCGACTCCTCGAGGCACATGCCGAGAACCAAGTGTGGAAGCACGATCCACAACACTTCGCTCAGTGGACGGCGGTTCCGGCTCAACCCGCCGGTAGTCCGGGAGGGGCCGGAAGCGTTCACGGCGGATCCGTCATCGCAGCGTCCTGAGCTGCCGGGTCCCGCGACGGTAGGCCATGGGATGACGTCATGCCCGTCATCCCATGCGTGCTGCCAGCTTGGCGTACGGGGCTTGCGTGAGACTGGTCACGCGGCTCCGCGAACCCCACGAAGCCGTTGTGCTGCAGCAGCGATGCGTTCGTCACTGGCAGTGAGCCCCACCCGCACGTGCTTGCTCGTGCCTGCCACGTAGAAGTCGCCGGGGGCAACGAGAACACCCAGGCGGGCGAACCTGTCCACGGTGGCCCGGCAGTCCTCACCACACGTGGCCCACAGGTACAGCGAGCCCTGGGAGTCGTCGATCCGGTACCCGGCGTCCTGCAAGGCAGACATCATGATGCCGCGACGCCGCCGGTAACGATCTGCCTGGACCTCGACGTGTCCGTCATCATCCAGGGCGGCAACCATGGCAGCACTCACCGGAGTGGAGACCATGAGCCCGGAATGCTTCCGTACTGTGAGGAGCTCGCTGATGAGCGTCTCATCACCGGCCAGGAACCCGGCACGGTAGCCGGCCATGTTGGATCGTTTCGACAACGAGTACGCCGCGAGCAGGCCGCTGTGATCACCGCCGCAGATCTCGTCGTCAAGGATCGAGTACGCCTTTCCGTCCCAGACGAACTCCCCGTAGCACTCATCGGAGACCAGCATGGCACCAGTGCGGCGAGCGTAACGGACCCAGCTTCGCAGCTCGTCTGCCGACATCACCCGCCCACTGGGATTCGCCGGGGAATTGATCCAGATGAGGTCGACAGAGCCATCGGGATCAGGGGAATCGGCGAGCTGGTCGGGATGATCCGCAGCGACGATCCGAGCCCTGGCGAGCTGGGCGCCCACTCGGTAGGTCGGGTAGGCCGTGATCGGCACGATGACCGTGCTGTCCGACGACAACCCCAGCTGGGTGGGCAGCCAGGCAACGAGCTCCTTGGTGCCGATGACTGGCAGCACGTTCTCATGGTGCAGTCCACGCACCGACCACCGGCGCTCCAGGTAGCCCACGATGGCGTCCCGCAGTTGTGCAGTACCCCACACCGTGGGATAGCCGTGGGCATCCGAGGCCTCGGCAAGGGCATGCTGGACGAACTGCGGAGTGGGATCGACAGGGGTGCCCACTGAAAGGTCGACCAACCCGTCCGGATGTGATTCAGCCATCCTGCGTGCCTGCGCAATGGTGTCCCACGGGAAGCTGGGCAGGGTGGCCGAGACGAGACGACGTGTCATGGGTACGTCGGCTCACTCACCCTGGGGAGGCAGGGAGGTGACGAGCGGATGATCCGTACCGGTCGGTCCGAGCCGTGCTGCACCGCCCGGGGAACCCAGCGAATCGAAGAACTCGGAGTTGATGGTGAGGAACTTGTTCTGGTCGTCGGGCAGGTCGTCCTCGTAGTAGATGGCCTCGACGGGGCAGACCGGCTCACAGGCACCACAGTCGACGCACTCGTCGGGATGGATGTACAGCGTGCGCTCGCCTTCATAGATGCAGTCGACCGGGCACTCCTCGACGCAGGCGCGGTCCTTGACGTCCACGCAGGGCAGGCCAATGACGTATGTCATCTCGCTCTCCTCACTTTTCTCCGATGACTACTGTTGCCAGCAGGGATCACGGTTTGACGATCTGCACCCACTCTAGACCCATGTGGCACGTTGCCTGGTTCTCACCGAGTGACGTGCCCGGACGCAATTCGCGCGTCACTCGTCTGCTCAGCTCTTCTTCCCGTCCTTGGCAGGCTGACAGACGATCTGGTTCGTGGGTTGGTAGGTCCACGCGAAGGGCTCTTCCTTGGCGACCGAGCCGCCCTTCCAGAACTGGCGGGAATAGGTCACGTGGAAGCCCTCGGATCCACCCTGGGCATGGCAGTCCTTGCCACTCTGGGTGATCGTGGACGGCGGCTTCTTGTCGGTGACCTTCGGGTCGGTGGCAGTGATGCGATCCCAGCTGGGGGTGGACCACAGGCGCACGGTGATCGAACCTTGCGACGATGGGGTGGATGGCGTCACGGACGCCTGCACCAGGACGCCGTACTTGGTGTCATTGCGGAACTTCACGTCCAGGGAACCTGAGTACAAGGTGGCCTCTCGGCCCATGGGGTATCGGCTGAAATACAGAGTGTGCGGATGGTGCTCAACATCGGTCATCCCTGCGAAGAATGCGGCGTTGAACACCGTCGTCGCAGATTGCGACACTCCCCCGGCAACTTCCTTGACGAGGGAGGGGCCTTCGATGACCCACCCATCAACATATCCAGTACTGGAATTTCGTGCTCCGAGTTCCTTGTCAAGGCTGAACGTCTTGCCGGGTGCAACGTAGGACTCGTTGATGTGCTTGGCAGCGAGACCCAGATTGGTGTTGCGGTAATCCGCATGCGGGAATGTCGTCGTGAATTCCCCGATGACGGTCTTGACCCCGGCCGCATTGGCCTGGTCGGTGGAGAATGCCGGATCCAGCTTCTTGACGGGAACCGAGACGTCACGTTGTGATCCGGTCCGGGTGAGTGCGGAACCAACGATGGCGGTGAAGTCCTTCTCGACGATCCCCTCCCCCACCGACGAGGGGACGACCGTGGGCTTGCCGCCAGCAAGGGTGAACGAGGCATCGTGCGGCTGTGTGAAGCCGAGGTTGAGGTGCGCCATCACATCCTTGTAGAGCTTCGACGTGTCGGCGCTGGCGGTGATCGCCTTGTCCTTGGTCGTGATCGTCGTCACCTTGGCGATCTGCTCGGGGGTCACCGAGAAGTCGCCGCGTGAGGTCTTCACTCGCACCGGGCCGGACACCATGGGTTTGAGCTGCTTGGTGACGACCTCGTCAACGGCTTTGTCCGTGATGTTCGGAGCGGGGCGCTTGACCGTTGCCGGTACGGAGGTCTTCATCTGGTGCCATGCCGTCTCAACGGATTTCGCAGTGGCGGGAACGTCGAGCTCGCGGCCCTGCACGGCCTTACTGGTGACGATCTTGGCACCGTCGAGGTGAACGGTGGCGTCCTTGGCATTGATGGCAAATGCGCCTGCGTTCTTGTCGATCGTCTTCTCCACGGCAGTGGTGTCGACCTTGGTCTGCAGCGGCACTGGACCGCCCCCGAGCAGGGTGTTCCAGATGGTGGCAGGATTCCACGAGTTCTTGGCACCGGCACGATCCATCGTCGCGTCCCAGTCGACGACGAGCCCCGCCTTGGCGGGGTTGATGGTGACCTTGGTGCCACGGTCGGCAACAGTGATCGGAGCAGTCATCCTCGGACCGAGCTCGTCCCTGAGTGTCGCCTCGGCGGTGGTGTGGTCCATTCGCCCGATGGGGACCCCCTCGACGGTGGTCTTGGCCGGCATGGTGCCGTTCGCCATGGCATGACCGGTCAGGTACGTGCCGCCGAGGAGAACGATGAGCGCTGCCGCAATGGAAACCCCGATGATCGCCCTGCGATGCTTCGCGGATGTCTGTGCCACGCTTGTCCGTCCTGTCGAGAATCTGCCGGTCTGGAATGTACTGGTACCGTCCTGCGCACAAGACGCAGAACCTCGAGTCATCTTAGACGCCGAGTGCCCCCGTACCCACTCGAGGGGTGACGGGGGCACTCGGCAAGAAGGCCTCAGCGCGGTGAGCCTTGCTCAGGTTGACACCACATCAATGCGCCTCGACAGGCAGTGCGGCATTGATCGCCTCGACGCTGGCCTTGGCGTCACCGAAGAGCATCCTGGTCTGGTCCATGAAGAACAGTGGGTTCTCCACACCGGCATAGCCGGGCTTCATGGAGCGCTTGAAGACGACGACCTCCTTGCCCTCCCACACGTGCAGCACCGGCATGCCGGAGATCGGGGTGCCGGGTTCGGTAGCGGCAGGGTTGACGGTGTCGTTGGCCCCGATGACCAGGACGATGTCGGCGTCGGAGAAGTCCTCGTTGATCTCGTCCATCTCCATGACGATGTCGTAGGGGACGTGAGCCTCGGCGAGCAGTACGTTCATGTGGCCAGGCAGACGTCCGGCCACCGGGTGGATGGCGAACTGGACATCGACCCCCTGCGCGGTGAGCTTGGCAGCGAGATCGGCCACCGGGTACTGCGCCTGGGCGACGGCCATGCCGTAACCCGGAGCGATGATGACCTTGCTGGCATCGGCCAGCTGGGAGGCGAGTTCGTCGGCCTTGATCTCGGTGATCTCACCGGCGGGGCCGTCGTCCTGCTTGGCGATGGCGTCACCGAATCCACCGAGGATCACCGAGGTGAACGAGCGGTTCATGGCCTTGCACATGACGTAGGACAGGATGGCACCGGAGAAACCGACCAAGGCACCAGTGACGATGAGCACCGGGATCTGCAGGCTGAACCCGGAGAACGCGGCAGCCCAACCCGAGTAGCTGTTGAGCATCGAGATGACGACCGGCATGTCGGCACCGCCGATGGCTGCCACCAGATGCCAGCCCAGGACCAGCGACATGAGGGTGAGCAGGATGAGCGGCAGCCAGGCGATTCCACCGGTGACGTTGGAGAACCAGATGCCGCACACGATGATGCCCACGACCAGGCCGAGGTTGATCCAGTTGCGGCCGGGGATGGCGAGTGGTTTCGAGGCAATCTTGCCGGAGAGTTTGCCCCACGCCACCAGGGATCCGGTGAAGGTGAGCGCACCGATGAACACACCGATCCAGATCTCGGAGAGCTGGAAGGTGGTGGCGGCGTCGCCGTCCTCCAGGAAGGCTCCGAAACCGATGAGCACGGCTGCCAGACCGACGAAGGAGTGCAGCTGGGCGATGAGCTCGGGCATCCCGGTCATCTCGACCTTGACGGCCTTCATGACGCCGATGGCCCCACCGATGATCATCGGGATGAAGAGCAGCAGCATCGAGCTGGGATGGTAGTCGGGCATCCGGACCAGCCACACAATGGTGGCGATGATGGCGATGAGCATGCCAACCATGCCGAAGGCATTGCCTCGCTTGGAGGTCTCGAACTTCGACAGTCCGGCCAGGGCGAGGATGAACAGAACGCCAGCAACGATGTACGAGGCGTTGATGAAGTTGAACAGGGTCTCAGACATGTCATCAGGCCTTTCGGAACATCTTGAGCATGCGCTGGGTGACGGTGAAGCCACCGAAAATGTTGATGCTGGCGATGAGCACCGTGATCGCCGCAATGATCTTGATGGCCCACGATCCGCTGCCGAGCTGGGTGATGGCACCGACGATGATGATGCCGCTGATGGCGTTCGTCACGCTCATGAGTGGGGTGTGCAGGGCGTGGGTGACGTTCCACACGACGTAGTAGCCCACGACGACGGCAATGGCGAAGGTGCCGAAGAGCTCGACGAAGCTGGCCGGGGCGAAGGTGAGCAGCGCGATGAGGACGACGGCCAGCGCCGTGACGATGCCGAAACTGTAGGTCCACGGGCGCGGCTCCTTCTTCACCTCCTCGACGGGTTCGGGAGCCTTGGCGGCCGGCTTGGGGGCTGCTGCCACCTGCACCGGGGGCGGTGGGTAGAGCAGCTCACCGTCCTTGCACACCGTCATGGTGCGCACGACCTCGTCGTCCATGTCGAGGACGATCTGGCCGTCCTTGTCCGGGGTGACGAGCTTGAGCAGGTTGACGAGGTTGGTGCCGTACAGCTGGGAGGACTGACCGGCGAGCCGGGAGGGCAGGTCGATGTAGCCGATGATCGTCACGCCGTTGTCGGTGACGTACTTCTCACCGGGGCGGGTGAGCTCACAGTTCCCACCGCCCAGGGCAGCCAGGTCGACGATGACCGACCCGGGCTTCATGGCCGCAACCATGTCGGCGGTGATGAGCTTGGGGGACGGTTTGCCGGGGATGGCGGCCGTGGTGATGATGACGTCGTCCTTGCCGGCCTGCTCCAGGTACAGTTCGGCAGCACGTGCGTTGTAGTCGTCGGAGGTCTCCTTGGCGTAGCCGTCGGAGCTCACGCCCTGATCGCCGCCGGCATCGGACTGACGCACGTGCAGGAAGGTGGCACCCATCGACTGCACCTGCTCGGCGGTCTCGGGGCGCACGTCGGTGGCGTAGACCTCGGCACCCATGGAGTTGGCGGCGCCCAGGGCGGCCAGACCGGCCACGCCGGTTCCGATGACGAAGACCTTGGCTGGCGGAACCTTGCCAGCTGCCGTCACCTGACCGCCGAAGGTGCGTCCGTAGGCATGGGCTGCCTCGACGACGGCACGGTAGCCGGAGATGTTGGCCATCGAGCTCAGGGCGTCCATCGACTGGGCACGCGAGATGCGCGGCACCATGTCCATGCTCATGCCGGTGATGCCAGCAGACTGCAACTTCTGGGTGAGCTCGAGATCCTGACGCGGGTGCAGGAAGGTGACGAGAATCGCGCCACGCTGCATGAGCCCGATCTGTTCGTCGGAGGGTTCATTGACTGCCAGGACGATGCTCGACCCCCACACCGTGGTGGAGTCGGTCAGCGTCGCCCCGGCCTTCTCGTAGGCGTCGTCGGGCAGAGACGCGTTGTCTCCGGCGTGATGTTCGACTGCGATGTCGTACCCGAGTTTGCGGATCGCCGCCACCGTGGTCGGCGTCGCAGCGACCCTGTTCTCACCCGGGACGACTTCCCGTGGTATTCCGATTCTCATGTCCCTGACTCTTTTTCCTTACGATCATTTTTCATCGCCTGGGACCGTGCTGTGCACATTTTTCCCGTCGACGGGTGCGAAGCCGTCATTGGCGTTGGCACCCACAGGTTACTACGACAGCATGTCGTTGTGGGTATTGAGCGAATGGCGTGGTGAACACACGAATCCAACTATGAGCGACCAGGCCCCACCCCGGCTCGGTGGGCACCAGCCGCGCCGGGCCCAGATGCCGGTGCGTGGGCCAGCGATGCCAGTGGTGTGTCCGCGTTCCTGACGGGGACGCCTGCGCGGATGTGAACACCATCACCTGCTCACAGGCGCCTCCGTCACACTCAGCCATCCGTCAGGAGAGCAGCTGCTGCGCAACGGTGACGACGTGCTCGGCCGTCATGCCGAACTTCTCCATGCACACGTCCCCGGAGGCAGAGGCTCCGAAGCGCTCGATGGACACCGAGGCACCCTCGCAGCCGACGTACTTGCCCCACCCCATGGCGATTCCGGCCTCGACACTGATCCGAGCCTTCACATCGCTGGGCAGCACCTGTTCGCGATAGTCGGCGTCCTGGGCGTCGAACCACTCCTGACACGGCATGGACACCACACGGGTGGGGACCCCCGCCTTCTCGAGGCTCAGCTGTGCCTCGAGGGCAACTCCAACCTCCGAACCAGTGGCGATGAGGATGAGCTGCGGGTCGGACGATGCCTCGGACAGGACGTAGCCGCCCCTGGCCGTCCCCTCGGCGCTGGCGCACTGGGTACGATCCGCGGTGGGCACGTCCTGACGGGTGAGGACGAGGGCCGAGGGACGATCGGTGTGCTCCAGCACGGTTCGCCAGGCCACGGCCGTCTCGTTGGCATCTGCCGGACGGATGACGTCCAAGCCAGGGATGGCGCGGTAGGCGGCCAGGTGCTCGATCGGCTGGTGGGTCGGCCCGTCCTCACCGACGCCGATCGAGTCGTGGGTCCACACGAAGATCGACGGGATCTTCATGAGGGCGGCCAGACGCACCGCAGGGCGCATGTAGTCGGAGAAGACGAAGAAGGTGCCGCCATAGCAGCGGGTGAGGCCCGACAGGGTGATGCCGTTGATGATCCCGCCCATGGCATGTTCCCGAATGCCGAAGTGCAGGGTACGCCCGTAGGGTCCACCGGGGGTCGTCTCGTTCACCCGGCTCTCGGGCAGGAAGGACGGGGCACCGGCCATTGACGTGTTGTTGGACCCTGCCAGGTCGGCGGATCCACCCCACAGCTCGGGCATCTGATCGGCCAGGGCGTTGAGGACGGTTCCCGAAGCCTTGCGGGTACTCATCCTGCCCGGCTCGAAGGTCGGCAGGCTGAGATCCTCCGGCAGCTCGCGCCGGGAGATCCGGTCATAGCAGGCAGCCTTGTCCGAGTGGGCGTCGCGCCAGGAGGCGAAGGCGTCATCCCAGCTGCTGCGCTCGGCACGGGACTGCTCGGCCCGACAGGAGCGCACTCGCTCCACCAGGTCGGTGTCGATGGCGAACGGCTCGTCGTCGAAACCAAGGGCCTGCTTGAGGGCGGTGATCTCTGCGGTGCCGATCTTGGCGCCGTGCACCGAAGCACTGCCCTGCAGGTGGGGCATCGGCCAACCGATGACGGTGCTCACCCGGATGAGCGAGGGTTTGTCGGTGACGGTCTTGGCGGCCTCGATGGCCCGGTACAGCCCCTCGACGTCCTCGACGTAGTCGGTGCCGCCACGGGTGAAGTCGACGTGCTGGACGTCCCACCCATAGGCACGGTAGCGAGCCTCGACGTCCTCGGTGAAGGCAATGCCGGTCTGGCCCTCGATGGTGATCCGGTTGTCGTCGTACAGGACGATGAGGTTGCCCAACTCCTGGGTGCCGGCCAGCGAGGACGCCTCGGCCGAGACACCCTCCTGCAGGCAGCCGTCGCCGGCGATGGCGTAGACGAAGTGGTCGAACGGGCTGGTGCCGGGTTCGGCGTCCGGGTCGAGCAGTCCGCGCTCACGGCGAGCTGCCATGGCCATGCCGACGGCATTGGAGGTGCCCGATCCCAGCGGTCCGGTGGTGGTCTCGACGAAATCGGTGTGCCCGTACTCGGGATGGCCGGGGGTTTTGGACCCCCAGGTGCGCAGTGCCTTGAGATCGTCGAGTTCCAGTCCGCAACCGGCCAGGTACAACTGGTTGTACAGGGTGAGCGAGGAGTGGCCGGCTGACAGGACGAATCGATCACGCCCCACCCAGGAGGGATCGCTGGGGTCGATCTTCATGACCTTGTGGAACAGCAGGTAGGCCAGCGGGGCCAGGGAGACGGCAGTTCCAGGATGGCCGTTGCCCGCCTTCTCGACAGCGTCGACGGCCAGCACCCGCGCCGTGTCCACGGCACGCTGGTCGTCCTCGGTCCAAGTGAATTGAGTGGTCACGTGTCTTCCTCTCAGCAGTGACGATCGATGCGGACGTGAAAAGCGGATCAGCCAGCTCAATTCCACTCCGGCATCGCAACGGCCTCTCCACATGAATCGTACAAAGTCAGAGTCGGTACATGCATACTGACGTCGGTACGCAGGCGGCGCCTTGCATCGTGCGCACCGCCTGGACGATGATCTGCGATAATTCATCCAGCGCGTCAACGCAGGACACCGAGCAAGGAGAGGACGCCATGACCGCCTACCATGCCGATTCATCGGAGCTCGAGGACAAGGAGATCCTCAGCTGGGAGCTCTTCGGACAGGCCCAGGAGGAGCTCGCCCAGCAGATTGCCGACTCCGACTTCTCACCGGAGGTGCTGGTGGCGGTGGCCCGTGGCGGGATGCTTCCCGGTGGTGCCCTCACGTACTCCCTTGGCGTCAAACTCACCGATGCCATCAACGTCGAGTTCTACACCGACGTCAACGAGACCCTGGCCGACCCCATTCTGTTGGCACCGCTGCTGGACACCGATTCCATCCGCGGGCGGCGCATCCTCGTCGTGGACGACGTGGCCGACTCCGGACGCACCTTGGCCCTGGTGCTCAAACTGCTGCGTGGTTTCGGCGCCGAGGTGCGTTCGGCGGTGCTCTACACCAAGCCCCGCACCGTCGTTCAACCTGATTTCTCATGGCGCACCACAGACAAGTGGATCGTCTTCCCGTGGAGCGCCAAGCCCCCGGTCACGGCACGCAGCTGACGCCGTACGAGCCGCCGCAGCACTGACCGAACTGCCGACTGCACGACTGGCCGGACGTGGGATGAGCTTCTGCGACCGCACCCCCAGCGATCACCCGTCCGTGGGACGGATCAGGCCCATGCCCCCGAGGACTCCGTGCCCCGTGAACCCCGTGCTCTGAGGACCCGATAGCCCCGAGAACCCATGCCACATGCACAGTGGACCCGGTGCACAGAAGACCGCGTACGCAGACGACGCACCATGTCGTCCCCCTGACCACCATGCCGTCCCCTTGCGCCGGCTCCACACCCGGGCAGGCGTCACCCACCCCGGAACAGTGACACAATCATCTGCGGGGCCTGCAGCCATCGACAACGAGGCCCCACTCGTCAGCAATGGAGCAGAGAGAGCCATGAGCCAGTCAGCCCCGCCGCACCAGGATGCGGCGTCGACCTCGCGAGGAATCGAGACCGCTGGGATCGAGATCATCGGCGAGGACCAGCGCACCGCCAGACCGCGTGATCTCTTCCTACCCTGGTTCGCAGCCAACATCTCGGTGTTCGGCATGAGCTACGGGGCATTCATCCTGGGGTTCGGGGTGTCGTTTCGCCAGGCGGTCGTTGCCGCAGTCGTCGGCGTCATCGTCTCGTTCCTGCTGTGTGGCATCGTCGCCATCGCCGGCAAACGTGGCTCCGCACCGACGATGGTGGCCTCCCGAGCGGCCTTCGGGGTGCAGGGCAACAAGGTGCCCGGAATCGTCTCGTGGGTCACGTCAATCGGCTGGGAGACGTCGCTGGCCATCACGGCAGTACTGGCCACGGCGACGATCTTCCAACGACTGGGCTGGAGTTCGGGCATGACGGTGAAGGTCATCGCCGCCATCGCCGTCGCCGTACTCATCGTGCTGGGAGCAGTGGCCGGCTACCACATCATCATGCGGATGCAGACCGTGCTCACCTGGGTCACCGGAATCGTCACCGCCATCTACGTCATCATGACGATTCCACACATCGACTGGGGCGTGGTGACACACCTGCCGGACGGACCGTGGCAGGCCGGGATCGGTGCCATGACGATGGTCATGACCGGCATGGGGCTGGGTTGGATCAACATCGCAGCGGACTGGTCGCGGTACCAGAGCCGGGACGCCTCCGGCAGCTCCATCGTGCTGTGGAACACGGTGGGCGGGTCACTGGGACCGGTCGTTCTCATCACCATGGGCTTGCTGCTGGCCGGCTCGTCACAGGATCTGTCCGAGGCCATCGCCCTGGACCCGGTCGGCGCCCTGGCGACGATCCTGCCCACCTGGTTCCTCGCACCCTTCCTCCTGGTCGCCGTGCTCTCCCTGCTCTCGGGGGCCATCAACGGCATCTACTCCTCCGGCCTCACCCTGCTCAGCCTGGGGATTCGTATTCCCCGCCCAGCGGCATCGCTCATTGACGGCACCATCCTCACCATTGGCACGATCTACGTCGTCTTCCTCTCCCCGAACTTCATCTCACCGTTCCAGTCGTTCCTCGTCACCCTGGGGGTACCGCTGGCCGCCTGGGCCGGAATCATGATCGCCGACATCACCTTGCGTCAGAAGCCCTACGACGACACCGACCTGTTCCGTTCCGCGGGACGCTACCGTGCCGTCGACCCGGTCTCGATGGTGTCCTTCCTGGTGTGTGTGGCCATCGGCTGGGGTCTTGTCATCAACCAGTACGAGGGCGTGAGCTGGAACGACTGGCAGGGCTACCTGCTCGAGCCTCTCGGTCTGGGCGGCAAGCAGGGACCGTGGGCCTACGCCAACATCGGGGTCATCGCAGCCCTGGTACTGGGATTCCTCCTCACGGTGATCGGACGACGTGGCATCGTGCGTCGCCAGGAGGCCATGGCACCCAGCACTGCGGTGGGTGCGAGCGTGGCCACGGACCGGTGAGGGGCACCAACCATGAACGAGGAAACGATGATGGGTGAACAGGACGGGCCCGGCGAGCCGTGGCTGGTCGTCATCGATCCGCAACGGATCTTCGCCGACCCGTCGTCACAGTGGTGTGCGCCCCGATTCGCAGAGATCGTTGCGGTGATCGACCGGCTCGTCGCAGGTTTCGGCGATCGGGTGATCGTCACCCGATGGGTCGCCGGGCAGCCACACGAGGGGTCGTGGCGGGACTACTTCACGCGCTGGCCCTTCGCCGATCTTGCCGCGAATGATCCACTGCTGGACCTGGTGGACGCTGCCCGGCCGTGGGCGCGTCGCCCCACCGTGGACTGCTCCACCTTCGGCAAGTGGGGCGCCTCCATGCAGGAGCTCACTGGAGAGCATCCGCACCTGGTGCTCACCGGGGCGGCCACCGATTGCTGCGTCATCTCGACGGCCCTTGCCGCTGCCGACGCCGGGGCGTGGGTGAGCGTCGTCTCCGACGCCGTTGCAGGTTCCGCAGATGCCGAGCACGAGGCCGCCCTGCACGTCATGGAGCTGTTCTCACCGCAGATCGAGGTGGTCGAGGCGCAGGACGTGCTGGCCCGGTAGTCACCATCCTCGTCGACCCGTCACCTGCTGCATGGAGCCGTGTGGCCCATGAACGGACCAGCTTGCGTCCGCACCCCAAAGGATTGATAATGGTTCTCAATCATTGCTATGGAGAGGACACCATGCGACACCCAATCCTGACCGCTGCGCTCGCCGGCACCGTCGCGCTGACGATGGTCGGCTGCTCCACCAACAAGGACGACCAGTCCGCCTCGGGCGACAAGTCCGACAAGCCCGTCATCGTGGCCTCGACGAATGTCTGGGGATCAGTTGCCCGAGCCGTGGGCGGCGACCAGGCCGAGGTGAAGTCCGTCATCACCAAACCCACCCAGGATCCGCACGACTACGAGGCGACGGCACAGGACAAGCTCGTCTTCTCCAAGGCATCCATCGCCATCGTCAACGGCGGTGGGTACGACGACTGGGCCACCACCTTGGCCAAGTCCTCGGACTCCAAGCCGACACTCATCGACGCCGTCACTGCGTCCGGGCTCAAAACCACCGATGACGCCGACCATGCCGAGGACACCGACCACGAGGAGCACGGCGATCACGACGCGGATCACGAGGGCCACCATCACCACCACGGCGAGTTCAACGAACACGTCTTCTACAGCATCGACACCGCGCTCAAGGTGTCCAAGGTGATCGAGACCCAGCTGTCCAAGGCAGATCCCGACCATGCCAATGACTACAAGGCCAATGCCGACGAATTCGCCGGCCAGCTCAAGGACCTCGACAAGAAGGCCGACTCCTTCACCGATTCCCACAAGGACGTCCATGCCCTGGCCACCGAGCCGGTCGCCGGGTACCTGCTTCAGGAGATGGGCATCGAGGACTCCACCCCCGAGGAGTTCGTGACCCAGTCCGAGACCGACGCCGGCCCGTCCACCAAGACCGTCGCCGACACCAAGGCCCTGCTCAGCGGCAAGAAGGTCCAGCTGCTCGTCGTCAATGGGCAGACCACCGACGCCATCACCGATCAGCTGCGTTCCACCGCCAAGACCGCAGGCATTCCGGAGGTCGGAGTCACCGAGACCCTCCCCGAGGGTGTCGACACCTATGCCGACTTCATCGACTCGACGATCGACAAGATCTCCACAACCGTCAAGTGAGAGGCTCCTCGTACCGATCAGGACGCCGTACGCACCGGCACGCCTGATCGGCGGGTGAGCCCTTGTTCTCCCGTCCGGGGTTGTCATGGACAGCCCCGGACGGGTTATTGTCACTGCTACCGGCCTGCCGAGATCGTTTCTCAGGAAGTTCACATGCCATCTGCCACACCAGCCCAGCTGGACAATGCCAAGGTTGCCTTCGGTGAACGCATCCTGTGGGAACACGTCAACCTCACCGTGCATCCCGGCGAGTTCATTGCCGTCCTGGGCCCCAATGGTGTCGGCAAGACGACGATGCTGCGCGTCCTGCTCGGGCAGACCGCTCTGTCCGAAGGCACCGCACGGGTCAACGGCAAACCCGTCCGGCCCGGATCACGTGACATTGGTTACATCCCGCAGCAACGCACCCTTGACTCCCTGGCCCCTGTTCGCGGCAGGGATCTGGTCGGCATGGGGATCGATGGTCACCGGTGGGGGACAGGGTGGCCGTCGAGGACGAGGCGGAGACGCATCGCCGAGGTCATCGAGCGAGTTGGGGCGTCTGCCTACGCAGACTCACCGATCAGTGTGCTCTCCGGAGGTGAGCAGCAACGGCTGCGCATCGCCCAGGCCCTCGTGAGCGAACCAGTGCTCATGCTCTGTGACGAGCCGCTGCTGAGTCTGGACATCCATCATCAGCAGGCCGTCACACGCCTCATCGACCAGGCCCGCCGCGACAATCCACTGGGCGTCCTCTTCGTCACCCACGAGATCAACCCGATCCTGCCGTTCGTCGACCGCGTCGTCTACGTTGCCAATGGCGGTATGCGCATCGGGACCCCCGACGAGGTGCTGCGTACCGAGGTGCTCACCGACCTCTTCGGCTCCCCGGTGGAGGTGTTCCAGCACGGCGATCGAATCATCGTGCTGGCCGACGAGGAGCAGGGCCGCCACGTCCATGGCGAGAATCGGGAGCGCTGAGCATGGATTTCTCGACGATCATCAATTTCAATGACTTCGCCACCCTCGTCCCGCTGGTGACCGGTTCGATCATTGCCGGACTCATCCTGGGGGTCGTCTCGGGGTTCATCGGCCCGATGATCCATGCAAGAGATCTCGCCTTCGCCGTGCACGGCACCTCGGAGCTGTCCTTTGCCGGAGCCTCGGTGGCGCTGTACTTCGGGGCGTCAGTGACCGGTGGCGCCGTGGCCGGTTCGCTGGTGGCCGCCGTCATCCTGGGAATGCTGGGGGTGCGAGCCAAGGAACGCAATGCCTCGATCGGCGTCATGCTGCCGTTCGGGTTGGGTATCGGGATGCTCTTCCTGAGCCTGTACGACGGACGATCGTCCAACAAGTTCGGCCTGCTCGCCGGGCAGATCGTGGCGATGGAGTCGACCCAGATCACCACCCTGGCGGCAGTTGCCGCACTCGTCACGGCTGTCCTGGCGTTCATCTGGCGTCCGTTGTTCTTCGCCTCGGTGGATCCCGAGGTGGCTCGGGCACGCGGGGTGCCGATGCGCACCCTGTCCATTCTCTTCATGGTGCTGCTCGGCCTGACGACGGCCATGGCCGTCCAGCTCGTCGGTGCCCTGCTCGTGCTCTCCCTGCTCATCACGCCGACTGCGGCCGCCAGCAAGATCACGGTGCGGCCGACCATGCTCGTCGTGTGGTCCATCCTCTTCGCCGTCGTCTCGGCGGTGGGAGGCATTCTGCTCTCCCTGGGGCCCGGTCTACCGATCAGCCCCTACGTCACGACAGTGAGTTTCCTCATCTACCTCGTCTGCTTGGTCATTGGGGCCATTCGCAACCGACGTGGCTGGGGGCGACGAGCTGCTGCATGAGTGCGGCACGTGTTCCGCAGCTCATCGTCCAACAGATCTCTTTCGCTTCCCATCGCGAGCGATGAGAACACCGATGGGGGCCCACGCCGCGATCGTCACGAGGATTCCCACGTACGGTCGTGGGGTCTCCTGGCTCTTGGCCACCAGGAACCAGCCAGCGACGCTCAGGACCAGAGCCATCCATGCGAGGGCTCCCCGGACCGCTGCGGAGAACAGTCCACGCTTCATCAGTTCCTCAACAAGCCAGTACACCAGGATCACCTGGGCCATGGCGAGGTAGGGCGCCGCCCACGCGCCATGACATGCCCTGGCGTCGAGGAAGAGGACGACGTCGACAACGTTCAGTATCAGAGCCAGTACAAGCATGACGATCTCCTGGCAACGAGTCACTGCAGTCAGTTCCATCCTTGCACACTGGGTACTGCCGTTCGTCGCACTCTGCAGATGTAGATGTTCGGGGAAATCAGGGGCCGGGACGAATCAGTGCCCGGGCAGCCCGTGCCATCCCATCGTGCCGCGCGCCATGTCCTGCAGGCCGCACCCCGTGCACAGTTTTCCTCCTCGTCACCGTGGCGATGCCGCGATGTCATCGTCATTCGATTGACTGCAGCCATCCCCTAGTCCCCGAAGGACGAAAATGAAAAAACACTCCCACATCGTTGTGTTCACTCTTGCCGTGCTGATGACCAGCACAGGAGTTGCACACGCTGCTCCACAGTCCACCGGTGACGCCGAGGCGGCCAAGGCCATCAGCCTCTACACCAGTGCACTCGGCGACATCACGACCATGCCCAATGGTGTGCACATCACGAACAGCGGCCACGGCTCATCGTTCCATGCCGCACCCAGCGCCGAGCTCGTGGACCACCAGAGTGTCTTCTACGGCCTCACCGACCGTGGCCCCAATGTTGACGGTGACCTCGCCGGCAAGGAGGTCAAGGTCGAGCCCGTGGTGGACTTTCAGCCCAACATCACCAAGTTCGTCCTCAGGAACGGCGTGATGGAGCCGCGGGAAACCATTGGGCTCAAGCGCAACGGCAAACCGATCAACGGTCAACTCAACGGCCAGGCCGACACCGGGGAGACGATCGTCGACATCACCGGCAGGAAACTTGCCCCCAGCGACAACGGCCTGGACCCCGAGGGATTGGTGGCCGCCAAGGACGGCAGCTTCTTCGTCTCCGACGAGTACGGCCCGTTCATCGTGCATTTCGACGCCGACGGCAACGAGATCGATCGTTTGAATCCCTACGAAGGCACTCTGCCCGCTGAGCTGCGGTTCCGCACGGCCAACAAGGGCATGGAGGGGCTCACCCTCAGCCCGGATGGCAAGACCCTGTACGGAGTCATGCAGTCCGCCCTGACGACGCCGGACATCAAGGGCAAATCCAAGAATGTGCCGTTCGTGCGCATCGTCGCCATCGACACCGCATCCATGAAGGTGACCGGGCAGTACCTCTACATGTTGCACTCCTCACAGGCACACACCACCGTCTCGGAGATCTCGGCCCTGGGCAACCACACCCTCCTCGTCGACGAGCGAGATGGCAAGGCAGGCTCCGACACCTTCAAGCGTCTGTACCGCATCGACCTGGCCCAGGCCACCAACCTGCTTGACCTCGCCAATGCCTACGGCTCCGACAAGGGTGGCGTCCTCATCGACGGAAAATCCCTGGAGGGCTACGTGCCGCACACCGACGGAGCGAAGGCCAACGAGCAGGTCGCCGCCGAGACGTTGCGTGCGGCTGGCATCTCACCGGCGCAGGGCAGGCTGTACCTTGACGTCACCAAGCTGGTCTGGGGAGCCGATCCCAGTGGCAACACCTTCAGCCACGACAAGGTGGAGGGGGTCGCCGTCACCAAGGGTGGTCAGCATCTCACCCTGGCCAATGACTCCGATTTCGGGCTGGAGGGTTCCAGCCACACCGGGACGCAGTTCGAGCTCAGGCAGAAGGAGTACCAGGGCAGGCCCGAGACCGGCGAGGCCCTGGACATCGACATGACCGCCGTCCCGCAGCAGTACCGAGGTGACGGTTACATCGCACCAGAGGTCAACACCACAGACGCTGGCACCGAGGTGGAGGTCACCCTCGGCGGTCTGCAACCCGACACCGGCTACGAGCTACTCGCCGGGAGGAAGAAGCTGGTCTCGGTGGATGCCGATGCCCGGGGAGATACCACTGCCGCCGTCGATCGCGCTGAGCTCACCGCTGCAGGGAGCACCCTCACCCTTGCCCTGGGCAACCAGGTCGTGGGTTCCTGGTCGGTGCAGCCTGCAGCCACGCCGTCACCATCCATGAGCCCCTCCGCTCCTGCAGCGTCTCCCACTGCCACGGCGTCTGGCTCCTCGCCCATCACCTCTCCGACCTCGAGCACTCGTGCCACACCTGCGGCCACTCCGACTGGTGTTCCGTCGGCAATCGTGACCCCCGAGCCGTCATCGCACAAGGAAGCCACACCCGCTGGGTCCACCACCGGACACGACCACGGCACCGACGACGATTCGAGCACCTCATCTGGCAGCCAGATCGTCACGTCGAGCCCCTCACGTGACCTGGCCCTGCCGGCCACCGGCAACTGAGACTGCCGCCCACCCATACCGACTCAGGGGGCAGTCATTGCCAGGCCAGCCGCGTTGATTCCCGGCCATGGGATGAGCTGCTGACCACACTTGCCACCACACCATCCATCACCGCCTCCGAGCGGGGCACGTGCTGCAGCACGTGCCCCGCTCCTCGTCGTCAGGGAATGTTCATTCACCTCACACAGGACCCATCTGCACCATCCGTGGCTTCAATACTCAACTCCTGCCGTCTCGCCATACGATCTAATTGCAAAAATATTCTCTCTCATGCATAATTATTTTTACCAACGTCGAGACTCCAGGATCTGTCATGAACGTCACAAAGCTCGCACTGGCCATTCCCGCCGCCGTAGTCTCCCTGTCCCTGGCCCTCACCGGATGCACCCATGCCTCCGAGGAGAGCGCATCTGATGGCGGTTCGGACACCTCGGACAATGCCAAGATCATCGATGCAATGGACAAGGACGAGGACATCGCCAAGCTGGTCCCGGCCAAGATCGCCAACCGTGGCACCCTGTCCAGCGGCATGGCCGCCAACTACGCCCCGGCTGAGTTCATCGATTCAGATGGCTCGACGATCATCGGCTTCGACATCGACTACCTCAAGGCCATGAGCAAACTCATGGGTCTCGAACTCACCACGGCCAACACGGCGTTCCCCAGCCTGCTGCCGGCACTGGGCACCAAGTACGACCTCTCCGCATCGACCTTCACCATCACCGATGAACGTCTCACACAGGTGAACATGGTATCGTACTTCAAGGCTGGATTCTCGATGGCCGTCCAGAAGGGCAATCCTCAGAACGTCTCCCCCGACGATCTGTGCGGCCACAAGGTTGCCGTGCAGACCGGTACTGCCCAGGAGACCGACGCCCAGCAGAAGAACAAGAAATGCGCAGCCGACGGAAAGAAACCGATCGATCTGCTCTCCTACCCCAGCCAGGCAGACGCAACCACCAATGTTGCCGGAGGCAAGGCCGACGTCCTGTTCGCCGACTCGGTGATCACTTCCTACGCCATCTCTAAGAATGATGCCCTGGAGGCCCTGGGCGGGGTGACCGACGCCGCCCTGTTCGGTGTGGCCACGGCCAAGAATGACGACGGCCTGTCCAAGGCCGTGCAGGCTGCCACCCAGAAGCTCATCGACGACGGCACCATGAAGAAACTACTCGCCAACTGGGGCAATGAGTCCGGCATGATCGACAAGGCAGAACTCAACCCCAGGAGTGACTCACAGAACTGACGCTCCCTGCGAGGCACTGCTCCTGGATCAGCTTGATCGTGCTGACTGCATCCGCACGATGAGCTCAATCCAGCGCACGGCTTCCCCCACATCCACCCGCTCCCCTCCAGAGGAACTCATGGACACCCAACACCACGCCGACATCCCCAATCGGATCAAGGCCAAGGACGTTCCGCATCCGGGCACGTGGATCGCCGCGGTCATCGTCGCCGTCCTCGTGGCGATGCTCGTCCACGGCCTGGTCACCAACCCCAACTACCAGTGGGACATCGTCTGGCTGTACCTGCGCGACGTCAAGGTCGTCCAGGGCATCGGCTACACCCTGCTACTCACCGTCGCCGCAATGATCCTGGGCACGATCGTCGCCCTCATCATGGCAATCATGCGACAGGCCCGAAATCCCGTGCTGCGCGCTGTGGCATGGGCATACATCTTCGTGTTCCGTGGCGTGCCGGTCTACACCCAGCTGGTGTTCTGGGGACTGTTCGCAGTGCTCTACCCCATGCTCTCGGTGGGCGTGCCCTTCGGACCGGAGTTCGTGAAGTTCCGCACCGAGGACGTCCTCACCGCCCTGGCCGCTGCCATCATTGGTCTGGGACTCAACGAGGGCGCCTACCTTGCCGAGATCATCCGCGCCGGACTGGAGTCGGTGGACGCCGGTCAGACCGAGGCTGCCAAGGCTCTGGGCATGAAACCAAACCTCATCATGCGCCGCATCATCATTCCCCAGTCGATGCGCGTCATCGTGCCGCCACTGGGCAATGAGACGATCGGCATGCTCAAGACGACCTCGCTGGTGCTGGCAGTGCCATTCACCCTGGATCTGCAGTACGCCACCAACGCCATTGCCAACCGCATTTACGCCACGATCCCCCTGCTCATCGTGGCTGCCATCTGGTACCTCGTCATGACGAGCGTCCTCATGGTCATCCAACACTACGTCGAGGCGTACTACGGACGGGGATTCTCCCGTCGCAGGACCATCGGATCGACGCGTCACAATCGTCAGTCCGCGGTCAATGCATCTGGAACCACCCCTGCCGAGCCACTCCCCGAGGTAGAACTGTGAGCACCACCCCACGTCACGAAAAGACATCCGGGCACAATACCCCGACCGAGGCCAGACTGCTCGCCGAGCACACGGCGACGCCGGACAACAGCGCCGACCAGACGCCCATGGTCCATGTCGCGGGCCTGCACAAGGAATTCGGCCCCCTGCACATTCTCAAGGGGATAGACTTGGACGTCGGCAAGGGTCAGGTGTGCGTCCTGCTCGGCCCGTCCGGATCGGGAAAGTCGACGTTGCTGCGGTGCATCAACCAGTTGGAGACCTTCGAGGCCGGCAGTATTCGCATCGACGGTGAGCTGGTGGGATACCAGGAGACCCCCACCAGAGGGGGGCGGCTGCGCCGGCTCCCGGAGAAAACGATTGCCGCCCAGCGAGCCAGGATCGGCATGGTCTTCCAGCGATTCAACCTCTTTCCGCACATGACGGCCCTGGAGAACGTCATGGAGGCCCCGATCCACGTTGCCGGAGCCGGCAAGGACGAGGCCCGGACCACTGCTCTGCACCTGCTGGAGCGGGTGGGCATGGGTGGACGCGCCGACCACTACCCCGCCGAACTGTCCGGCGGACAGCAGCAGCGGGTGGCCATCGCTCGTGCCATGGCGATGAAGCCCGATCTCATGCTCTTCGACGAGCCCACCAGTGCGCTGGACCCGGAACTCGTCGGCGAGGTGTTGGCCGTGCTCAAGGACCTGGCAGCCGAGGGAATGACGATGGTCATCGTCACCCACGAGATCGGCTTCGCCCGTGAGGTGGCAGACATCGTTGCCTTCATGGACGACGGAGTCATCGTTGAGTCCGGCGACCCCCAGAGCGTCATTGACGATCCGCAGTCACCCCGCCTGAGGGATTTCCTCGACTCCGTGTTGTAGAACTGGTGTCATGGGCAACGACATGATTCGGCTCGGCCAGTTCCTCAAATTCGCCAACCTCGTCGAGACCGGCGGACAGGCACGTGAGCTCATCACGGCAGAGGTGGTGAGTGTCAATGGTGAGGTGGAGACGCGACGAGGGCGCCAGTTGCACCCCGGCGACACCGTCACCATCGAGACCGACGAGGGTCCAGTGACCGAGGAGGTGAACCTGGACCCGATCGACGTCCCGTGGTGATGCTCAGCCCTGGCTCCCCATGGTGCCCTGGGCCCACGGCAGGTCGGGGACGACCTGGGCGAAGGTCTGCAGGATCTCCTCGGCGCCCTTGAGCGCGCTGGTGGCCTCGATGCTCATGTCGGCCTCGATCCTCTGGGCGACCTCGCGCAGCTTCGGCTCGTGCCGCAACGACTCCAGGATCTCGTCCTCCACCATGGCCCACAGCCATTCACGTTGCTGCTCCAAGCGGCGGGCCTGCAGGGACCCGTCCGACTCCAGGTACTCCCGGTGGTCGAGAACCGCCTGCCACAGGTCGTCCAGCCCGTCGCCGGTGTAGGAGGAGCAGGTGAGCACCGGGACACGACGGTTCTGGTCGGCCTGGACGAGTTTCATGGCGATGGACAGTTCACGTGCCGAGACGCGGGCGTTACCGGCATTGTCGCCGTCGGCCTTGTTGACCGCGACGACGTCCGCCAGTTCGAGGATGCCCTTCTTGATGCCCTGCAGCTGGTCACCGGTACCAGCCACGGCAAGCATGAGGAAGGTGTCGACCATCTCGGATACGGCGACCTCCGACTGCCCGACACCGACCGTCTCGACGAGTACGACGTCGTACCCGGCGGCCTCCATGACGATCATGGCCTCTCGGGTGGCCCGGGCCACACCGCCCAGGTGACCGCCAGAGGGTGAGGGGCGGATGAAGGCGTCATCCAGGGTGGCGAGCTCTCCCATACGGGTTCGGTCACCGAGGATCGAGCCGCCGGTTCGGGTGGACGACGGGTCCACGGCCAGCACGGCTACCTGATGGCCGTGCTCCTTGATGAGCTTGGTTCCCATCTTGTTGATGAAGGTGGATTTTCCGGCTCCCGGTACGCCAGAGATACCGACACGAATTGCCTTGCCAGTGTGCGGGGCGAGCTGACGCAACATCTCATGGGCCTTCTCCCGGTGGGAAGGCTTGCTCGATTCCACCAAGGTCAGCGCTCGGGCGATGACCTGGCGGTTTCCGGCCAGCACCTGGTCAACGAGTTCGGGTACGTCGATAGCCATGTCGCTCCTTCTTGGGCTCGCTCTACAAGCGCGTTACTCCAACTTATCGCGTCTGGAGCACGTGTGAGGGGGTTGGGGATGAAGTCAGTCGTCACCCATCTGACTGGGTGGGGACCGAGTGCAGTGCCGGTGTCCAGTCGTGAGGCAGGCTGTTCTGGATCCAGGCCTCCAGTCGTGGGACGGGTTGCACTGGACAGGTGCCCAGTCCTGGACCGGACTGCTCTGTCAGGGGTGCGCCTGGGATGCACGCCGGCCCCGAACCAGCGAGGGTCCGGGGCCGACGTGAACCTTGAGGATCAGCTCGTGACGATCAGTCCTCGTCGATGCGCTCAAGCAGCTGGGTCATGAGATCGACCGCTGCATCGGGGATGACGGTTCCCGGCGGGTAGATCGCCGCGGCACCGTCGGCACGCAGTTCGTCGAAGTCCTGGGTCGGGATGACGCCACCGACGACGATCATGATGTCCGAACGTCCCAGCTTGTCCAGCTCCTTGCGCAGGGCCGGCACCAAGGTGAGGTGTCCGGCGGCAAGGGAGGAGACGCCAACCACGTGGACGTCGGCCTCGACGGCCTGACGGGCGGCCTCCTCCGGGGTCTGGAACAGCGGGCCGACGTCGACGTCCATGCCGAGGTCGGCGTAGGCGGTTGCAACGACCTTCTGGCCACGGTCGTGACCGTCCTGACCCATCTTGGCGATGAAGATACGCGGACGACGTCCAGCCTTCTGCTCGAATTCCTCAACGAGCTCGTGGACCTTGGCAGAGGATTTCGTGTGCCCCGCCTCCTTCGAGTACACACCGGAAATGGTGCGAATCTGGGCGGTGTAGCGACCGAAGCTGCGCTCCATGGCGTCGCTCATCTCGCCAACGGATGCCTGTGCACGACCGGCGTCGATGCACAGCTTGAGCAGGTTGCGATCCGGATCGGTGGGATCGGGGTTCGCAGCCGCCCATGCCAAGCGCTCCAGAGCCTGCTGGCAGGCCTCCTCGTCACGCTCGGCGCGCAGCTTGACGAGCTTGGCCTTCTGCTCGGCGAGCACCTGGGAGTTGTCGACCTTGAGCACCTCGAGGGGCTCCTCCTGGTCGAGCTGGTACTTGTTGACGCCGATGAGGGGCTGACGACCCGAGTCGATGCGTGCTTGGGTACGGGCAGCAGCCTCCTCGATGCGCATCTTCGGGATGCCCTTCTCGATGGCCTTGGCCATACCGCCGGCCTTCTCGACCTCCTGGATGTGGCCCCATGCCTTGCGAGCCAGCTCCAGGGTGAGCTTCTCGACGTAGGCCGAGCCGGTCCACGGGTCGATGACACGGCAGGTGCCCGACTCCTGCTGGATGAACAGCTGGGTGTTACGGGCGATACGGGCGGAGAAGTCCGTCGGCAGGGCGATGGCCTCGTCGAGGGAGTTCGTGTGCAGGGACTGGGTGTGTCCCTGGGTGGCCCCCATGGCCTCCACACAGGTGCGGATGACGTTGTTGTAGACGTCCTGGGCGGTCAGCGACCAGCCGGAGGTCTGCGAGTGGGTACGCAGGCTCATCGACTTCGGGTTCTTCGGGTTGAACTGGTGCACGAGCTTGGCCCACAGCATGCGGGCCGCGCGCATCTTGGCGACCTCCATGAAGAAGTTGGTGCCAATGGCCCAGAAGAACGACAGGCGCGGGGCGAACTGGTCGACCTGCAGACCCACCGACTCACCGGCACGGATGTAGTCGACACCGTCGGCCAGGGTGTAGGCCATCTCGATGTCGGCGGTGGCGCCAGCCTCCTGCATGTGGTAGCCGGAGATCGAGATGGAGTTCCACTTCGGCATGTTCGCACTGGTGTAGGCGAAGATGTCGGAGATGATTCGCATCGACGGCAGCGGCGGGTAGATGTACGTGTTACGGACCATGAACTCCTTGAGGATGTCGTTCTGGATCGTACCGGCGAGCTGCTCGGGCTTGGCACCCTGCTCCTCGGCGGCCACCACGTACAGGGCGAGAATCGGCAGCACGGCACCGTTCATCGTCATGGACACCGACATGCGGTCCAGCGGGATACCCGCGAAGAGCTCGCGCATGTCGAGGATGGAGTCCACGGCCACACCGGCCATGCCGACGTCGCCGGGAACACGAGGGTTGTCGGAGTCGTAACCGCGGTGGGTCGGCAGGTCGAAGGCGACCGACAGACCCTTCTGGCCAGCAGCCAGGTTGCGGCGGTAGAAGGCGTTGGACTCCTTGGCGGTGGAGAATCCGGCGTACTGACGAATCGTCCACGGACGGAAGGCGTACATCGTCGCGTAGGGACCGTGGGTGAACGGCGGAATACCGGCATAGGTGCCCAGCCAGTCCATGTCGGAGTAGACGTCCTGGGAGTAGAGGTGTCCGACCTCGATCTGCTCAGGAGTGATCCACGGATCCTGCTCACCAGCAGCGGCGGCGAGCTTGGCGAACTGCTCCTGGGCGTCGGCGGGAACGGCCGCATCACCCAGGTTGATGGAATCGAAACGGGGCAAGGTTGTCACTTGGCAACTCCCATCGTGTCGAGAACGGAGGAGAGGGTGTCGACGACGTTCATCCCGAGGAAGACGCGTCCATCGACGAGCTCTTCGGCTGCTGCGGCGTCGTCACCGAATTCCTTGAAGGCACCGGAGAGGTAGACGGCCTTGGCGCCGGCGTCCTTGAGAGCCTTGACGACCTCAAGGCCCTGCTCGGCGTAGGTCTTGGCGTTGGAGCACAGGTCGGCGATCTGGGCACCGGACTCCTTGAAGGCCTTGACGACCTCCTCGGTGGTGCCTCCCTCACACTCGGGAGTCTCCAGACCAGCGATGTGCCACACCGGGGCGGAGAATCCTTCACGGGGGCCGAAGTCGCGACGAGTCCCCAAGCAGGCCAGGAAGACCTTCGGGCGCTCGGCGCAGGCGGTGGAACGATCGACGAGGGCCTCGAAGACCTCGGCGTCGCGATGCCACTGCAGCCCGTTGTGGGGTGCCCCCTGCGGGAACGGCTTGGTCTCGACGGTCTTGGCGTCCAGCAGCGGGAACTCGCTGACGGCCGTGATCGGCTGTTTGCGAGTGGCCAACCGCTTGGCACGCTCGGTGTTGAGCTTGTCGAGCTCGGTGCGGACATGGTCACCGGTGAGGGCTGCCGCCATGCCGCCAGCGGCCTCGACGCTCTGGAACTCAGCCCAGGCAGCATCTGCCAGGGACTTGGTGAGCGACTCGACGTAGAAGGAGCCACCAGCCGGATCGTTGACGCGGCCGATGTTCGACTCCTCGGAGAGGATGATGCCGGTGTTGCGGGCGATACGACGTGAGAAGTCACTCTTCGGCAGGCCGATGGCGTCGTCGAAGGGCAGCGTCGTGATGGCCTCGGCACCACCCACGGCGGCACCGAAGGTGGAGATGGTGCCACGCAGGATGTTGACGTAGGGATCGTCGCGGGTGAGCTCACGCCAGCTGGTGACGGCTTCCTGACGTGCGCCACGCTTGCCTGCGGGAACCTCGAAGACCTCACCGACGCGGTTCCACAGGGTACGCAGGGCACGCAGTCGCGAGATGGTGAGGAACTGGTCGTGGGTGGCGGACACTCGGAAGTTGATGCTGTCGAAGGCCTGCTCGGCAGTCAGCCCCTGCTCGATGAGGGCACGCACGTACTCCACACCGGTGGCAATGGCCCAGGCGAGCTCGGCGACGTCACCGGCACCGGCGTTGTGGTACACGGTCGCGTCGACGACGATCGGTCGAGCGTTCTTGTACCCGTCCACCTTCTTGACCCATTCGGAGAGTCCGGACAAGTCGGGCTCGCCACCATTGATGGCAGCCGAACCGATCGGGTCGATGCCCAGGTTGAACGAGATCTCGTCCTTCTTGGCATCGGACTTCTCGATGGCAGCCAGCAGGGCATTGGCGGCAACGGCCTGGTCATCGCGGCTGGAAACCTCGATCTTGGCCAGGTTGAGCAACACACCCTCGAGCACGGAATCGATGTCGGAGGCGGCAATGGCGTCGTCACCGACTCGCAGCCAGATGGAGGTGACACCACGCTCGAGATCGGTGAGGATCGCCTTGCGGGTGAAGGCGACATCGGGGTCCTCGTGCAGGGCACGCACGTCCCAGGAGTCGATGACGCCGGTACGAATGGTGGTACCACGGGTGAACGGGGGAACGCCGGGAGCTCCGAGGTCCTCGGGAGCATCCTGGCGGGTGTACATGGGTTCGATCTTGACGCCGTCGACCGTGGTCGGCTGCAGACGTGCCATGCCCTTCTCGAGGTTGAGCTGCTTGCCCTCGGGACGCCCACGGTTGAGGACCTTGAGCACCTCCTTGTGCCACTGCTCCTGGGTCGGGGCCGGGAAGTCACCGGCGAGGGTGAGCGTCTCGGGCATGTCGACCTTGGCCGGCGTCGAGACGTTGTCGGGATCAGTCATACTCTTCAGACTCCTGCTCCGCTTTGGATAGACATACGTCGTCGTCCTCCCCTCGGGGACCACGTCATTGTCGTCGCACCGGGTGCGGCAACATGCTGGCAGGTCTTCGGACTCATGGGCGTCTCGTCGTTGACGAGTCCTACGTCACCGCTTCCCGGGGCCGAAGCCCAGTGCTTGATTGCCGTCGTCCCGGACGGGATGGCGTCAATGGTGATCTCGTTCCCATTCACCGCTGCGGGGCAGTTCCGGAGTCTCACCGGATTCCCTTTCACTGCTGGTCCAACCCATGACCTCACGCGATCACGACCTTCCCAGCACCAGCTCGTACCAGCTTATAAGATCAACGCCGACGAGGCAGCAGCGGGTCACCCCTACGCACGATCGTGCAGCAGGGAATTGACGCAATCGGCCCAGTTCTCACTCGTTCGTCGTATCCTTCGCTCACAGATCTGCATCCCTGCAGCGAAATCCGACTCCGGGGCCGCTGTGCCACGACACGAGCCAGCGTCTCCTGGGCGCTGGCCAGCCGTCACCCCTCCCGGAAGATTCATCGGAGGCAGAGGTACGGCCTTGTCACGGTCTCACCTTGGTGAGACCGCACATCGGGGATGGTCCGAGCGAGCCTCAACCGTCTTGCCGGTCCACGTCTCCAGAAGCCGATACGTCTGTTCCCGGTCTCGTTCGTGCAGCAGCTCATGTCGAGCATCAGGCACCAGATGGACGTCCACCTGGAGCACCCCGTTCGCCCTAAGCTCACCGGCCACGCGACGCACTCCCCTGCCGTTGCCGCCGACCGGATCGCTGTCACCGCTCATGAGCAGTATCGGCAGCCGCGGTGGAATGGCTCGTAGGATCGTACTGGAGTTGCTCGTCTCACTGAGCCGAACCAGCTCCCGGTACAGCCCCACCGAGGCAGTGAATCCGCACAGTGGATCATTGCAGTAGGCGTCCACCTCACTGGCCTGTCGGCTGAGCCAGTCGAACCGGGTACGAACGGGACGAAACCGAAGATTCATGGAGCCAAAGATCAGGGTCTCCATCACTCGACTGGCAGAATCCTCACCAGCCATGACAATCTGGCTGGTCGCCGCACCACGAGCCACCTTCGCCAATGGGCCTGCTGAAGCTCCGGTCCCCAGTAGCACGAGCGCAGTCATTTCCCGGCCCCGACGAGCTGCGACGATCCGGGCCAGGAACGACCCCATCGAATGACCCACGAGGATCCAGGGCAGCTTCGGGTGCTGGGAGCGCACATGATCGGTCACCCGACACAGGTCGTCGACGATCTGATGGTACCCCCGGTCGGGAGCCTGCCCGAGGGTGCCGTCCACCAGGGCACGCGGTCCATGGCCACGGTGGTCGCTGGCCACCACGAGCCAACCAGCCTGTGCCAGACAGCCTGCGAACTCGTCGTAGCGAGCAGCGTACTCGGCGAACCCGTGCACCAGTTGGATGAATCCACGTGGTTGGCAGTCGGGCCGCCAGATGAGCACGTCAATCTGCGCACCGTCATCGGCCGCGAGGGTGATGGTGTCCATGGATCCTCCCGAGGTTGTGATCGCACATCGCCATGCCAAGGGTATTCGGTCGATGCATCACGCCCGTGACCGGTACGGCTCACTGTGGGTGATTCTCAACGTACACATCCATGGTGTCGTTGCGCATGGCATCCGAGAGTTCCTGCAGCCCTTCCTTGTCGACGACGTCGTAGGCCTGACCATCCTTCGACTTGCCAAATCCGGAGATGGGCACCTGCACCTGCACGACTCCGTCGGCGGAGGAGAATCGCAGGCTCGTGGCGAGCTTGCGAATCTCAGCATTGGTGAGCTTGTCGTCAACGGTCATGGTACGTCCTGCCAAGGTGGTGACGTCATCGAACTTCGAGGGATTGGCGAGCGTACCCGCCGAGAGAGTCTTGTCGATGATGGCAGTGAGGACGTCCCGCTGACGGTGCGCACGATCGAGATCACCATTCTTGAGATCCCGACGTTCCCGGACGTACTTGAGGGCGGCATTGCCCTTGAGCGTGATTTCTCCGGCAGGAAAGTGCACACCCTCGATGGTGGAGTCCTGATCGTTGTACACTTGGACCCCGCCAAGGGCGGTCGTGAGTTCCTTGAAACCAGTGAAGTCAATGACAGCAGCATGATCCATGCGTACATTCGTCAATTTCTCCAGAGTCTGAATGGTCAGAGGCACACCACCCCACGAATATGCAGCATTGATCTTGGCCGGGGAAGGCTTGTTGATGACCTTGTTGGGCGGGATCGTCACCCACATGTCACGCAGGAAACTGATGAGGTACAGATGCTTTCGGTCAGCTGGCAGGTAGGCCACCATCAGGGAGTCGGATCGACCTCGATCCCAGCCTCGGGAGTCCGACCCCAGGAGCACGAAGGTCCGGGCGTCGTCGGTGGCCGTACTGGGGCGAGGGCTCGCAGAAGGCATCGCAAGAGGCTCTCGGTTGATCTGGTCCAGACCATTGGTGAGGTGCTTGAGGAAATAGCCCAGGACACCGACGACAAGCAGGATGATGGCCAGCACAGCACACAGGAAGATCATAGGGGCACGACGACGATGTCTCGAGGAGGCATCTCCAGCACCATCGTCCTCGGTGCTCGATTCCCCATCCTGTTCCTGTGCATCCATCCCGCGTCGCGGGGAAGCATTCTCATCCGGAACGCCCTCTTCGTCACCAAAGAGGTCAAAACCATCATCGTTACCCACGCTGGATCCCCTTGTCCTGTCTCCACTTTCCGCACCCCATCAGAGCTGATACAGGAAATCCCGCCCCAGGCTCACCGTGCAGGGATACTGATTTTGGACGGGGTGCTGAGCAAGATGCTAAACCGGATGTTAGCATGAGCGAAGCTCAGGTCCCTTGATAACACTCAGCGAGTACGCTGTATCCGAAAGGCATCATCATCATTCCCAGCAGCAAGCCAGTGGGCACAAGGCGTCCATCATGGCCGAGTCACATCCGCAATGTGCTTGTCATCTGTGATGCCTTGGCCATTACCACGGCGCTTGTGGCAACGCTGTACGTCCGTATACCTGATCCTGATACTTCTCTAGCTGGAGCCCGATACGTCACTTATCCGACACTCGCCCTGACCCTTGGGCTCGTGTGGCTCATCACCCTCTCGACCAATGGCAGTCATCGAATTCGATTGATGGGCTCTGGCCTTCAGCAGTACCAGCTGGTCATGCGTGGAACCCTGTGGGTCTTCGGATTTCTGGCAGTCCTCAGCTACCTGTTCAAGTTGTCGGTGTCCCGGTCGCTGTTCCTCATCGCCCTGCCTCTGGGACTGATCTTCATATGCCTTGAGCGAAAGGTGATCCGGAGAGTCATCCAGAGGTCTCGCCAGCAGGGACGGTTCCTGATCCCGACACTTGTGATCGGGGCTGGCCCAGAGGTCGAGCGAACCGTCCAGACTCTTCGCCGGAACATCGCCGTCGGTTACGCACCTGCTGCCGTTTGCCTCAACGGGGAGGAACCACAGAAATGCAGTGACCTTCCTACAGACCTGCCAGTACTCGGCTACCCACAGCTCCTCAAGGAGGCTCGCGAGTTCCCACTCTCTGCCGTGGTGGCCGCCGGCGGCATGTCGAGCGCACAGACGAAACAATTGTCCTGGGATCTTGAGGATTGTCGCACCCAGCTCCTCTTCATACCCGAACTCATCGATGTCGCCGGACCGCGGATGAGCACATACGAGGCAGCGGGGCTCAACCTCGTCCACGTGGATCTGGCCAAGTACACCGGAATCAAGTACATCATCAAAAGGGCTCTCGACATCTTGGCTTCATTCATGGCCCTGATCCTTTTCTCACCAATCATGGCAGTCACGGCACTCGCCATCCGACTTGAGGACGGCGGACCAGTCATCTTCAAGCAGGAACGTATCGGTGAGAACGGCAAGCCCTTCACGATTCACAAGTTCCGAAGCATGGCGGTGGATGCCGAAGCGCGTATGGCGGAACTCATCGACGCCAACGGTGGGTCTGCACTCCTGTTCAAGATGGAGGATGACCCAAGAATCACCAAGGTCGGCAGATTCATCAGAAAGTATTCCATCGACGAACTGCCCCAGTTCTGGACCGTCCTTCGAGGCTCGATGAGCATCGTCGGACCACGTCCTCAAGTGCAACGCGAGGTGGACGAGTATGAGGGGCCAACTCATCGACGCCTGCTCGTCAAACCTGGGATCACGGGGCTGTGGCAAATTGGAGGGCGCTCAGACCTACCACTCGAGGAAGCCATCCGACTCGACCTCAGGTACGTCGAGAACTGGTCCCTTCTGGGAGACATCTCGATCATCCTCAAGACGGTCAAGGTCGTGCTGTTCCCCAACGGAGCATATTGATGTTGCACGACGGAGAACCGAACGGACGACACCCCTTGAACCGCCCCAGCCACTCAGCACCTCGGCGGCCAGCACATCTCCTTCCCCCAGAATCATCCAGCACCTACGACCATCGTCCCTACGTCAGCCCTCGTCGAGCGATCCTGGACGGCGAATCATGTTCAGACAGTCGCTGTGCCTCACCAGAACCTGCCCCTCGCCACGCAACCTGGGCTTTCTGGTTGGAGCCACGATTCATCGTCATCGCATTCTCCGGCGTACTTGCGTTGTGCACATTCCTCTACCCCGCAAGCAGGTTCGACAACTGGTCAACGAGCAAATATTTCCACACACCGGAGTTCACGCTCACTGTGGCAGCCATCGTGGCTCTCTGTCTCGGCATGACGCTGGCAACCCACGTGACCCCTGCCTCTCGAGCAGGCAGAGTGGAGTCCGACGCCGAACCGCACGTGATAGAAGGGTGGTACCACGCCCTGGGTCTCATCGTCGTCCTGGGATACGTGGCCTGGGCCGTCATCGCCACTGCACGCGGGGCGACCTTGGAACTGTTCCTGGCCGTGATCCACCGGGACATGGGGGCCATCTCATTCCTCAAGCAGCGCCTCGCTCCAGTCGCGGGAGTGACAACCCTCACACAGGTCTCCTGCATCGTGTCAGCCTTGGGGGCATATCGGTACACCACGACCAGAAAGATGGGCAAACTCTGGTGCTTCGTCCTTCTGACGGGCATGTTCCGTGCATTGTTCTATGCGGAACGTCTTGCACTCATGGAGGTCGTCATCCCAGCGGTGCTTGTCCTCATCATGACGAGTCATTTCATGAGGAATCACCGACTTCTCATGAATCTCATCCCCGTGATCGGACTCGCATTCCTCGTCATCGTCTTCTCCGTCTCGGAGTACTTCCGGAGCTGGATCTTCTACTCACAGTCCGGTGACACGTCATTCGTCCCATGGGTACTTGACAGACTGCTGGCCTACTACACGACGTCGTTCAACAACAATGCCCTCTTCTACTCCCAGGTGACCGGATCTCCACACCCCATATACTTCACCATCCCATTCGTCTTTGACTTTCCAGGATTCTCATCCATCTTCGGGGCACCATCATTTGGTGGTTTGCTACCGGAGGATTGGTGGTTCTCCACGCTGTCCTGGTATGCGACCCCCGAGTTCAACAACAGTGGGTCCTATCTGACGCCAATCGCCGATCTCGGTCTCATCGGCGGTCTGACATTCTGGCTCATACTTGGTATCTCCCTTGGCTACGTGTACCGGAGGGCACGAGAAGGTTCTGATGTGGCACTCATTGCGTACTCAACCCTCTTCCTCGGCCTTCTCGAACTGCCGCGGTTCACGTACTGGACCTTGGGAAGATTCTTTCCCGCAGCCGTGGCATTGATATTCTTCATGGGCCATTCGATGACCCATGACCATTCACCAGTTCACAAGACATCGCACCAGAGACATGAATTGAGGGGATTCTCACGATGATCGACAGCTGCCATGCAATTCCCCCACATCCAGACCGACATCCTCGCATTCTGCACGTCACGGAATGTTTCCTGGGCGGTACTCGGAGCGCCATTCTGTCCTATGCAGGTGACATCCCGGAGATGGATCATGGACTCCTCGGAACACTGGGTCGTTCACGTGGTGACCTCAACGCACCTGACGAGAAGTTCCTGGAGGTTCATGCTCTGCCCGACGGACACCTCGCCCGTATCAGAGCCATCCGCTCCCTGGTCGTCGCATGGCAACCCGACATCATCCACGCCCACTCCAGTTTCGCTGGAGTCTACGTGCGTCTCGCCATCCGCAACAGCCCTCGACACCGAGTGGTGTACACACCGCATGCCTACGGCTTCGAAAGACTTGACATCGGGCCGGTGAAGCGCGCAGCCATACACGCCGCTGAAGCCCTTCTGACACGCAACACGGAGGTCATTGCCGCGTGCAGCACACGGGAGCAGAAACTCGCCCACGACATGCATGCCAGACGGACCGTCTTCGTGCCCAATGTCGCGGCTGCACAATTCCACACCCATGACGCGGTGCGGTCATTGCCAGAACACCGTGTTGTCACCGTCATGGGCCGTATCGTCCCCCAACGGGACCCCGAGTTCATCTGTCGCGTGGCAGACGAGCTCGCACGAAGCGACCGCGAAACGACGATCCAGTGGATCGGGGACGGCGATCCTGATGGCGTGGCCGCCCTACGTCGGCACGGAATCAAGGTCACGGGATGGCTCGACGCCGCAGACATCATGGTCAGACTCGAGAAGTCCAGCGCCTACCTCCATCCTGGGCGCTGGGAGGGATTCCCCGTCGCCATCCTCGAGGCCCACGCCATGGGACTTCCCATCATCGCTCGGGATGCCGCGTACCTGTATGACGCCCCCTCCGGCGTCCGCGGATCGAACCCGTCCGAGATCGCCAAGGCCCTCGTGTCACTCGTGGCGGACGAATCAGCACGTCGGAGCAACTACGCGTTGTGGTCCGCCCATCTGAACCACAACACATCTGAGGCACAGCGGGCGGCTCTGCTCGAGGTCTACACTCCACAGAGCACCCCATCCTCCCCGGACAACCACAGGAGGGCATCATGAGAGTCAGCCTCTCGGGACGTTTCATCGAGCGAAATGTCGGTGGCAACACCACCTACGCTCGCAATCTCGAATCCGGTCTCATCGAGCGGGGGGTTGAGATCGAGCACATCCCGTACGCCTCATCAGCCCCGTTGACTGCTCTCCGGGAATCGCTCTACGGCGTGAATCCACCCCAGCAGGTGCAGGTCATCCACTACATCGCCGACACCGGGCCACTCCTTCCTCTCCGACGCCCCAGCGTCGTGACAGTGCATGGTCTGGCATCCCGATGGACGACCGTGTCCCGCAGCCGCCGTGCCCAGGCCGTGTGGACCGCGCGGGTGAGGGCGGCAATCCACCTGTGCGACCACGTCATCACCGTCTCCCACTCCAGTGCGAACGACATCCGTGACGTGTTCGGCGTCGATCCGGACGACATCACCGTCATTCCACACGGATTCGACCCGAAGATCACGGCAGGTCCGTCGGAGCCACCGGAACGGCTGTCCCACCTCGAGCACGAACCCTTCGTGCTGTACCTGGGAAATGTCGAGCCTCGCAAGAATCTCGTCGCCCTCGCCGAGGCATTCGACTCACCGGACCTCACCGGAATGAAACTCGTCGTCGCCGGGCGCAAGGCGTGGGACTTCGAGGAATCCATTCGCGCCTTCGAGGCTCGTGACAACATCGAGTACCTGGGATTCGTGAGCGACGAGGAACGCATGTGGCTCTACCAACACTGCGCGATCTTCGTGTTCCCGAGCCATTACGAAGGTTTCGGTCTGCCCGTGCTGGAGGCGCTCGGTGCTGGTACGCCTGTGGCCTGCACCAGGAATGGGTCCCTGGCCGAGGTCGCCGGCCCGTCTGCCGTGATCGAGGACACCTCGCGGGAGGCCATCGCCGATGGTCTGGCGCGAGCTCTGGCCGACACGGCATGGCTGCAGAAGATTCGCCATGATGGCCCGGAATGGGCACGTCAATTCAGCTGGGATCGATCGATCGACGCCCACATCAACGTCTACCGAAGGCTGTGCGCATGACACGTGTCGCCGTGCTCCACGCATACAGTCCCAGGAACTCAGGCGACGGCCTCCTCGTGCAGGAAGCCCTCACCTTCATCCACGAGTCCCTGGGCTCAGAGGTCGACATCGATCTTTTCGCCTCCCGCGCCGAGGACTTCGCCGAGCTGCGTCTGCCTCGCACGACCTGCATCTCGACGAAACCCACACGTCACGGCCTGAGCCGGGATTATCTTCGTCGTATTTCCCACCTGGACTCATACGATCTCGTCGTGGGGGTGGGCGGAGCATATCTGCGCTTCGGCCAGCCCATCGAAGCACTCAAGAGCTGGCTGGTCCACGTACCGCAGCTGTACCTCGCGTCCAGGACCACGACTCCAACCGTCTACCTGCCCCAGAGCTGTGGCCCGTTCGATCCGCTCTCCAGACACGTCGTTCCCCGAATGATGTCGCGCATGGACCATGTGTGGTTGCGAGACGATCGGTCGATCGCCCAGTGCCGTATGGACCACGCTCACCGTGCCCCCGACTGCGCCTTGCTGAGCCTCGACCGCATCCAGCTGCCTTTCGACGACATGGCATCGCCCATTGTTGGCAGCCGAACCCTACGCGGACATGCGAACCAGTCCGTCGCAGAGCTGGCCAGGCTCGTAGGCCCCGTCGACGGACTGGTGCAAAGTGCTGTGGGGGCCAACAATGACGCACCCACGACGAGCAGGATCGCCACCGGGGAACTCTTTGACCAAGCGGGGTTGCAGGCTCTGGATCGCGCCCGCGTCGTCGTCTCCGTTCGTCTGCATGGTGCCATCATGGCCCTGGCCGCAGGACACTACGTTGTCCACCTGTCCTACGAGCGCAAGGGATTCGGGGCGTTCGAGGATCTCGGTCTGACCGAGTACGTGCACAACGTCTACTCGTTCAGCCCCGCCACGGTGGCCAACCAGGTACGCACCCTGCAACAGAGCCCAGCGGCTCGCGCCCGCTACGACGAGTGCGTCGCACGTGCCCAGGAACGACTTCACGCCTCACGCCGGGCCATCGTGACAGCCATGCACACCGCGACGATGGGGGCCCGCCCGTGACAGCAACCGCCGAGCGCATTCTCATCGACACCCTGGGCCTGGGCAGCAGCCGGCAGAGCTGCCGGGCACGGAACCTCCTGTCTGCTTCCTTCGAGGATCTCCTCGGACACGTCATGGCAGGACGACGATCCTCATGAGCGCACCCACGTCCACCACACCAGAGACCGGGTCGGCAGGGCATTCCTCCATCCGTACCAAGGTGATGTCCCTGGTCAGCAAGTTGGCGAGCATTGCCTCGGCCGGGATGGCCGCAGTCATCCCGATCGGCATTCTCAGCGGTGCCGGTTATCTCTACGACAGCGTCTCCGTGGGTCAGCTCGCCGTTCGTCTCGCCATGACCGCCTATGTGGCACAGGTGACGGGAGCAGCACTCGTCGAGGCACCGCTGTTCGGCAAGTCCGGCCATCGTCCCCAGCTGCCGACCCTCCTCTATCTCGTTGGCTTCGTGGGCTGCGCCGTCTGGGCGCTCGGGGCCGGGCACCTTGCGGTGGCCACCGTCGGGCTTTTCCTCATGCTCCCATCACTGGAGTGCGCCCGCGCCGCCGCCGTACTCCAAGGAGGCTGGCAACGTGAGCTCGTGGTGGGAACCGTCCTGTTCGCCTCGGTCGTCCTCGTGCTCGTCTGCAAAAGTACTGTGGCACTCCATGTGGGAGTCGCCATTGCCGTGGCCATCGCCATCGCCATCCGCATGCCAGGACGTTGGACAGGATTCCAGCCAGTTCGAGGAGCACAGTGGTGGGTCGTGGCGGAGACGGCAATCATAGGGCTGGTCCAACCCGTCGCGCTCAAACTCGCCTACCACGGGCTCGGCCCGAGCGCCGCCACGGGTCTGAAATTCGTGATGACCATCGCCAACGTCATCTCGCCAATCCTGTACTACCTCAGGCTCAGACTCCTCGATCGGCACTCCAGGGCCGACATCATGCTGTCAACCGTCCTCATCGTCGCATCCAGCGGAGCCATCCTCATCATGCAGATCTGCGGCATCCTGCGTCTCGCGCTGGGCCCCGGCTGGGACACGGTGACGATGCTCATGCTCGTCGTTGCCATGATCTGGAAGTTCGTCACGGTCGTGTCGACCATCCCCTTCACCACCTTGCGACGCCTGGGGCGTGGCGCGACGGTCCTGGTGCTGAGGAGCCTCACCACCGCTGCATACATTGGTGGCGTCCTCGCAGCGCTCGCTGCCAGACCGACGACAACCGGGGTGCTGTGCGCATTCGTCCTGGCTGAAGCAGCATCATGCGTACTGTTCGAGATCGCTTGTGTGCGTGCCAAGCGAGAGGAGGGCAGATGACCGGCCTAGTCTTCCCAGTCGACACGCGTCGCAAGAATGTCGACGTCAGCCAGGATACGCTTGGCACAGATCATCTTGACGCTGTCGTCATGCCCATAGGGATCATCGATCCAGTCAGCATCAACGATGCGCGGAGCGTCACTCGTGACCGCCTCGACAACGTGTGCCAATGGCAGTCGTCCGCTCCGAGGAAGCGTACCGAGACCACGCGCCACCTGCCCGATCGCCACGACACGGCCCATGTGCTCGGGGAACTCCTGCCTCATCCATGCGCGGTGCTCAGGGCCGAACACCACGACAGCCACAGTGTTCGCAATCATCCTCCCCGTCACCTGGCGGGCTTCGTGACCCCCGAGGGCCAAACCGAGTTCTGCTCCAGCTCGCGCCATTCCCGGATCCATGGGCCATCCCTGCATGGCACGAATCCCGGCCGAGGCCACACACGTGTCGGCACGATCCCCCACACGTGCTCGCAACGCCGCTGCAGCGAATGCCGACCGGCAGATGTTCCCCGTACAGACGAACAGGAGCGTCGACCCAGACACCTGGTTCCGGACGGCTCCAGTTCGGAGCCAACGTGGCGGATTGCTCATCCTCATCTCCCTTGGGCCAGTACGACGATCCCTGGTATGAACGGTACGGTTCCGGGCCAAACCGCACGTTGGCTCACGACGAGCTCATCCTCACCCTAGACCTGCCTCATCGGCTACCGCATCGCGACTTCCCCATACACAACCCCGATCACACACCTGGACGGACAGGACGGCATGAAATTCACCAACTTCGTCAAGCTGACCCGGCGACGCCTCGTGACGATTCTCTTGTGCACCCTTCTGGGGGTTGCCGCTGGTGTCGGTCTTCTTCTCACCACTCCCGCCACGTACACCGCCAGTGCCACGGCGTATGTCCGTGTCTCCGTTGCATCGTCGACCAACGGCTCGACGGACAACTACTACAGTGCCTCCCAGCTGGCGAGTCAGAAGGCGAAGGCATTCGTCACCGTGTTCACGTCACAGACGGTGGCGCAGCAGGTCATTCATGACCTCGGACTGTCCATGACGCCCGATGCCCTTGCATCGAACATCACTGCCAGCAATGAGGCCAACTCCTTGACCATCAAGGTCACCGCCACCGCGGACTCCGCCGATACGGCCAGGAACATAGCCAATTCAGTCATCTCGGAATCCGCCAAGCAGGTGAAGAACCTCGAGGGAGAGAAATCCCCAGTCCAGGTGGTCATGATGACTCCCGCTGACCTTTCGCAGGTGAAGAAGGCACCATCACCAGCGAAGTATGTCATCGCCGGTCTCCTGGCTGGAATCCTGCTGGGATACGTCGTGGCCGGCATCCGACAATTGACCGATCGGCGTGTGCACACGGTGCACGATGTCACCGACCGTGTCGACAGACCCATTCTTGCCACCATTCCGACCTCGTCGACGGTCGCAGCGATTTCAACCGATTCCACCGATGACTTCAGAGCGGCCGAGGCCATCAGAAAGCTACGCACGAATCTTCGCTACGCGATGATCGACAACAGCTCCAAGGTCATTCTCGTCACATCATCAGTGCAAGGAGAGGGAAAGTCCTCGGTGGCCGGAAACTTGGCCAAGGTGATGGCCCTTGCCGGTGAGGACGTCATCCTTGTCGATGCCGATCTACGCCGCCCGGGAGTGCAGCGGAGTTTCGATCTCGAGGACGGCCTGGGGCTCCCCGAGGTCCTCATCGGAGCAGCACCCCTGGAGCAGGCACTGCGAACCACGTCAACTGCCGGGTTGAGTATCCTGCCCTGCACCGACACCCCACCGAATCCCTCGGAACTGCTCGGCTCCCAGCACATGTCCGAGTTGGTGTCCTTCCTGGCCCAGGACCATGTCGTCATCATTGACGCCCCACCAGTGCTGCCCGTGACCGACTCAGTGGTCCTCTCTCGGCTGGCAGACAGCGTCATCGTCGTGACACGCGTCGGACGTACCACCGTGGACCAGGTTGAGAACACGGTCTCCGCCATCGAGGATGCCGGAGGTCTGGTGTCCGGCATCGTCCTGAACCGTGCCGATTCCTCGAAACTGTCGAATCTGCGATACGGAGGTTCGGCATATGGCTACGGATACTCCAAGTACGACAGCAACTACCGGGCATCCACCGACAAGACGCCGCGGACCGACTCCACCACGAGTCCTGAGGACAGCGGGGAGACGCACGACATGACGGACGAGTCCCAACAGCAGAGGAAGGTGCCACACGTCTAGGATGAGATGACGTCCGGGTGTGGCGGCCCTGCCGTCACACACAACCTCTTGGGAGCCTCCGTGAAAATCGCCGTTGCAGGCCTGGGATACGTCGGAATGGCCAATGCCGTGCTGCTGGCCCAACACAACCACGTCATTGCACTCGACATCGATGCAGACCGCGTACGACTGGTCAACGAGGGGCGCTCGACGATCGTCGACCCACAGATCTCGCAGTACCTGGTCGATCGTCCGCTGGACCTCACTGCGACGACCGATCCGCAGCAGGCCTATGCCGATGCCGAATACGTCGTCGTCGCCACCCCGACCAACTATGACCCCGACCAGAACTACTTCGACACCTCCAGCGTGGACTCGGTCGTCGAACTCGTCTCGCAGATCTGCCCCGAGACGATGCTCGTCATCAAGTCGACGATCCCGGTGGGCTACACGACAACCCTGCGCAAGCAGTACCCGCACATGCAGATCGTCTTCTCACCGGAGTTCCTGCGGGAGGGTAAGGCATTGCAGGACAACCTTCATCCCTCACGGATCATCGTCGGCTCCACGGAGCCACGCGCTGCCAGGTTCGCCGATCTGCTGTTGGAGGGCGCTCTCGCCGATGACGTGCCTGTGCTACTCACCGGCTCCACCGAGGCCGAGGCCATCAAACTGTTCGCCAACACCTACCTGGCAATGCGGGTGTCGTTCTTCAACGAACTCGACACCTACGCCTCCCAACGCGGACTGTCCACCCGCCAGGTGATCGACGGGGTGTGCCTCGACCCTCGGATCGGGGGCCACTACAACAACCCGTCCTTCGGCTACGGAGGCTACTGCCTGCCCAAGGACACCCGTCAGCTGCTCGCCAATTACCAGGACGTTCCGCAAACCCTCATCCAGGCCATCGTCGACTCCAACACGGTGCGCAAGGACTTCATCGCTGCCGACATCGTCGCCCGAAATCCGGCACGGGTCGGTGTCTATCGCCTCGTCATGAAATCCGGATCGGACAACTTCCGTTCGTCATCGATCCAAGGGGTCATGAAGCGTGTCAAGGCCAAGGGCATCCCGGTGGAGGTCTACGAGCCCACCTTCGAGGGCGACGAGTTCTTCCGCTCTCCCGTCACCCGTGACCTCGAGTCCTTCAAGGCCGAGTGTGACGTCATCATCGCCAATCGGATGTCTCCAGAACTCGCCGACGTGGCAGGAAAGGTCTACACCCGCGATCTGTTCGGGCAGGACTGAGATCTCCAGACTGCTCGGGCAGGACTGAGGCTTCCAGAACCGGGGACGGTCAGCCGCACCCCTCAATCGAGGTTCTCGTCGATGTCGAAACTCGCAGTGGTGAGGTCGGCCCTCCTAGACCCAGTGACGAGCTTGTGGATGAGCCACACGGCGACGAAGGCGAAGATCCCCACGTAGGCGACGAGGATGCCGCGCCAGTCGGCTCCCCGACCCGCGTTCCAGCCTTGGCCCACCGTGATCGTGAGACACAGCGCGAAGGCAAGGACCGGGCCAACCGGGTACCACCTGGCACGGAATGGTAGGTCGTCCAAGCTGTTGCCCTGTTTGAGGTAGGCACGGCGGAACTGAAAATGACTCACGGCAATGCCCAACCACACGATGAATCCACAGAGACTCGAGACACTCACCAACCAAGTGTAGGCAGTGCCATCGCCCACCAGGCTGGACAGGAAGCACGAGGCTGCGACCACGGTGGTGAGTGCCATGGCCGGCACCGGAACCCCACGCTTGCTGGTACGCGAGAAGATCGCGGACGCCTTGCCGTCCTTGGCAAGTGCATAGAGCATGCGGGTGGACGCGTAGAGCCCGGAATTTCCTGCCGAGAGGATCGCTGTGAGGATGACGGCATTCATGAGGGAGGCAGCAATGCCAATTCCCGCCTGCTTGAGGACGATGGTGAACGGGCTCATGGCAACCTGGGTGAGTTCGCCGGCCAGCAGGTTCTCATTGGTGTAGGGCAGAAGGAATCCCATGACGATGACCGTGCCGATGTAGAAGATCATGATTCGCCAGAAAATCTGTCGGGTGGCCTTCGGCACGGCGCTACGGGGGTCCTTTGACTCCCCAGCGGCAACACCGATGAGCTCGGTTCCCTGGAAGGAGAATCCCGCAACGAGGAAGACGGTCATCACTCCCCCGAATCCGTTGACGAATGGGGCTTCCCCCGTCGTCCAGTTGGAGGTCCCTGGCGACGAGCCGCCCATGATACCGGCGATCATGAGGACCCCCACGATGAGGAAGACGATGACCGCGATCACCTTGACGATGGCGAACCAGAACTCACCCTCACCGTACGCCCGCGCCGAGAGCAGGTTGAGCACGACGAGGATGGTGAGGAAGATGACGGACCACACCCATCCGGGACTGTCCGGAAGCCAGTACTGCATGACTATACCGGCAGCCGACAGCTCAGCGGCTACGGTGATGGCCCAGTTGAACCAGTAGTTCCATCCCAGGGCGAATCCGAAGGAGGGTGAGACGAACCGCGTCGCGTAGGTCTCGAAGGCACCGGGGACCGGCATGAGGGCACTCATCTCGCCCAGGGACTGCATGAGCAGGAAGACCATGAGGCCGATGACGACGAAGGCCACCAACGCCCCACCCGGACCAGCCTGGGAGATCGTCGCACCTGAGGCGAGGAAGAGCCCGGTCCCGATTGCGCCGCCAATGGCGATCATGTTCATGTGGCGCGAGTCGAGACCACGCTGGAGTTCGTCATGGGATTCAGACGCAACTTCACTGGGAGGCTGTTGGTCACTGGATGAGTTGTCTATCGAGGGCACGGCCACTTCCTTCATCGATCACGCCGAGATCCTCTGATGCACGACTGCCTGTTCACGTCCAGTGGACGCGGTAGGCAGACAGGATACTTGGTGAGGAAGAGATTTGGGCGTCTCGAGGACAATTTGTGAGGCACCCGAAGCGACAATGCCGAAACCGATCAGAGCAGGAGCCACCTCCTGCGCATGGACTGAGCAGCAGTGACTCCACGTGAATCCACACTGGCCCGAACTCAATGAACGTACGATGATCACTCCGGCCCCGGCCCCCTGAGAACAGAAAACAGAGCTGGCCTCACTTGCCCTGTGCCGCGTCCAGAGCAGCGGAGTAGTCCGGCTCAGAGGCAATGTCATCAACCAGCTGGGTGTGAACCACCGTGCCATCCTCGTCAAGGACGACGATCGAGCGGGCAAGCAGGCCGGAGAGGGGGCCGTCACTCATCGTGACCCCGAAATCGTCTCCGAAGGTGGACCGAAATCCCGAGGCCACGGTGACGTTCTCGATGCCTTCGGCTCCACAGAATCGACTCTGGGCAAAGGGAAGGTCGTTGGAGACGCACAGCACGCTCACTGCCTCGAGGCCGGCAGCCTTCTCGTTGAAGGTGCGCACGCTCTGGGCGCACACGCCAGTGTCGATACTGGGGAAGATGTTGAGGACGATGCGGCCGGGCAACGATTCGCGAGTAACCGGGATCAGGTCGGTTCCGACGAGGTCAAAAGTTGGTGCGGGCTGACCAACGGTGGGCAGCTCACCAACGGTCGTGACAGGGGTACCTTTGAAAGCAGTAGTCGCCATGTACACATTTTTGCGCGCAGCGCCAAGTGGTACAAGACATTCGCTCACAGACCGGCTGGGAGCGAAACCCTGCACCATGCGTACCGGGCAGGGCCACGCGTGCGGGCGGCTGGGAGCCCCACGCCCGAGGGTGACTCGCCGTGCTGATACGTCACCCCGCCCACCAGGGTTCAGCCACACAGCCGGATGCGAGCCACCAGACAGCCCTGGTCAGAGGATCCCGGTGAACCTCAGTTACGGTTGACGACGGTGATGTCGACCATGAGTTCGGCAGCAATGTTCTCCAGGGCCTGCTGGAGATCGTCCTGGGTCGTGGCGCCGGTGATACGGCACAGCACCTCGGCCTCGAACAGCACCCCGTCACCCATCGGAGCGTCACGCAAACTGGTCTGCATGTCGTCGATCGTCACGCCAAGGTCGGCGAACGTACTCGTGACCTGACGCACGATGCCCGGCCGATCATGACCGGTGAGACGCACCTTGAGGACGAGCTGGTCCGGCTCGGAGGCCTCGTCGGTGGAGGTGATGGTGATCCTCACTCCCTGGGAGGCGAGCTCGTCAAGGGCGGTACTGAGGTCTGAAACATGGTCTGCTGGGACGTCGACCAGGACGATTCCGGCGAAGGCACCAGCCAGACGAGCCATTCGACTGCCGAGCCAGTTGCCGCCGTGCTCGGCAACCGTCGTCGACATCGCAGCGACGAATCCGGGACGGTCCACACCGACCGCTGTGAGAAGGAGCTGTGTCATGTGCCGAGAATATCTCTCCTCGCAGCAGAATCGGCGCGGATCGGCGATGATCTCAACCCTCGGAATGCACCCCGGATTCGGGGGCGCACATGGCATGCCAGTAGGCGCGAGTGGTGGCTGTGGGACCGTCGAACTCGGTGAACCCGGCATCGATGATCTCCACCGGACGCGTGTGTTCCTGCCACTGCTCGACGGTTGGTGTGACGACGCATACCCGGAACCGGTCGGCACGCCAACATCGCAGAATCTCTGCCTCACCACCCTCCTGCAGCTGCTGACCATGTACCTGATCGCATGCTTGCTGCGACGCAGGAGCGACGTGACCGTGCAGCCCCTGTGCTCGCTGCTCATCATCGTCGTCCCAGGTCTTCTGGGACGATTCCTGTGTCTGGGACTCCTGAAGGATGCGATACGCACGTTGGGCCGCGTGGCCGCACTGCGCGCAGGCCTTGCCAGTCGTCATCTCGATCATCGGATTGATCTCGATGGTGACGATCGCGTCGGAGCTGGCCGAGACACCATCGTCTGGCAGGTGGGTGCCACTGATCTGCAACTTGTTGACTGCCCTGGGCTGGCCACCCACCGGCGCCGGGACGATGGCACGGACGGCAGCGGCGTCATGGTCGTCATCCGGAGCAGGCTGGGTGACGGTGACTCCGGCCACCTCCTGGACGTCCGTCCAGCGTTTGCCGTCGGCACGGCGTACGATCTTGCGGATTCGGGTGTTCTCCCAGTGCTGGACCGCCTGCCACCACGGCCCGTCGGGCTGGCAACGCGGATCGTCCAACAGGCTGACGACTGCTCGGGCAGCTGCTTCGCAGGCGTCGACGCGACGTGCCGGGCGGTGCTTGTCACGCAGCACCACCACATCCATCGCCCACGGGTCGGGTTCGTGTTCGGGTTTCGTCGCAGCGCTCACAGACCTCCACTCTATGCCGGGCTGCAGCTGGCATGGCCGCGGGCGCGAGGGCGGGGTGGCCGCCGCTGTTGCCCGTCTGCCACACTGGAATCAATGCGCAACATCATCTGGGACATGGGCGGCACACTCATCGACACCTACCCGCAGGTCGCCGAGACGCTGGCATCCTGCGTGAATGACCACGTGGACGCATCGCGCTCCCCCGACGGGTCTGTGAAGGATCACGTCACGACTGAGGCCGTGACCGAGTTGACGATGGTCTCCATCGACCATGCCATCCAGACCCTTGCCACCCGCCACCAGATGGACGTCGGCGTTCTGAAGCAGGCCTATGCCGATCTCAAGGAGCGGTGGCGGACGCAACCGGCTCCGGTGATGCCCGGTGCCCGAGCGATCATGGCACAGGTGCATGACTCGGGTGACCTCAATCTGGTGGCGACGCATCGGGACCGCACCAGCGCGCAGAGCCTTTTCACCGCCGTGGACATGAGGGTAGACGACCTGGTCTGTGCCCCGGACGGGGTGGACCGCAAGCCCTCACCCGCCATGAACCTGCTTCTGCTCAGTCGGCACGGACTGCGTCCTGATGAGGTGTTGTGCGTCGGGGACCGTCAGATCGACGTCGACGCCGCCCATGCTGCCGACTGCCCGGCCGCCCTGCTGGATCCCACTGGGGCGCTGAGCACCGATGCCGAGTATCACATCGAGAGCCTCGCCCAGCTGAGCGGGCTCATCAGCTGAGGAGCAGAGGGCCTGGCAGGCCCACTCGTGGGAAATGCACTTTCGCTGACGCCTTGGCCCAACCAACCTCACCTGATCAACCGGCCTCCCCGAAAACGACGATGGGGCCAGCCCAAAGGAGCTGGCCCCATCACGTGGGAGGACATGTCATCGTCAGTCGGCGAGCTTCACCTCGGACTCGGCAATGATCTTGTCCACGTCCAAGTCTGGGTTCTCGTCCTGGTTGGCGATGAGCTCGTGGGCCTCCTCGGTGCTGGATACCGTCGGCATGGCACCGGGCATGGGTTTCTTCGCGGACTCCTCCATGATGACCACGGCAATGAATCCGGCCACCGAGGTGCCCATGATCCAGTAGGCCGGAGCCAAGGCGCTACCCGTCGCCGAGACCAGCGCCTCCATGATGAACGGAGCGGTGCCGGCGAACAGGGCCACAGCCAGGTTGTACGACAGTCCCATGCCACCGTAGCGCGACGAGGTGGGGAACAATGCCGGCAACGAGGATGCCAGGTTCGACACGTAGAGCGAGACCGGGATGGCCAGCAGCAGCACACCGAGCATGGTCGTCGCGGCACTTCCCTTGCCGAGCAGCAGGAATGCAGGCAGTGCCAGGACGACGGCCGATCCCGATCCGAAGAACAGCACGCGACGGCGTCCGACGCGGTCGGACAGCCGGCCCGACAGTGGAATGGACAGGGAGAGCAGGACGAGCACCGGCAGGGTGAGCAGGTTGCCGTGCGCAGCGTCGTAATGCAGCGTGGTCGTGAGATAGGTCGGCATGTAGGAGGTCACGGCGTAACCGAGGGTGTTGGCTGCCGAGACGAGCACGAAGGCGATGATGAGCTCGCGCCAGTAGGCCTTGACCAAACCGCCCACGCCCTTGTTGAGTTTCTCCTGGCCCTCCTGTGCAGCGGACTCCTGGGCCTGGCGGTATGCCGGAGTGTCCTCGATACGCATTCGGAAGTAGATGGCCACGCCGCCCAGGGGCAGGGCCACCAGGAATGGAATACGCCAAGCGAATCCCTCCATCGAGGCATCCGAGATGGTCAGCTGCAGGATCGAGACGAATGCGGCGCCGACGGCGAAGCCCATGTAGGAGCCGAGATCGAGCAGGGAGGCGTAGAAGCCACGTTTCCGGTCCGGTGCATATTCCGTGATGAACGTCGTCGCGCCGGCATACTCCCCACCGGTTGAGAATCCCTGAACCAGTTTGAGGAAGATAAGCAGGGCGGGAGCCCAGTACCCGATCTTGGAGTATCCGGGCAGCACACCGATGAGGAAGGTCGCCGTGGCCATCATGATGAGGGTGAACGCCAACACACGCTGCCGCCCCAGCCGGTCACCAAGCTGGCCCAGGATGATGCCGCCCAGGGGACGAGCGATGAACGTCACTGCGAACACACCCAGCGAGAACAGGTTCTGCACGGTCTGAGTTGCTTCCGGCAGGAAGATGTGACCGATGAGCACGGCAAGATAACCGTAGACGCCAACGTCGTACCACTCCATGAGGTTGCCGACCACCGTACCGGCGACTGCTTCACGAAGCACCTTTTGATCGACGACGTTGACGTCCTCCACCCGCAATTTGCGGCGATGGTGCCGATGTGGATGCGGGAATCCGTGATGTTTGTGCTTGTTCTGGGGCGTGGAAGGATCGGTGTTGTTGACCGCCATAATGCCTTTCGTCCGGAGTGACGGCACGCGCCCAGCACGGAAAACCACACGTCAGCCTGATGTGGCCGGGCGGTTCATCAAACGTGTTGAGCCTCGGTCGACGAGCCGGAAAACCGCGTCAACCCACAGATCTCACAGTGGAGCAGGTGCTCCACACGTACCGTCGCCTGCGACGCCGTTGCGTCGCCGGCCTGAGTTGGGGCTGCCGTCGAAGTGTCGATCAACGGTCACGATCCATTCCCTGCATGGATCGTCGCCCAGTGGACGTGAAGTCGATGAGCGAGCCACAACCGTACAGCATTATGTCACACGTCGATGAAGTGCCGGAAAGCCCGGGGCTCACCTCACCTGTCGTCGGCCTGTCGTCGGTCATGACCGATGTGTCTGCAATCCACGAGCACACCAGCACTCCCACCCGCTCAGGCTCTGGCTTCCGCCTGGATCTGGATAGACCCTCGATCTGGATAGGCATGGTGGCAGCGACCAGATCGGGGCATGTCCTGGGCGACACGGGCCGTGGGCCGCCACGACGCTGGAACCGTGGGCAGAACTTCGTCGGCCCAGCCAGCACGAGCAGCAACAAGCACACAGGTAATTCACACAGTAGTAATTCACTGGCACATGCGAGGTGAGAGATGGGTGTCAGACTCTGTCCTGCCCGCCATGCCAGGCTCGGCCTCCCCTGCCCTGTACTGTGCCGTTGGGGCATCTGTCGCGCTGGAGGGCGGCACCCTGGCGTCCTCCAGCATCATTAGCACCATTGTTCTCATGTCCACTCGAACCGAAGGGGGAATCATGCGCCTGTGGTCGCTGCATCCCCAGTACCTTGACACTGCCGGTCTCACGGCGTGCTGGCGAGAGGCGCTGCTGGCACAGGCCGCTCTGGCCGGACGCACCCGTGGCTACACCCGCCACCCGCAGCTCAACCGGTTCCGCGAGAGCACCGATCCGCTGGGGGCCGTCGCTGCCTTTCTGGACGGCATCCACGCCGAGGCGACCAGCCGCGGCTTCTCCTATGACGCCACCCGCATCGACGAGGTCGCGCGTCTCACCGATCACATCGACGTCACTCGTGACCAGCTCGACTACGAGCTGGAGCATCTGCGCCGCAAGCTGGCCAGACGCAGCCCCGAACGTCTCGAGCAGTTGCCGACGTCAGAACCGACACCCCACCCGTTGTTCCGCGTCATTGATGGCCCCATCGCCGACTGGGAGGTGCGATAGGCGCTGCTGTCCCCAGGGTGGGCCGCACCGCTTTCAGTGGGCCGAGTAACATCGAAGAATGTTCTGCACCCGCGCACGTAAATCGGACAAAGCCGGACACGCTCGTCACACTGCCCACCTGCTCATTGGCCTGTGCGCCAGCGCAGGAACAATGCACTTCGTCCGACCTGAACCCTTCGACTCGATCATCCCGCCCGAGATCCCCGGTGAACCGCGAGCCTGGACGTACGGCTCTGGTGTGGCCGAGCTCGTCACAGCTGGCTTGCTGGCATGTCCGGCCACCCGCAGATTGGGTGGGCGAGCCGCGGCTGCCCTGTTCGTCGCCGTCTTCCCCGGAAATCTCGAGATGGCACGTCAGTGGCGCGATCGTGAGCCCAAGTGGCAGGTTCTCTCGCTGGGACGTCTGCCACTGCAGGCCGTGCTCGTGCACCAGGCTCGGGACGTGGCCCAGAACTGCTGAGGTACTGGTCAGATCGCCGAGCTGACCGGCATCGCCCGCCCAACAGCAGGCCGCGCCCTGCACTCCCTGGCACAAGCCGGACTCGTCCGCTGGGAAGGCACCTCCGACCGAGACCCCCGAGCCTCATGGCACCTGCTGTAACCAACTGAAACACCAATGTTGCAGTACATGTTTCAGTAGACGTTCCAGTAACCCCCCTGCACACATTGCAGCCCACCTGCAACTCACACCCAGAACCATCAACACCCCTAGTCAACTGGGACTACAACAGAAACACGACGACACCGACACCCTCCCAGCAACCCAACTGAAAAGTACTGAAACAATGTTACAGTAGATGTTCGCCTCAACTCCTTCGAGTCGTCACGACCGAGATTTCCACACAGCGACGCCCGCCGAGTCATTACGGTGAGGGTCCATGCCTCAGCATGGAGCTCGCCCCGCAGAGCGGCGCTGGGTACCGTCCTGCGGGGCGAGTTGTTCGGTGAACCGAAGGTGTCAGTGAGCCATCAGGTCGAGCAGTCGCTGGGCCGCGGCAGCCGACGAGGCGGGGTTCTGGCCCGTGACGAGCATCTTGTCGGTGACGACGTAGCTGTCGCCGTCAGGGCCCTTGCTGTACTGGGCGCCTGCCTCCTTGAGGGAGTCCTCGACGAGGAACGGGACGACGTCGGTCAGGCCGGCGGCCTCCTCCTCGCTGTTGGAGAATCCGGCCACCGATCGTCCAACGACGAACGACGTTCCGTCCTCCTTAGTGAGGGTGTGCAGCACACCGGGGGCGTGGCACACCAGGCCCAGCGGTCGTCCGGCGGCGTCGCTGTCCAGGATGATCTGCTGCGACGTGGGATCGTTCGCCAGGTCCCACAGCGGACCGTGCCCACCGGGGTAGAAGACGGCGTCGAACTCGGCAACGTCGACCTGGGAGAGCGGGACGGTGGCTGCCATGGCGGCCTTGGCCTGCTCGTCGTCATTGAAACGACGGGTGGCGTCGGTCTGCATCTGCGGCTGCGAGCTGGTCGGGTCGATCGGCGGCTGGCCACCCCTCGGTGAGGTAAGGGTGACGTCGTGACCGGCGTCGCGGAACACGTAATAGGGAGAGGCGAACTCCTCGAGCCAGAAACCGGTCTTCTTGCCGGTGTCGCCCAGCTGGTCGTGGGAGGTGAGGATCATGAGGATTCGAGACATGGTGTGTACTCCTTTCGGTGTTTCGTGCGGTGGTGCTCACGAGCGGCACAGCAGTGGTGACGCCCACTACGGCAGCTTGGACTACCTGGGGAGCGCTGTGGAACGATCAGTCGTCGACGACGGTGACGTCGACACGAATGTTGCCCCGGGTGGCATTGGAGTAGGGGCACACCTGGTGGGCCTTGTCGGCGAGTTGCTGGGCCTCGTCATGCGGCAGGTTCGGGATGACGACCTCGAGAGTGACGGCGAGGCCGAACCCCTCCCCGGCACGACCGATCGAGACTCGCGCACCCACCGAGGAGTCACCGAGACCCTTCTTCGCCTTGCGGGCGACCAACTGCAGGGCGGAGTGGAAACATGCGGCATAGCCAGCGGCAAACAGCTGTTCGGGGTTCGTTCCCTTGCCATTCCCGCCCATCTCGACGGGAACGGCCAAGTCCTCGACCACGCGCCCGTCGGAGCTCTGGACGTGGCCATCGCGGCCGGCCCCGGTGGCAATGGCTTCGGTGGTGTAGATGGGCTCGATCTCGATCATGGTGTCTCCTTGCGTGTTGTGGGATGTGTGTTGCTGCCCGCTTCGGGCAGCAACACACGAAACGTAGCTCGCTATTAGGTTGTGCTCAATCTTTTCGTGCAGAGCGTGAGGCAGTGCGTCTATCCGGCTTCTCGAGCGCGCTACATTGAGACGGAGATAGCGCAGCCGCGTCATCGCGACGTAGGGCCGCGATGGCCTCGAACCCACTACGGAGGATTGGATCATGAAACTATCTTTGGATCGTGAGAACTCCCAGAAACGCACCCGGCACCTGCTGGGCGCAATCATGACTACCGCGGGCATCGGCCACTTCACCTTTGCTCGAAAGGACTTTCAGGCGCAGGTTCCGGACTGGTTCCCGATGGACAAGGACTTTGTGGTTCTTGCGTCTGGGGTAGCTGAAGTTGCCGCTGGTGCAGCAGAGTTCTTCCTGCCGAAGCAGCGAAAACTCACGGGCCTAACGCTCGCCGCTTTCTATTGGCTGATCTACCCAGGAAACATCGGCCAGTACGCCGAGAAGCACTCAATGCCCGGTCTGGACAACGACCGGGCACGGTTGATCCGACTGTTCGGTCAGCCCGCTCTTATCGCGATGGCGCTCTGGAGTGCGGGCATTCCAAAGAAGTAGTCCCGGCGTCAAGTACCTCCTACACGCGCCACCAGAGATCGGGAAAATAATCGGCCCCACTGCCCTTTCATTGGCTCGTCCGTTTCAACTTTCAGCAGCACGCACGATATGGGCGTGACAGTGGTACTTGGTCGTATTGCTCTGCAGTACCACGCGTTTCACTCAATCGAAGCCGGCGGGATTCGCAGAGACCTTCTCGGGAAACTGACGAGGAAGAGCGCTCCGAAAGGCTCAAACTTTCGGTTATTTTGAGTTCTTGAAGTTGAGCAAGAACTGCGTGGCACGGCAAAGTTCTACTTCAGTGTCCGTCGTCTGAATGAACTCAGTAGCGTTGAAGCCATCACCTCGCCGACGATTCTGCGGCGGCTCCAGGTCCCCGATGAGAAGGGTCTCCATGGTGGAGACGAGCATGACGTCGTCACCACCCCGATCTCGGACGACGCGTCTGGCCCGGGGAGAAACGCTACGCCGGGATAGCTTGGACGGGCTGAATCTGCTCGATTTCAGCGAAGATCCTATCCTCTGCCACATCTAGGTCGTACTGGGTCTGCAACCCGAGCCAGAACTGCGGACTCATTCCAAAGTACTTCGCCAAACGAAGGGCAGTATCGGCGGTGACAGCCCGCTTTTCGTGGACGATCTCATTGATCCGGCGGGGCGGAACGCCGATGGAGACGGCAAGTTTGTTCTGCGAAATTCCCATTTCCTTCAAGAAATCCTCCATGAGAATTTCTCCCGGGTGTACTGGGGGCAGCTTGTCAATGGTAGTCAACGATCTCAACCTCCTCTGGTCCAGCTGCGGTCCATCGAAAACAGATCCGCCACTGGTCGTTGATTCGAATACTATGTTGACCCTTGCGATCACCCTTTAGGGCTTCGAGCCGGTTCCCCGGCGGAATTCGAAGCTCATCCAAGATCTGCACGTAACCAAGCTGACGCAGTTTCCTCAGCGCCACCGAGTGAATGCGAGAATCGATTGAGCGCACCCGCTCTCGATCCCACAGACGCTCAGTATCCTTGTCGGCGAAGGACTGGATCACACTCCACCCTACCCCCCTCTATAACGCGAAGCGTCAATAACGTTAAACGTTAAACCTGAACTCCACCGGCTTCCGGGCAGAACTAACGTGATTTGGGATCAACGCACCACGACCGAAGCGACGCAGCAGCCTCATCCAGATCAGCCCTACCACTCGCCACGGCGACGACGAGGTTGTATGCATCGTCGTCCGGAGCTTCCACCCACCAGCCATTGAGGTCCAAGAACACCACCGTCGCCAACCATCCCAACCGCTTGTTGCCGTCCACCAGCGCATGATTGTTCACCAAAGAGTCCAGGAGAGCCGCAGCCTTGGACCCCAGTGTTGGATAGGCATCACCACCCCACAGCGAGGTGCGTGGACGCGCCGCCGCAGACTCAAGCAAACCAACATCACGTACGGGACCAACCCCCAAGTCTTCAACCAAGGCCATAAGGTCCTCAACCGTGAGAAAAACGGTCATCGACCCAGCCGATCAAGGACGTCGGCATACCGAGCCCGCACCCTCGCCGAGGCGTCAGTCACATCCTTCGCGTGCCCCCTCCGCGCCGCCATCTCATGGATCGCGCGAATCGTCGCCTCCTGGCGACTGATCCCGTCATCCTCGGCAAGACGCGTGAGAATCCGCTCGTCCTCTTCTGTCAACCGCAACGTCATGGCCACGAGACGATGATACCAGAGTGGTATCATCATTGAGCTGGAAGACCGCCGCACCAAAGCTCCGCCGAGTTCCGAATCCGGTGAGAGTCGGCTCACCACGACCACGCAACCACTAGTCCCAACCGACGACCGAGATCATTGGTCGCGTTCGAGCAGGGAATCCCGACGCTGCGGCCGAGATCTGGCACCTCGTCAGCAGTCTCCGGATCAGTACGACGAAGTCAGTTCAGCACGTCCCGCAGGTGAGCTTTAGACGTCGGCAACATAGATGGCCTCCGGCTGAGCTAGCGCCGAGTCACGAAAGTACTGGTTGCGGATCGATCGCTTCCCGACAAGGTCAACGTCACGATCGACAATCCCGCGCAGCTCGTCGCGCAAACCACAGAAATCCTCAAAAGGATCCGACTGGCCAGGAACGAAGCCGACCAAGAAATCGACGTCACTGTCAGCGTCGAGCCCTCCCTACACCACAGGACCAAACACGGCCAGTTCCGCGACGCTGTGCCGTTTCGCGGCGCGACTGATTGCGTCTCAGTCGATGCTCACGGCGATGGCCATACCCTCCAATGTCGCACCGGGTGAGTAGTTACCGGTCTACGTGCATGTCCGGTTCGACACCGGATCGCTCACCAGGCACAAGAGGGGTGGCCGAGATCCTGGTCGCGACGGATGCTCATCGAGGCCCACGACCATGCAGCTGCCCCGCGAGCCCGCCTGCTGACGAGCCTCAACTGATATTCGCGATCACCGATCGAACCCAGCGTGCCAGCAAGCCCACATTCCGGACCCCACGCCCAGATTCAGTCACCATTCCGCTTATGCCACGCGGTATTCCATCTCGATGCCAGTAAAGGGTTTTCCATCAATAGTGGTCATAGCGCCAACGCGGGTTTGGCAAAAGCCCAGAGACTCGTAGAGGTTGATGGCATTCGTATTGTGCTGGTATACGCCGAGTTCGACGACGCTTGCATCGACGGCCCTCGTTGCCGTTTCCATCAGTCCAACGACCGTCGCCCGCCCCAGACCTCGCCCACGACAGGCCGGGGCCACGATAATGCGCCCGATTCGAACCCGACCACTAGCCAAGAGCTTGTAGGAACCAGACGCCACCAGCATGTCGTTGACCTTCATCGCCAAGACCACCCAGCCATCGTCAGACGTAGCAAGCAGGTCCCTCCCGGTCAACGGGAAAGGCAGACGCGCCCCTCCGAACAACATGACATCTGCGCGACTATGAAGCCACCCGGCGACACAATCTGCCATGCGCTCGTCAAGCACATCGATTCGCACGTTCATCCTTCTTTCCTCTGCCATGGCCACCGTCTCACAGCCCGATGTGAAAACGAATTGAATCGCCCCGGTGAGTCCGGGGACTCAGTGGTGTGACAGTTCCAGCTCCTGATGGGGCTGGCTGTGGCCAGCGTAGTAGGCCTGTTCCAGCTCGGCGGGCGCGATGTCGCCGCAGTACTTATACAGGTGTCGGTGGTTGAACCAGTCGACCCCTTCGGCGGTGGTGAACTCGACCTCATCAACGCCCTTCCACAGCGCTCGGGGCCCGATCAGCTCAGTCTTGAACAACCCGTTGATCGTCTCCGCCACAGCGTTGTCATAGCTCGACCCGACCGAGGCAGCAATCTCGGCTTCCGAAAGGCGCTGTGACAAGGCACTTGAGGTGTACTGGCTGCCCCGGTCCCAGTGATGCACCAGCCCAGTCAGGTCATAGCCTTCGCGTTACCGAGTCCAGATCGCCTGCTCCAACGCGTCCAACACCAGCTGGATAGTCATCGTGGTACCCGAACGCCAGCCCACAATTGTGCGAGCATAAGCATCGGTAACGAATGCGACTCAGACCCAGCCCGACCACGTCGACACATCCGTGATGCCGGCCACCCACAACCGGTCCGGCGCCAACGGCACGAACCCGCGACTGACCAGGCCATCCGGCCCCTCGGCAGCACGACCAGCGATCATGGTCCGCTTGACCTTCCCACGACGTGCCCCTTCCAGCCCCGCACCGCGCATGAGTCGTTCGACGCTGCAGCGAGCCACCGGGATACCTTCCCAGTTGATGCAGCCAGACCTTACCGGCCCCGTAGACACCGAAATGGGCCTGGTGGACCCGACGGATCTGGACCAGCAGGGCCTCATCGCGCTGCTCACGCGTGGAAAACAGCTTGTCGCGCCACTGGTAGTAGATCGATGAGGCGATCTACACGCCATGCTCGCGCAGCACCTGGCAGATCGGCTCGACACCCCACCACAACCCACCCCCCTCACCCCACTCGGCATGCTCACCGATGAAGCCGACGATCACTGCCCTGGCCGGTCAAGCCCGACCGCGAAAAAAGCCCAAGCCCCCTTCAGAATCACATTCACCCTCCTCAACTCAGCATTCTCTGGCTTCAAGCATTTAATCTCGGCCGACCCCTCACGCGTGAGGCCAAGACGTTGACCTTGGTCTACCTCGCCCTAACAAACCCGCCACCGCAGGGTCTCCGGAGACGAAACCCCGACCAGTTCAGCAACCTTGACCATCCCCGACCAATCCCGACATAGCCCGGGCGGGTCTGGTGATACATCCACACCACCCTGGCCCTCACCTCAGCCAGGTAGCGCTTGTTCGTATTGCCTAGCACGACTCCAACCTCCCCAAAGTCCGGAGTCTCCCGACATCCCGGGGCGATTCAATAGGACTGTGCCAGCTGGGTCACTGGCTGGCATAACGTACCGACGAGCGCGGATCGATCTGTCAGCGCGGTTCCTATTGTCCAAACCTCGGCGAGAAGGGTCCCTGCGTGTTGCGTTGCAACCACTGCGGAGGGTAGAAGCCTGGGACGAGCCCGGGCCAGACTTCAGCGCTTTTTTCTTGCCTTCTTGGCGTTATGGTCGTTGTACTCGACGACCGCAGCTTGGATGTCCAATCCGTCATCCAGTGCTTTCCGTGCGCGCTCCAGGGCTCGATTACTCAGACCCTGCCATGCGATGTTTCCCTTGGAAGTCGTCTTGCACCTGTAGCACGCGGGATCTGATTTGAGACCAAGGTGATGAACCACTGCGTACCCCTGGTGCCGCGTCACTCCGAGCTTCTCCCCCAGCTTGCTCAGCTTGAGCGAGTAACGGTCGAAAGTGTCAACCTCGCGATATGTGGCAGCTTCTTCGCCCTCACGTGCTGGCCTAACAGGTACCTCCCCTCGCTTGGGGTCGATCCTGAGGCTGATTTCCTGGACCTGATCCGAAGGACGTGGCGAACCGACGAGCTGCAGCCCGACCACCCCTGGGAACGCCGAGGTCCAGTCGGATCTCTCCTTCAGCCACCGCAAAGCGCGATTGATCTCCGCCTCGGTCGGCGGCTCGGTCTCCCCGCGAGCGGCACGGTCGAGGGACATGAGGGGCAACAGGCGCGCCCGCGCCTCGGCGCTGCGCCGCTTGCCAGGACGCAATAGCTCCGCGATTTGCTCGGCCTCCTTACCGACCACGAGGCCGACATCGGTGGGCGCGGTGGCCGAAACGGGGAGCACCCGCCCGGGCATCACGTCAGCGAGGTCCCGACCGGTGAGGCCGAGCAGCACCTTACGGAAGATCGTCACGGCCGACCGCAAGTGCAACCACAGCACGTCATCGCTCATCGCAATGACGTCGTGGGTCGCCGTGTCCCGATCATTCTTAAGAGCGAGCAGCACGACTCTGTCTCCCCCGTCGATAACACCCAACGACGTTTCCGCGACGGTGACGCACTTGCCGAGATCGAAGGAACGATCACTGCCGGAGAACTTGACCTTCTTGCGCTGCTCATAAATCGCGGCCTTCAACAGCATCTCAAAGGCGTGGGCGGCCAGCATGACCGTCGCGTGCTCACGCCCTGTCGGGCTCGGTCGATTGAACAGCTCGATGGCCAGGGTCAGCGACTCGACGGCGGTCTTGACGTACTGCTTCGTTTTTCGCGCGACCATCCCAGCCCACCAAATCAGTTTGCCAGGACCTGCTTGATCAGCGCGGCGATGTCGTCTCGTTGCACCTGATCACGGAACGTAACCTCGATGCCCTCCGAGCTCATCGACTCGAAGAACCGTCGCGCCGCCGTCATCCTGAGCTTCTCGCTTTCTCGCAGGTCGGAGCGCTTCTTGACGTCCTTGGTCTCAATGATGAAGTTGAGCGACAGCCCGCCGTCCTCGCGCTTCAGCACGTACATGAAGTCCGGGCTTGTTGTTCCGCCGAAGTACAGGGGCACCTTGATCGACCGGCGTGGGATCTTCCCGAAGACGACGACTTCATCGAGCTTGGAGTCGCGGATCGTGTCATGCTCCTTCGGTGAGTCGTACACAAACGCGTCGTACAGGAACTTGTCCGGCACGATGGCCTTGTCGTCGCGGAAGACGCCGATGTTGCCCTGCGTGATGCTCTCGAGCGGGGCACCATCTGCATCGGTGAGTTCCGTGCCGAGTACGAGCCCCTCGATCTTCGAGTACGTGAACCGCTCGAGGTAGTTACGCTCCATCCACTCCGTGAACCCAGCAACAAACTCATGCAGGGTCGCCTTGTTGAAGAAGTCGGCGGGGAGGCTCTTCTTCGCGTCGAGGCGGACGAGCCCCGCGTGGACACGATCGATTGGCAGTCCCGTCTGAGCACGGACACGCTTCAGCCAGTCGCCGTACGGCATCGTCTCGGTTGCGTTGAAGACCTTCTTCGTCTCCGTCCGAACCTCCAGGGACGAGCCCTCCTCGTCCTTCACGATCACATCCTGCGCGAACCGGCCGAACTCCTGCCGGTAGATCCCGGCGCCCAGCACCTCGTCGATGCACTCATCGATCTCGTCCGGCGAGAGCTCGTCGAGGCGGAGATAGTACTTCGCGTTCAGCGTCTCCCAGAGGTCTTTGAGCTCGGAGTACTGCTTGGAGCGGATACCGACTTTGACCTTCTGATTTCCCTTCACCACCTTGTCAGGCTTCAGGCCCGTCTTGTTGAACGCGGGGTAGGCAGCGAACAGGTCATCTTCGCGCCCCGGTACGACGTTCTTGTCGGGATCGACGAGCCCCTGCTGCAGGAGCTCGATGAAGAGTTCCGTCTCCGTCTTGCCGAGCTCATCGGCGACCTTGGGCAGTAGCTCCTTCACCTTGGCTGGGCCCACGGCGACGTCGGAGTTGATCTCGTCGACGAGAGACTCGGCGAACTTTTGCTCCGTGTAGTCGATGAGGTAGGTGAGGTAGAACTGCTCACCTGCGAGTCGGGTGCCCTTCACGTCCACGGGCAACCGGAGGCCACGACCCACCTCCTGGAGCTTCGAGATCTCCGACCCTGATGACCGGAGCTTGACGATCTGGAACACGTTCGGGTTGTCCCAGCCCTCGCGGAGCGTCCACTTCGAGAAAAGGAAGCGGCGAGTGTTCGGCGCGCCGCTCGGTGTCTGGTAGGAGAGCATTGCCTCCTTGTTGCGGAGGATGTCATCGACCTCACGCTGGATGGCCTCGTCGGTGGTGGAGTTGTCCGCGGAAAAGTAGCCACCGTTCGTCGCCTCGACGTCAGCGAGCGACGCCCGCAGGTAGGCGACATACTCCTTCGCGACGGGCGAGGAGTCGCCCTCGCGCTTCTCGATCTCCGCGGTGAGCCGTGCAGCAAGGAGCTCCTCGAAGCGCTGCCTGAGGTGCCCTTTCGAACCGTCGCTGCCGCGATAGGACTCGATCGAGTCGATGAAGAACAGGGTTAACGTCTTGACCCTGGACGAGCGGCGGAAGTTCTCCCACTCGGTCTCGAAGTGGTTGTCGAGTGCCTGCCGCATCATCAGGCTCTGATAGGTGTCGGAGTAAACCCGGGCCGAGAGGATGTCCCCTGTCCCCAGCGCCTGACCGTTGGACAGCGTGACGCCGGACTTGATAGTCGGGTTGTCGGTCTTACCGATCCCATCGATTGTGATGCCCGCGAATGCGCCGTCCGCAATGCCGAGGGACTCCCCCATATCGAAGGTGAGGGACTTCCCCGTGCCGATGTTCTGGAACGTGGCCTGCTTCGGCTTACGCGCTGAGAGACTTGTAAGCTTTAGGCGCGTCGTATCGCTGCTGCTGTCCTGTGGGTACTGGACCTGGACGCCTTTGACCAGCTGCTCGTTGAACGACTCGACGGCGCCGAGGTTGAACACGAGGTTGTTGTAGTCGGTCTTCCCCGTCTTGCCAAGCTCCGGGAAGGTCGCGCCGAAGCGGAAGACCGCCAGAGGCTGGATCTCGTCGATGAGCGTCTGGTACGCCTTGTTGTCGCGGCGGAAGCGGTGCGGCTCATCAATGATGACGATGGGGCGAGTCTCACGAAGCGCCTCGTAGGGGACGCTGGTCGTGCCCATGACGGTCTGGTCGTAGTCGGCTGCCATCGTCTGCTTCGAAAGCAACATTCTGTCGGTCATAAGAAGAGCTGAGATGCGCCCTCGTGTCAGACGTGATCCATGGACGAAGTTGGCGATAGCGTTCGGGAACATCTTGCGCCCCTTCGACCGCTTTTGCGGATCGAGGACGTCGAGGCGTAGCTCCATCTGCGGGCCATACGTATCGGCGAAGTACTTGCGCGCGTAGTCCGACCGAATGAACGTCTTGGCTCCCTCCCTGATCGGTGTCGAGGGTACGAGAAGGATGAACTTCGTGAAGCCGTAGAGCCGGTTCAACTCGTACATGAGCTGCGTATAGACCAGTGTCTTGCCGGTGCCGGTCTCCATCTTCGCGTCGATCCCAAGAACGCCGTCGTCCACGTGCCCGCGCCATGGCCGAGGGATCGCAGCGATCTCGTCCACGACACCGGACTGGATCGCGTTGACATTCTCTTGAATCTGAGGATCAGTGGGATCGAACCCCATGTTCGCCTCGGGCGGCGTGCTGGCGTCGAGATCCACACCCTTAAAAACGCTAGTCAACGCGTTCAGCGCGCGCTGCTGGTGCTCCAGTGTTTGAAGTCGGATCTGCATGGATCAGTACCGCTCGATCACGGAGACGGACTGGCCCGAACGTAGCGACTTGAGATTCTGCCTCAGCTCGTGCATGACCGAGAACGGCACCGAGTACCCGAAAATGACGAGACGCTTCAGATCGAGGTCACCAGCCTCAAGCTTGGTCACGAGTGCCATCACATCGGCACTTTCGAGCCCGGGCTCAATGACGTACCCCGAGTCCTCGCAGACCTGAAGCTCATAGTCGCCAAGCGTCAAGACGTCCAGTGTGGGTGTTAATCCGTATCCGTCCTGAAGCAGCCAGGTTGCCAGCACGACGTCAAAGCCAGGGGCACCTCTGATAGCAAACTTGGATACATAATCACCCGAAAGCAGAACGTTGGTCTCAGTCGGATCAAATGCATCCAACTCGTCCAATGTCTTACGCGTGGGGCGTTCTAGTCGGAAGAGCTTAAAACCGTAGTCAATATCGGCCGCCGTGTTCAATCTGACACTCTCCGCAGCCCGTCGAACACGTTCCCTGCCCAGCTGATCGATCGTCTTATAGCCCATACTGATCGCATTTCTGGATGCCTCCGAGCGTGAGGAATCAATTGTCTCCTCAAGCTGAACCAATATATATCGACGTCGCCCACCTACCGAATTGAGGCGCATCACCGACTCGGCAGTCGTCGCCGATCCTGAGAAGAAATCCATAATGAGGTCGTCATTACCTGCGACAGTACCTACAAGCGTTTGAATCAATGACACCGGTTTCGGGTTATCAAAGACATTGGATGGGAACAAATTCTCGATGTCCTCAGCCCCGGTGGATGTGGTGCCGACATCTTTGAGCAAGGAACGAGGTTTCTTCCCCGCGGGTAGACGCTGTTTGAATTGAACCGACCACGAGCCATCCTTTCTCTGCTGAAACCGTGCCTCTCCATCGTTTAGGTTCTGAGCGAATGTCGACTCGGATCGAAGCCAGCTGATCCGATTTCCGTTCTCGTCATATTCCAGAACCGTTCCATCGGGGCAAACTATCGGGTAGTACTGCTTCCCACTTTTGCGCCTGAACGTGTCCCAGTAATAGCGGCCCCTCTCATCGCGCTCCTTATACCGCTTCAAATACGCGTCGTCATAGGGCGTGAACATCGGAGGAAGTGCTTCAATTGAGCGAGACATCATAACCACATACTCATGCTCCGTGGCGACGTGCACCGAGTCATTTCCGCCGCCCCGTTTCTTCTGCCAGATCAGGGTTGCAATACTATTCTGAACGCCAAAGATTTCATCTAGAAGGAGCTCAAGGTTCGAGTACTCATTTTCATCGATGCTGACGAGAATTACGCCATCCTCTGTTAGCAGCTCCTTAGCCAGCTCAAGACGCGGATACATGAAGGTTAGCCACGCCGAGTGCGACGATTTTCCTTGAAGTGCCATCACCCTCTCGGCCTCGTCCCCATCAAGACCCACTTTTTCGACCAGGTCCTTTGCCGTGAAGCCGAAGTCGTCGACGTAGACGAAGCCATCAGAACCAGTGTTGTACGGCGGATCGATGTAAATGCACTTGATCTGGCCCGCGTAGGACCCCAGCAGGTGCTTGAGCGCATCGAGATTATCCCCAACGATGTATAGGTTCTCCGACTCAGCGTTCGCCGCCTCAGCATTGTGCTCAAGGTCAGGGACTATGACCGTCTCAGTCCGCGTCGAGGTCAGGTACTTGGCGTACGACTTCCCCAAGAACTTGAGCTCGTAACCCTCGCGGGTCAGATTTACCTCGCCCTCGCGTAGCGTCTCTTGGAGACGGTCGAGCATGAAGCCGCCGTCCTTGTCGAAGTACTCGGGCAGCGCTGCCCGAAGCCGCGCCAGTTCGAAGTCATTCGGCTTCACGGACTTGTTGGCCTCGTGCACGTCCTTGATCATTTCTTACCCCCAGACGTAAGCCCCGTCCTAAATTCGACCACGTCACCGTCCTGCATGACGTAGTCCTTGCCTTCCAGGCGCAACTTTCCAGCGGCCTGGGCCTCCTTCTCTCCACCGAACTCGACGAGGTCGTCGAAGGACACCACCTGGGCCTTGATGAACCCCTTCTGAAAGTCGGTGTGGATGACGCCGGCAGCCTCGGGAGCAGTGTCACCCTTGCGGATCGTCCATGCTCGGGACTCCTTGTCCCCAGCAGTCAGGAAGGTCTGCAGACC
>OJVY01000012.1_pt1 | contig 136596 bp, 103 predicted proteins | sample 1600301 | NCBI WGS metagenome assembly OJVY01 (sample SAMN04436925, study PRJEB24849) | human gut metagenome | biome: human gut; feature: NICU; material: stool | host: Homo sapiens | place: USA: Saint Louis, MO | collected 2012-05-22
AACGCCCTCACCAACCTCAACACCCTCACCAACCCACCACAACCACCCCGAGCAGCGAAAAGCGTTGCCCCGTGACAAGACATTCCATCGTAAAAAACTCACCGGTGGCAGAGGGAAGGCTTCGCATCATCACGGCCACCGTGATCGTCGTTATCGCCACGTTGATCCGTCCACTGATTGAGGGGGATGATCAGCAGCTGAGATCTCGGATTATGATGTTTCTCATCATTGCTGGGACGATGATCATACAGCTGTTCATTCAAGGATTTTGGATTCTTGAATTTTTTCTCATGTTCGCAATTTTGGGTGAGCCTCTTGCGGAGATTGCCGGAAGTAAGGTTCAAAACCTCCTGTGGATTTGCGAGTTTGGAGTTTTCTTCTTCCTGTGGATGCCCACGATCCAACGATCAGCTCTGCGTCGTTGGGATGCAAAACTGGGCACCCCATATCAGGGATTGCCGACATGGAAGATCCAATCCTTCTTGATACCATCTTATCTGAGTGCGCTTTCCTTGGTAATCATATTTGGCGTCATCCTGCCTTGGAACTATGCCATTCCTCGACACGAGATTGTCGAGAACATACTCATGGGGATAATTGTAGGATCCATTCTTGGCCTGTTGCGCAATGAGAATGTACTTGAACTTGTACTATTTTTTGGGGCGCCCGGAGCACTCGCCATTTATGTAGGCGTATGGGCTCCCGAACGACGTGGGTACAGCATTTACTCGCTCATCACGATGATCTTTCTGGGGAGCTACATCATCTCGTGTCTTCGCAAATCCACCGCAGTCCTCGAGCACCCCTACAAAGAGGGAACCCAACCGGAACACGAAGAGGCCACCCAGACCTGCACTTCCTCACCGGAGTCGGCAACTTGGGAGGACGGGAACGCTGACTGGAGGAACGCCAAGCCACGCGTCTTCTCCTTCGACATGAAGGATCCACCCACACGCGGGGTGTTCGGGCTTGGGCCGCGCATCAAGAAATCCATACGCGTCATGAGTCGCAACCCGGCCCAGCCACGGGTCTTCTGGCAGGTAGCCTTGGCACCTGTCGAATTCGTGCTCACGGTGGTCATGGCGGGAACCTTTGTACTCGCCGTGACAGATGGCACCACGGAGCCCGTAGAATATTTTCTGCTCGGCGGAGTACTCCTGCTCATGATCTGGCTGCTGCATCATGCCCTGAGACGACAATTCGGCGTCGACCGGGACAAGGTATGGAACACCTACGGGCGTCTCCTCCATCGCCAGGTTCGCTTCGCGGAGGTCACCAGAATCGACACCAACATGGGGTTCTACACACTGTGGGCCAACGGCACCAAGATCAGTATCGAACGCATGTGTTTCGACTACGCCTTGGTCTACCTGCGTCTACTCGAGGAACTTCACCGCCGCCGCATCCGCCTACCCGAAGCAGACATCACCGATCCCGATTGGGAACAGGCAGCCCAATACTGGCGCAACACCCTCGCCGAAAACATCTGGGTCGACCACCACCGCTTCTACGCCACCCACCCGGAACAACTCGCCCGCCTCAACGCCCTCGTCCAACCACCAGACAGCATGTCCAACGCGTCCTGCCCAGCCGGCGGTGAATGATGGCAGACTTGACCCGTGCCACGCTTCCTCTCCGCCAAGCCAGACTCACGACTGCTCCCCCTGCCGTGGGACACACCGTTGGCGGACTGGCCTGCCGAGTACCTCGTGGCCCTGCCGCGCGGTATCTCCCGCCACGTCGTGCGATTCATCAAGGTCGGCGACTCGGTGTATGCCGCCAAGGAGGTCATCGAGCACCTGGCCATCCATGAGTACCGACTGCTGCACGACCTCATGCGTCTGGACACGCCGTCGGTGGAGCCCATCGGCGTGGTGACCGGCCGACGTGATGCTGATGGCCACCCCATGGATCAGATCCTCATCACCCGTCACCTGCAGTTCTCGCTGCCCTACCGGTCGCTCTTCCAGTCCGGTGTGCGACCGGAAACCGTCATGCGACTGTTGGACGCCCTGGTCGTCTTGCTGGTACGACTGCACCTGGTGGGATTCCTGTGGGGTGACGTCTCGCTGTCCAATGTGTTGTTCCGCCGGGACGCCGAGGCCTTCGCCGCCTACCTCGTCGACGCCGAGACCGGGGAGTTGCACGATCAGCTCACCACCGGCCAGCGGGAGCACGATCTGCAGATCGCCCGCACGAACCTGTACGGCGAGTTCCTGGACCTGGAGGCCGGCGACCTGCTCGACCCCAACCTGGACCCGCGGCAACTCGTCGACACCATCGAGACTCGTTACCACGAGCTGTGGGCAGAGCTCACCGAGCCCCAGGAGTTCCCCGGCGGCGACGTCTCGCAGGTGGAGTCGCGGGTGCGCCGTCTCAATGCGTTGGGATTCGACGTCGCCGAGCTCGACATCCAGACCAGTTCGGACGTCATCCGCATCCAACCCAAGGTGGTCGATGCCGGCCACCACCAGCGCCGCCTGCTGCGTCTCACCGGCCTGGACACCGAGGAGAACCAGGCCAGACGGCTGCTCAACGACCTCGACACCTTCGCGGCCCGGCGGGGACTGCAGTCGGTGAACGAGAGCGTCGTCGCACACAAATGGCTCACCGAGGTGTTCTCGCCAGTCGTCGCCCAGATTCCCCCCGAGCTGTCCCGCAAACGTGACATGGCCCAGTTCTTCCACGAGGTGCTCGACTACCGCTGGTACAAGTCACAGCGGGAACAGCGTGAAGTGCCACACGTCGAGGCTGCCCAGGGCTACGTCCACGACATCCTCACGCACCTGCCCGATGAGGCAATGAGCACCGATTCGGTGCTGCCGGTCGATGCCGCCGGAAGCCACCAGCTCGTCAATCCCTACGACCCCTCGATGGGCTACGTGGAGGACGTGGATGAGGAGCCACCGTACGATCCGTGGGAGGACGGGGCCGACGAGGTCGATCTGGACTCGGCACAGGTGCTGGACATTGCGGCTCTCCGGGCGAGGCAGGCGAAAGGGTGATTCTCCACGCCCCCGTACGCAACCCCGCACGCAAAGGCATGGGACCGAGTCACGAGTTCGGCACATCGACGCACCCTGACCTTGCCGAACCCGTGCCCATGCCGAGCCCATGCCGGTGCGTCTGACCCCGCGACGAGGCCCACGAGTACAACCCCGGGAGCACGAACCCCAGAACCACGAACAGTGCGCCGCCCCGGCACGTGACACAGCTCAGCAGGTGTGTGCGACCGTCATCGGATCCGCCGTGAATCCGGCTGCCGGGCGCACCGGAAACGGGGACGTCCGTGGAGGCCTCAGTCCTCACCGGCAGCAGGAGGCTGCGTGGTGAGGAATCCCTGCCAGTTCACCGAGATCGATCCAGCGGACGGGCCGGTCGGACGGGTCGGAATCTGGGCTCCGTCCACGCTCAGCTCGTCGGTCTCGTGGTCGGGCCCGTCCGCGCCTCGAGACGACCGGGAGGTCATCGCGGCCTCCACCGCCTGACTGATTGCGTTGCTCGACGTCCTGTGCTTCCTGATCTCGGCCATGCACCCATGGTACGAAAGTGCCAAGGGGTGCGGCGAAGCACCACTGGGCACCTCGTCGGCAACCATCGGCGATGCCCCGACCCCTTTGATCCCGACGTGCGGGGGATCACCATCCGTCCACAGCAGACGGAACGTCGTACTGCCGGTAGGCTTGAGGCGTGACATTCCAGTTGTACAACACAGCGACCCACCGCATCGAACCCTTCGTGCCCCTCATCGAGGGCAAGGTGTCGATCTACCACTGTGGTATGACGGTGCAGTCTGCGCCACACCTGGGTCACATCCGCAAGGAGGTCGTCTTCGACGTCCTGCGCCGCTGGCTGGAGCACAGTGGTTACGAGGTGACGATCGTCGCCAACGTCACCGATATCGACGACAAGATCCTCGCCAAGTCCGCCGAACGCGGTGTGCCGTGGTGGGCCCATGCCTACGAGTTCGAGAACGAGCTGCACCGGGCCTACTCGCTGCTGGGATGCCGTCCACCCAGCTACGAGCCGCGCGCCACCGGCCACATCCCCGAGATGATCGACCTCATCGGTGAGCTGTTGGACACCGGGCACGCCTACGTCGCCCCCGACGGCTCCGGTGATGTCTACTTCGACGTGCGATCCTGGCCACGCTACGGAGAGCTGTCGGGGATGAAGGTCGACGAGATGGCTCCTGCCACCGATTCCGACCCCCGCGGCAAGCGTGACCCCCGCGACTTCGCCCTGTGGAAGGGGCACAAGCCCTCCGAACCCGAGACTGCCTCGTGGAACGCCCCGTGGGGTGCTGGACGCCCCGGCTGGCACCTGGAGTGCTCGGCCATGTCCGGCAAGTATCTGGGCGAGGCCTTCGACATCCACGGTGGCGGCATAGACCTGCGCTTCCCGCACCACGAGAACGAGCTGGCCCAGTCGGCTGCTGCTGGCCGCGCATTCGCCCACTACTGGATGCACAACGCGTGGGTGACGATGTCGGGTGAGAAGATGAGCAAGTCCTTGGGCAACACCGCTCGGGTGTCCGAGGTGACGGCGAACCACGATCCGCGCGCCGTGCGCTACTTCCTGCTGGCGCCGCACTACCGCTCCACCATCGAGTTCTCCCCCTCCGACGAGCACACCCAGGGATCCCTGGACGAGGCCGACAAGGCCATCGCCCGTATCGACGGCTTCCTGGAGCGTGCCGGGCAGGTCTGCGACCGAGCTGGGATCGACCCCACGAATCTGCCCACGGATGCGCGGGTGCCCGAACTCGATGAGCGATTCACCCGTGCCATGGACGACGACCTCGGCACCCCTGCCGCCGTCGCCACGCTCTTCACGACGATCAACGAGGGCAACAAGGCGATCGACGCCTCCGACGCCCCGGCAGTTGCAGCCCATCTGGGCCAGCTGCGCGTCATGCTCGGCGTCCTCGGCCTCGACCCGGACGATCCGGTGTGGGCATCGAGCAGGTCCACGCAGTCCGACAAGCTCGAGCCGGTCGTCGACGGACTCGTCCAGGCCATGCTCACCCAACGCTCCGAGGCCCGGGCCCGCAAGGACTGGGCCACCGCCGACTCCATCCGCGACGTGCTCACCCACCTCGGTCTGGTGATCGAGGACACCCCTGACGGCGCCCGGTGGTCGCTGGACTGAGGTGGCCCCGGGCCGACGTCTCCTGAAGCGGCCGGGTACCGAACTGATCCGCCCCCGAGCCGAGTCACCACTTGGTGATTTCGGCTCGAGGCAAGGCAGTCATGGGACTGATGGCGTCCCAGCTGATCGAAAGGACAACCATGGCAGGCAACTCCCAACGCCGAGGAGCCACCCGCAAGGCAAGGAACAAGGCTGCCGGTTCCGGCGGACGGATCCGCAAGGGTCTGGCCGGACGCGGCCCCACCCCCAAGGCGGAGGATCGCGTCTACCACAAGGCGTACAAGGCCAAGCAGACCGCCAGACCCAGGCAGCAGGCTAGCCGATCTTCCGAGAAGGGAGCCGGACCGGACTGGGTCATCGGACGCAACTCGGTGCTGGAGGCCCTCAATGCCGGGTTGCCGGTGCGGGCCGCCTACGTCGTCGACGGGGCCGAGCACGACTCCCGGCTCCGTGAGATCCTCACCTTCGCCGCCGACCACGGCATCCCACTCATGCAGGCCACCCGCAGCGAACTGGACCGCCAGACCGGCGGCTCCAACCATCAGGGCGTGGCGCTGCGCCTGCAGGACTACGAGTATGCCAGCGCCGATGATCTCATCGCAGCCGGTGCCGAGGCCGCACACGGCGGACTCGTCGTCGCCCTGGACAAGGTGACCGATCCACGAAATCTGGGGGCGATCGTACGCTCCGCGGCAGCCTTCGGGGCGCAGGGGGTGCTCATTCCCTCGCGTCGATCCGCGTCCATGACGGCAGCTGCCTGGAAGACCTCGGCAGGGGCCGCGGCACGCATCCCGGTGGCGATGGCCACCAACCTCAACCAGGCCCTGGCGAAATTCGCCCGAGCGGGCTGGATGATCGTCGGGCTGGCCGGCGAGGGGGACGTCGACATCGCGGACGTGCCCGGTCTGGACGGGCCGACGGTGCTCGTCGTGGGATCGGAGGGCCATGGCCTGGCTCGTCTCACCCGTGAATCGTGCGACGTCCTGGCCAGCATTCCCATCACGAGCGAGGTCGAGTCGCTCAACGCGTCGGTGGCGGTTTCCGTTGCTCTCTATGCGGCTGCCCGGATCCGCACCGCCTGAAGAAGTGCCGGTCGGGTTCCCTGCAACCTGCCATGACGGGGGCAGACTCCCCCACACCCCCGCTGCACGTCTGGTCTGCCAGTCGTGCGAGAGTGCCCTCCGTGACCGGGCTGATCTCACGGGTCACAGGGCAGGGGGCCGCCGAAGATGGTCCGACCGTTCCACCAGAGGTCAAAGCGGTGCTCAAAGTGCGCCCACTCCCCTTTCGGGCCTGCCAAAGACGGATAGATTTGTCATCACCACCGTCTGAAGGGAGACAACGTGTCAGAGTCAACCGCCGCGCACATCGACCCGGAAACCGCGCAGAAGGTCTCGTCGGCCTATCGCAGCATGCTCGACATCATCGGTGAGGTGGAGCCGCGCGTCGCCCAAGCCACCCGCCAGGAGCTGGACGACCAACGTCATTCACTCAAACTCATCGCCTCGGAGAACTATGCCTCCCTGCCCGTGCTGGCGACGATGGGCACCTGGTTCTCCGACAAGTACGCCGAAGGAACCATCGGGCACCGTTTCTACGCCGGCTGCCAGAACGTCGACACCGTTGAATCGGTGGCCGCCGAACATGCCCGGGAGCTCTTCGGCGCCGACCACGCCTACGTCCAGCCGCACTCCGGTATCGACGCCAACCTCACCGCCTACTGGACGATCCTGTCCCACCACGTGGAGACCCCCGGGCTCGAGGAGTTCGGTGCCCGTACCGTCAACGACCTCACCCAGGACGACTGGGACACCCTGCGTCACAGGTTCAACGACCAGCGCGCCATCGGCATGAGCCTGGACGCCGGCGGCCACCTCACCCACGGGTTCCGCCCCAACATCTCCGGCAAGATGTTCGACCAGCGCTCCTACGGCACCGACCCCGAGACCGGATATCTGGACTACGGCAAGGTTGCCGAGCTGGCCCGCGAGTTCAAGCCGTTGGTCATCGTCGCCGGTTACTCGGCCTACCCGCGTCGGGTGAACTTCGCGAAGATGCGTGAGATCGCCGACGAGGTCGGAGCCGTCCTCATGGTCGACATGGCCCACTTCGCCGGGTTGGTGGCCGGCAAGGTGTTCACCGGCGACGAGGATCCGGTGGCACACGCCGACATCGTCACGACGACGACCCACAAGTCACTGCGCGGGCCGCGTGGCGGCATGGTGCTCACCACCAACGAGTACGCCGGAGACGTCGACCGCGGCTGCCCCATGGTGCTCGGCGGACCATTGGGGCACATCATGGCGGCCAAGGCCGTTGCCCTGGCCGAGGCCCGCACCCAGGCATTCCGCGACTACGCCCAGCGCATCGCCGACAACTCCAAGGCACTGGCCGAAGGTCTCATGAAGCGTGGCGTCAAGCTCGTCACCGACGGCACCGACAACCACATCAACCTGCTTGACGTCTTCTCCAGCTTCGGGCTCACCGGACGCCAGGCCGAGTCGGCGCTGCTGGACTCCGGGGTCGTCACCAACCGCAACTCGATCCCGGCCGATCCCAACGGTGCGTGGTACACCTCCGGCGTGCGCATCGGCACCCCGGCACTCACCTCACGTGGCTTCGGACCCGACGAGTTCGACCGGGTGGCTGAGCTCATCGTCACTGCATTGTCGGCCACCACACCGGCAACGACGGCCTCGGGCAAACGTGGCAAGGCCAAGTACACCATCGCCGACGGAGTCGCCCAACAGGTGCACGACGCCGCCGACGAGCTGCTCGGCAACTTCCCGCTCTACCCCGGTCTGGAGCTGTGAGGCACCCATCCCGGAAAGCTGGCTCCGCACCGTCCGCGGAGCCAGCGTCAACTCCCGCTCACCAGTCGCCGCCCTCCACAGACGGTACGTGACCCGGACGGCGCCCCGAGCTAGGCAGACCCGCGGCTGCCGCCCTCTGCGGGTGACACGTGGGCTGCACGTGCCGCCCAGGCTGGGGAGGTCATCATCACGAGCCCGGTGTCGTGCGAGATGCACGGCCCGGGCACGGCTGGCAGGCCACGCCCCCATGACTTCAGCGCGGACGAAGCCACACTGTGGTGGCCTCGGGAAGCTTGCCACTCACCAGATCTGCAGAGGTGAGGAGCACCTCCCCCGACGGCAGGTCAATGGGTGTTGAGGTGAGGTTGGCCACGCAGACCCAGCCGTCATGCCGTCGCAGCGCCACAGTGCCCTGCGGGCTGTCCAGCCACTCCATGTCCTCACCGTCCTGCAGCTGTGCGCGCAGGCGCAGGGCTCGTCGGTAGACGTTGAGCGGAGAACGCGAATCGGCGTCCTGCCTGCTCACGGCAAGGTCGCGGAACCAGGTGGGCTGCGGGAGGTGTGGCTCACCCGACCCGAACCCCAGCGATGGGCCATCCGGTGTCCACGGCAGCGGTACCCGGCAGCCGTCCCGCCCCTTGTCCACACCCGGTGAGCGGAAGAACGTCGGATCCTGACGGTACTCGTCGGCGATGTCGACCACCTGGGGCAGCCCGAGTTCCTCCCCCTGGTACAGATAGGTTGAGCCGGGCAGGGCGAGAATGAGCAGGGTCGCAGCCAGGGCGCGTCGCAGGCCGAGATCGGCATCGCAGGCAATGGTGTGCCCGTCGCCCAGCACGTACTGCCGACCGTCCCGCAGTTCCTCGGGCAGTCCGTAGCGAGTGGCGTGGCGCACGACGTCGTGATTGGAGAGCACCCACGTCGTCGACGATCCGGACCTGGCCGCTAGGGCGAGGTTGTCGTCAATGATGCGCCGCAGCTCCTCGGCCCGGAACGGGGCCTGGAGCAGGTCGAAGTTGAAGGCCTGCCCCAATTCCTCACGAGTTGCGTAGGGCGGACGGCGATTGGCCGGCACCCACGCCTCGGCCACGGCCACCCGGGGCGGGTCGTACTCGTTGAAGATCTGCCGCCAGTGACGGTAGATGTCGTGCACCTCGTCGCGGTCCTCCAGGCGACCATTGCCCACGGTTCTGTCGGCGGCGTCAAGCTCCGCCTGGCTGGGCAGCGGTTCGCTGAGATCCTTCTTGAGCAGGTGGGCGACGTCCACCCGGAACCCGTCCACCCCGCGGTCGGCCCAGAACCGCAACGTCTGGTCGAACTCGGCGACGACCTCGGGATGGTCCCAGTTGAGGTCGGGTTGGGCGACGTCGAACATGTGCAGGTACCACTGGCCGTCGTCAACCTGTTGCCATGCAGAGCCGCCAAAGGCGCTTGTCCAGTCGGTGGGTGGCTCGTCCCCGTCGCGGAAGTGGTAGAGCTCACGGGCGGGCGATCCGGGACCATCGGCCAGGGCCTTGCGGAACAGCTCGTGGCCCGATCCGGTGTGGTTGGGGACGATGTCGACGATGAGTCGGATTCCGTGGGAGTGCAGGGCGTCGACGAGCCGGTCGAAGTCCGCCAGGGTCCCCAGTCGCGGGTCGACATTGCGATAGTCGTCGACGTCGTAGCCGCCGTCGGCCAGGGCCGAGGGGTAGAAGGGGCTCAGCCAGACGGCATCCACGCCCAACCTCACCAGGTGATCGACGTGATCGACGATTCCGGCCAGGTCACCGATCCCGTCACCATTGGCGTCGGCGAACGACCGCGGATAGATCTGGTAGACGACAGCCTGTCGGTACCAGTCCGAAGTATTGGTTTCGTTGGTCATGATACGTCCTTCTGCTGCAGAACTCATCAGCCCTCCATCATCACGTCCGCGGAAGATCCGCACCCTGGATCAGGGCGGTGGCCACCGCAGCGACCCCCTGGCCTGCTCCGGTGAATCCCAGGTGATCGGTGGTGGTGGCGGACACCGACACCGGCGCACCGACGGCAGCTCCAAGCACCTCCTGGGCCTGCGCGCGGCGTTGCGCGATGTGGGGACGCTGCCCGATCACCTGGACGGCAACGTTCACCGGCCGCCAGCCGTGCTCCGTGAGCAACGCCACGGTGGCCCGCAGGAAGTCCACCCCAGCACGTCCGGCCCATTGCGGATCCGACGTGCCGAAGACCGTGCCCAGATCAGCCAGCCCAGCCGCCGAGAGCAGAGCGTCACACATGGCGTGGGCAGCGACGTCACCGTCGGAGTGCCCGGCCAACCCCGCCGGTTCGTCGGGGAACTCCAGACCCGCGACGTGCATCGGTACCCCCGGTGTGAGCTGGTGGACGTCAGTACCGATCCCGGTGCGTAGCTGCACGGCAGCGCAGGATTCGGGGTGATGCTCCTCATGCGGTTCCGGAGCAGTCATCGCATCGGCCATGTCCGTCTGTCCTCCTCGTTGCGTTGCCATGTTGCGCAGGTGGTCTCATTGCCTGCGCTCGGCTGGTGGATACCCGGCGGCCTCACCTGGCTGCTCGGCATGATCACTTCCCGGGAATGGCTCGTCGGACGTGTCGGATGAACATGCCACCCTTCTCACGCACCTTGGTTGCCATGAGCCGGACCCGTTTGCCGCTGTGATTTCCTGCTCCGGCAGCAGCTCGACTGAACACCTCGGCAATGTCGATGTCGATGGGTTCGGTGATCTTCATCGCAGCCCGTGATCCCTCCACCAAGGTGATCTGATGGTCATAGAGTTCACAACAGCTGAGATCGTCGGTGACCTTGACGCCGTCGTCGGCCATACGTCGGTGGCACTGCGTGATGGTGGCCCGGTCGAATCCCTGCGGAGTCTGGATGGCACGCAGGGTGTCACGGTCGACAACCGTGCTGGTGTCCCCGTCGACCTGCCGGATGGTGTCCACCACGGGCATGGCGGGAGCAACTGCAGTGGCTCCGTCGTCCAGGGCCTTGATGACGTCTGCGACGACATAGGCAGGCACCAGCGGACGCACCGCGTCATGGATGAGCACCTTGGAGGCCTTGGACAGCACCGGGTGGGAGTCGACGAACTCCAGGCCTCGCCGTACCGACTCCTGCCGGGAGTTGCCCCCGGTGACGAAGTGCACCGGGATGGGTGCCGCCGCCAGGGCGAATCTCACGTGATTCTCCATGCCTTCCTTGACGACGACGACGGCACGGGAGCAACCGCCGGCCGCCAGGGATTCCACGGCGACGGCAACGACGGCCTTACCGGCAAGCTCGGTGACCTGTTTGGGGATGGGCCCACCAAATCTGCTACCGATTCCGGCAGCCATGACGATGGCGACAATGGGTTCGTCCATGGGCCATGAGCTTAGCGAGTTCCCACGGTCGGCGCGGGAACCGGCGTCGACAACCGTGGGTCGAGTGTGATCCGGCCGGCATCATGTCACCGTCAGGGCAGGGGGCACCGTCAGAGCAGGGGCGTGCCACGGCAGCCTGCACCTTCGGGCAGAACAATCCCCCACCTGACGCACGGTTTCACCATGGCCCATAATTCGATGTCAGCACCGTGTTGGCAGTAGTACCGCTGTCGCGCGGAGGTCACAGCTACCATGGTGTCCACCACGACATGGATATCTCATCCAGCAAACCGCCGAGGAGGCATTGATGCTCAAGAAGAAGATTCTCGTGTGCTGTGGTACCGGGATCGCCACATCCGTCCAGGTCGCCAACAAGTTGCAGCGCATGCTCAAGGAGCGCGACATCGAGGCAATGATGAAGGAGTGCAAGACGGGCGAGCTGTCCGAGCACGCCGAGTCCTTCGAGCCGGACGCCATCGTCTCGACGACGGTCGTCAAGGCTCCTTCAGAGAGCGTCAAGGTGTATCGCGGAGTTGCCTTTCTCACCGGCGTCGGTGATGACGACCTGGCCGACGAGATCGCTGCCGACCTCAAGGCCTGACCTTCTGCATGACACCTCGACTCATCGTCCTTGACGTCGACACCGACTCATCGGAGGAGTTGTTCCGTCTCGTCAACCACCGTCTCACCCGGGACGCCTTGGTTGGCGAGACATTCCTCACCGCCGTGTCCCGGCGCGAGGAGACATATCCCACGGGGTTGGACTTCGGCCACGCGTGCGTCGCCATCCCACACATTGATCCCGACCATGTGAGGTGTCCCGGGATCCTGCTGTGCCGCAATGCCTCCCAGACCATCTTTCACGCCATGGACGATCCGGAGCGCGAGTTGCAGGTCGCACTGTCCATCTGGCCGCTGGTGACCGACCCGAACAACCAGATCGGGGTGCTCACGGCCGTGATCGAGCTCATGCAGAGCCACGACGGCTACCAGGCTCTGTTGCATGGCAGTGGTGCGGAACTGCGGGATCGGCTCGGACCGGTCCTGGCAGCGATCGATCAGTAGGGCGAGGCAGGTGCCCCCTGCCAGCGATCACCCACAGCGACGGTGGGCAGGTGAGCGATCCACTTGGTTGGACGATCCACTGGGCCTCGGCGGGAATTCGCGGACATGGGAAAGGGGCCTCAGCGGGTTGTCCGCCGGGCCCCTCGTGCCTTCACCACTCAGATGCTCAGGATGCAAGTACCTCCTCGAGCATCTGCTCGGCGCGCTCCTCGTCGACCTTCTCGGCCAGGGCGAGCTCGGAGACGAGGATCTGGCGTGCCTTGGCCAGCATCCGCTTCTCACCGGCAGACAGACCGCGATCACGCTCGCGGCGCCACAGGTCACGGACCACCTCGGCAACCTTGAGCACATTGCCGCTGTGCAGCTTCTCCAGGTTGGCCTTGTACCGACGGGACCAGTTGGCTGGCTCCTCGGTGTGGGGCTGACGCAGAACCTCGAAAACCTTCTTCAACCCCTTCTCGTCAACGACGTCACGCACGCCCACGAGATCGAGGTTCGCGGCTGGCACCCGCACGACGAGATCGTTCTGACCGATGATCCGAAGAACGAGGTAGAGCTTCTCCTCACCCTTGATGGTGCGCGTCTCGAGATCCTCGATCACCGCAGCCCCGTGATTGGGATAGACAACCGTTTCACCGACATTGAAAGTCATGTATGCAACCCCTTCCACAGGTGATTCTACCACTGAACACAGAAAGGGGCATTCTCATGATCACACTCACTGTCACCCTATACCTGGGGCCGGGCAGCACGTCAAGGGCAGCGCCGCCACCCATCACTCCGGCAGTTCGGGCCACCACAGACCGCCGGAGACCCCGTCCACGCTGGCCCCGACGCTGACGGTCGACGCTCCATCGGGGGGCAGCACCACACGTCAGGTACGCTCCCAGACGTTGGTCAAACCCATACCTGGCACATACGATCCGATGTGGTCAGCGACAGCTGCCACCAGAACACGAATCCGAGAGGCTGGCAGAAATGGAGTCCTCATCCTCCCTGCGGACGACGGCGATCTCAGCAGGCGCGGTGGCCATCGTCCTGTTCTGCGTCTTTGCCCTGGGCTCCCCCGTTGAACCGGTGGACTCCAACGTCTACCACGAGGGAGCACAGGCCCTCATCAACGGCACACCGCTGTACCACTTTGCCCCTGGCCACCTCCTGTTCACCTATCCACCATTTGCTGCCCTGATCCTCTCGTGGATGGCACCCATGACCGAGCACGGAGCATGGCTCGTCATGACGGCACTGTCCTGTGCAACCGTCACCCTGAGTTGTCAACGCGCATTGCGCCTTGGCCTCCTGCCCACGGCACCGATCGGGAAGGCACGCCGAGTCGCGTTCCACCTGCCGTGCTGGACCATCGCCCTGGTGATCCTCAATCCGTTCTGGGAGACGATCGCCAAGGGCCAGATCAACATCATCCTCATGGCCGTCTGCCTGCTGGGGCTGACCACTGACCGTCGATTCTGGGGAGGGTTCGCCATTGGTCTGTGCGGCGGGTGCAAGCTCACCCCGTTGGCACTCGGGCTACCTGCCCTGCGTCGCCACGACTGGGCGCACCTGGCAGGCATGGCAACCGGATTCCTTGCATCGATCGCCATCGGGTGGCTGCTGCTACCGGGCACCTCGCAGGAGTACTGGACCGATCTCATGTGGGACACCGGGCGCGTCGGCGGACTCGACTACCCGGCCAACGCATCCGTGAACGGGGTGCTCTGGCGTCACTGCCCCACGACCGTGCGCAGTGCCCTGTGGGTACTGCTGGGCCTCGCCGTCATCGTCGCCGGCTGGCTGCTGCTGCCCAGGCACCTTGACGAGGCCCGCCGCTCCGACGACCTGGTGACCACGGTTGCCGTGTCGGCGACCGTGATGCTGCTCATCTCCCCGGTCTCGTGGAACCACCACTGGGTGTGGCTGCCGTTCATCGCGGTGTGGGCAGCTCGGGTGCTACCGCGACGTCCGAGCATCGTCGTGACGTGCCTGGCAGCCCCCGTGGCGCTGGCCGGACCGTTGTACCTGGCTCGCATCATCGCACTCCCACTCGGGTACGATCCACTGTCCCCCGCTGTGGCGTGGACCGGTGACATCCTGCCCGTCCTGGCTCTCGTCGTGCTCGTCGGGGCACTGGTGACCAGGCGCTCGTCGACTCAGTCGTCGTACTTGTAGCCCAGACCGCGCACCGTGATGATGTGCCGGGGGTGGGAGGGGTTGTCCTCGATCTTGGCGCGCAGTCGCTTGACGTGGACGTCAAGGGTCTTGGTGTCGCCCACGTAGTCGACGCCCCAGATGCGATCGATGAGCTGGGCGCGGGTCATGACTCGTCCCACATTGCGCAGCAGCACCTCGAGCAGCTCGAACTCCTTGAGGGCCAACTTCACCGGTTTGCCGGAGACGCTCACCTCGTGACGCTCGACGTCCATGCGCACCCCGGACCCCTGGAGGATGTCGGGGGACTCCTCGGACTCCGACCCGCGACGCAGCACGGCGCGGATGCGGGCCACGAGTTCACGATGGCTGAACGGCTTGGTGACGTAGTCGTCAGCACCGAGCTCCAGCCCGACGACCTTGTCGATCTCGGAGTCACGCGCGGTGACCATGATGATGCCCACCGAACTGCGCTGCCGCAGCTGCCGGCACACCTCGGTGCCCGGGATGCCGGGCATCATGAGGTCCAGCAGCACGATGTCGGCACCGTTGTGGTCGAACTCGGACAGGCCGGCTCGTCCGTCCTCGGCCTCGGCAACCTCGAACCCCTCCTGACGGAGCATGAAGGCGGTGGCCTCACGGTAGGACTCCTCGTCCTCGATGATGAGTACTCGGGTCATGACTGATCCTTCTTGCTGGTGATTGATGAGTCGTGAGCGTCGGCGAGGCCATCAGGGTCCTCGTCGTCGAACTCGAGGCTGGGCAGCGGGATGGAGAGGGTGAAGGTGGATCCCTGGCCGACCTTGCTCCACACGTCCACCGAACCGCCGTGCGCCTGGGCAATGTGTTTGACCAACGACAACCCCAGGCCGGTGCCGCCGTTGTCCCTGCTACGGGCGTAGTCGACGCGGTAGAACCGCTCGAAGATGCGTCTCTGGTCCTCGTCGGTGATGCCGATGCCGTTGTCGGCAACCGCGATGTCGGCACGATCGCCGTCCACGTCGTGCACCAGTCGCGAACTCACCGCCACCCTCGCCCGAGGGTTGGAGTAGACGATGGCATTGTGGATGAGGTTGGAGACGGCGTCGGTGAGCTGGGCAGGATCGCCCTGGATCTCCAGATCGGGCTCGGCCTTGACGACGAGGTTGACCTCGCGGCTGTCCGCCAGTTCCCGATTGCGTTCCACGGCATCGGCAAGGACGTGGCAGACGTCAACCTGCTGTGGAGTCATCATCGGCTGATCGGACTGCAGCCGGGAGAGGTTGATGATCTGCGAGACCATCTCGGAGACTCGGGCAGTCTCCTTGTTGAGCCGCCCGGCGAAGTGTCGCACCGCCTCAGGATCATCGGCGGCACCCTCCACGGCCTCCGAGAGGATTGCGATGGCGCCAATGGGGGTCTTGAGTTCGTGACTGATGTTGGCGACGAAGTCCCGTCGGGTCTGTTCCACGCGCAACAACGGGGCACGATCGTCGACGACGAGGACGATGTTGCCGTGTGCGTCCAGCGGGCCGACGCGCACCGTGAGGTGTTGGGCAGTGCGTCCGGTGGCCGTGCCGGGGACGTCGATGTCACGGCACAGCTCCGTTGAGCGCTGCCTGCTCTCCCGCACGATTTCCAGGACGGTCTCCTCGATGATGCGCGAACCTCGGACGATGTTCATCGACCGGGCCGAGACGGTGGAGTGCAGCACCTCGTCATGTGGGCCGATGACGGCTGCCGCCCCGCCCACCTGGGCCAGGGCTCGTTTGAGTTCTGGGGTGACGACCATGACCTCGATGTCTGTCGCCAAGGTGTCGATCGGGTGACGTGATCGTTCCACCGCATGCAGGATGAGCCATGTGAGGAGCCCGCCCAGCACGAGCCCGACAACCCCTGACAACGCAACGTCCACGGTCCGATCATATGGGAGTCCCCCATCACCACACGACTCCACCGTGCGTGAGGCCGGGCAACGCGGGCAACGTCTCCTCTCGTTAACTGAACATTCATTCATTCCTCAACTGCAGTATGCGAAATGGTTCTCGGACGAACTACGCTTTACGAGGATGGATGTCTCAGAAAGGGAAGGGCCTTCACCATGCGCGACAGTTACCGCGACGAACTCAATGCGACGACTGAGCTGATCGTGACCGTTGCCGGTCTGGTCCGCACTGCCGTCCAGGACGCCACCACTGCCCTCGTCACCGCCGACCTCACCATCGCCGAGCGCGTCATCAGCGGCGACGCCCGCATCGACGAGCTCACCAAGGAGATCGAGCAGCGCTCCTTCCAGCTTCTGGCTCGTCAGGCCCCCGTGGCTGGTGAACTGCGTACCGTCGTCGCCGTGCTGCGCATGAGCTACTCCTTGGACCGCATGGGCGATCTCGCCGCACACATCGCCAAGATCGCCCGGCTGCGTTACCCCGAGGTGGCTGCCCCCGAGCCGGTTGCCGACCAGATCAAGCAGATGGCTGAGACCGCCGACTCCATGATCGCCACGGCCATCACCACCTTGGAGAACCGCGACGCCGAGGCTGCCGCCGGTCTGGCCACCGCCGACTCCAAGATGGACGAACTGCGCAGCGACCAGTTCCACCTGCTGCTGAGCGACGACTGGGAGTACGGCGTGGAGAAGGCCGTGGACACCGCCCTGCTCGGCCGGTACTACGAGCGCATTGCCGATCACGCTGTCGCCATGGGGGCCCGCACCATCTACATCGTCACTGGCGAGGCCCCGGAAGGTGAGAACTGGCCATCCTCCTTCTGAGGTCCTGGCCCCTGCCTTCCGATGGCCCTCTGCTCTCCGATGACGCCGTCCCGGCAGTTCATGGGTCGTGATACCCCGTTCCCGGCTGATTCATGGCTACGCCCCGCGCGATTCCGCCTGACCAGTGACGGCGAGCCCCAGGGGCTCCGCCGCCTTTCCTGAGTACTGTGACCCCTGACTGTCGATCATCTGGGAAAGGTGCACACATGCCCATCATCAGCAGCGACGGTGACGACCACACCGCCCACGACTCGTCCTGCGGACCGGCCAGCGACGCCCCCCGCTCACAGCGGCAGGTCAAGTCGCGGCACGGTTCTCGAGCAACGATCGGCCTGACGATCCTGGCTGGTCTGGCCACCTTCCTGGCGGCATGCGCCTCACCCAACGCAGCTGACGTCACCCATTCTGGGAGCAAGCACACCGCGAGTACCTCATCGACAACCCCCGGGGGGACGACCTCGTCAGCCACCACCTCGACGACCCCCACCGCAACTCCCACACCTTCTGCAACCTCCACTCCGGCAACGAAGTACGCCGGGTACCCCGGAGCCGGGAAGGCCGTGACAAAACCCACGTGTGCCGCACCACCCGCCGCCGGCACACCGCTCAAGGCATCCGGTGCCGTGGTCCCCAACCTTCCAGCACTCATCCCGGGGACCAATCACGGCAAGGCGGCCGAGGGGCACGTCTATGCGGCGAAGACCGTGCACGACTGGATGCTCAAGCCCCAGACCCAACCCAAGAACAAGAAGATCGCCTTCCTCACCTTTGACGATGGCCCCAGCCAGCGCACCCCGCAGGTGCTCAAGGGCCTCAAGAGCTCCGGAGGCAGGGCAACGTTCTTCACGATCTCCTCCCACATGGGTGAGGTGGACAAGAGCCTGCTCAACCAGATGTTGGAGCAGGGCAATGCCTTGGCGATCCACTCCTACAGCCACGACTACGACTACCTGTACCCGGGCCGGGAAGCCTCGAAGAGCCACATCGGCTGCGACATCGACTACGCGATGGCCCAGATGCGATCGTTCGTGGGTTCCGGGTTCACGACCGGTGCGGTGCGCAACCCCGGTGGCCACATGTCCTGGCGAGGCTGGTCGACGGCAGACTCGGCGATGTCCGAGCGCCACATGTCATGGATCGACTGGAACGCACTGTCCAAGGATGCCGAGGGCAAACCGCTGACCAGTACGGACGAGGCAGTGCAGAACCTCAAGGAGACCGCCGCCGAGTACGGCACCCCCAACGTGCTTCTCATTCTCAATCACGATGCCGAGGACAAGAAGGTCACTGCAAGGTCCGTTCCCGCAATGGTGAAATACCTCAAGAGCAAGGGATACGAACTGGGCGTCATCGCCTGATCAATCAACAGGTATACCTGGGGCCGTGTTGATGACATGGCCCCACGATGACTCGCTCCGGATGAATGACTCACCCCGGATGATTCGGGATTTTCCGGGGATACACGCGTGGGTTTCCGGGGAGTACACATGAGGGGCCGTGCTGCCAGCACGGCCCCTCATCCATGACAAGGGCCCTCGAGGGTCCTGACGTCAGGAACGACTCACTTGTTGCCCTGGTTCGCCACGGCCTTGGCGCCAGCAGCAGCGGCCTCCGGGTCCAGGTAACGCCCACCCTTGGTGACCGGCTTGAAGTCGTCGTCGAGCTCATAGAGCAGCGGAATGCCGGTGGGGATGTTGACGCCGGCGATGTCGTCGTCGCTGATACCGTCAAGGTGCTTGACGAGGGCACGCAGCGAGTTGCCGTGAGCAGCGACGAGGACGGTCCTGCCGGCCTTGAGGTCGTCGGTGATGGCGGACTCGAAGTACGGGATCATGCGAGCGACGACGTCCTTGAGGCACTCGGTCAGCGGACGCTGGGAGGAGGGGATGTCAGCGTAGCGCGGGTCGTTGAACTGGCTCCACTCGCCATCCTTCTCGATGACGGGCGGCGGCTGGTCGAAGGAACGACGCCAAGCCATGAACTGGTCGTTGCCGTACTTCTCCTTGGTCTCGGCCTTGTTGAGGCCCTGCAGGGCGCCGTAGTGGCGCTCGTTGAGACGCCAGGAACGACGCACCGGGATCCAGTGGCGATCGCAGCCGTCCAGAGCGAGGTAGGCAGTGTGGATGGCGCGACGCAGCAGCGAGGTGTGGACGACGTCGGGCAACAGGTTCTCCTGCTTGAGCAGCTCGGCAGCGTGACGTGCTTCGCCCGCACCCTTCTCGTTGAGGTCGACGTCCACCCAGCCGGTGAAGAGGTTCTTTGAGTTCCATTCGCTCTCGCCGTGGCGGAGCAGGATGAGCTTGGATGTCATGGTTCCAGCCTACCGCCGCGCACACGTGTTCCCAGCACGCCCCTGCACCTTCTCAGGCACTCATCTCCCATGCCCGATGTCTCCGCCGTGTGTGATTCCCCGGTCCGACCCGATCACCGATTCGGACCGTTGCCCTCGGACCGGCGCTGGTTGGTGGCTTCCCGCCTCAGCAGTTCCCGCAGGCCGGGCAACAATCCGGCGATGTTGCGTTCCTCGAGTCCTCCCCGGCCACGTCGTCAAGCCCCTTCCTCCACCAGCTCCACGATTCTGGCCGGAGGCCATGGGCTGGCCTGTTCTGGCTGGAGGCCATGGGCTGGCCTGTTGCGAGGGCCGGTCTGTTACGTATGTGCAATTTATTCGGGGGTGGATGCACCTTTTCCAGTGGCTGGGATATCGTCGGGTGTTGAAAAAAGTTGTTGGGAACGTCCCGACTTCCAGCAGGAGGTACTCATGCCCAGTCGCACCGCCACCATCGCCGCCGAGTCTGGCCTGCACGCCCGCCCCGCCGCCATGTTCGTCCAGGCTGCCACCAAGTCTGGTCTGGCCGTCACCATTGGCCGCCCCGGCGAGGAACCAGTGGATGCCCGTTCCATCCTCTCGGTGATGGGTCTGGGTGCCAAGAAGGGTGAGACTGTGGAACTCACGGCCGAGGGCGAGGGCGCCGACGACGTTCTTGCCAACCTGTGCACCACCCTCGAGACTCCGAGCGCCTGATCATCATGAAGACTTTCTCTGGTCTGGGAGTCTCTGCCGGAATCGGCCAGGCTCCAGCACTACTCGTTGAACCGGCACCCGGCCTACCGGCACGCGACCCCAAGGGGGACACCGACGACGACGTGGCGAGGGTGACCGCTGCCCTCAGCAAGGTTGCCGACCGCCTTGACGCACGTGCCCTGGAAGCTGATCCATCCGCCATCGGGGTGCTCATGGCCACTGCCATGATGGCCCGTGACCCCGGTCTGACGAGTTCCGTGCGCACCCACCTCGAGGAGGGCGACGGCCCGGCCCATGCCTTGTGGGGCGCCATTGACGACTTCTGCGCCCAACTCACTGCTGCTGGCGGATACCTGGCCGAGCGGGTCACCGACCTGCACAATGTGCGCGACCGGGCCCTGGCCGTCCTGCAGGGGCTGCCCGAACCGGGCGTTCCCGCCTTCGACTCCCCCGTCATCCTGGTGGCGGAGGATCTGGCCCCGGCCGACACCGCGACCCTCGATCCCGAGCTGGTACGCGGCCTGGTCACTGCTGCAGGTGGCCCGACCAGCCACACCGCAATTCTCGCCGCCCAGATCGGCATCCCCGCCGTGGTGCGCTGCCCGGGGATTCGCGAGGTCGAGTCGGGCACCGAGTTGGCCCTCGACGGGGTCTCGGGCACTGTGCTCGTCGAGCCCGACGAGCAGTCCGTCACCCAGCTCAGCGACCGCGCCGAGCAACGTCGTGCCGTGCTCGATGCTGCTCCAGAAGGACCGGCACATCTTGGTGACGACACCCGGGTGTTGATGCTCGCCAACATCGGCAGCTCGTCCGACGCCCCCACTGCGAAGTCCAAGGGGGCGGAGGGAGTCGGTCTGTTCCGTACCGAGTTCCTCTTCCTGGATCGCCACGACGCGCCCAGCCAGGACGAACAGGTCGAGGCCTACTCGAGTGTTCTCAACACCTTCGACAAGGACGCCAAGGTCGTCTTCCGTACTCTGGACGCCGGTGCCGACAAGCCACTGGCCTTCGCCGATCTGGGTCCGGAAGACAATCCAGCGCTGGGTCGACGCGGTCTGCGGCTGTCCCAGGTACGTACCGACCTCATCGACACCCAGTTGGCAGCCCTGGCGGAGGCCGCTGAGCGGACTGGACGCGACCCCTACGTCATGGCACCGATGGTCGCCACTCCTGCCGAGTCCACCTGGTTCGCCGAACGGGCTCGCGCCGCTGGGATCAAGACTGTCGGCATCATGGTCGAGATCCCCTCGACCGCACTGCGATCCGCGCAGGTTCTCGAGCCGGTGGATTTCGCCTCCATCGGCACCAATGACCTCACCCAGTACTGCATGGCAGCCGACCGTCTGCAGGGCGAGCTCGCCGAGCTGCTCACGCCGTGGCAGCCGGCGGTGATCCAGCTCATCGGCGCCACCTGTGACGGCGCCGGGGATCGACTCATCGGCGTGTGCGGGGAGGCCGCCGGAGACCCGCTGCTGGCTCTGGTGCTCGTTGGCCTGGGGGTACGTTCCCTCTCAATGGCGGCTGGCAGGATCACCGCTGTCAAGGCCGCTCTGGCGCTGCACTCCACAGAGCAGTGCCGACGAATCGCCGAGGCTGCGCTGGCAGCTCCCAGTCCGCAGCAGGCACGTCAGGCAGCTCTGGACCTTGCCGACCCGTCCGTGGCAGTACTCATCGGCTGATCCATGCGATGACCCCAACCACGTGGGTGCCGGTCCTCCTGCAGGGCTGGCACCCACTGCTGTGCACAGTGCCATGTCCGGTGTGTCACAGCACTGTGCCCGACAGTCCGTCCTCCGATGCCCCCAGTATGGTGGCCCGGCTCCGGCTCCCCGTATGGTCTGGTGGACTTGCTACCCACGGTCCGCACAGGCAGCCCCAATCAGATCACCATTGTTGCGGGAAACCGTTGACCAACGGCATGAACACACCCGTGGGGTGGGGCCAACTGGCCCCACCCCACGGGTGTGTTCCTATGAACTGTGTGTTCAGCTCTCGAGGGCCACGAGCCCCTGTCCACCCTGAACAGCGTCACCAACGGCAACCAAGATCTTCGTCACCTTGCCGTCGGCAGGGGCGTTGATCTCAGTCTCCATCTTCATGGCCTCCAGGGTGAGGAGGACGTCGCCAGCCTTGACGGCGTCTCCCTCAGCACAGAGGATCTTTGCCACAGTGCCGGCCAGCGGGGCGGGAACCTCGCCAGCTCCAGCCTTTCCGCCGCCACCGGCCGAGGCCTTGAGGGCCGGGCCGGAGCCACCACCGAACATGATGGGGGCCAGCGGGGCATTCGGGGTCTTGTCGACATCGACGTCCACGTCGTACGCGACGTCGTTGACGGTCACCTTGAGTTTCATGTCATCTTCTCCGGGTCAACGAATCGAATGGTTCTGCAGAGCCCTGCGACCCTGACGGGTCCAGTTCTCTGACGGGGCGAAGCGGACGGCCTGAACCTTGCCGTCGTTGCCCAGGTATGCCGAAACAGCAGCGCTGATGGCCACCAGGACGTCCTCGGGGATGCCGGGGCTGGAGGCACGCAGGCGACCAACCTCTGCTTCGAGGCAATCCAGTCGCTTGTTGAGCGACTCGATCACGCGGTCCTTGTCGTTGTCAGTCATCTCTTCCTCACTCACTCAGCAGGGCATGACGCCGTGCTTCTTGGCCGGACGGGGCTGACGCTTGGTGGCGTAAGTCTCCAGGGCGACGGCGAGCTTGCGACGGGTGTCTGCCGGATCGATGACGTCGTCAACCTGCCCACGGGCAGCAGCCACGTAAGGCGTGTTGAAGGCGTTCTGGTATTCGTCGATCTTCTCGGCGCGGGTGGCAGCCGGGTCCTCGGAGGCCTTGATCTCGCGACGGAAGATGACGTTGGCAGCGCCAGCGGCACCCATGACGGCGATCTCGGCGGTGGGCCAGGCGTAAACGGCGTCGGCACCCAGGTCACGGTTGCACATGGCCAGGTAGGAGCCGCCGTATGCCTTGCGCAGCACGATCGTGATCTTCGGCACGGTGGCCTCGGAGTAGGCGTACAGCATCTTCGCGCCGTGGCGGATGATGCCGCCGTACTCCTGCTGGACGCCCGGTAGGAAGCCGGGAACGTCCACCAGCTGCACCAGCGGGATGTTGAAGGAGTCACAGAAGGTGATGAACTCGGCAGCCTTGTCGGAGGCGTCGATGTCCAGCGACCCGGCCATGACCTTCGGCTGGTTGGCAACGATGCCGACGGTACGACCGTTGACGCGGGCGAAGGCGGTGACGATGTTGGTCGCCCAACCGGCCTTGACCTCCAGGTAGTCTCCCCAGTCGACGATCTTGGCGATGACGTCGCGAATGTCGTAGGCCTTGTTGGTGTCCAGCGGGACGACGTCACGCAGGGACTCATCGGGGCTCACGTCATTGTTCGGGTTGACGATCTGGGCGTCCTCGGTGTTGTTCTGCGGCAGGAAGCTCAGCAGCTTCTGCGCGATGAGCATCGCGGCATCGTCGTCCTCGGCAACGAAGTGGATGTTGCCGGAGGTGGACATGTGCGCATCGGCACCACCGAGCTCGTCGGCGGTGACCTCCTCACCGGTGACCGACTTGATGACGCCGGGGCCCGTGATGAACATCTGGGCCTTCTTCGTCATGATGATGAAGTCGGTCAGCGCCGGGGAGTACGAGGCACCACCGGCACACGGGCCGGCGATGACCGCGACCTGCGGCACGACGCCCGACAGCTTGACGTTCGCGTAGAACATCTTGCCGTAGCCGGACAGCGAGTCGATGCCCTCCTGGATTCGGGCGCCGCCCGAGTCGTAGAAGAACACGAACGGGGTGCCGGTGAGCAGAGACTGCTCCATCGTCTCGACGACCTTGGTCGACTGGGTCTCACCAGCCGAACCACCCATGACGGTGAAGTCCTGGGAGGCCACGTGCACCGGACGACCACCGATGGTCGCGCGACCGGTGACCACACCGTCGGCGGGCACCTCGGCGGTGTCCATGCCGAACAGGGTGGTGCGGTGCTTGCGGAAGGCGCCGACCTCGTCGAAGGAGTAGGCGTCTACCAAGTTGTCGATACGCTCGCGAGCAGTCTGCTTGCCCTTGGAACGCTGTTTGTCGAGCCGAGCCTCGCCACCGCCAAGTTCGATGCGGTGACGCTCGTCGGCCAGCTGCTCAACACGACCTTCCATCGTGCTGGCGAGCTTGATTGTCTTCTTCTCAGCCATGATGGACGACTTCCTCACGCGGATTCGACGGTCACGTCGTGGCTACGGCCACCAACCGTCACGGTGTAGTTGATCGGACCGGCAATGGCGGTCGACTCTGCACCTTCTGCCTCAGCCTTGAGCTGAGCCTCCGTCATCGCGACGCTCTTGGGGCCCTGCGAGCGCTCCTTGAGGAACTTCGGGGCAACCCCCGGGAACAGGGCGTTGATGAGAACGTCCTCGTCGGTGCCGTTGAAGCCCTCGAGCTTCTCGGCCTCGGCAACCTGGGTGTCCCACTCGGGGTCGAGCAGGTCGGCCGGACGGCAGTCGATCGACTCCTTGCCGGTCTGCTTCTTGGCCATCTCGACGATGTCGGGGTTGAGGTCGCCAATCGGCTTGCCGTAGTACCCGAGCATGAGGTCGGCGAACTCAGCAGTGAGGTTCTTGTACTCGCCATTGCCCATGAGGACGTTGAAGACGGCCTGGGTCCCGACGATCTGGGACGACGGAGTGACCAGCGGCGGGTAACCGGCATCCTTGCGGACGCGCGGCACCTCCTTCATGACCTCGTCCATGCGGTCGCCAGCGCCCTGGGCCTCGAGCTGGGACTCCATGTTGGAGAGCATTCCGCCCGGGATCTGGGACTGGAAGATGTTGGTGTTGACCAGCGTCTTGGACTCGAACTTCTTGTACTTCGGACGAATCTTCTTGAAGTGGTCGCGGATCTTGATGAGGCGATCCATGTCGAGGCCAGTGGTGTACTCGGTGCCCTCGAGCATCTCGACCAGCGACTCGGTGGGGTTGTGGCCCGGGCCCAGCGACATCGAGGAGATGGCGGTGTCGACGACGTCAACGCCAGCCTCGATGGCCTTCTGCAGGGTCACCATGGTGACGCCCGTGGTGGAGTGGCAGTGCAGGTTGATCTGCACGTCGGGGTGGTTCTCCTTGATGCCCTTGATGATGTCGAAGGCCGGCTGCGGCTTGAGCAGGGCAGCCATGTCCTTGAAGGCGATGGAGTCGGCGCCCATGTCGATGAGGCGGTCGGCCTGCTTGACGAAGCTCTCCGGGGTGTGGATCGGGGAGGTCGTGTAGCAGATCGTGCCCTGGGCGTGCTTGCCGACGCGCTTGACAGCGGCCATTGCGTGCTCGAGGTTGCGGGGATCGTTGAGGGCGTCGAAGACGCGGAAGACGTCCATGCCATTCTCGGCGGACTTCTCGACGAACTTGTCGACGACCTCGTCGTTGTAGTGACGGTAACCCAGCAGGTTCTGCCCACGCAGCAGCATCTGCAGACGGGAGTTGGGCATCAGCTTGCGGAAGGTGCGAAGCCTCTCCCACGGGTCTTCATTGAGGAAACGGATGCAGGAATCGAAGGTAGCTCCACCCCAGCACTCGACGGACCAGTAGCCAGCAGCGTCGATGTCGGCGCAAGCGTCGACCATGTCTTCCAGTGACATTCGGGTGGCAAGCAGGCTCTGATGCGCGTCGCGGAGCGCGAGCTCGGTAACGCCAATCTTTCGCGGACTCATGGGTCAATCCTTGCACCTTCCACAAGGCTTCGCTGACTCGGGGTCAAAGTTCCACAACTTAACAATGTTCAGTCGAGAGGCCGTTCAGACGATGGGCCCTGGAACTGCTCCACAGGCCCATCTCGGACACCTGGAACATGTTTGGGAAATCCTTCTGGGGCTTTGGGCAGTGCACTGGATGACTGGTCGCCACGGTGCGGCAGGCATACCTCACCACTGTCACACCACCAGGACCAGACCGCCTGCGAGCGAACCAGTCATGACCATGCTGAGCACTCTCGACCATCTCAGGGCACTCTCGACCATCTCAGAGAACTCACGCCCGGCTCAGGGGCGACGCGTCGTCCCACCCAGAACCGATCTGCGGGAACCGACTCACGACTCACTTTCCCGTTGCCACCTCGGCAGCCAGTCGACGAATGTCAGTCACCAGGGCGGCATCCCAGTCCTCGAGCCGTGCATCTGCCAGCTTGCGCAATCCTGCAACGACACTGGTGAGTTCGGCTGCCATCTCCTGGCTGGCACCGATCTGCTCCTCCACCTTCGGGGCCAGATCGGCAACTCCCTGCGACAACTCACGTTCACTGGCCATGTGCTGCCAGCTGGTGAGCAGTGCAGTGGGCATGGCCATGAGTTCTGCCAGCTCCCCGGTGCGAGAGGCTGCACTGGCCGCCAAGGAGCGCACCTCGTCCAGTCGGCGTGTGGCCTGCGACATGGCCTCCTCCACCGCGATCGAGAGGTCATCGATGGCAGGTAGCGCACGTTCCCACCCGGGCATCTCTGCCCAGATCTCGGAGATGAAGCTGCGCATCGACTCCACCTGGACGTGGGCAATCGCCAGGCGGAAACTGGTGAGATCGGCACTGGTGGCCAGGGCGTGGAGATCGGCAACGACCTCATCGATGAGCGGTGCAATCTCGGCATCCATGCTCGTCCACAGGGTGAGGACGGACACCAGGGGTCGCAGAGCCGGCTCGGTGGACTGGCTTGAATCGGTGATGGCATCGGCAGTCCGCTTGGACTCGGCCATGGCTTCACCCAGGATGTGAGCGGTTCGACCGGCCTTGACCGACAGATCGCTGAGATCCTCGAAGGTTGCCAACCAGGTGTCCACGACGTCACCAGCACGATTGGCCTGCGTGGACAGCCGCCCCAGAGCCGATTCGTCCGACATGCCGCGCGAGGGACGGCGCTGCAGACGACGACACGCGACCTCCTGCACCAGGACCTTGCGCATGAACGACCCATAGTCCGGGAACCCAGCCCGCTCCAGGGCCGTCTGAACGGCGTCGAGCCCGCGGCGGGCGCGCTCCGGAGCACCGCATCCCTGCTCTCCAGCCACCCACTCAGCATCCCGGGCAGCTTGGTACACAGCCTCTGCGGCATTCTGCAGTTCGGAGACTTGCGGAGCGATGCGCACCGACAGGTAGCCCTCGTCCAGCGGCACGATGGTGGCGAGCACGGTGTAGGTGGCACCGTCGGCAGCAAGGTTGTGGACGTAGGCGCAGAAGGGTTCGCCACCTTGGATGGTGTTCCACATGGCCAGGAAAGCCGCTTTGGGCATCATGGGGTGTCGAATGATGTTGTGCGGCGCACCGATGAGATCGTCCCATGGATACCTCGAAATGTCGACAAAGACAGAGTTCGCCTTTTCTATGACGCCCTTGGCGTCGGTGGTGGAGAAAAAGATCTCATCGGTTTCGACGATGCGCTGCTCCCCGGTTGGTTCTGGTCGTGACATGGCCTTCCTGATCTGTGTCGTAGGGATGCTGTGGTGTGGCGCCACAGGGTCTGCTCCGAACCTGCTCGCACATCCATGCCGCACTGTTCGTCACGAGATGAATCGTGACACCTTGGCACCCCGGGGTCAACTCAGAAGGTACCAGATGGTAGAATAAATCTTTTTCTTAATTCTCGGAGGTGCTGGCGACGGAGCTGTCACATGCAAGAACACCAGCCGCTTCCCACGACGTCGACCAGGACGCGACAACCAGCTGTGGAATCCAGGCCTTCATGGCATTGTCCGGGGAAACCCGGACTCCCACAGGTCTCGACGACATGGGCGCCCGTGGCCCGGATCCGGATCGACATCCCGAGTACGGCCCGTCACAGCGCGGCGAGAGATGCCCGACACCTTCCACACCATCACAGTGCTGGTAGGTGTCCCCTTCCCAGGTATGCCGCGTACTCACAGGAGATCCTCAATGACGACGATTTCTTTTGAAAATCCGTCCAGTGACAATAAGCTGAAGGTGAAACCCATCCGCCATCCCAAGCCCCTACCATCCCTCACAGCAAGGGATCATCTTGAAACCTTGTGTGTGATCGCAGTCGCCATCGACATCGCTATGTCAAGAGATCTTGGTGCGAAATCATGCAGAGCACCCGTGAAACTTACTACGACAATGACGGGCGCTCTCAAGGGTCCGCCCCAGCAACCATCCCGGCCAGCACGAGAGACCCCCTCACTCTCGCCCTCATAAGAAGACCTCTGCCTCGGTCCTGGAAAAGTAAGATCTCGTTTCTCCATGACCAAAGCTGATCTACCCACGACAGGCAGGAAGCGCCCTCCGGACCGTGTGAGGCTCCGAGCTTCTCCCCCACAATCCACGACGACATGGCCCCAGACTGGATATGCTCAGTAATGAAAACTTTGACAGCCTCCCTCAGAGCTGAATATAGTTCTAGTTATCGCATACTAGGAATGAGACCCATGATGAGAGCCACCCGACGTGAGTTCCTTGCCATTGGGGCAACATCGGCCATCCTTGCCGCTGGAGCTCCCGCGAGCCATGCAACACCCAGACCCATCGGATCCAACAGGACAATCACACCCAACGATCGGGCACAAGCGATCTTTCGCACTTTTCAGACTTTGATCCGCTACGCGTTCGGCAATAGAAACGACAGCGCGTCCAAGGCAGCTTGTAGCAGAGCCATCGATCAACTGAGCAGAGAAATCCCGATCCACCCCGCTGCCATCAGCTCACTGAAAGACTATGCCTTCTTTCAAGTGGCAATTGGCTCAGAGGCACCTGACGCCATTGGAAAACTGCTCGGAACAAACGCGGTTCAATTTGCAGGAACTCGAATTGTATCCACTCCAAACAGTGAATACCAAATAATAATGTTGGTGTTCAGCAACATCATTGACGACACCCACACATGGGTTGAGTTCGTCCCCGTCGTACTCACCCTGGACCACTCAGACGTTCTGCAACTACAGGTACTATCCGACAGTGACCTTGATGTCATGCCACCCCGGCTCAGAAACGTGATCACTGAACTTGAGGCTCACAACGCCCACAGCGCGCTGACGCTACCAGACCCCGGCCCATCCGCCGAGAAACTCCTCGAGGAAGAGTCCAGGATGCACTCGTTGACCAGTCTGCGTAGCGTGGGCAGCTCGGGGCGTCACAGAGCAGCTGCCTATGCGAACAAGTACTGGAGATCCTACAATCCTGCATACCGTCGCTTCGATGGCGACAGAGGGGGCGGAGACTGCACGAACTTCGTCTCTCAGTGCATGGCGGCATCCGGGTGGAATTACACCGGAAATCTCGTATGGAAGAACACCGACAGGTCATGGTTTTACTTCCAGTGGTACACCTCTGCGTCATGGGTCAATGTCGGAAAGTTCCGATCCTTTGCCTTGGCCAACAAACGGACTCGGCTCGCCTCGCACTACTACGACATGTGGCACGGGAACGTCGTTCAGTATGGGCACGGGACCGCTTGGTATCATTCCACAATCGTCACGGGAAGAAATGGAAAACAACCACTTCTTACTTACCACAGTAATAACATACATAATAAGCCCTTCTTCGCAGTGCAAAAAGCGGCTAATGCAGAGGGTAAGAAAAAGCATTTAGGTCGGACAATCTGGGCATTTCATCTGACGTGACGCCATTTAAACTCTGGAGATAACAATGCATATCAAGACCGCTGCCACATATGTTGTCTGTGGCATCCTCTCCGCTGCAGCAGGGGTTGGTGGCACTGTGCTGTACCAGTACCGTGATGACGAGCTTCACGTCAACTGCGCCGGCATGGCAACTTATTTCGCCGAGGCCATCTCGACCCCTGACACCATCGACAACTACCGAGTACAAGATCTCATCGCACCCAACACCGGCTGGGACAGCCACTCCAAGAAAGCCGAAGCGTGGGGTCACGCCATTTACAAGGCCTTCAACACTGACTCGGCCATACCGAATGACGGAATCCTCATCGCCGAGGAGTCCCTCCCGGAAGGAGGCGTGGACATCTACTCACGGGTGACAGGAGAACCGATCATGACGGTCATGATGACACCCGTCGATGGCAAGGGCTGGCTCGTCGACTGGAACGCCACGGTGCGCGCCAACACGACCCCCCTGCCACCGCTACCGTCACATCGCTGACACAGGGGGCCACATACAGGGTCCCGGTCGATTCCGCAAGGAACCGACCGGGGTCGTGCAGTCACATTCAGGCATTCATGGCATTGCCCTGGGAACCCAGACGCTCACAGGCCTCGACGACGCGAGCAGCCATACCGGTCTCGGCCTTCCGACCCCACGAGCGCGGGTCGTACATCTTCTTGTTGCCGACCTCACCGTCGATCTTCAACATGCCGCTGTAGTTGGTCATGACGTGATCGACGACCGGGCGGGAGAAGGCGTACTGGGTGTCGGTGTCGACGTTCATCTTGACGACGCCGTAAGACACCGCGTCGGCGATCTCCTGGGCCGTGGAGCCGGAGCCGCCGTGGAAGACGAGGTCGAATGGCTTGTCCTTACCGTACTTCTTGCCGCACTCGTCCTGGATCTCCTTGAGGATCTCCGGACGCAGCTTGACGTGTCCGGGCTTGTAGGCGCCGTGGACGTTGCCGAAGGTGAGGGCCGTGATGTAGCGACCCTTCTCGCCCAGACCGAGCACCTCGAGGGTGCGCATGCCGTCTGCGACGGTGGTGTACAGCTTCTCGTTGATCTCGCCGGTCACGCCGTCCTCCTCGCCACCGACGGCACCGACCTCGATCTCGAGGATGATCTTGGCCTTGGCGGTACGACTGAGCAGCTCCTCGGCGATCTGCAGGTTCTCCTCGACCTCAATGGCCGAGCCGTCCCACATGTGGGAGTTGAACAGCGGGTCCTGGCCCTTGTCGACGCGCTGCTGCGAGATGGCGATGAGCGGGTTGACGTATGTGTCCAGCTTCTCCTTCTGGCAGTGGTCGGTGTGCAGGGCGATGTTCACCGGATAGTTCTTGGCCACGACGCGGGCGTACTCCGCCAGGGCAACGGCACCGGTGACCATGTCCTTGACCTTCTGGCCCGAGGCGTACTCGGCACCACCGGTGGAGATCTGGATGATGCCGTCCGAGCCAGCCTCGGAGAACCCTTGCAGGGCCGCATTGAGAGTCTGCGATGAGGTCACGTTGATGGCCGGATACGCAAAGCCCTTCTGCCTTGCGCGATCGAACATTTCAGCATATACCTCAGGAGATGCGATGGGCATGGATATGCACCTTTCTGCGTTGGTAGCTCGCAGCACCTGACTCTATCGTTCATCACTGCGCAGCAGAACCCTATGTGACAACTTGCACGAATGATCATAGCAAGTCACATATACCCACATTCCTGGTTGCGCGTCGGGTAGGTTCGTCAGCGAGTCAGAACCCGACGCTCAGCAGGTGCCGCAGAGTCAGGCCGGCCCGACCTGATCAGCGCACTCCAGACGTTGCCGACCGCCAGAACACTGCATGGCAGCCATGTCAATGGTCTGCGGCGCGGCACCGAGCCACGACGTGGGTACCTGCCACCGCTGCAACTGTTCTCCCCGCCCCTGCTCGACGACGAGGATGGGTTCGTGATGGGACGGTTCCACGGCAAACCGTGTGAGATCCTGCCAGTTCACCTGGTCGAACCGGGCATCCTCCGGTGCCCCGGCCACCTGCACTGCCGAAGTGGTGTCATCGAAATCGCCGTGGTTGCGCAGACTGGTTCGCACGGCGACACCGGCGTCGTCGACACGCAATGCAGTCCCCTCGCCAATCCCCAGCAGATCCTTGCGTGCCGAGCGCAGTCGCACGGCCTGCACCGCCCACAACACCGCAAGCAGTACCGCCCACAGGGTGATGATCCACACGACGGTGGTCGTGTCGAAGTCGACCTTGGCGATGGCCAGGACGACGATGACGACGGCAACGGCCAGAAGGGTCTGCACGACGATGCGCAACCGCAACGACTGGAAGCGCGCGACTCGTCCGGCTGTGGGCACCGGGTTGAAGACCACGAGCAGAGCAGATGATGACGACGCCATGTGTTCAGCCTATCCGGTCAGGGATGGACGGGATGTTGCATGCCCCAGGCCCACATGGCGATGGCGGCGGCAGCACCGGCGTTCATGGACCTGGTGGACCCGTACTGGGTGATGGCGACGAGCTGGCTGCACCCGGCAACCACCTCGTCAGTGAGCCCAGCACCCTCCGAACCAAAGACCAGGCAGCAGTCCCGCGGCAGGGTGGCCGACTCCAGCGCCACCGATCCGGGAAGATTGTCGACACCGACCGGAGTGATGTCGTGAGCCTCCAGCCAGGTGAGGAAGTCGGGAACGTCGGGATGGTGGTGAATGTGCAGGTAGCGATCGGTGACCATCGCCCCGCGTCGATTCCACCGTCGTCGACCCAGGATGTGCACCCCGGCCACGTTGAACGCATTGGCGGTGCGCACCACCGAACCGATGTTGAAGTCGTGCTCCCAGTTCTGGATGGCGATGTGCAGTGGACGACGACGGGTGTCAAGCTCGGCGACGATCGCCTCGACACTCCAGTACCGATACCGATCAACGACATTGCGCCGGTCACCATGTTCCAGCAGGTCCGGGTCCAGTCGGGCATCCTCCGGCCACGGTCGCGCAGCAGGACCGACACCCACCGCCGTGGAACCCGTCGCTGCGTTTGCAGTGGTCAGGCCGCTTCGTCCCGGGATGCACACGGACGGATCGTCGGGCAACTCGCCGTGGTCATGGGCACACACGAATGTAACGGTACTCTGGAAGCCATGCCGAGTCTCCTCATCACGCTGATCCCACTGCTCATGCCAGCTTGGTTGGATCCGCAACACATCATCGAAGCCGCCGGAGCGGCCGCACTGTGGATCGTTGCCCTCATCGTCTTCGCCGAGTGTGGCCTCGCGGTGTTCTTCATGCCAGGTGACTCCCTGCTCTTCGCGTTGGGCATGTTCGCAGCCGTTGGCGTCAACTCCGAGGTGCCACTGGTGCACTACGGATCCCCTGCGTCGACCCTCGTCATCGTCAACATCGTCCTCATCATTGCGGCCATCGCCGGCAACACCGTTGGTTACTGGATCGGCCACGAGGTGGGGCCACGGCTCTTCCGACCTCGGGAGGGATTCGCTGGCAAGGTGTTCGCCCCCGAGCACGTCGACAAGACCAACGAGTTCTTCGAGAAGCACGGTGCCCCGGCACTGATCCTGGCTCGATTCGTGCCAATCGTGCGCACCTTCGTGACGATGGTCGGTGGCGTCGCACAGATGAACTTCCGCAAGTTCATCTCGTACACGGCGATCGGTGGAGTGCTGTGGGTCCTCATCGCGGTGCAGGCTGGGTACTTCCTGGGCCAGGTGGACGTCATCCGCAACAATTTCGAGGCGGCACTGCTGCTCATCATCGTCGTCTCACTCATTCCCATGGGGGTCGAGTGGCTCAAGGCGCGTCGCAAGGGTGCGGAGGAGACCACCACAGGAGACGCGCAGACCGAATCCAAGGCGGCTGCTCGAGCGGAGTGAGCAGAACCTGACTCATCACCAGTCATCTCACCGCCAGTCATGGGAAAAACGATGACGGCCGGACGTGGTGTGGCCAGCCTGGTGGCTGACCGCCCAGCAAGGCTCAGCAGTGGCGTCGCCGTGCCGGGAACGTCTGGCACGCACGGTACCCGTCATCAGCGCGTACATTGAGTGGCGTCCTCGTACCGGGACGTCTGGCACCACCCCCGCAAGTGGAGCCCGACCATGGCCGTCACGGCAGGTCATGGCCACCAAGGAGGCGACCCGGCGTAGCCTGGCATCAGCCTCCCACGGGGGGCACCCGCACGTTCCTCCGTGCCAATCGGCCCTGCCCACTCACGAGGCTCGCTCATTCACGGGCGAGGAGAACCCGACGGTGGCGGCCACGACGGAGGATTCGTCATGGTGCGTTGCGCAGGACCGTCCGGCCGACGCGGGACCAGCCCGTACCGTATTGCCAGATTCCGGGGGTCCGCTCCCTCGGCCAACAACTGCTCATAGTCGTGCACCGTCCGGATCCACCGATTCATCGGGGCGGACCATGCCAGGATCATGCAGACGATGACCATGAGCCTCGCGACCGGAATGGTGAGTTCAAGATCAAAGGTGAGGAAATACAGCCAGTAGACGGCCAGGGCTGTGAAGAGGATGCGATCGATGACATGTCCCCTGCCCATCGTCACCGTCAACGTGAATGCCGCAATCGGGACGAGGAAGACCTTCACCCAGTCGCCCGAGGCGATGGCCAGGGCATATGAGTTGAGGAACGCGGCCAGGGCATTGTCCGACAACGATGAGCCAAGGACGAGGGCGCCAAGCAGCAACATCCACCCAGCCACACCGCCTCCGACGATGATGCGTATTGCCGTGAGCACACCTGGCTGACGCAGGGGTGAGCGCTGCTGCAACGCATACGCTCGATGCGGGTCTTTCCATGGATACATCCCGTCCATCCTATGCGGGATACCGTGGGAGCATCGACTCGTGCGCCCCCTGCCGGGCCACCTCTGTGCACTCCAAGAACCACCAGAAGGATCCGTCATGTCTGCCGCACCATCCCTGTCTGCCGATTCCACCTGCCCATGTGGGTCTGACGCACCACTGTCGCGGTGCTGCGGACCAGTTCTGGACGATCCACGCCGGGCCACCACTGCCGAGTCCCTCATGAGGTCGCGCTACACCGCGCACGTCCTGCACCACTGGCAACATCTGTGGGCAACCTGGCATCCGCGCACTCGTCCCGACGTCGTTGACGACCTGCCCATGGCCTGGACCAGGTTGACGATTGTCGACGTCGAGCAGGGACAGCCCGGCGATGAGCAGGGAATCGTGGAGTACGTCGCTCAGCACACCGCCGGGACGTTGCACGAGAAGGCCCGCTTCGAGTACCGAGCGCATCGGTGGCTCTACACCGACGGGGACCTGCTCGACTGACCGCTTGTCTGAGGCCCTGGAGCACATGGAGGCTCGCCTGCCCGAAGCACCCGAATGCATGGACCCACCAGCTTGGACATGATCGTGACATCCGAAAGACAGCTGGCGTTCACGATGATGTGACGTCACCGTCTTTCGATCATGGTCTCATGGCATCCGGGGTGGACGGGGCCCATCGTGAGCCTTGCCAACCCGAGCCACGATCAGTTGGGAACACGAGGAGACAGGTTCATGTCGTCGATCAGTCGTCGTCTATTCGTCCAGGCCGGAGCCATGGTGACCCTGGCAGGGGTTGCCGTGCAGAGGGGATGGCCGGCCAATGCTGCCCCCTACACCAAGGACGGGACGGTTGACGGGCACCTCGGAGCACGTGGTTGCATCGCCCTGCTCCCCGACACCCAGTTCTACTCACGATACGGCGTCGAGTCAGCCGACCTGTTCGCCAAGCAGTACCCTGGCCTGCCCAACCCCTACGACTGTCAGACGCAGTGGATCGTCGATCACACCGCGGACTACCACATCGCCATGACCCACCACCTGGGTGACGTCTGCGACCAGTCCGGCGAGGGGCACGAGGACCAGTACGTCGTGGCCGATCGTGCCATGAAGATCCTGGACGACGCCAAGGCGTCCTACTCGGTGATCCCGGGCAACCACGACGTTGCCGACGACTTCCACTACTACCGCACGTGGTTCCCCAAGGATCGTCAGGCCCACTCCCCGAGCTTCCGCGAGATGGGGCCGAGTGGAATGTCGAACTGGCACGGGTTCACCGTCGCCGGCGTGCCGATGATGGCCGTCAACGTGCCGTGGGGCTCCGACGGCGCAGATCTCGACTGGGCCGAGTCGGTGCTGAACGCCCACCCGACGGTGCCGACGATCATCACCACCCACCAGATCATCGACATCTCCCCCGACGGCACCGCGTTGTCCACCAGCTTCGGACAGCGGCTGTGGGACCGGCTCATCAACCGCCACAACCAGGTGTTCCTCACCGTCAATGGGCACCACCACGGGGCGACCAACCGCATCGTCACCAATGCTGCCGGCCAGCCGGTGTTCCAGCAGCTGCTCGACTACCAGATGGCCTACCAGGGCGGCAACGGGCTCATGGCGCTCATGGAGTTCGACTTCACCCACAACCAGCTGTGCCAGACCGCCTTCTCACCGTGGGTGCCGCTCAAGGGTGAGCGTGCCAACTCGCTGGATCGCGCCCTGCTCACTGGGCCGGGAGACACCTGGGTGACGAGCTTCGACTTCGCGTCCCGGTTCGCCTCGTTCGACGCCGACTTCCATCCCACCGGTGAGGTTCCGGCAGTCACCACCGCCCTTCGCGCCCAACTGCGCAAGGAGTTCACCCCGATCGCCGCGCTGCCCCTCGTCAAACCGGCGAACGATACGGACTACCCCACGCTTCCCGGAACCGTGGCCCACTGGCGTCCCACCGAGCAGGACGGCACGCTCGTTGAACGGGACATCAGTGGCAATGGCAACGACATGACCCTGAAGAAGGCCGGGATCCTCACCAATGCGGCGGCTCTCGTCACCGACCACATGACGTACTCCAGTGCCGAGCACGCCGTTCGCTTCACGCCCAGGGCCAAGCACGTGTTCGCCTACTTCGCCACGGCCAAGGACGCCCCCGTCAACCGGAAGCGCTTCGAGCAGGGCTACACCTTCGAGACGTTCATCAAGATCGACAAGGACTACGGTTCGAGCAACTACTGGGGCGCCTTCGTCTGCCGGGGCGGCAGACGAGGTGACCTGCCGAACTTCACGGTGGCCGGGGCGGACACCGACGATCTGGAGGAGCCACCGCTGTCCGGGGCCATCTCGAGCCTCAAGGAAGTGCAATGGGCCTTCACCGACACCGCCAAGGTGGGCAATGGGTACTCGGTGTGGTCCGGTGACGTCGACCTCGACAAGTGGTACCACCTCGTCGTCGTCGACGACCCCAAGGAGGGGTCGGTCGTCATGTACATCGACGGCGTGCCCATGCTGCGCAACCAGTACGGCACCGCAGGCCGCGCCCACGGCATCAACGGTTTCGACGATCGCCCGTGGATCATCGGTGGCAGCATCTACGACAACATCATGAGCACCGGCTTCTTCGGAACCATCGGCGAGACGCGGCTGGTCGACCACCCGACCACGCCTGCTCAGTGGCTCACTGCCCGGGCCAGCAGTGCACCGAGCCCCTCGGACACCCCGACCTCCGAGCCCAGCCCCACGGCGAGCCCGTCAGGGTCTGCAGGACCGAGCACCGGCCCCAGCCCGACGACCACCCCGACTGCACCGCAGAGCCCCAGCGGTACGAGCCCCAGCGCCACGGGGACTCCCGCCACACCAAGTGGCACCGGCTCGTCCGCCACGCCGGGTGCCAGCCCCACCGCTGCAGGCCCAGGGACTGCCGGCCAGGCCACCTCGGGTGGTGGGCACGGTGCGCCCCAGGCCCCGGGGGAAGGCGCCTGGCACCGGCTACGTCTTCCCCGGACCGGACGCTGAGCCTCAAGGCTGACGCTGGACTCAACTACGCTGGAGTCCCCGATCCACTGGAGTCTCCGGGTGTGCTGGGGCCCTGGCTGCGCTGTGATCCTCTGCCGAGGGCCACAGGCTGAGCCAGGGCTGGCACGGGACGGGCTGACGGACCTCAGAGAATTCGCAGGCCGTCACCGTCCTCGGTGCCGTCGAAGGTCACCGTACTGCCCTCGGTGATCTGCCCGGCCAGGACGCGACGTGCCAGCTGGTCCTCGATCGTCGTCTGGATCTGACGACGCAGTGGACGAGCCCCGTAGACCGGGTCGAACCCGGCTCTGGCAAGCCATTCCTTGCCGGCATCGGTCACCTCGACACGAATCCGACGATCCGCCATCCGCGCATTGAGCTTGGCGATGTTGGTGTCGACGATGCGCGTGAGATCGGCCATCGACAACGGATCGAACATGATGATGTCGTCCAGCCGGTTGAGGAACTCAGGACGGAAGGTGGCACGCACCGTCGTCATCACCGACTCGTGCTTCTGCTCGGCCGACAGACTCGCGTCGGAGAGGAACTGCGATCCCAGGTTGCTGGTGAGCACGAGGATCGTGTTGCGGAAGTCGACCGTGCGCCCCTGTCCGTCGGTGAGACGCCCGTCGTCGAGCACCTGCAGCAGGATGTTGAAGACGTCGGGGTGGGCCTTCTCCACCTCGTCGAGCAGGATGACCGAGTAGGGGCGACGCCGCACGGACTCGGTGAGCTGGCCGCCCTCCTCGTAACCGACGTATCCCGGGGGCGCACCGACCAGCCGTGAGACCGAGTGCTTCTCCATGTACTCGCTCATGTCGATGCGCACCATGGCGGTCTCGTCGTCGAAGAGGAACTCGGCCAGGGACTTGGCGAGTTCGGTCTTGCCGACGCCGGTCGGCCCCAGGAAGAGGAACGACCCGGTGGGCCGGTTGGGGTCGGAGATGCCTGCCCGGGAGCGCCGTACCGCGTCGGCGACGCTCTGAACCGCACGATCCTGGCCGATGAGGCGCTCATGGATGCGCTCCTCCATGTGCAGCAGCTTCTCCTGCTCGCCCTGCATCATGCGTCCCACCGGGATGCCGGTCCACGCCGAGACGACCTCGGCGACGTCGGTGCCCGAGACCTCCTCGGAGACCATCCGGGTGGTCTCCTGCTCGTCCTGGGCAGCCTGGGCGAGCTCCTGTTCCAGGGCTGGGATCTGGCCGTAGAGGATCTCGGAGGCCTTGCCGAAGTCTCCCTCCCGCTGATGTTTCTCGGCAGTGGTGCGCAGTGAGTCGATCTGCGTCTTGAGCTCACCGACCTTGTTGAGATCAGCCTTCTCGGCCTGCCAGCGCGCCTCCAGACCGCGTAGGGCCTCCTGCTTGTCGGCCATGTCGGTGCGCAACCGGTCCAGACGTTGCCTGCTGGCCGGGTCGTCCTCCTTCTCGACGGCGAAGACCTCCATCTTCATGCGGTCCACGTCCCGACGCAGCGTGTCGATCTCCTCCGGGGAGGAGTCGATCTCCATGCGCAGCCGCGAGGCAGCCTCGTCGATGAGGTCGATGGCCTTGTCGGGGAGCTGTCGGCTGGTGATGTACCGATTCGACAGGCTGGCAGCGGCGACGAGGGCGCCGTCGGTGATGCGCACCTTGTGGTGAGCCTCGTAGCGCTCCCGCAGGCCACGCAGGATGGCGATGGTGTCCTCCACCGTGGGCTCACCGACGTAGACCTGCTGGAAACGACGTTCCAGGGCCGGGTCCTTCTCGATGCGCTCGCGGTACTCGTCCAGTGTGGTGGCGCCAATCATGCGCAGTTCACCGCGGGCGAGCATGGGTTTGAGCATGTTCCCGGCATCCATGGCGCCCTCGCCGGAGGCTCCGGCACCCACGACGGTGTGCAGCTCGTCGATGAAGGTGATGACCTTGCCCTCGGCGTCCTTGATCTCGTTGAGGACGGCCTTGAGGCGCTCCTCGAACTCACCGCGGTACTTGGCCCCGGCAACCATCGAGGACAGGTCCAGGGAGACGACCTGCCGCCCCTTGAGGGAGTCCGGCACGTCACCGGCGACGACGCGCTGGGCGAGCCCCTCGACGACTGCGGTCTTGCCGACGCCGGGCTCACCGATGAGCACCGGGTTGTTCTTGGTACGCCTGGCCAGCACCTGGACGACGCGACGGATCTCGGCGTCCCGGCCGATGACCGGGTCGAGTTTGCCGGACCGGGCCCGCTCGGTGAGATCGACGGAGTACTTGGCCAGCGCCGACTCCCCACCCTCGGACTCCTCGGAGGTGACACGACGGTCACCGCGAGCCTCGTTGAACGCGGCAGTGAGGGTGTCGGGCTTGAGTCCCAGCCCAGTCAGGCCCGCCTGGACGTCGGAGGGCACCGCCGTCAACGAGATGAGCAGGTGTTCGGTGGCGACGAAGGAATCGCCCAAGGCCTCGGCCCGGTTCTGGGCGTCGGCAATCACCCGAGCGAAAACACCCGAGAGCTGCGGCTGGGCCACGGAGGCCCCGGAACTGGACGGGAGTTTGGCCATGGCGTCGGTGGCGAGGCCATCCACGGTCTTGGGATCGATGCCCAGTGACGTCACCAACGGCCCGACGGTGTTGTCGGGAATGGTGAACAGGGCGTGCAGCAGGTGCGAGGGCTCCACGGACGGGTTCCCGTGGGCCAACGCGTGCCGAGAGGCGGCGGTGACCGCGTCCCGGCTCATCGTGGTGAGATTTGTGTCCATCTTTCCTCGCTTGGATCATGCTCATCGTGACGGACGACCAGAACCGTCATCAAAGTTGAGCGTCTTCGACTCAACTCTACTCCGAGAGTCAAGAGCGCCTGCGGAATCATCGCGTGGAACCACTCGGGAGAACCCTCCGCCACGAACTGACAAGGGAAAACATCACCCCTGCGCCAGCCCACCCCGCTGCGACAGGCGATCCGGGCCCACATCGCACGCCCCAGACAATCTCACAATGCGTACACATATCTCCGAATACTGATATGTCGGGAAAACTACGCGCATGGCAAAGGACAGTTCATCGCACCGTTCCGACACTCTGGTCATCGGTCTCATGATCTTTGGCCTGTGCTTCGGAGCAGGAAACCTGATTTTCCCTGTCCAACTCGGACGTCTGGCTGGAGGCGCAACCAGCTGGGCCGGGCTGGGCTTCCTGCTGACGGCCGTGGGCCTACCGATACTCGGCGTCGTCGCCACTGCGACATCTGGATCGAGGAGTCTGTACGAGATGACCTCGCACACCTGGCGGGGTTGGGCGACCTTCTTCACCTGCCTGCTCTACCTGACGATCGGTCCGGCATTCGCCATCCCCAGGACGGCAACGGTGTCCTTCGAGATCGGGGTGCGCCCCTTCCTCGCAGAAGGGCCCATGACGATCCCGCTGCTCGTCTTCACCCTCATCTTCTTCACCCTGGCCTTCCTGGTGGCCCTGCACCCCGGACGTCTACTGGACTGGGTGGGGCGCTTCCTCACCCCCCTGTTCCTCGTCCTGCTCGCCGTGCTCGTCGTCGCCACGATCGTCAAACCGATGCCCTCGGACGCCTCACGTGCTGCGCACGCCCCCTACACCCAGATGCCTTTCCTGCAGGGCGTCCTGGACGGCTACAACACGATGGATGCCTTGGCGACCCTCGCCTTCGCCATCATCATCGTCGACGCCATCCACCAGGTGGGGCGTACCAGCCGACGCCAAGTGGCCTCCCAGGCCGCCACCTCGGGCATCGTCGCCCTGGTGGCCCTGTCGATCGTCTACATCTGCCTCATGTTCCTGGGCCGAACCTCACTGCCAACGGTTCCCGAGGCCGACAACGGAGGCACGGTGCTCGCCGAGACCGCACTGCACTACTACGGTCACCCCGGAGAGATACTCATCGGCGCCATCGTGCTCGTCGCCTGCCTCAAGACGGCCATCGGCCTCATCGCCGCCTGCGCCGAGATGTTCGCGACGATGTTCCCGCGCGCCATGTCGGTACGCGCATGGGTGGTGGTCTTCTCGATCGTCTCGACCCTCATCGCCAATGCCGGACTCGACGCCATCATCACCTGGGCTGTTCCGGTGCTCATGTTCGTCTATCCACTGGCCATCAGCACGATCATCCTCGGCCTGCTCACCCCGTGGCTGGGGCACGATCGCACCACGCACCGCTTCGTGACGGTGTTCGTGGCCGTCTCGGCGTTCTTCGACCTCGTCCGTGCCCTACCGGTGAATCTGCCCGGTGCCTCGGTCATCACGTCACTCGGCACGGCTGCCCTGCCAGGTTACGAAGCCGGGTTCGGATGGACCGTTCCATTCCTGGTGGGTCTGGCGGCAGGCATCATCGCCTCCAGGGCCAGGCGCAATCGTGACCCCCTGGAAGGTGGCGCAGGCAGAGCGGGGGACAGACGGCAGGATCCAGGGGCCTCACCCGCTCAGGACATCCCCGAGGCCGATCTGGAGAGTGTGCGGTGATGACGGTGGTCCGGGGATGAGACCGTTCCCACCCCGGACCACGCGCCTGCCAGCCCGGATCGGCCCCCACACACAACGCCGCAGCAGCGCGGTGAGGAGGGCAGGCTGAGCCGCTCAGCAGGCGTCCAGCATCTCCTGGAGCTTGTTGGCGGTGTCCTGCCAATCGGTGACGGACACGCAGCGAATCCCCATGGCCTTGACCGGGTAGTCATTGCCGTGCTCGTCGAGCCGGTCACCGTAGAAGACGACGTCCTCCTTGGCCAGGCCGGTCACCTCGAGCAACCGGGTGAGGCCGAACGACTTGTCACGTCCCACCCGGGTGATGTCCACTGACGTCGAGCCGCCAGCGCGCACCTCCAGGTCTGGTACTGCGGCGGCCACGTCGGCTGCCAGCCGCAGTTTCCTCTCCCCGGTGGGGTCCCACGTCTTCTTGGCCTCGACCGGGGCCTGCTGTCCCAGGGCGGAGAAGGTGATCTGGGAGGTGCGATCCTCGATACGTGGCCCCCAGGTGTGGTCCTCCCACAGTCCGAGGTCCTTGGCACAGTTCTCCAGGGCAGCGATGGCTCGGGACTTCTCGTCGTCGGTGAGCTCCTCGACGTAGCGGCACACCCACTGGGTGTCGTCGTCCAGCCGGTAGTACTGGGTGCCGCAGGCTGGCATGAGATGCAGCCCTCTCATGGGTGCGTCGACGTCCTTCAGCGCATCGATCACCTGGGTGCGGAACTGGCCGAACTGCCCTCCGGAGATGACGAGCACATCGGTGCGGCCCAGGAGGGCACCGAGGATTCGTGCCATGGGTTCGGGGATACGGGTCTTGGAAGGGGCCAGGGTGTCGTCGAGATCGAAGGCGACAACGGCGGGCAACGAATTGTTCACGCCCCCGACGGTATCAACCGTGCCGAATCCGACAATTCTCGTCCCACACCTGCCGTCAGGTTCCCCTCCCCCCTGAATGCACATCCCCGGGACAGGTGCCCCGCATGCACGTGAGCCCCATCTACGTGCGAACAGATGCGCCGCGTCCCGCAGAACGATGGGAAATTCGGGTGAACCCCACCTACGTGTGAGCAGGTGGGGCATCCGTCAGAGGTTGGGGGATGGGGTCTCAGGCAATCGACGCCTGGTAGATGGAGTCGATGGAGTTCTCCAGTGTCGAGTTGAACTCCTCGTCGGACTGCTTGGCGTCCAGACCCTCGGCGAGAGCACGCGAGAAGCTTGCGATGAGCCGGTGGTTTTGGGTGAGCAGCTCATTGGCCTGCTCACGGGAGTACCCACCGGACAGGGCGACGACACGCACGACCCGCGGATCGTCGATGAAGTCGGCGTACAGGTCGGGCTGGCTGGGAATCGTCAGCTTGAGCATGATCCGGGCGTCGTCGTCAAGGGCATCGATGTGCTCACGGATGTGCCGGTGCAGCAGCTCCTCGGCCTCCTGCTTGCGTGCGGCGTGGATGTCCACCTCGGGCTCGAGGATCGGCACCAGACCAGCAGCGCGCACCTGATCGCCCAGCTCGAACTGCTGATCCACGATCCTGCCGATACCCACCTCGTCGTAATCGACGATGACCGAGCGTTCCTTGGTGCCGAAGATGTGCTTGTCCTCCACGGCGCGGTGCAGCAGCTCGTCCAGACCGGGGATGGGCTTCATCACCTTGACGTGGTTGTCCTCATCGGCCAAGCCCTTGTCGATCTTGAGGAAGGGGACGATCCCCTTGCGCTGCCACAGGAAGTCGGCCGTCGGCATGCCCTCGACCTCGCGGTCCATCGTCATCTCGAAGAGGATCGCAGCAAGAATGTGCTCACTGGTGAATGCCGGGCTGGTGATGATCCGGGTACGCATCTCGTGCACGAGATCGAACATGCGGTCCTTGTCGTCGCCATAGGCCGACTCCTCGATGCCATAGGCACGCAGGGCCTTGGGGGTCGAACCACCCGACTGATCCAGTGCTGCGACGAAACCCGGTGCGGTGTGCATGCGCTCCAACTGCTGGGTGTCCATGACGTGTCCTCCAACTCCTCATTGACTCCGGTGACACTGCAAGTCTAAGCCGTGGGCTGCCGGAAACCACGGGAATGGCACCAGACCGAAACGGCGTAGGGCGAACACGGTGGGCACTGACGTCATCACCGTCTGAGATGACGCCACCGGCGCTCCAGATACACCAGGGCATCACTGTCCCGATCGCCCAGATCGATCCGGTCGATCTGCACCGCCCAGACGGCTGAGGGGCCGGCATCCATGACGTCTCGTACCCAGCCGTGCAGATGCGGGCCGCTCACGTCGAGCTCGGGGGCTCCTTCCGACGACATCTGCCACCGGACCCCGGCATAGTGATCGGCTCCCGGGCAGGCGAAGACGTTGGCCAACTCCTCGGCATCGGCATTGAGCATGTGGACGATGACACGCCCCCCGCGAGTGAGTTGCCGGGAGGTGGATGTCGTCCGTCCGGCGGAGAACACGATGATGGCCGGCTCCACCGCCACCGAGATGAGGGAGGATGCCGTGAGCCCCTCCGGACCATTCGCCCCGTTGACGGTGATGATGGCCGCCCCGGCCGGATGGTGTCGAAAGGCCGTGGCCAACTGTTCCTTGAGCTGTTGGGCGTGGTCGAGGGATGTCTGTGCGTCGATCGGGAGTTCGCCTCCGGCAGGGGGCTCACCACTGGCACGGACATCGCGGGACATCGTCACACTCCAAGACTGACACCGACCTGCCCGGAGATTCCACCTGGGCAGGCTCGTCGCCCCATGATCTCGCATCCCGTGAAGTGTGTGGGCCATCGGAGTGAAAATCTTCTCTGGTGAGTCATCCGAGGCATCCCTCACCATGGGGAGGCAATCTTCATCACTGGACTCGGCCATGCACACCCGCTGGCTGATGGCAGGGCCACCGGTGGCACCGGTCCTTGACCATCGTCCTCAAGGACTGTTGCGAATCATCCCACGGCATGACGCCACCTTCATGACCTGCCCGTAGGCTGACGAGGTGACTTTCCGGGAGATCAACGAGTGGTTCAACAGACGACCCATGGTCATGGACGGGATCTTCGCGGTACTTCTCGCCCTCATCGTCTTTCCCAGCACCCCGATCAGCCACTGCCAGCCTGGCAGCCTGGCCTTCCTGGGCTGCATCCTCTGGGGTCTCCTCCAGGTCCTCGTGCTGGTGTGGCGGCGGACTCGACCCACCATCATGGTGGCCGGCACGGCGGTGTGCAGTGTGCTCACCGTCATCTTCTGCGACTCCTTCCAGCCCTCGGCGATCCTGGTTCCCATCGCGATCTTCGCGAGCGTCACCTACGGCAGGACGCGTCGCGGGGCTCGGGCGTGGCTGGCAGTGGCCATGGTGGGAGCCGCCCTCGCCGGATGGCGATGGGGCTGGTACATCACCCGGCCGTACGGCACTGTCAAGGACGCCGCCAAGGCATGGGGCACGTTCTCCATCTCGTGCGCCCTGGTGGTGTTGCTGGCATGGTTCGCCGGCAGTTTCGCACGAGCACGACGTCTCAATCTGCTGGCGCTGCGTCAACGTGCCGAGGACCTGGAACGAGAACGTGACCAACGCATCAAACTGGCCACCCAGGAGGAACGCGCCCGGATAGCTCGCGAGATGCACGACATCGTCGCCCACTCCCTGTCCGTCATCGTCGTGCAGGCTGACGGAGGTGCGTACCTTGCCCATCACGAGGAGGCCGGTGATCTGCAAGCCAGACTCGACTCGGCTGCCAGCGCGCTCGACACCATTGCGGAGACGGCCCGGGAAGCGCTCACCCAGACCCGCAGGCTCGTGGGAGTGCTGCGCGACGACTCCGGCGAACCGCTCGTCCTCTCACCTGCGGAAACCCTCGACAGCATCCCCGAACTCATCGAGCGCACCCAGTCCGTCCTGGACGTCGCCCTGAGCATCGAGGGCGCCCCGGACAGCCACCCGCCACTGGAGCGGGGTGCCGAGTTCGCCATCTACCGCGTGGTCCAGGAATCCCTCACGAACATCATCAAGCACGCCGGCCCCCAGGCCCATGCCCTGGTGACGATCATCCATCGACCTAGTGGGGTGCGCGTCGAGATCGTCGACGACGGCTCGGGTGCCCCCGAGGGAGCCTCGTCCAGCGGTGGGGTCGACGGCGGCGGCCACGGCCTGGTGGGAATGCGCGAGCGGATCGGCGCCTGGGGAGGCACGGTGGAGGCCGGCAACCGGGCGGCCGGCGGGTTCCGCGTCTTCGCCTCGGTGCCCGTCACCGCGGCAGAGGGCGAGGAACCGTCAACTGAGGTGGGGGAACACCGTCATTCCTGATGGGGTCTGCCGTACGCACCTGCGATAATGGCCACAGTCTCACCGGGAGGGTATCCATGGAACGTCAGCACGACGAGTCCATCCGTCTGTTGCTTGCCGATGATCAGGAGATGGTACGCACGGGGTTCCGCATGGTTCTGGACGCCCAACCCGACATGAGCGTCGTCGCGGAGGCGTCCAACGGCGCCGAAGCCGTCCAGCTGGCCACCGACTTGTCTCCCGACGTCGTCCTCATGGACATCCGCATGCCCCTCATGGACGGCTTGGCGGCCACCGAACGAGTCGTCTCGCACACCAATTCCCGCGTCCTGGTGCTCACCACCTTCGACATCGACGAGTACGTGCACCGCGCACTACGCGCCGGGGCATCCGGCTTCCTCCTCAAGGACGCCGGGCCTGCCGATCTGCTCGCCGGGGTACGCACCGTGCACCAGGGCAACGGAGTCGTTGCACCGAGCGCAACGCGCCGTCTCATCGAGAAGTTCCGGGACGATGGTTTCGGCTCCTCGAGCGATCCGTCCATCGTTGCGGCGCTTTCGGAAAGGGAGGTCGAGGTGCTCACCTGTGTGGGGCGCGGCCTCACCAACGCCGAGATCGCCGAGGAACTCTACCTGGCCGAGACCACCATCAAGACGCACATCAGCCACATCCTCACGAAACTGGACCTGCGGGACCGAGTCCACATGGTCATCACGGCGTACAACGCCGGCCTGGTGCAGCCCAGCCAGGACCTCGACTGAGCATGGGCGGTGTCACACCAGCCCGCGGGAGCGCAGTGCGGGGATGACCCGGTGCACGAGCAGCGGGGCCTGACGTGGATCGTTCGCAGCGGTGGCCAGAGGTGTCCACTCGTACTCGGCGATCTCGTGGTCCGGCTCCGGATGAGGCCAGGACGGGTCCCAGTCACGCAGGAACACCGTGCAGCTGATGCCCTCGGCGTCGCCGTTGGCCGCATCGGCCTGGAAGGTTCCGAGCGGTTGCAGGAGGCTCGGGTCGAGCTGGAGTCGTAGCTCCTCGGCCACCTCACGCACCGCCGCGGCACGGGCCGTCTCACCGGGTTCGATCTTTCCACCGGGCAGGATGAAATGGTCCGTACCCGTCTTGCGCACATTGAGACAGCACCCGTTGCGCATCAGGCACACTGCGGAAAGATCGAGAATCACGGTGCGAACGTTACCTCGACACCTCGTCGGCGCCGAATAGGATGCTCGTCATGAGCAACACCGCCCCACCTCCGGATTCTGGAGTCGCGAAGGCCAGCACGGCCGAGTCGTGTTCGAGCAAGGACGTGCACCTTCCCCGGCAGGCCGCCACCGATCTGCCCGAGTCCGACAGTGGAACACCTGCCGCTGCCGCGCAGGCACCTGAAGTGTCGGACGGGTCCGGGTTGAATCGCGGTCTGCGCAATCGTCACATCCAGCTCATCGCCTTGGGCGGGGCCATCGGCACTGGACTGTTCTACGGGGCCGCCGACTCGATCGGGGCCGCAGGTCCGGCGATCCTCGTGTGTTACCTCATTGGCGGAGCAGTCATCTACCTCATCATGCGTGCCCTGGGCGAGATGAGCGTGCACCGCCCCACCTCAGGGGCCTTCTCCGAGTACGCCCACGACTACTGGGGAGAGCTGCCCGGATTCGTCTCGGGCTGGAACTACTGGTTCAACTACATCGCGGTGTCGATGGCAGAACTGTCGGTGGTGGGCATCTACGTCAACTACTGGTTCCCCTCGGTGCCCAGCTGGCTCTCGGCCGCCGTGCTGCTCGTCGTCGTCACCGTCATCAACCTGCTGCACGTGCGCGCCTACGGGGAGTTCGAGTTCTGGTTCGCCATCGTCAAGGTGGTCGCGATCATTGCCATGGTGCTGCTCGGTGCGTGGGTCATCGTCATCGGTGCACCGTCTGCCGCACCCACCGGTGTGGCGAACCTGTGGAACGATGGCGGGTTCTTCCCCACCGGAATTTCCGGGGTGGCACTGGGATTCGTCGTCGTCATGTTCAGTTTCGGCGGAGTGGAACTCATCGGCATCACCGCCGGGGAGGCCACCGATCCGCGCCGATCCATTCCCAAGGCCATCAATCAGGTGGTGTACCGCATCCTGCTGTTCTACATCGCCGCCCTGTTCGTCATCGTCTCGATCGTTCCGTGGCGCTCCATCGATGGACGTTCCAGCCCATTCGTGCAGATCTTCGACTCCGTCGGCATCCCGGCGGCTGGAACGATACTCAACATCGTCGTGCTCACCGCGGCAGTTTCGGCCTACAACTCCGGCTTGTACTCCAACGGACGCATGCTGCACTCCCTAGCCCACCAAGGCAATGCCCCAGCCGTGCTGGGACGCACCAGCCGTTCGGGTTCGCCGTGGGTGGCGGTGCTCGTCTCCAGTGCCATGACCGCACTCGCCGTCGTCCTAGTGGCCGTGCTGCCAGACCAGGCGTTCGGCTACATCATGTCGATCGCGCTGGCCGCCGGCATCATCAACTGGACGATGATCGTCATCACGCAGATGAAGTTCCGTCACCACATCGATCCCCGGACCCGTGCTGGGTTGACGTTCACCATGCCGGGTGCCCCGGTGACGAACTGGATCGTCCTGGCCATGCTCGCCGTGACGGTCGTCATCATGCTCACCTCCCCGACCTATCGCATCGCGATCCTCGTGGGAGTCATCTGGCTGGCGATACTCATCGCTGCTGGCAGGCTGACACATCGTGATGCGGATTCCCACGACACTGCTGGGGGACAATCATGACCGTGACACTCGATTTCCTCGCAACCCATCAGATCCTCACGATCCTGGTGGTGCTCGCCCTGGGGGCCCTGTTCGGGCAGATCAAGTTTGGACCGCTGCGGTTCGGCGCCGCTGGTGCCCTCTTCATGGGGCTGGCCGTCGGGGCGCTGGATCCACGTCTGGGTCAGGGGCTCGGCATGGTCAAGAGCCTGGGTGTGGTGCTGTTCTGCTACACGGTGGGGTTGGCTGCGGGATCGACCTTCCTGTCGGACCTCAAACGCCAGTGGACGCTCATGGTCGCCGGCATCGTCGGGCTCGTCGCCATGGCGGCAGCGGCGCTGGGGATCAGTTCGCTGTGTGGTCTGTCGAACGCTCACGTCGCCGGGTTGTACGCCGGCGCCCTCACCTCGCCGGCGATCGACGCCGCGACGTCGGCTACCCACGGTGCTGGGAACACCCTCGTCGGCTATGCCCTGTCGTATCCCACCGGTGTCGTCGTCGCCATGGTCATGGTGACCTTCATCGCCCGCCGGAAGTGGCCCGCAGCCAAGGACAACACGTCAATGGCCGATGCCGGCATCGCTGCCGTGTCCACCGTCGTGGACCGTCCGACGTCGATGCGTGCGACCCCGGGCTACCAGGACAGTCAGATCCAGATGTCGTACCTGCTGCGCGAGGGTCAGATGTCCCTCGTCTCCCCCGACCAGGACCTGCATCCTGGCGACGAGGTGCTCGTCGTGGGCAATCCCGACGACGTCTCCCGGGCCGTGGCGCACCTGGGCCATGTCTCCACCCGACGTCTCACCGACCACCGGCAGGAGATCGACTTTCGCCGATTCCTCGTCTCGAACCCGGCGCTGGTCGGCAGACGACTCGGTGACATCGACGTCCTGGGGCGCACGAACGGCAGGGTGACCCGGGTACGTCGCGGGGATCTCGACATGCTGGCCAGTGACGACACCATCCTCAAGGCCGGGGACCGCGTGCTGTGCGTCGTCCCGTCGTGGCGGATCAATGACGCCGCCGACCTCTTCGGTGACTCCGAGGCGAACGTCTCCCAGGTCGATGCCCTGTCGCTGGGACTCGGCGCCGCTCTCGGACTGGCTCTGGGGGCCTTGTTCGTCGCCCTGCCCGGTGGGCTCGTCTTCGAGCTCGGTGCCGCCGCCGGCCCGCTCGTCATGGGCATGATCCTGGGGGCCCTGCACCGCACGGGCCCTATCCGTTGGGAACTTCCGCACGCCACCAACGCGGTGCTGCGTCAGCTGGGGCTCATGCTCTTCCTGGCCTGCGTCGGGCTTGCCTCCGGGCCGGCCTTCCTCTCCCAGGCGGCGACGTGGAACGGCCTGGCCGTCATCCTCACCTCGGCAGTCTCGCTGGCCATCGGCGGGGCCATCCTCATCGCCGCAGCATACCTGCTCAAGCTGTCCGCCCCACGGGCCACGGGTGCCTTCGCAGGGTTCGTCGGGCAGCCAGCGATCCTCGGGTACGCCAACAGCCTCGTCAATGACGAACGCATCGAGTCGGCCTACGGTGCCCTGTTCGCACTGGGCACCGTCGTGAAGATCATGGTGGTACAGGTGATCGCGCTCATCTGAGACGGGGGACACCCCCTGCGCCGTCGGCTCCGGCACCACGCTCAGATGAGCGAGGCAGTTGTCGAAGGGATCAGCGGTGGCGTCCCGGTAGGGCCAGTTGGGCGTGGATGACCTTGCGCCCCAGGTGCACTCGCCCGGTGGATTCCGCGGTGAAGACGCGGGGGTCGACCTGGTCCTCGTAGGCCATGGCCTGCATGCGACGAACCGTCGCCGAGAGCTGTTCCACCTGGTCGTCGAGCTGGGCGATGCGTCGTTGCAGCTCGAGGATGCGTTGGATGCCGTTGAGGTTGACCCCCTCCTCCTGGGAGAGGTGTTGGATCATCCGTAGGGCTGCGACATCGGCGGGTGAGTAGCGTCTGCCCCGTCCCCTGGCGCGGGAGGGAACCACCAGCCCGATCCGGTCGTAGGTGCGCAGGGTCTGCGGGTGCATACCAGCCAGTTCCGCCGCCACCGAGATGGGGAAGATCGCGGCATCTCGGTCGATGGTTGCCAGTCCGGTTGCGCCAATCTTGGGGCGCCGACGCATGATCAGTTCACCTCCCAGGAACGTGGATTGGGTTGACGAGCCTCGTCACGGAACCGCGTGAGGAGGTCTCGGGCCGAATCATTCAAGTTCTCGGGCACGACGACCTGGACCGTCGCCAGCAGGTCGCCCTTCGTCCCGTTGGAACGCGGCACGCCACGGCCTCGAATCCGGAAGGTACGCCCATCGGGAGTGCCGGCGGGGATCTTGAGACGCACCGTCCCACCGTCGACCCGGGGAACACTCACCTCGGCACCCAGAGCGGCCTCGGGAAAGGTCACCGGGACGTCGACCGTCACCGACGACCCGTCGCGTCCGAAGATGGGGTGGGTACGCACGTGCACCAGCACGTAGAGGTCGCCAGCAGGGCCACCGTTCTCACCAGGGGATCCCTTGCCGCGGATACGGATCTTCTTGCCGTCCTCCACACCAGCCGGGATGCGCACCTGCATGGTACGGGTGGAACGAGCTCGCCCCGATCCGTGACAGATGTGGCAGGGATCCTCGACGATCAGGCCGCGGCCATTGCACTGCGGGCACGGCTCGGTGCTGGCGAAGACGTCCCCCGTCGTGTTGGCCCTGATACCCGAGCCCTGACAGGAGGGGCAGGTCGTGGGCAGACTGCCGGCCCGGGCACCCGTGCCACGGCATGCCGAACACGCCTCCTGGGAAACCATCTGCAGGCTCACCGTGGTGCCGTCGATGGCATCGATGAAATCGATCGTCGTCTCGCCGGTGACGTCGGCCCCGCGACGGGACCGACGGGCCGTGGAACGTGCCGATCCGGCACTGCCGAACAAATTGCTGAAGACGTCTCCCAACCCGTCACCGTTGCTGGCGGTACGCAGGAAGTCCTCGACGTTGACCGAGCCGGTGCGTCCTCCCCCGCCGGGGAATCGGAATCCACCGCCCGCCCCAAAGAGACTGCGGGCCTGGTCGTACTCCTTGCGCTTGCGAGGATCCGACAGGACGTCATTGGCCTCCGAGGCCTCCTTGAACCGGGCCTCGGCAGCCTTGTCACCCGGGTGGGAGTCTGGATGGTTGTCGCGGGCGATCTTACGGAATGCCTTCTTGATCTGCTCGGGCTTGGCGTCCTTGGAGACGCCCAACACCTTGTAGTAGTCCTTGTCGGCGAAGTCCTTGGTGCTCACCGTGCGCCTCCTCTCATGTCACGTATTCCTTCATCCAGTGTGCAACGACGGCATCGTCACGGTACTTTCCCGACGCCGCCCCTGAACGCACGACGGTCATCCCGTCACCACGACTCAGTCTGTCGGCTTGGTCTCGTCGTCACTCGGAGACTCGTCGGGAGCCGTGTCGGCGGCGGCGTCATTGGCATGCTCCGAGTCGTCCTGGGCGGCATGGGGATCAGGCTCGGAGACGGCCACACGGGCTGGGCGCAGCACTCGATCCTCGATACGGTAGCCGGGTTGCATGACCTGCGAGACGCAGGTGACGCGGGCTCCTTCCAGAGGCATCTGCATGAGGGCCTCGTGCAGCATCGGGTCGAACTCGTCGCCAATCTCACCGAAACTCTCCATGCCGTGGGCACGGCTCACCTTCTCAAGCTCGTCGGCCACCAGCTTGAAACCGCCCTCGAGTTCGCCATGCTGCCGGGCCATCGCCACGGAGTCCAGCACGGGCATGAGATCGGCGAGCACCTTCTCGATCCCGGAGCGCTTGGACAGGTCACGGTCCCGGTCGACGCGCCGCTTGTAGTTGACGTACTCGGCCTGCAGACGCTGCAGGTCCTCGGTGCGCTCGGTGAGCATCGTCTCGAGCTGCTGCTCCTTGCTGGGGGCCTCGTCCACGTCGACTCCCTCGACGATCTGCTCGAATGCGTCGTCGACGTCAGCACCGTGGGAGTCGTCCTGCTCGGTTCCGTCCGGCTGTGCGCCGGCGGCGGTTTCGTCGGCGGCCTCCTCGCGCTGAACGTCCAGCTTCTCCTTGTCGCGGGGATCCTCGGGGTCCGGGGTGAGGTTATCGTTCTGGCTCATGTCATCCTTTGCGTGGGTGTGGGTGATGTGAGAGGGCCGCCCGTGTCCGTCTGGGGTCACGAGCGGCCCGTCGCTGGTCAGGTCAACAGACCTGCATCACGTCACTTGTCGGAGTCGTTCTCGTCGTCGACGATCTCGGCATCGACGACGGTGTCCCCATCATCACCAGCATTGTCGGCGGGAGCCTGCTCGGAGGTCTGGGCCTCCTGCTGGGCAGCGGCATAGATGGCCTGTCCCATGGCCGAGGCCTTCTGGTTGAGGTCCTCCATGGCAGCCTTGATCTCGTCATCGTTGTCGGTGCCCTTGAGGGCCTCCTTCAACTTGTCGATGGACTCGGTCACCGGAGCCTTGGTGTCCTCGGGAATCTTGTCGCCATTCTCCTCGAGCAACTTCTCGGTACGGAAGGCCAGAGCGTCGGCCTCATTGCGCATCTCGACGGCCTCACGACGCTTCTTGTCGGCGTCGGCGTTGGCCTCAGCCTCCTTGACCATGCGGTCGATCTCGTCCTTGCCGAGAGCCGATCCACCAGTCACCGTCATGGACTGCTCCTTGCCGGTGGCCATGTCCTTGGCGTGGACGTGGACGATGCCGTTGGCGTCGATGTCGAAGGAGACCTCGATCTGCGGGATGCCGCGCGGGGCAGGCATGAGGCCCGTGAGCTCGAAGTTGCCCAGCGACTTGTTGTCGTGAACGAACTCGCGCTCACCCTGGTACACCTGAATCATCACCGAGGGCTGGTTGTCCTCGGCGGTGGTGAACACCTCGGAACGCTTGGTCGGGATGGTGGTGTTGCGCTCGATGATCTTCGTCATGACACCACCCTTGGTCTCGATGCCAAGGCTCAGCGGGGTGACGTCGAGCAGCAGCACGTCCTTGACCTCGCCCTTGAGCACACCGGCCTGCAGGGAGGCACCCAGGGCCACGACCTCGTCGGGGTTGACGCCCTTGTGCGGCTCCTTGCCGGCAAGCTCGGTGACCAGATCGGAGACGGCCGGCATACGGGTGGAGCCACCCACGAGGATGACCTCGTCGATCTGGGAGACGTTGAGGCCGGCGTCCTTCATGACGGCGTTGAAGGGGGTGCGGCACCGCTCGAGCAGGTCGGAGGTCATGCGCTGGAACTCGGCGCGGGTGAGCTTCTCGTCCAAGTGCAGCGGGCCGGCGGAACCAGCAGTGATGTAGGGCAGGTTGATCTGGGTCTCAGAGGTCTGCGAGAGCTCGATCTTGGCGCGCTCGGCAGCCTCCTGCAGACGCTGCTTGGCCATCTTGTCAGCACCCAGGTCGATGCCATTGGCGTCCTTGAAGCGCTTGACGAGCCAGTCGACGATGCGCTGATCCCAGTCGTCACCACCGAGGTTGTTGTCACCATTGGTGGCCTTCACCTCGAAGACACCTTCGGAGATGTCGAGCAGGGAGACGTCGAAGGTACCGCCACCGAGGTCGAAGACCAGGACGGTCTGATCCTTCTCGGTCTTGTCGAGACCGTAGGCCAGGGCTGCGGCCGTCGGCTCGTTGACGATACGGTCGACCGTCAACCCGGCAACCTCACCTGCCTCCTTGGTGGCCTGACGCTGGGCGTCGGAGAAGTAGGCCGGCACGGTGATGACGGCATTGGTGACCGGCTCGCCCAGGTAGGCCTCGGCGTCACGCTTGAGCTTCTGCAGCACGTAGGCGCTGATCTGCTGGGGACGGTAGTCCTTCTCGTCGATGGAGACCTTCCAGTCCGTGCCCATGTGACGCTTGACGGAGCGGATGGTGCGGTCCACGTTGGTGACCGCCTGACGCTTGGCCACCTCACCGACGAGCACCTCACCGGCGTTGGTGAAGGCAACGACGGACGGCGTGGTGCGAGCGCCCTCCGCATTGGCGATCACCGTCGGCTCGCCACCTTCGAGCACAGCCACACACGAGTTGGTGGTTCCCAGGTCAATTCCGACTGCACGAGCCATCTCTGCCATTCCTCCCGGACGTCACGTCCTGTTCGTTGTTCATTCCTCGAACCCAGCTCTCGGCATGGATTCGTCGAGCTTTCCGCCACCCAAGAACCCCTTGAGCGGCAACGACTCAAGGCTAGCCATTGAGTCGATCTCTATCAAGGCGACAAGGAGAGTTTTTCGTGATTCTTGAGCTGGGTGGGCTCAAGTGTCGTCAGGAGCCTCGCACCATCAGCACGACGAACGCCGGAGTCCGAGGGACTCCGGCGTCAGCTCAACGCAGGACGTTGGCCGCGCGATGACCGCCGTGCGAAGCACGCTGTGATGACTCAGTGAAAGTATGGGATGAGCAGGTACAGACCGTACAGGACGATGAGCCCGGCAACACCGATGGCCGACCATCCGAGGACGATGAGCCCGGCAGCGCCATCCTTGCCGGCTTCGGTGCGTGCATGGGCACGGTCCAGCATGAGCGCACCGCCGGAAACGATGGAGACGATGAGTACGGTGGCTGCAATGGTGACGATGGCCACCAGCCCGAGTGATGCCCAGTCGATGTTCATGCTGCGGCCTTTCCAGTGGCGGCGGGGGCCTTGCGACGCACGCCCACCTGGGTGGAGTCATTGACGTTCCGGTGGTCAACCTTGTGCTGGTTGGCCTGTCGGACGATGAGGGTGGCCATGATGGCCAGCAGGACGAGGTCGACGATGACGCCCCACGTACCCTGACCGGCGATCGCCGAGGTCAGGGCGCCGACGAGCGCAGCAGCCGGCAGGGTGACCAGCCAGGCGACGACCATTTTCCCGGCAGTGGCCCACCGAACCTCGGTGTGACGCCCCAGGCCGGAACCAAGGATCGATCCCGAGCAGACATGGGTGGTCGACAGTGCGAAGCCCAGGTGGGAGGACGCCAGGATGGCAGCGGTGGAAGCCGTCTCGGCGGCAAAACCTTGTGGGGACTCGATGTCGCACAGCCCCTTGCCCATGGTGCGCATGATGCGCCAACCGCCGGAGTAGGTGCCCAGACCGATGGCACAACCGGCTGCCAGGATGACCCACCACATCGGGCCGGTACCAGAACTCTGGTATCCCGCCGCGATGAGGACGAGGGTGATGATTCCCATCGTCTTCTGCCCGTCGGACGTGCCGTGGGCCAGAGCGACCATGGAGGCCGAGACCCGCTGACCATTGAGGAACATCCGCGAGGAGTGGTGTGCGGTGTGGTCGGTGAGACGGTAGGCCAGCCACGTGGCCAGCAGGGATGCGATACCTGCCACGAACGGGGCGACGAGTGCTGGAAGGATGATCTTGCTCATGATCTTGCCGGCGTGGATGCCACTCATCCCGGCCTCCACCAGCACCGCCCCGATGAGACCACCGAACAGCGCGTGGGACGAGCTGGACGGCAGCCCGAACAGCCAGGTTCCGAGATTCCAGATGGTGGCTCCGATGAGACCGGCGAAGACCATCGGTACGGTGACGAGTTGATCGTTGACGATGCCACCGGAGATCGTCTTGGCGACCTCCGTGGACAGGGACGCCCCGAGGACGTTGAGAACGGCCGCGATGACGACGGCCACCTTGGGCTTGAGTGCGCCGGTGGCCACCGAGGTGGCCATGGCGTTGGCTGAGTCGTGGAAGCCATTGGTGAAGTCGAACGCCAGTGCCGTGACGACGACGATGATGACGATGAGCAGTGTTGAACTCATGTATGTGTTCCTCAGAAGCGCGTTCACCCGGTCGGGAGGGACGTCGGTCGGTGTGATGCTTCCGGTTTCGACATGATCGGTGCAGTCCCGACTCGAAACGCGAAGGCCAAGCAAGACGATAGACCTCAGCGCGATGCGCTCCTAATCGATCTGACGGTCATGTCAAGGTGACATGAAAAGTTCATTTTCAGTTCACCTGTGGCCGCCATATCGTGGAGGACGACACGTCCGACTTCTTGGTGGACGCCCCCATCCCGAAGGATCATTTCACATGACTGCACGACCCTCTGCTGCCGCCTTGGCACGCATCATCGACCACACCCTGCTCAAGCCTGAGTCCACGGCTGACCACGTCGCAGCCCTGGCTCGTCGCGCCGTGCAGCTGGGCACCTGGTCCATCTGCGTCTCGCCCGCGATGCTGCCGATCGAGGATGTGAGCATGGGACCGGTGAAGGTGTGCACGGTCGTCGGGTTCCCCTCGGGCAAGCACAGTGCCGACATCAAGGCTGCCGAAGCCGCCGAGGCCGTGCGCAACGGGGCCGATGAGGTGGACATGGTCATCAACCTCGGGCTGCTCATTGCCGGTGACGCCGACGCCGTGCAGGCCGAGATCGCCGCCGTGCGCAGAGCTGCCCCGAGCCCCACCGTGCTCAAGGTCATCATCGAGTCCGCCGCACTCGACGATGACCAGATCGTGCTCGCTTGCCGGGCTGCCGAAGCCGCTGGGGCCGATTTCGTCAAGACCTCCACCGGGTTCCATCCGGCTGGCGGGGCGAGCGTCCATGCCGTCGAGCTCATGGCAACCACCGTCGGCGGGCGTCTGGGAGTCAAGGCCTCCGGCGGTATTCGCGACTACGAGACGGCCTGCGCCATGATCGAGGCAGGGGCCACCCGCCTGGGCGTCTCGTCAACCGACGCAATCCTCGCCGGAGCACCGCGCGAGCAATGACATCCCGGAAACCGTCGGGCAGATGAGCGTCCGATCCCTCACGCTGATTCGGCTGCAGACCAGCTGTTGGCCACGTCAGGCAGGACTCGGCTGTCCTCGCGTCGAGGGTGCCGACCAGGCCTGGATCAGTCCCAGTACTCTATGTGCAGGGTGACACCGTCGCCGATCTGAATGGTGTCCTCAGCACTGATGCCCACCGTCCTGCCCGGGTCGACGTAGATCTCCTCGCCATCGGGGTGCTCCACCACAGTGCCATTGGTGGAGTCCATGTCGATGACGTCGAATCCCCATCGGCTCGGGGCGATCATGGCGTGGCTGCGACTGATGTCATGGGCGGGCGAGTGCACCTTCATGAGCGCAATGTCAGCATCATCGTTCTCAGTGCTGGGAGCGCGCCCCACCAGGACCGGGCCATCGAGATCGGCTTGCTCACCGGTGGATGAGATGAGGACGGGGCGTCCACGCGGGGCAGGTTCATCTTCATCGTCCCACGACTCCTCGCTCGTATTGCCGAACAGCTCGGCAATGTCCTCATCCGTCAGGGCATTGGTTCTCTGCTCGTCGGAGGAGCCACCTTCCTCCTCAGGCTCCGGCGATGGCGAGGAGTCCATGGACCGTGCCGGCATCGGTGCGTCGAGATCGCTCTCATCGGTAGAGGGAAGGGGCGTCAGATGGGTTCCGGTCGACGTCGATGCACCGAGCGAACGTCCAGCCGGGGGCTCGTCATCAAGGATCTGGTCGGCATGGTCAAAGAAGGCATCCGCACCACTCGACGGCTGGCGACCGGCAGCCCCGCGCTGATCGTCAGCAGACCTGGGCTGATCGTCAGCAATCCTGAGCACCTGGTTGGCGCCGGTGGCGTCGATCGTCACCGTCGAGGCCAGCGCGACGCCGAGCATGAGCGGCATTTCCAGACCCTCAGCACCCTCCTCGTCCATCTCCACGCGGATGACGCTCGGGTCGAGGACGGTTTCGTTCCAGGTGAGGAGCCCCTCACCGCTGTTGACGACGTCACCCTGGGAGTCGCGCACGACGACGTTCCCCCTGGCCAGGGACCACATGTTCCTGCCGCGCCAGAAGAACATCGCCATGCTCGGCATCTGGGAGAGCCCGATGGTGGTCAGGGTGGACACCAGATCCTCGACGTCGACGGCCTGGACCACATGGTCCCAGATCGACGCCACCAGTTCCGCGTGGCGTGGGGCAGCCGGCTGCATGATGACCAGGCTGCTGGCGCCGGCAAGTACCACCCAGGAACCGGGGGTGTAGCTGGCACGCCATGCACCAAAAGACTGGGTCATGAATCCTCCAAAGTGACGAAACTAGCGACAACCTGTGGCCGTCCGATCAACCCCACCCTATTGCAGAGCAGGCCGATGATCCGAGCATGGTGAGCAGCTGGACGGAAAACTCACCCACTGCAACGACCTGCCGGTCACGGGGTCAGGCAGTCCTCCGAGCCGCCAGAAAAGCCGCCAAGAAATACGCCGACCCGGCTTCGCCGAAGAATCCGTACGCGTCGTCGAGTCGTGTGAACCCCGCCACGGTTCTGACACAGAACGTCATTCGTGACGTGCAGTTCTGGGCTCACCAGGCCTTTCACCCCGCGACGTACCACATCATCATGACTCGATCATCACGGCTCGGGGAAAAGGCACGGCCGCTTTCTCACGCAGTCTGCCCTTCCCATCACACATCACCTGGCCCCATCACACATCACCTGGCCCCATCACACATCACCATGGCTCGGGGGAGACGCACCGTCGCCGGTACGCCTCCCCCGACCTCAGTACTGCGCCATTCCGTGACGCGTCGCCGAGCTGTTCAACACCTTTCGAACGAACTCGTCGAGCACATTCGCAGGCATCGCAGCCGACCGCTGATGAGCAGACCCTCTGTCAGCCGACGGGCAGATCGCTCACTTGGCACCATCACGCTGTTCGATGACGGCCTGGGCGGCAGCAAAGCGGGCGATCGGCACGCGGAACGGTGAGCAGGAGACGTAGTCCAGCCCAACCTGGTTGAAGAAGTGCACCGAGTCGGGGTCACCACCGTGTTCACCGCACACACCGAGTCCCAGGCTCGACTTGGTGGCTCGTCCCCTCTCGACGGCCCCGGAGACCAGCTGGCCCACACCGTCCACGTCGATCGAGGCGAACGGGTTCTGCCTGAGCACCTTGGTGCGCAGGTACTCGGTGAGGAAGCCGTTCTCGGCATCGTCGCGGCTGATGCCCAAGGTGGTCTGGGTGAGGTCATTGGTGCCGAAGCTGAAGAAGTCGGCCACCTCGGCGATCCGGTCGGCGATGAGGGCGGCACGCGGCAGCTCTATCATGGTGCCGATCTCGACGTCGATCCGACGTCCGGCGCGGTCGAACTCCTCGGCCAGGCAGTCCTCGACGATCTTGCGCTGAGTGGCAAGCTCCACCGGGGTGAAGACCAGCGGAATCATGATGTGCAGGTCAACCGTCTCGCCCTCACGCTCCAGGACGGCCAGGGCAGCGCGGATGATGGCACGGGCCTGCATGTCGGGAATCTCCGGGTAGAGCATGGCCAGGCGCACACCACGGGTGCCGAGCATCGGATTCTGCTCGTGCAGCTTCTTCACCTGGGCCAGCAGGCGACGTTCCTTGTCGGTGTGCACCGGATCGGTCGAGGTGAGTTCCATCTCCTGCACCTTGAGGGACTGCTCGACGAGGCTCGGCAGGAACTCGTGCAGCGGTGGGTCGAGCAACCGCACGGTGACCGGCAGTCCCTTCATCGCCGTGAAGACGCCCTCGAAGTCCTCCTGCTGCATCGGCAGGATCTTGTCGACGGCCGCCTTGCGCTCCTCGGGAGTCTCGGCGGTGATCATCTCGTGCATGGCAGGCAGTCGGTCGGCACCGAAGAACATGTGCTCGGTGCGGCACAGACCGATTCCCTCGGCGCCAAGTTCACGTGCCTTGGCGGCGTCGGTGGCGTTGTCGGCATTGGCCCACACACCCAGACGTCGGGTCTCGTCGGCCCAGGAGAGCACCTCCTGGAAGTCCGCGTTGATCTGCGGGGGGATGAGCGGCAGGGCAGCAGCGAACACCTCGCCGGTGGAGCCGTCCAGGGTGATGGGATCGCCCTCCTTGATGACGGTGTCGCCAACCGTGAGGGTCCTGGCCTCGTAGTCGATCTTGATGCCGCGCGCCCCGGCGACGCACGGTTTGCCCATGCCACGGGCGACGACGGCTGCGTGCGAGGTCATGCCGCCGTGGGCAGTGAGTACGCCCTGGGACTGCAGCACGCCGTGGATGTCGTCGGGGGTCGTCTCGAAACGGATGAGGACGACGCGATCACCGGCAGCGCCCCGATCGGCAGCGATGTCGGCGTCGAAGACGGCCTCACCGACGGCAGCACCCGGGGAGGCCGGCAGACCTTCGGCGACGGGCTGTTCGCTGTGGTTGGGGTCGATGGCCTCGTGCAGCAGCTGGTCGAGCTGGCCGGGCTCGATGCGCATGAGGGCCTCCTCCTTGGAGATGACCCCTTCGTCGACGAGGTCGCGAGCCACCTTGAGGGCGGCAGCGGCGGTGCGCTTGCCGTTGCGGGTCTGCAGCAGGTAGAGCTTGCCGTTCTCGACGGTGAACTCCATGTCCTGCATGTCGCGGTAGTGCGCCTCCATCTTCTTCATGGTGGCGGTGAGCTGTTCGTAGGCGTCCGGAAGGATCTCCTGCATCTGCGCCAAGGGCTTGGGGGTGCGGATGCCGGCGACGACGTCCTCACCCTGGGCGTTCTGCAGGAACTCACCGTAGAGCTCGTTGGCTCCGGTGGCGGGGTTGCGGGTGAAGCACACGCCGGTGGCGGAGTCGTCACCACGGTTGCCGAAGACCATCTGCATGACGTTGACGGCGGTGCCGAGGTCGTCGGAGATCTTGTTGGCCTTGCGGTAGACGAAGGCGCGCGGGTTGAGCCAGGAACGGAAGACGGCGTCGACGGCGCGCATGAGCTGCTCACGCGGATCGGTGGTCCAATTGCCGCCGAGTTGTTCGTTGGAGAGCTTCTTGAAGGTGCCGACCAGTCCTTTGAGGTCGTCGGCGGACAGGTCGGTGTCGGACTCCACACCCTTGCTCTCCTTGAGAGCTGTGAGGGCGTCCTCGTAGACGTGGGCGTCGATTCCCTCGACGACCTCGCCGTACATCTGGATGAATCGGCGGTAGCAGTCCCAGGCGAACCGTTCGTTGCCCGACTCACGGGCAATCGCAGGGACCGTCTCGTCGGAGATGCCGAGATTGAGGATGGTGTCCATCATGCCCGGCATGGAGATGATGGCGCCGGAACGCACCGAGACCAGCAGCGGTTTGTCGGGGTCACCCAGTTTGCGACCGGTACGTTCCTCCAGACGCTGCAGGCCGGCCCAGGCCTGCTCGTCAAGACCGTCAGGCCACTCACCCTTGCGATTCATGGTCTCCACGCAAGCCTGGGTGGTGATGGTGAAACCGTCTGGTACGGGAACCCCCACCCGCATCATCTCGGCAACGCCAGCTCCCTTGCCACCCAGCAGGGGCTTCATCTCGGCACTGCCCTCGGACAGGTCGTACACGTAACGGTCAGTCATGACGGATCTCCTTCGACCTTTGCCAGTCTGTTCATCGATTGACGGCGCTCGGTCCCGTGCGTTTGCGCATCGACACCGCGAGTGCGACCCACCATTGGGCCGCTGTGAGTCATTGTGGCACGGGTACGCCGTATTTTCACGGGTTCCATATTCACGGGTCCTGTGTGCCGGAACACGGGAGACGGTCCTGCCACATGGAGCAGCCAGCATGCTGTGGGAGCACCGCGACAGATGACCTTGCCCGTCATCTGGTTCATGGAACGCGGTCAGGATCAGACTGGCTTCACCCACACAAGGAGCAGGTTCATCGGCTGTTCACTCTTGCCAAGAGTTGTCATCGCGGTAGTGGGACATGGACAGCTGGGCGGGCGTCTTCTTGACAGAGCCCTACGCCCACAGCCGAAGGGCGGTAGGAAAAGAGTACCAGCTACTTGGCCTTTCTGGATCACCAACAGAGTATGGTGCCATCATCTTCCAGCCGAAAGATGACCTGCATGAACAACCTTATGACGTAGTAGGTCCGTAAATGGGATACCCCAAGTGCAGGTTCGTCAATGCCACCTCACTTCCAGCGCACCACCACATTGTGCCACCTACCCCAAGACGGCTTACCACCGGGGGCATCCTTGTTGCGTCCATCGCTCAGTATCCTCTCCCAATGCCATCCGACGGGCCTGCCCGGTGCACCTGTGACACAGGAGCCCGAACGGCACACGAGGGCTGAAACAGCGTCGGTAGGCTCAGGACCTTCAGTCAAGATGAGAGAATGACAGGTATTTTACCTAGTCAGATTGGCATTTCACTCAGCTGAGAATTACCAGATCATGTGCTGATCCATATTTCTTCATGGGCAATACCATATCGGATTGACACCACATGAGAACCGATGCAGGATTATCCGCGAGTTCCCGAGATGGAACTTGTGCGAAGATCTGACCCATACTTGACGGTCTCTCTTCGCATCCTGGTTACACGAGGAGATAAAACCCACATGGCCACTACAACCCGGCGCTTCGCCAGCGCCCTGACCGCCCTAGCCGTCATGGGGAGCGGAGCCCAGTTCTTCGACCCAGTCGCCAATGCCGTGTCGTCCACCGAGCAGGACAGCAACATCAACTGCGCAGACGCCCGCAAGGCCGTGGACAAGGCCGATGCTGCGCTCAAGATTGCCCAGCGGGCTCTGGCATCGGCACAGGCCAACCGCCAGAACGACCGCGGTGCGGTCGACGCCGCCAAGAAGAATGTCGCCGAGAAGCAGGCTGCTCTCGACGAGGCGAAAGCCACCCTTGCCGCAGCCGAGAAGCGCGCTGCCGAGCTGGAGTCGTCGATCGCCGATCACGAGAAGACCATCACGCATCTGCAGGAGAGTCTGCAGAGCACCAAGAGCAAGGTTGAGTCCGAGCAGACCACCATCACAAAGGCCAACGAGACCATCGATCGTCTCACAGTCAATGTGCAGAAGATCGACGAGGAGATCACCTCGTCCACCACCAAACGTGCCGAGCTCCAGAAGGAGTTGGACACCACCATCACCGACGGTGAGCAGCTGCAGAAGAAGATCGACAACCTCAACACCGAGATCACCAAGCAGCAGAAGCAGCGCGACGAGTACGTCACCGCCATCCAGAGTGCCCAGCACGAGATCACGGACGCCAAGGCCACTATCGAGAAGCTGCGCGTCCAACGCGACAAGATCTCCGAGAAGATCACCACCACCCAGACCTCCCTGGACGAGCTGCACAGCAAGGTTGTCGAGCAGACCGGAGACATTGACGGCATCGCCAAGTCGATCACCCGCACCGAGAGGGAGATCAAGGCGCTCACAGCTATCAGGGTGACCAACGAAGCCATCATTGCCAAGAGCGCCAAGGACATTGTCGAGTCGCAGCACAAGATCTCGGTGAGCAAGAAGGAGATCATCGCCCTTGACCTCAAGATCGACCAGCTGGAACACAGCTTGGCACCCCAGAAGGCCAAGCTCCGCAAACTCAGGGCACTTGCCGCTGGCGCCGGAGTAGTCACCGTTGCTGGCGGCGCAGTGGCCATTGCTGGAGCTGATGAGGCAGCGGCCGGCGCCGCCTGTGGCCCGTGCGGCATACCTGTGGATTCCGGACTCGTCGCAGACGGCGACGCCAAGATCGCAGCCGGCGGCGTCACAGCTGCAGCCGGCGGTGCCGGAGTCGCCATCAGCACCGCCAAGATTGCGCATCTGAAGCGTTCGATTTCGGGAACCGAACGCGAGCTCAGGGCCCTCAAAGCCGCGAGGATTGCCAAGAAGGCCATCATCGCCAAGAACGTCAAGAACATCGCTGACGCCAACAAGGTCATTGCCGTGAAGACGGCCGAGACCACCGTGATCACCAAGAAGATCGAGGAGCTCAAGAACTCCCTGCCGGGCAAGCAGACCGAGCTCGACGAGGCCACGAAGAAGCTTGATGAGCTCAAGAAGAGCGAGGCCGAAATCTCGTCCCGCCTGGACGAGCTGACCCAGCAGCGCGACAAGATCGATGCCAGCATCGCGGAGCAGAACGACCGGATCAACGCCGCCGAGAAAAAGATCGAGGAGCTCAAGGCCCAGATCACCACGATCGATGAGAAAATCGCCGAACTGACCAAGGACCGTGACGCCGCCCAAGACGAGCTGACCAGGAATCAGCAGCGCGTCAGCGAGCTCAAGAAGGCCATCAGCGATCTCGATGAGCAGATCACGGCCAAGAAGACGGAGCGTCAGCACATTCTCGACAGCATCGCCGAGCAGCGCACCACGATCGCCGAGGCCACCAAGCGCATTGCGGAGCTCAAGAAGGAGATCACCAAGATCTCCACACAGATCGAGGACGAGGAGCGTCAGCTCAACGACGCCAAGGCCGAGCTCGTCTCCGTCACCACGCAGATCGACAAGGCAAAGGCAAAGGTCGCTGAGGCCGAGAAGCAGCTCAAGAAGGCCCAGGACGCCCTCAAGGCTGCCGAGGACAAACTTGCCGCCGATGAGGAGGCTGTCGCCGAGGCAGAGCGAATCGTCAAGGAGAAGCTGGACTCCCTCGCCAACGCCAAGGCAGCCGGGCTGTGCGACATAGACGATGAGGGCAACTCTGTTTCCCTGACCGTCAGCAATGCTCGCCAAGGCACACTCGCCCATGGCAAGCGCATTGCGCTGCCTGGTACCGGCGTCTGAGCGCTGATCTGACGTCCTCCATCACCACGGTCTCGGCCATCTGCGGATGGTCGAGGCCATTTTTCACGCCCGGAAGGTTGACCCTCCCGAGCCCACGGACGCCTCATGTCCGAAACAGCCCACAACGCCCAATGATCCATAGCCCCGCAGATGGACGAGCAGCTCCGGCCTCCCGATGAAACTCTCAACCTGTACTTGACGCCGTATTGTCCACCACTCGTTGCAGATCTTCACACGACACGCCGACGATTTGCCTCATCAGACGTAGATCTGCCACAGATTCCCACCTGAACCACGGCTTGCGGTCCTGCATGAATGGCAGGTGAACTTTTCATCCCTGCCGTCACGCGCCGATGAGCCCCGCTCGGAAGGTCCCCGATGTGGGAACCACAGCAATGAGGTGAGTCATGAGAACGATCATGCGAGTGATCCTCCTATCACGTGCACACCGGCATACACGTCAGCTAGGACGACCTTCAGGATAGCATCAGATCGAATGCATAAAATGAACCACACAATGCGTGACAACCTCTCTCAGTAGAGTCCAAAGAACCAAAACAGGTAGTCACACCGCTGAATCCAAAATATATGGATTTTATGTATTCTTGCAGAGTCATTCTCTTCTTCGTACGATTTCAAACAGAAAAAATCCATCTGATCAAGGAGTTCATTCCTACAGAGAAAGACTCAAAAACGAGCAAGATCTATGGTTCAGCATACGCTCCACACACAAGGATCTTCATCATTTGTTCACTCGCACAGCCACAGACATCCAGCCACGTGAGACAATCTCACAATGCGAGTAGAATCCTCGTCAAGGCTACAAAACCCCTAGCCAAAATGGATTTTGAAAGTCTTGTGCGGACTCTACGCACGTTCACCACGGCTGCTTTGTTTTCCAGTTGACAGGCCGCGGGGGCAAGTTCACAATCAATTTCAGCCCCTAGGTGGGACTCGAGCGAGAATCGACACAAAAGCGATGGCGATTCTTCGCAAGCCAGCCAGCACAAGGAGACAAGGTCCATGACCAATGTGAACCGGCGCTTCGCCAGCGCTTTGACCGCCCTCGCTGTCATGGGGAGCGGTGCCCAGATTCTCGCCGCCCCAGCCCAGGCAGGGGACAACATCGACCAGAAGAACGACGCCAAGATCAGCTGCACCGAGGCCCAGGCAGCTGTCGACAAGGCCCAGGCCGATCTCAAGGCCGCCCAGGACAACCTGGCCAAGCTCCAGGAGAACCACAAGGCTGACAAGGACAAGGTCGAGGCCGCCAAGAAGGTCGTCGACGAGAAGCAGTCTGCCCTCTCCGACGCCAAGAATGCTCTTGACGATGCCACCACTGACGAGCACGTCGCCGAGCTCAAGGCCGACCTCGCTGACATCAACGACAAGATCGATGCTCTCACCAAGCACCATGACGAGCACGTCGCCGAACTCAAGGAAGCCCAGGACGTCGTTGCCGATGCCAACGAGGCCATTGAGCGCCTCAACGTCGGACGTCAGAAGGCCGAGGGCCAGCTCGACTCCGACCTCAAGGTTCGCGAGGGCGAGGCGAAGGAACTCAAGGACACCAAGGCCGACGCCGAGAAGCAGCAGAAGGCCATTGACTTCTACTCTGCCCAGCTCGACCAGTGGGAAAACCAGCGCAAGCGTCTCGACGCCCAGCAGGCGAACGCCGAGCAGGAGGCCAAAGACGCCGAGGCCAACATCAAGGGCCTGAAGGATGATCTCAAGGATCTCAACGAGCAGCTTGACGCCGCCAAGGCCAAGGACGCTCCGCAGGATCAGATCGACGCCCAGTCCAAGAAGGTCGAGGACCTCAAGCAGGCCATCGCCGACACCAAGAGCGAGATTGCCGATCTGGAGAGCCAGAAGGATCAGGCCCGTGCCGATCTCGCCAAGAACGAGAAGATCGTTGACGACTCCGCCGCCGCTGCGGACAACGAGAAGAAGATCGCCGAGATCGACGAGCAGATCAACAAGCTCAAGAACAAGCAGAGCGGTCACGAGAACGAGATCGAGGAGCTCAAGTTCCAGATCGCTCGTGCCGAGGAGAAGGTCCACAACGCCAGCCAGGGCATTCCCAGCCTGGAGCGCAAGGTTGACCGCCTGCAGAAGGCGTACGACGCAGCCAAGACCACTGCCGGCAAGGCGCTCGCCAAGAAGGCTCTTGACGATGCCCAGGATCTCCTGGAGCGTCAGAAGGCCAACACTGAGCACGCCCAGGGCCAGCTCGACGACCTCAAGAAGCAGCTTGCTGCCCTTGAGGGTTCCGACGAGGACACCGCCAGCAAGATCAAGGAGCTGGAGGCCGAGAAGGCTGAGCTCATCAAGAGCGGCAAGTCCTCTGACGAGGATGTCGCCCAGGCGAAGAAGGCCATCGCTGCCGACAAGGCCACGATCGGTGATCTCAACAACAAGATCAACGGTCTCAACGGCAAGCTCATGAACCAGCAGTCCGAGTTGGCTCAGGCCAAGAAGAAGCTCTGCAAGCTCAAGAAGGGCGGCGACCAGGCCGAGATCGATCGCGTCAACCAGCGTATCGACGAGACCAACGCCAACATCGCCAAGGAGCAGGACAAGCTCGACGCCGCCAAGCAGGCCGTCGAGGACTGGGGCAAGGCCAGCAAGCAGGCTGACGACCAGGCCTACGACGCCAAGGCCGAGCTCGTTCAAGCCCAGGCCCAGCTGAGCACCGACAACAAGCGGATCGCTGAGCTCAAGGACGCCCTGGCTGACCTCGATGCCCAGATCGCCGCCGACAAGGACGCACGCGACAAGATCCTCGACGACATCGCCGCCCAGGAGTCTCGCGCCGCTGAGGCCAACGAGCGGGTTGCCAAGCTGCAGGCCCACATCGCTGACATCGCAGCTGACATCAAGGCCCAGGAACAGCTGCGCGACGAGGTCCAGAAGCAGCTTGAGGCCGCTGATGAGCCCAGCTCAAAGGTCGCGAAGGCCGAGACTGAGCTCCATGACGCTTCCGCTGCCCTCAAGGCTGCAGAGAACAAGGTAACCACTGACGAGGAGGCAATCCTCGAGGCGGAGGCCATCGTCAAGGGCCGTGAGGCTGCCCTCAACGCAGCCCAGGGCAAGACCGGCAACTGCACCGCCGACGAGCAGAAGCCCTCCGAGGACAAGAAGGATGACCTGGCCAAGAAGGTCGTCATCAGCACCGACAAGGGTAGCGCCGTGACCGCGACGACTGTCAGCAACGACACCCCCACCCACGTCGCTGCCCCGGCCCTGCCGAGCACTGGTGTCTGATCCCGGCGGACAACTGAACACATCTGACAACTGAAAAATGTGTGGGCCTGGCCATCTGATGGCCGGGCCCACCACCGTTTCTGCAGCTCTCTCCCACTCACTGCAGATGAGTCATCGGGGTCGACACAGTTCGTCCGGGTGTGCCCCCGCTGTCCACCTGTGCTGGGCATGATCTGACGTGGTTTCTCGGAGGGCAGTCACTGCACATCTCTGCATCTGGATCAGTATTCAGATGTCGGCACTGCCTCAATACTGATGAGACATCTCTCCCCCAGGCTGAGCTTCACAACTCCGTGATCTGATGATCACTCACATGATAAAATCTTCGCGCTGCTCAACGATGAGCGGTAGATGTTCCCCCGTCAGGGACACCTCGACGACGAATGGCGTTGTGGAGGAGGCGCCGTGATTCACCCATCACAGCATCCACCGTAGATTCCCACAAGGTTGCCTACGATGCGCCCTCATGAGAGCACATCCCGACCAGTTGCTCCCATCCCATGGAGAGCCCAATCAGAAATACATGTCGTTCATCTGTTCGGTGACAAAGGAGACACCAACAATGTTGACCACCACACGATCCATGAAAATAGCTGCCGCCGTCGTGTCGCTCATCACCGCCGCAGCCATGTCGATTCCAACCGCTTCAGCGGCATCAGCAGCCGATCACACAGCTCTTTCCCCGCAGGACGAAACCGTCCTCACCGACCAGCAAATGCCGGGGAGCCCGCTGGGCATACCTTCTGGAGCCACTGGTCCAATACAACCCAATTACTGGCGCGCCGTCGAATATTCTGCGCACCACATGGCTCCATCCCCAGCTGGTGCCAACAACTTCCGTTGCCGACCGAGAGCAGGCCAGAATCCGGTAGTTCTCATCCCGGGAACCGCAACGAATGCCTACTCCTCGTGGTCAATGATGTCGGAGGAGCTGACACGCCGCGGATACTGCACCTACACCTTCAATCTCAACGGGGTGCCACACAGCAGCTTCATCTCCCTCACCGGAGACATGAGAGAGTCGGCCAAGGGACTTGGAGCTTTCATCACCATGGTGTTGACCCGCACTCACACCGACAAGGTTGATTTGGTCGGATGGTCCCAAGGAGCTGGGCCTCTCCCCAACCAATATCTCAAGTTCGAAAATGGAGCGAGCAGGGTGGACCACTTCATCGGTCTGGTCCCCTCCAACCACGGCACGACCGCATACGGTCTCAACCTTTTCCTCAATTCGACGACAAGCAAACTCGGAGCTCACTTCGACGACAGCATGGCACTGCTCAACGGAATGTCAGCTCCGCAACAATTGCAAGGATCGGATTTCAACAAGACCCTCTACGACACGCCTGTCACTCAGCCCGGTGTGAAGTACACCATCATCACCAGCACCCATGACCATGTCGTCGTGCCCTACACGAACGCCTACCTCCACGAGCCGGGGGTGAAGAACGTGTTGCTGCAGAACATCTGTCCGACCGACAAGACTGGCCACGGCAACATCACCTACGACCCCAACGTCATCCAAATGGTCGACAACGAACTCGATTCGGCTCATGCGCACGCTGTCCAGTGCACACCCATGAAATTCATCGGATGACTGCACCAAAATGATCTGAACCACTCACGAGGAGATGATCCCCATGAAATCACCGAAAATCTTCACCACGGCGGTGGCAGCGGTCATCGCCACCACCGGGTTCGGTGCCACCCCACTGGTACAACCTGCTCAGGCAGCACCGACACATCAGTCCTCCGTCCCTGCCTCTGCACACCGGGGCTCCTCATCCACCGGCCCCAAAAACTGCGTACCCTTTGTCGGACGTCCTGGTAGCTCAGGGCAGCTCCCCCTGGGAGTCATCCCACCGAACTGGGGAACCGAGGGGTGGCAGCAAATGGCCGCCACCAACCGCACAGACCTTCCCGCAAAAGTCGTCATGCGGGACAACCACGAGAGCTTCAACCAACGTATGGACTTTGCCCTGCGCGACGGCAAGGTGTACGGACGTTTCCAATCCGAGAAGCAATGGCGTCACATTGCCACCCCGTCCTGCCTCGACGGACAGATCACGGCGATCTCCGTCAATGACGCCATGCTCGCCGCAGTGGACTCCGACGGCTGGGTCTACACTCTCAACAACCTGCTCTCCTCACCCAAGGACTGGGGTTGGTTCCGCGCGTGGGGTACACCCTTCTGGTTCGGACACGGCCTGCAGTTGGAGAATCAGACCAACGGTGAATGGGCGCTCTCTCTCATCGACAACCAGACTGACCGCACCTACCACGGAGTGGATGGGCATGATCACCCGATCTCGTTGGCCATGTGCACCGAGATCATGATGGCCTCCCCCGACGGCACCCACCTGTACCAGCACGATCCATGGCTGGCCAACGACTACTCCTTCGAGGCGTCCACCCCGTACAACTCGCAGTTCCGGATTCACACCATGTCGGCCTCTGGCTCGGTGGCGTTCATCACCAACAGCCACGGCGACATGTTCACTCGGCTGTGGGACTACGACATTGCCGGAACCGATCCTGCGCAGTTCCGCTACACATGGAAGGATCAGGGCAATCTGCCCGATGCCGGGACGTGGGCACAGGGCAAGATCAATCCGAACTATGCCGCGATCAAGCTTCCACCGGCACCATGGCAGCATCAGCCCAAGGTTCCCGGTGAGATCACCGATCGTCTCACCATCCTTTCCACCGCTCCGGGATCACAGAACCGCGAGCTGCGTGTTGAGGGTCGTAAGGGCGGACACACCGGCTACTGGACCAAGATGCTCAATGACAAGAGCTGGAGGTTCATCGTCACGGACCAAGCTCTCAAGGGAAAGCCACTCGACAACCCGCAGAAGGACACCTCTGCGGTCGATCTGGCACCAGCCTCCGGTGTGAACTACTCGGGATACCTGCCTGGTGGCGTGCGACTCGATGTTCGCGATTTCGCCTACCAGACCACGTCTCGCACAGTCGACCTCGCCATTCAGGGCAAGAAGTACCCCGTCACGTTGCACAGTATTGACGGCCGTCTCGATTCGACCATCTCGATGCTCGCACATCGTGAGCGTGGCCTCAGCTCGACTCCGCGATACTACGATGCCGCCATCGAGGTGCCTCAGAAATACCTGAGTGATCCCACCTTCGCCTCTTTTGCACGCACCTATCTGCACGGCGAAAGGGTGCATGAGCTGTACCTGGCAGCAACGGATTCCCAGCTGAAGATCATCAACAATTCCCACCCCGGAATATCGTTGCGAACTGGCAGAGACGTCAGCACCATGAAGCGGGTCCCGAACTCATGATTCCCAACCTGTCACATAGGCAGTCACCGCACCGCTGACACCGACTGGCACTGGGATCGCAGGCGTCGGATCGTCCCACAGTGGGCGATCCGACGTTTCACGGAATCGTCCGGTACGATCCCGCCGGCTTGCGCAGCCGAGTGCCAGCCGTCTTCGCCCGCTGATCGACAATGTCGATGACCTTGGTGGCAGACTCCTCGAGGGCCAGACCCGTCGTGTCGATGATCGGGCAACCCAGTCGACGCTGGATCTTGCCCACCTCGTCCAGCTCGTCGTAGATGGCGGCGAGATCTGCATATCCGTCCTCGTTGCCGTACCCACCGAGCCCGCGAACACGTCGACCTCGAATCTCCAACAACTTCTGGGCGTCGATCGTCAGGCCAACGATGCGCCACCGATCCACGGCGGCCAGCTCGGCGGGCGGAGCGATACCGGGCACCAACGGTACGTTGACGGTCTTGTAGCCGAGATAGCCCAAGTAGATCGACAGCGGCGTCTTGCCCGAGCGGCTCACCCCCACCAGGCAGATGTCGGCTTCGGTGAGACGGTCGGGAATGGCACCGTCGTCGTTGCGCACCGCGAACTCCATCGCCGAGATACGGGTGAAGTAATCGGCCTCCACCCCTACCGGACGACGCGGAACGGCATCGGCGTCCAGGCCGGAGGCTTCCTCCATCGCCGCGAGCATCGGGCCCATGAGGTTGACCTCACGTATCCCCATTTCCTCGCAGGCGTCGGCGACCATCCGGCGCATGTCCGGCAGCACCAGGGTGTGGACCACGCACACCCACTGACCTGCCTCGTGGGCCGCCATGACGGCCTCCAGAGCGGCCATCATCTCCGCAACGGTGCCGATCATCGGGTGACGCACGATGTGCCAGTGGACTCCTTCGAACTGGCTGCGGGCGGCTCGTGCCAGACGGACGGCGGTCTCACCCGTCGAATCGGCGATGACGTGAATTTCCAAGGGCGACTCTGCCATGACGGCATTGTACCGAGCGAGAGATCTGCAGCGGGGCTCAAGGCAAACCCCGGTCAAGGACACCGAAGACACCATCGTGTGCACAAAAATGTCACCCGACACGGATCCATCGCACTCACGTGACGGCACCATCGGTCTCATGACAAAAATGTCATCACCGCGAACGAGCGACACCCCCTGCTCTGAATCACGCCTGGCCCCGACCATGCCTGCTCCACCCGAGTCCCGGCTGGCTGCTCTCTCCGAGCCCACCATGCCTGCCCCGCCCGGATCTCGCCTGCCCAGTCCACGCCCGACGTGACAAAAATTGTCATCGGCCGAAGGGTTCCGGCACTCGTGTAATCCGCAGGAAGCTGGCCTGACAAAAATGTCAGCATGCTCGAGCATCCTGACGTTCCCATGACCCTCATGGGCTCGACGTGACAAAAATGTCACGCGAAACAGCCAGGGTGGTGAGGGGCCGCCCGGAATAGGGGGAGGTTCGCACGGAATCAGGAGTGCTTGTGAGGGGTGGAGGGGAGAAGGCTCGCACGAGGTCAGTGAAGATTCGCCCCGAGATTGGGACAGTTCGCACGGGCCAGGAGGGGTCCGCACGAAATCGAGAAGGTTGGCACGGGGTAGGGAAGGTTCCGGCACAGGGCGGAGAATGCCTCGACAGAACGGAAGCATCACAACAAAGAGGCCCTGGCCCATTCCCCTACCGTCGTCTGTGACTGAGGATCAAGTCGGGACGAGATATTCCTGCCAGAAGGCTGCAGAAACAGGGGGCGAGTATTCCTGCCAGAACTTTCACCAGTCTGCATTGTCGGCACGAGAAGCCCAGCATCGCGAGCGCGGGGCGACATCATCGCCAACATGGGTGCCAAACCGGGTAAGAAGCCCAGCATCGCGAGCGCGGGGCGACATCTGCACCTCGTTCTGGGAGACTGCCATCATGGATGCTGCCGAGCTCGACCCCGTTGACGCCCTCATCGTCGCTGAATCACCACAGATTGATCCGCAGGATTCGGCACATGTCACGCTCGACGCCGACTCGACGCGAACGCAAGCGCCCCGGGGCAACGCTGTCTGGGTGCTGAACCGACCGCGGCTGATCCCACTCGCCGGGCACCGGGTCAAGGCGTGGGCCGACGACTGCCGCGATCTCACTGGGATCCCCAGCACCATCCGGCTCAACCCTCTGACAGCGTCGCCCCAGGACCTTGACTCCCTGACCTCCACATCGGCACCTACTGCGTCCCCACCAGCCGACTCCCTGACCGACACACCACCGTCCGAGAAGTCCGGGGAACGCCGTCCCGGTCCTTCGTCCGGGCAGCACCGAGTCACCGGCCATCCAAGCACCGATCGCCAGTTGGTCTGGCTCGATCTTCCCCAGTCGCTCGACGCCTTGGACGAGCTGCTCGGCTGTTTGTGGCACGTGCTGGGCCCGGACGCCCACATCATCGCCGGCGGACGCATCAAACACATGACCCGGTCGATGAACGACGTTGCCACGCGGTGGTTCGATGAGGTCCATGCGAGCCTCGGGGTGCGCAAGGCCCGCGTACTGCACATCTCACGGCCGCGGGAACGCCCGGCGATCACCGGCGCATGGCCACGCAGCAACACCGTGGATGGGTTGACGATTCACGCTCACGGCGGGGTGTTCCACACCACTGGCTTGGACGCCGGAACCGCGTTGCTGCTCTCCCACCTGGACGACATTGCTGCGGACGTGCGCACCGACGTCGTCGACCTGGGATGTGGCAACGGCATCATCGCTGCCCAGCTGGCACGCCGACTGCCCACGGCACGGGCGCACGCCACCGATGTGTCGTGGCAGGCCGTCGACTCCACCCGGCGCACCGCCACGGCGAATGGTCTGGACGTCATCACCCACTGGTGTGACGGACTGGCCAACCTGCCCGATGCCAGCATGGACGCCGTCGTCACCAATCCGCCCTTTCATCGGGGCGCTGCCCAGGATCACGCTTCCACCTTTGCGATGCTCACCGACGCCGCACGGGTACTGCGCCCGGGCGGGGCGCTGTGGTGCGTGTACAACAACCATCTGCCGTGGGCCGCACATCTGCGACGCTTCGTCGGTCCGACGCGCCAGGTCACGCGCAATCGTCACTACACGGTCACGCGGACCGTGCGGGAGTGAGCACGTCCACGTCGTGTCGTCGCGGACTCACCCTCGCGGTCCGTGCTCCGGCCGTCACGAACACACTACGATGCCCACGAGATCAATCCCTGCGTTGACAGAATTTCCCCAACATTTCCCCAGCGCTGTCCGTACGGCGCGACGCCGATCGAGTGCGGGGAGAACCGGATGAGGAGTCATCACATGAGGAAATTCAGATGGCAAGCGGGCCCAGGCCGGATGGGGGCGGAATGGGGTACCGATGTCGTCCAGCCGCGTCTACCGTTGGTGTCATGAGTTCTCGCGTCATCCTCGTCAGCGACGACCGCTCCAGTCTGCGCTCCCCCGGCACCGCACTGTGGCCACAGGCCGCCCACATGCGCGGCACCCACACCGACGGCTGGACGGCACAGATCTTCGACTACACCACCACCGTCGAGGCAGACATGCATGAGGTGCGCGAGTTGGCTTCGGCCAGTGGCGCGGACGTCATCCATCCACACGGGGCGCTCGCCACCCAACCACCAGGACTGTTGGTGAGCGACGTCGACTCCACCCTCACCCGCACCGAGGCGATCGACCTGTTGGCGCAATGTGCTGGGCGGGCGGATGAGGTGGCCGACGTCACCGCTCGGGCGATGGCCGGTGAGATGGACTTCACCGAGTCGTTGCGGGCCCGGGTCGGATGCCTGGCAGGGTTGCCGGTCGGCGCCGTGGAGGAGGCTCGCCGCGCCATCGTCGTCACCCCCGGCGCCAAGGAGCTGATTGCGGCTGCCCACGAGGCCGGCGCCACCGTGGGTCTGGTGTCGGGCGGATTCACGTCGATGGTGGAACCATTGGCCGCCGAACTTGGAGCAGATCATGCCGTGGCCAACGAGTTGGAGGTGGCCGATGGACACCTCACGGGACGTCTCACTGGGGAGATCGTCGACCGGGCCGCCAAGGCGTCCTGGCTGCGCAGGTGGGCCGCGCAGGCCAACGTCGGGGCCGAGCGAGTGATCGCCATCGGTGATGGTGCCAACGACCTCGACATGTTCGACGCGGCCGGACTGGCCATTGCATTCTGCGCCAAGCCGGTGGCCGTGGAGGCCGCCCGCAACACCGTGAGTTTTGAGCGTCTTGACGCGGTGTCGGCAGTGTGGTGCCGGTGATCCCCATTTCGCCCCATCGGCGCCGACACGCTGCCATCGGCCGAGGAGTCGTGGCCCGTCCGAGCACCTGGTCATGGCTGCAGATCGAACCGGTCGCGAGAATTCACCCTGCTCGACGTGAAAAACATGCACACATTCCCATGCTGGACGGGCACCATGCCGATTCCGACCGCTGAAGAACAGGGGTTCCGCACGCCATCCGAGGCTGTGGATATAAAGTGATACCAAGGTTTCGGGCCCATCTGGAATGGGCCCCGGAACAGTGTGTTTCTCGGCGACTCGCGGAGCGTTACGCGTGCCGTCATCGACGACCAGCCGCACGACGGCAGGAGGACAGATGTCAGAGCGGATTGCCAATGCAGCCCTGCGTCAGAAAGTGATGAGCGCAGACGACGCTGCCGGCCTCATCAAGGATGGCGACCAGATCGGATTCGGTGGATTCACCGGGTCGGGCTACCCCAAGGTGTTCCCGGGCGCACTCGCCAAGCGTATCGAGGCTGCCCATCAGCGCGGCGAAAAGTTCACTGTCAACACCCTCACCGGAGCCTCGACGGCTCCCGAGCTGGATGGTGCCCTGGCCGGTGTGGACGGCATCGGTTGGCGCATGCCCTACCAGTCCGACCCGACGATGCGTTCCAAGATCAACGACGGCACCAGCTACTACACCGACATCCACCTGTCGGAGTCCGGCATGATGGTGCGTCAGGGATTCTTCGGCAAGGTTGACTTCGCCGTCATCGAGGCCACCCGTATCACCGAGGACGGCAAGATCGTCCCCACCTCGTCGGTGGGCAACAACTCCGCCTACTGCGAGGTCGCCGACAAGATCATCATCGAGGTCAACTCGTGGCAGTCCGAGGATCTCGAGGGCATGCACGACGTCTACCAGGGATTCGCGCTGCCCCCCAACCGCAAGCCCATCCCGATCACCCACCCCGGTGACCGCATCGGCACCCCGTTCCTGGAGATCGACGCCAGCAAGGTCGTTGCGATCGTCGAGACCGACGGCCCCGACCGCAACTCGCCGTTCAAGCCGATCGACGACAACTCCCGCAAGATTGCCGGCTTCCTGCTCGACTTCTACGGCAACGAGGTGAAGCAGGGACGCATGCCCAAGAATCTGCTGCCGCTGCAGTCGGGTGTGGGCAACATCCCCAACGCCGTGCTCGACGGCCTGCTGCACTCCGACCTGGAGCACCTCACCTCCTACACCGAGGTGATCCAGGACGGCATGATCGACCTCATCGACGCCGGCAAGCTCGACGTGGCCTCCGCGACGGCCTTCTCGCTGTCGCCGGACTACGCCCACAAGATGAACGAGAACGCGGCCTTCTACCGCGACCACATCATCCTGCGTCCCCAGGAGATCTCGAACCACCCCGAGGTGATCCGTCGTCTGGGCGTCATTGGCGCCAACGGCATGATCGAGGCCGACATCTACGGCAACGTCAACTCGACCCACGTCATGGGCTCGCGCATGATGAACGGCATCGGCGGCTCCGGCGACTTCACCCGCAATGCCTACATCTCGGCCTTCGTCTCCCCGTCGACGGCCAAGAACGGCGCCATTTCGGCGATCGTGCCGATGGTCTCCCACGTGGACCACACCGAGCACGACGCCATGGTCATCATCACCGAGCAGGGTATCGCCGATCTGCGTGGCCTGGCCCCGCGTCAGCGTGCCCCGAAGATCATCGAGAACTGCGCCCACCCGGACTTCCGTCCGATGCTGCAGGACTACTACGAGCGTGCGCTGCGTGATTGCAAGTTCAAGCACACCCCGCACCTGCTCGGCGAGGCCTACAACTGGCACACCCGGTTCCTCGAGACCGGCACCATGCAGCAGGGCTGAACCCGCCAGGGTTGATTCCCAGCCACATTGAACAGGCGCTCCCGGACCGATGGTCCGGGAGCGCTTGGGCGTTGAGCCCCTTATGTGGCAAACCTTTGGTGGTGGTGCCGATTTCCATTGCCCCGGTTGGAGCCTGCTCGCAACGGCAGGCCCCACCGAGAACAGATTTTGCCCCACCTCACCTGGGACAGCAGAATCCTCACCGTCCAGATGCAGCGATCCTTCGTCGACGAAGGGTTTGGTCTCAACCTTCATCCAATCAGTGGCCACAGCAGTACGCGCATCATGGGGATCGAGCATCGTCCAGCCGAGCCAGCCTCCCCGGTCCGGGGTCGAATCAGATTTTTACCGCAGTTGCCATTGGTGTGAAGGATCACGTCATCCAGCTGGCGGGTGTTGAAGGCCCGACCACCTGCTGGCTTCCTGGGGGCGCCCCAGGAACTGATGACGGCGATTCGCTGCGGACGTCTCCCCATCTCACACGGCGTGCAGTTCGAGAACCCACGCCGTCTCCGGAAACATCGTGGGCGGGGTCACGCCAATGCAATCCAGGATCTGCCCGGACAGGACGACTTCTCGAGACGTCCATGCTGGTTGGGCCGCGTCCTCCGAATGGGGGTCCAGAGGAACCACCCGATACCGTTGCTCCGGTTCGAGCCCCGGGATGGTCACCGGTTCAGCTGGGTAGCGATGCTGGGTCTGGAGTTGCGCGACGATGACCAGCGCTCGATCTCCCCGTTTCGAGACCATACTTGTCGTCACCCGTGCAGCCGTCGAGCGATGGTGCAGCCGTCCGGTGGAGATCACGTCGCGCCACTGCTTGTGAACCATCACCCATCGGGCAAGTTCATCCAGCTCGTCTGGTGACGCGGCACGAAGATCCCACTCGATGCCGAAGTGACCGATCAACGCCGTCGCGGCACGCATGGTGAGGTCATGGGTACGCCTCGTGGTGTGCGCCCTCGGCGCCCCGACATGGGCTCCGAGATACTCCGGTGCCACCAGCATCGACGTCCAGGTCTGGATCGTCTGCCGTTCGACGGGATCGATGCAGTCACTGGTCCACACACGGTCGGTACGTTGAAGAACCCCCAGGTCAACGCGGCCACCGCCGGCCGAGCACGACTCAATCTCCACCTGCGGATGGTCCACCCTCAATGTGTCGAGAAGTCGGTAGAAAGCCATTGTCTGCTCGTGGGCCTTCACACGCCCCGTCACTGGGTCGAGTGGTTCATGGGTGTCTCGATTGTGGTCCCATTTCAGGTACGAGATGGGGTAGGTCGTCACCAGGTCCTCGAGCCTGGAATGAATGTGCTGCCATGCCTGTGGGTTGGCAATGTCGAGAACCTGTTGGTGTCGGGCGTCCATCGGGCGGTGCCCGTTCTCGCCCAGGATCCAGTCCGGGTGTCTGCGGGCCAGATCGGAATCCATGTTGACCATTTCCGGCTCCACCCAGAGACCGAACTGCATCCCCAGCCCGGTGACGACGTCACACAGTGACCCGAGACCATTCGGCCACACCTCACTGGAGACGCACCAGTCCCCCAATCCCGAGGTGTCGTCACGGCGGGAACCGAACCAGCCGTCGTCGAGGACGAATCGCTCCACGCCCACCTGGGATGCCCTGTGCGCCAGCTCGGTGAGAGTGTCGAGATCGTGGTCGAAGTACACCGCCTCCCAGGTGTTGAGGGTCACTGGTCGCGGCCGGTCGGGGCGCGTGTTCACCGTGCGCAGCCAGCCGTGGAAGCGGTGCGCCATGGCGTCGAGACCGTGCGCCCACGACACGAGCAGGTCGGGAGTGGTGTATGTCTGTCCGGGGGCCAGGGTCATCTCTCCGGAACCGAACAGTTCCCCGGCCCCGAGTGCCGGGGGGCCGTCATGGGTGCGTTCCGCCCAGACGCGATGGTTTCCCGACCATGCCAGGTGGACACCCCACACATTGCCCGAGTCGAAGGTGAATCCGGGCTCCCCGGCAATCACCAGTCCGGTGGTTTGCAGACCTGTTCTTCCCCGGCGGGAAGGGAACTCGGTATGTCCCACCACGAATGGTGACCGTTGTGGGTGACGCTCCCGCAGGTGCCGACCGGTGAAGGTGAGCAGTTCCGTGGCCTGCTCACCGACCGGCACCGAGAGATCGACACCGGCAAGACGGTAGGGCTCCTCGCTGCAGTTGCGCACCGTCGAGCCGATGCGTACCAGCCCGCCGTCCTCGATCGACACCTGCCATCGCACGCTCAGCCGCTCGTCACGGGCCAGTACGACGATCGTGCTGGCCTGAGCGCTGATCGAGTCCGTCACCAGGTGCGACAAGCCATGTGCCGAGTTGAAGCTTCCGCTCACACCCGGCGTCCCCAGCCAACCTCTGCTGGCTTCGGGAAGGATGGATCGCTCCGGCACCTCGTCGGTGCGGTCCGATGTCTCGGCAGGCGTCAGCACTGCTGCCAGGTCGGAACCAGTGGGGTTGACATCAGCACCCAGGTGCACGATGCGCGGGAGATGGTTGTCCTCCGTCGCCAGGATGACGCCGACGCCGTCTCGGCAGACGTGGGTCATGCTCGTCGTCATTTCGCCGATCCCCTCATCACACCGGAGATGATCCACCGCTGACAGAAGATGTAGACGATGATCATGGGGGCCATCGCCAGCAGATAGGACGCGAATGCGACCGTGTAATTCGTGTTGAACCTACCTTGGAACACATATTGTGCCAGCGGCAGGGTCTGGGTTCCCGGATCGGTGAGAATGACCAGGGGAAGCAGGAAATCGTTCCACGCCCACACGCAGGTGAGGATTCCCACCGTCGCATTCATGGGTGACAACAGTGGAAAGATGATTCGCCAGAAGACTCGCCACCTGGAGGCACCGTCAATCGACGCCGATTCCTCGATCTCGATCGGCATCGACCGCAAGAACGACGTGTACAACATGATGTTGAAGCTCAACCCGAACACGGTGTAGAGGAGGATGAGCCCGACCTCGTTGTCCAGTCCCAGGGTTGCGGTCTCCTTGACCACGGGGAGCATGATGATGGGGAACGGTACGAACATCGCCGCGATGAAGTAGTAGTACAGCCCCTTCACCCAACGTCGGTGCATGTTGCGTGCGACGGCATAGGCCACCAGCGAATTCGTGAGGATCGTCAGGACGATGGCACCGACGGTGACGACAGCGCTGGTCAGCAGACGCCTGGGGAAACTGGTCATCTGCCAGGCGGTCCGGAAGTTGGCCAGCGTCCAGTGCCTGGGCAGGGCAAAAGCCGACTCCGCGAGCTCCTGAGGCGTCTTGAACGCAGTGACGATCGTGAAGTACAGCGGTACGAGAATCGTCAGGCTCAACACGGCCACAAGTGCGGTGAGCCACCAGTTCACATGCTCGTGTCGGGGAGCTCGAATGGACGTAGTGGTCATCGTGGACATCTCAGACACGCTCCTTCGACTGCAGGAACCGCAATTGGATGAAGGACAGCACCAGAACGATGAGGAAATAGATCACGCCATTGGCGGTCTGGTAGGCGTACTCGCCGCCTTTGAATCCATTGGAGAAAATGAGGAATGCGATGGACTGGGTGGATGTTCCGGGCCCACCATTCGTCATGGCCACGACCTGGTCGAAGACCCCCAGGAAGTTCTTGAACGAGAGTATGACGTTGATCGTGAAGAACGGCATGATGAGCGGGAAGGTGATCCTGCTGAACTTTCTCCAGCCCACCGCCCCATCGACGGAGGCCGCCTCGTAGACCTCGGCGGGAACGGTCTGCAGACCAGCAAGATAGATCAGGGTGTTGAACGCCACCGCCTGCCACACCCCGACGACGACAATCGCAACCCATGCCAGCCTCTCGTTGGCCAGCAGGGAGGTCGACAACCAGTCGATTCCCAGTGCAGCACCGATGGCAGGAAGATTGTTGGTGAACAAGTAACTGAATATGTAGGCGATGATGAGGACGGGGAGCAGGTACGGAACGAAGAACAGCCCGCGCCATGCGTTCCTGGCTGCGATCCTTGCGTTGAGCAGCAGGGCCAAGAACAGCGAAATGACATTCACGGCAATCGTGCCGGTAATGGCATACGTGAAGGTGAACTTGTACGACTGCCAGATGATCTCATCGGAGAACAACGCCTCATAGTTGCGCAGCCCTATGAAATTCCAGTTCCCGTAACCATGATAGTTCGTGAACGTGTAGAAGATCCCTTGGCACAGCGGCACCATGATGAGCCCGGTGAAGAGCACCACCGCTGGGATGAGCATCCACAGATAGGCACCCTCGATGCGGTGGGACTTACCGCTCGCAAGCTGTGAGTCGGCGTGGCTTGGCCTGTGGCGCTCCCCTCGCTCCACTGCACGGCTCTCTTCCGTCACATGTGCAGACATCATGACTCTCCCTGCGTCTTGCGAGTCCGGGCCATGACACGGTCCCATTGCCGATCAAGGGTGCGAGCGAACCTGTCGACGTCACCGTCGATGAGGAATTGCTGCATGTAGGCGTTGAGGTTCATGGCGGGAGGAAAGTTGTGATCCGAGTAGGTCGCGATTCTTCCAGCCGTGAAGTAGGGTTGGAGCCCAGCCAGGGCGGGATCCGCGGTCCTGGTCCCAGTGAGGGTGGGGTAGGCGACTTGGGCATCGCAGTAGGCCTTCATGGCGCCAGGCGTCATGAGCAGGTTGAAGAACTCCATGACGGTGTCATGGTGCGGTGAGTCCGGAGGCATCACCAGCGCGACATCGACACCGGAGACCACCCTGGTGTCCTTTTCGTCATCGGCCGGCATGGCGAAGGTCCCCAGTTCGATGTCTGGGTTGTAGGACCGGATGGCGGGAATCGCATAGGTGCCGTGCACATACATCGCGGCGCGGCCCTGGGCGAACCCTTGGTTGCCGTCGTTGTAGCCGAGCTCGTACTTGTTGGAATTGCCGTAGGAGGCAATTCTCTTCATCTTCTGCAGGATTGGTCGATACGTGTCCGTGAAGGTTTCCCTGCCGTCCCGCCTGCGGTCATACCATCGTGCGACGCCATCGGAGAGGGCATCTCCCGACAGGGAGGAGAACATGGGGGCACCGGTCCAGTTGTCCTTGAAGGCCCAGTAGAACGGATTGACGCCGGCTGAGACGAACCTTTCGCAGACGTCGATGAACTCATCCCACGTCCTCGGCGGTTCCACGCCATGTTTGTCGAAGATCGCCACGTTGTAGATGACGCCCGAGCCATTGGTCGACAACGGCAACCCGTTGACCTGACCCTCACCACCGCGGCCCAGGGTCCCGAGGATCTCACCGACGGTGGGGATCACCTTGTGGAACACCGGGAGATTTCGACAGTCGGCGAAGATCCCCGTGCGAGCCAGGGCCCCGAAATTGTAGTCACCGTTGAGTGTGATGGCTTCGGGAATGTCCTCCTTGACCAGACGTACCCGCAATGCCGCAATGTTCTCGGCCTGGAAGTTCTGCTGCACCGGGTGGGACGGGTGGGTGTCACTGAACTTCCGGCACAGCTCATCGAAGTATCCGATGGCCTCCGACTTGAACTGGAAGAGCTCGACACTCTCCGATGTGTCTCTGGAGCAGGCTGAGGCACCACCCGCAGCGCAGAGGGCCGAGAGCGCAAGAGCTCCCCGGAGGAAGGACCGCCGCGTCGTCGGTTGGGTCGCACCCCCTCCAGCTCCGGGTGAGACTGCTGGCAGTCGTCCCATGGCAACTCCTTCGTCGCTCGATGTGCCTCGATGCACTGATCGTCGTGATTTATTGTCGGTGTGTAAATTAATCTTGTCAAGGGTGGTCCTGTCTGCTTCCCCGTGCCGTTCCAAGCGTCTACCCTGACCCTTGTGAGCAGCCCCTTTCCCCGCCCGAGTGGCGCCAACCGACGCCTTGCCGTGCAGGTGCTGTTGCACGGGCCCATATCTCGCGGGGAGCTCGCCCACCACCTCAATCGCTCAACAGCTTCCGTGTCACGCCTGGCCAAGCCCCTCGTGGAGGGTGGGCTGCTGATCGAGAGGGAACCAATCATCCAGGGTCGATCCCGTCCGCAGGTTCCCCTGGATGTCGACCCGGACCGAGTCCACGTCGTCGGCGTCAATGTCGCTCGTGGGATGGTCACCATGGCGCTCACCAATCTGCGCGGCCGTCCTCGCGAGGTGCGCCAGATTCCGGTTGACAGCACCACACCCGATGCAGTCGTCACGGCGATCTCGACCTTCACACGTACCGTGTCCATGCCTCCCGACATCGCAGCCGTGGGGATTGGTGGGAGCACGATGGATGCCCGTACCGTCACGAACTCCCAGTTGCTCGGCTGGCACGACGTCCCCCTGGCCCAACTCGTGGAGGACCACACGCACATTCCTGCCATTGTCGGCAACGATGTCGAGTGCCTGGCCTTCGGCGAGAGCTGGTTCGGCTCCGCACGCGACTGTCCCGACTTCAACACCGTCACCATTGGGGCGGGAATTGGATTCTGCGCAGTACGATCCGGCACCTTGGTGAGAGGACGTGACTCCGGCCTGGTCGTCGGAAATCTTCCCCTCACCGACATCGACGGCACCACAGCATGTGCCAGCACGTTTCTCGGCGGCCCCGCCATGGTGGAGCGCTACGAACGAGCGGGAGGCCACCCCAACGCCACTGCACTGCAGGTGCTGCAGCTCGATGCCGCAGCAGATCCGACGGCGGGGAAGGCCTGTGCGATCCGAGCACGACGCCTCGGATGCCTTGTGGGCACTGCAGCAGCGTTCACCTTGCCGTCGTTGACGCTGATCACCGGTGAGTCCGCTGACATTGCGTTGCGTCATCGTGATGCGCTGGAGGAAGGCATGCGCAGCGTGCGGCCCCCGGATCTCGATCTGCCGCACGTCGTCATCTGCCGACATGATCGACGTCTCTGGGCACGCGGTGCCGCAGTGCTGGGCATTCGCTCCGTGCTGGGGCTCGAGGACGACACACCCAGCACCCTGCGCGACGAACCGATGCTGTGAGACAACCGATGGGCACCCCCCAGAACATGGGCACCCCCCAGAACATGGGCACCCCCAGAACAGTGGCCTCGTTCCTCGTCCTTCGCCCCTCTCCGTCCCACGCCGTAAGCTGGGTTGAGTCCCGTCGCGTCGACACCAGGAGAGCCGTGTTCCCATCATCCCAGCCCCGGCGCGCCATCGACGAGGCACCCGAAGACGTCGGGGCCACGTCCTCGACGAGTGGGGTACGCACCGAGACGACGCGTCCCCCCGGGATCGCAACCCCTTCCCGCGCCGAGGAAGGCGCCTCCCAGCCTCGCAGCGAGCTGACGCACCCCGAGCTGGCCCCAGCTGACTCCCGGGCTGAGGTGAACCACGCTGGTCCACCGGCGGAGCCCCCACAGGGGCCAGACGCACAGCGAGCAGTGTGGGGCCCTGACGATCCCCGGAACATCCGCACCCTGCCTCCCCTGCCCGGGCCCGCCGAGACCACACCGGGGGCGCGTCCGGGCACCGTCGTTGCCGCCACCGTGTGTTTCGCATTGGCGGCGGTGTCGGCTGCGGTGGCCCTGGCGTGGGCGTGGTGGTGCTCGATCAACATGACCACTTTCCGCACCGCGACCCACCTCATGAGATGGACCGATCCTCGACCGGGCTCGCTGGCCTCGGTGCTGTGGGCCACGGCGATGGTGCTCATCGGGGTGGTCATGACGGCAATGCCGGCCCTGCTGGCTGTCAACGGCTGGCTGGGGCACCGGTGGGTGCGCTGGGGCGCCATCGGCGGGCTGGCCGCAGCCTCGCTGGCCGTCACGCTCAACACCGTGGCCTGGGCGAGCGCGCCGTTCGCCGTCGCAGGGCTGGTGCTCGTGTGGCTGCCGGTGAGCAGGCGTTGGCTCGACCTCTCCACAGCACGGCAGCGTTCAGCACCCCGCTGACGTGTCGTCTCCGCTGACGTGTCGTCACCGCCCCAGTAGCGCACATCCCAGGGCGAGCAGCCGCTCCTCGCTGTACATCGGTCCACCGATCATGACGCCGATCGGCAGTTCCATGCCGTCGATGATGCTGGTGTGCAGCGGCAGGCTCATGGCTGGCCGACCCGTGATGTTCCACAGACTGGTCCACGGCGTGAACCGGCACTGGGCCGCGAAGTCGGCTGCCGGGTCGTCGTCATCGCGCAGCTGGCCATGTGGCAACGGCGGCTGAGCCAGAGTGGGGCTGACGATGAGGTCGTAATCTGCCCAGTGTCGCCCGACCGTGCGCGAAATCATCTGAATACCAGCAAGACCTTCGGCAAGTTCCACACCGGTGCGGCGTCGTCCTTCCTTGCGAAGCCACCGCGTCATCGGCATGGCGTTCCTCTCACACCCCTCGGGCAACGGGATGCTTGCTGCACCGACCTCCCACACGCACTGGAAGGAGGCCCATTCCTGGGCACCGAACGGCGCCGTCGTGGGTTCGACGACGTGGCCCATGGCCTCCAGAGCCGTGACCGTCCGGGCGACGGCGTCCAGGCAGGCCGGGTGCACGTCGGCCTCGGCAATCACCGGCTCGGTCAACACGCCGATGTGTAGTCGCGGCACCTCCTGGTCGCATGCCGCCAGGAAGCTGGTTCGTGCCGACGGCGCACTGAACGGGTCGCCGGGCATGGGCGTGCTGATGACGTCCAGGGCTGCAGCGGTGTCGCGCACGGTACGGGTGAGCACTCCTCCACTCACCAGGCCGGGGCCGTCCACTCCGAATGGCCCGGCCGAGACCCGTCCTCGACTGGGTTTGAGGCCGACGACCCCGCAGCACGAGGCGGGAATGCGAATCGAGCCGCCTCCGTCGGAGCCCTGGGCGATCGGTACTTGGCCGTCACCGACGGCGGCGGCTGCCCCGCCGGAGGATCCGCCGGACATGCGCGCGAGATCCCACGGGGTGGCGGTGGGTGCGCGTCCAGCAGGTTCGGTGTAGCAGGGCAGGCCGAACTCCGGGGCGGTGGTGGTGCCGATCGGCACGGTTCCAGCAGCCTTGAGCAGGGCGACAATGCCATCGTCGGTTTCGCTGGGGTGCCCGCCGATGGCGCGGCTGCCAAGGTGGCGCGGCGCTCCGGCCAGGGCGTTGAGATCCTTGATCGGGCAGGGCACCCCGAACAGTGGTCCGGGCTCCACCTCGCCCGCGTCAAGCTTGCGTTGCAGTTCGTGGGCGGTGTGGCGGGCCCCCTCGTCGTCGATCCAGCTCCAGGCGTGGCATTCGTCGGCGTGGGCCCGGTCCAGGGCGTCCTCGACGACCTCGATCACGCTCGTCTGGCCGGTGCGGATGGCCGATGCGGTTTCCAAGGCACTCATCTGGGTCATGGCTTGGTTGTACCACGAGCCGGGACCGTCCCATGACGGCGGGGAGCAGGAACGAGAGGATCACCGCTACCGTGACTCACCTCCTGCGGCCGTGCCGGGGCGCAGAACCGCCGACACCCCGAGGTATCACCTCTGGACTCGACGGTTCTGAACCTCGACAGCGGTGTCTGTCGTCGCACGGGTCTTCAGGTCTCGTGCGGTGGTCTGGTCTCAGTCGACCAGACGCGCCCCCTGTGCCAAGGAATTCAACTTGGCCCAGGCCAGGGACGGATGGATCCGACCGCCGAGACCGCAGTCGGTGGAGGCAATGACCCGGTCGGCGCCGACGATCTGCACGAACCGGCCGATCCGCTGGGCAACGAGCTCGGGGTGTTCGACGACATTGGTCGAATGCCCCACGACTCCGGGTATCAGCACACGGTCCTTGGGCAGGTCCACCTCGTCCCACACCGTCCACTCGTGCTCGTGACGGGCATTGGCCGCCTCGAACGACAGGTATTTCGCATTGACGGTGAGCACATTGTCGACGATCTCCCGCAACGGGATGTCCGTGGTGTGGGGACCGTGCCACGAACCCCAACACAGGTGGAGACGCACCTGTGCCGGGTCGATACCCGCGAGCGCGGTGTTGATCGCATCACACCGCACCTGGATGTACCGCCGATAGTCCTCGACACTCGGCGCAGGGTTGATCTGGTCCCAGGACTCCGCCAAGGAGGGGTCGTCGATCTGGACGGTCAGCCCGGCCTGGGTGATCGCCAGGTATTCCTCGCGAAGCACCTGGGCACAGGCCTGCACGACCTCCTCGTCATTGGCGTAGTAGGCATTGTGCAGACGAGCTGCCGAGCCGGGCGAGACCGCGGCGATGAATCCGTCCCGACGATCGATTCCGTTGGCGTCCAGGGCAGTGACCAGGCCGTCGATGTCCTGACGTACCGCCTCAGCACCCGTGTAGGTGAGCGGCCCGGTGATGACGGGGAGGACGGGTGCGATGGAGCCTCCGTCATCAGCGTTCCTCTTCCAGGAATGTGGCAGAACTGCAGATGGCGGATCGGCATAGACGTCGGAGAAGTCCTGCCAGTCACGACGATCCTCGAAATCGACGAGTGTGATCTTGGATCCCGGTGCTGGCGGCGCCAACTCAGACGGCTCATCGGTGAGTTCGATGCCGCCGAAGCGGCTGAACGAGTAGCTCCACCAAGAACCGAAATCCAGCGATTCCGTCATGGCGTGGCCGTATTCACCGTCATTGACCCAGTCAATTCCGATCTCGTGCTGACGGGAGACGACGTCATTCACCGATTTCTGGAGGACCTGGGCGAACATCTGCTCCCCCATGTCCTTTCTCCTCGAGTTTGCATCGAGCAGTTCAGCAGTGCGCGGCAGTGAGCCGACATGGGTGGTGCGAATCGCCATTTTGCCCTCCTTCAATGGGTGTACGAATTGGGTGAAACAGATTCTATGGACGACATCATGTTGCGAGAATCCTTTTCTCACCATGTGACATTTTCAGGCGGGCATGTGGCACCCGCACCCGTGGCATCAGCAATGGGAGTCGACGTGCTGGGAGCTCCTGCACCAGGAGCCATCTGGTTCCGGGAACATCTGCCCACCCATCCGTGTTCAGATGAATGAAGGCATCAAGACGGAAAGGATTCCAGATGACTGAGAACATCATGATCATTGGAGGCCACGGCAAGGTTGCCCTCCGTGCAGAGCCGCTGCTGGCCGACGCCGGCCACCACGTCACGGCAATGATTCGCAACCCGCAGCAGCAGGAGGACGTCAAGGCTGCCGGGGCAACTCCCCTCGTCCTGGACATCGAGCACGCCACCCGCGAGCAGCTCGTGGATGCCTTCACCGGGATGGACGCCATCGTCTGGTCCGCTGGGGCTGGTGGCGGCACCACCGCTGAGCGCACCTACGCCGTCGACCGGGACGCGGCGATCCTGTCGATGCAGGCGGCTGCCGAGGCTGGGGTGAAGCGCTACGTCATGGTGTCCTACGACCGCGCCAAGCTGGACCACGGTGTGCCGGAGGACGATTCGTTCTTCGCATATGCCGAGGCCAAGGCCCATGCCGATGAGCACCTTCGCACGTCGGACCTGGACTGGACCATTTTGGGGCCGGGCACGCTCACCCTGGATGATCCCAGCGGCAGGATCACCCTGCGCAAGGAGGGCGAAGAGGTGACCGGTGACCGCAAGACCGCGCGAGGAAACGTGGCCCGTGCCATAGTAGCTGCCCTGGAGCTGGATTCGACCATCGGCCGCAAGCTCGACTTCGCCGATGGTGAGACGCCGATCCGCGAGGCTTTCAGCGCCTGAGTCCGCTGGTGGCAGTCCTCACGCTGCCCCACAGCTTGTGACGTGACCCCCGACCAGCTCCATCGCTGCGGGGGCCACAATCATGCGTTCGGAATCCGAGGTGACCCACGCGTCACGATGCGCTATGATGTGACGAGTCTCCTCACGGGGGCATGCGGGCGTAGCTCAATGGTAGAGCGCCAGCTTCCCAAGCTGGATACGCGGGTTCGATTCCCGTCGCCCGCTCCATCTTTCACCTGATTCGTGCATTCACAGGGCTCGCCTCGCAACACGAACAGGCAGCGATTCGCTACCCCGCTCATCGCGCAACCAACCCATTGCGTCGGCGCGTCGGCGATGTGGGGCGACTGCGAGTCACCCGCAGCCGCCCCACTTCACCATCCGGCAGATGTGCCCCACCGATCAGAGAACTCTGCGCTGGGCACGATCCTCGTGCCGGTGAATCACGCGCCCGTTGCCGGCAGACGCGGGGTTCCGGTGCTTTCCGACACCGCGGCTTCGCGGGGATTCTCAGCACCCTGCGGCGTCGTGCCGTCATCCGACGAGGCGCTCTCGGTGGCAGCAGAGGGTGAGGACGGCTGCTGGCCAGGGGTGACGTCGGTGGAAGCCTGGTTCGAGGCCGAGGGGGAGGCCGTGCCCTGGCCGGGCGTCACATCTGCCGACGGAGTTCCTGCACTGGGAGTCGACGGGAGCACCGACGGCGTGTCTGCGCCCGGGGTGACGTCTGCCGAGGGCGTCACGGACGGCTCACCCGGGGTCGGGGTCTGATCGGGCGTGGGCGTCTGGTCCGGGGTCGGGGACTCGCTCGCAGCCGAGGAGGAGGCGGAGGGCGATTCGTCCGCACCGGGTTTCGTGTCGGCATCGTGCCGGGCGTCCTCCAGGGCCTTCTCGGCGTCTGCAACGTCCTTCTTCGCAGCAGCGACGGCGTCCTGGGCGGCGTCAACCTTGGCCTGCAGATCGGCAAGCTGCGGCACTGCCTGGGCAAGGTACTGATCCAGGAGGGCCTGGTAGGCGTCGACGTCGTAGCCGTACTGCAGGGTCGTTGCGTGGATGAGGAGCTGATCGGCGCTCGGGGCCTTGTCACCGGCGGTGTTGAGGCCAAGGCCGGTGAGCGTCAACGTGGGATCGCTGAGGTTGCGGTAGTTGACCGTCTTCTCGGAGTTCTTGTCACCGGCATCCCACAGCTTCTTCTGCTGGGTGTACCAGCCGTCGAGCGGATCGGACTGCCCGGAGCTCGCGTTCTCCTTCCAGCCGAGGCCGAGGTAGTCGTCGATCTCCTGGGTCGGATTGGCCTGACGGGCGTTGGCGTTGACCTGCGCGGAGGCCATGAGCGCGCTGTTGATCTTGAGGGGGTCCAGGCCGTCGGCGGCACGCAGCGTGTTGGCGGTGCGGATGAGCTTCACGGCCGACTTGACGTTGTCGATCGAGGTGGCGTCGTTCCTGGTGCCGATCTCGGTCGCCGCGTACGCATTCTCGATGCCGTCGACCTCACCGTTGAGCACTCGCACGGCCTGCTTGGCATCGGCGACCGCGTCCGCGTCCTGCTTGGCATCGGTGGCGAGCCAGGTGAAGAAGCCCTGGGCCGACACGTCGCTCTGCGCAGTGGCCTTGTCACGGGCGGCCTGTGCCGCGGTGAGATTCTTCGTGGCCTCGTCGAGCTTGGCATTCGCGGCATCAAGCTGCGCCTGGGCCTCGGCCACCGCGTCCGATGCCGGGCTGGCGGACTGGCTGGTCGACTCGCTGGGGGACGCGGTCGCCGCAGGAGCGGGCGAGGAGACGGCCCAGCTCGACACGGAGATGAACTGGGGCACGGCGAACGCCACGGCAGCCAGCGAGACGGCTGCAAGACGTGCTGGCAAAGACGTGTGGTCATGGGACATGGGCAGCACCTTTCGACGACGAGACCGGTGACATTGACGGCTCGACAACCACCATCCGTAGCCACAGGCCTTTTGCAGGGTAGCCCCCACGAGTGAACCGCCGGTGACCTCAAGAAGTCATCTCACCCAACTCAGCACACGAACATCCTGCGATGGACCACTCATGATGCACCGCTAGGATGTTGCCGAACTGACCCATGGAAGGGGACCACGTGACTGACGACGACTGGCCCGAACCAGATGACAGCAACAGATGGCAACCGACGTGGCGTCCAGAGGACTACTCGTCACCACAGTCCCCCTACACCAACAACCCGTTCGTCCCTGACTCGCGTCGGGGCGAAGAACACACAAATGATCAGTCTGCCAGGAGCCGCGACCCATATCCCAGCCAGTCGTCCCAGGACCAACCGTGGAACACCCCATCCGGAAACGGATGGGAAAGTTCGAACGGTTCCCAGTGGTCACCGGCGAGCACCATCCCCATGTCAACGTCGGAGTGGAGGCTCAGGCTCCCCAAGCGGGAGGACGACCATCAGCAGGGGCAACCGTGGTACCGCAAGCCGGTCCTACGGATCCTCGCATACGTGTTGCTCCTCATTTTGTCCCTCATCGGAGGAATGTTCATCGGTGGTGGCCTCCAGAAAAACACCGATACCGAACTTGGCATGCAGAAGCCTCCCGAACCGACCCCCATCGTCTCCAATCTGCACCTGAAACCCTCCGAACTTCCCCCCACCAAGGGAGAGAGCGGAGACACTCTGGGATACCCCGGCATTGAGTTCACTCTTGGCGATGGAAGGATCAAGAACGGGAACGAAACATGCCTGCCCGTGAAGATCTCGAACACGTCGATCTGGACTTTTGCACCACGCAGTGAAGAGTTCACCATCCACCCCGAAGGTGACACCTCAGAGACGTTCAAGGGGGTCACCCTCTCGATGGGTGGTTCTCAGATACAAGGCGGTCTCGCACCGCAGACGTCGGCCCAGGTGTCACTGTGCCTGATTGACTACAACCTGTCCCTCAACGACCATCTCGACCCGGGGAAATACGTCGTCGCCTACTCACACACCGAAGACCCCACCGGGACCGATGTCAAGAAAGCCGAACCACTCACGTGGGCCATTGAGGTGCGCTAAGACCGCATCGACCACGCCGTGAGTTTCCTCCGTCTCGGGGGCATCCCCGGCTCCGACCCCGACGGTTCGGAGTCGGAGATGATGTCATGGTCGGGGAGGACAACCGGCTCAGCCTCCCGTGGCCGGCAGTCCGGGACGTCCAGCATCCGCAGAGCCTACGGCCCCACCTGACACCACGCTGGACTCGGCTCCACGTGAACCGAGGGCGTTGGATCCGGCAGTACCTCCCCGAAGCCCCGGGGAGGTCGTCGCATGGCTGTTGGGTGTGCTGGCGTCGGACCACGGGCTGGAGGTGCCAGACTGCTGCGACGTGGCGACCTGCCAGGAGTCGGCCGGGACGCTCGCCCCGGTGAGGCAGCGTTTGAGTTCGGGCACGGTGTAGAAGACCGATCCGTCACCGATGGCACGACAGGTTCCGCCGAACGGCACCTCACGCTCGTTGAGGAGCATCCGCACCACCTGCTGCCCCTGATCGTTGGCGAAGACGTCCCACTGGACGTTGGCGGCCATTCGCCCCTGCGAGGCACCGCGCCAGTCGGTCGCCTTCCAGAAATCAAGGTCACCGGTGGTGATCTGCGTCTGACTGCCCGGGGCCTTGATGAGGGCTTCGAAGGGGATCAGCGTCTCGGCGTGGGCGAACCGCAGGGTTGCCGAACCATCGGGATGCTCAGCGCTCTGACGGTCGATGCTTGCGAAGAAGTCGTCGAGCAGTGGGCGGGAGTTGCGGTAGGAGATGTCGCTGCCGGTGAATCCGGGGCCTTTCTGGACGTAGTCCTCGGCGTCCAGGAGCATGGCGAACCAGTTGGCCTCCTCGGGCGTGAAGTACTGGGAGAAATCCATGCCCAGGGCCGGGGCCACGATGTAGAGGTTGTAGAGCTGAACGGCAGCGTCGACCTCATTGTCGATCTTCTTCCCAGAGGGGATTTCAAAGGTCCATTCCCCAGCGGCAAGACGATCGACGAAGTCCTCGGAGTAGATCCTGGTGAGAACGCTACGAGCGTACTTCTTGGATTTCGGTTGGTTCCAGACGGAGTCGACATAGTTCTTCACCCGGTCGCCGCTGAGGTATTTCTTGTATGCCTTGTAGTCGGCATTGTTCTTGTCCTTGTGGAAGTACAAGGTGGCGGTGTCGGATCGTATCGTCTCCGAGACGTTGCCTGCTGCCTGGGGAGCCGCCGTGAGCAGCCCGGAGCGGAAGTGCCAGCCGGATTCGGCGGCCCGCGGCTCGCCGGAGGACACCAGATCGACCGTCGTACCCGATCCACCGTCGAAGAGCTCGGGCATGCGGTGGGCCAGTCGTTCGCCCATCTGCTCGTGCTCGCGTGCCCCGAGCGGAGTGAGGTTGCCGTAGCCACGCTTGAAATCGCCGCCGGTGAGCTGTGCCCGGCCAGCCATCTGTGCCCAGGTGGTCTCGTCCCCCAGGGCTTCGTTGGCCTCATGCATCGCCTCGGTCTGCTGGTGGAGGTTCTTGCCAGCAGGCTTGACGGCCCCCAGCTCGTGGGCCTTCTGCCACACCTTCATGGTGAGCGCGTCGTACTTGAAACCGGACAGGCCACGCGAGCCGTGTCGGGCGACAACCTGGGTGTTGACGGCATGGAAACCCTGCGGCGGAGCCGTGTAGTGGCTCCCCTCAGCTGCATAGGGAGTCTTCGTCGACATGGAATTGTCCACGTCGACGGCCTGGGCTGGCACGGCGGAGAGTCCCAGTACCGCTCCCAGTGAGCCAACGAGCAATTTCCGAACCGGTGAGACGCGCATCACTGCCCTTTCGCATGGTCGAGCGGATCCACCTTAGTGGCCAGGAACGAACAACAGGTGACAAGCGATGAACATCCATTTGAACGGCTGGAGGGATGTCCTCTTCACCAGTGGAATTGGCAGCCGGAGGCATCCATGAAAACACTCAGTTTCACTGATTTCTGCATCCAGGACGCCGCGGTGCTCGACGACGTCGTGACCAATGATGCGGAGACCATCATCACACGTGCCGGCCACGAGCCAGTGGTCATCGTCTCCCTGTCCGGCTACCAAACCCTACGTGAGACTGCCGAACTGCTACGGTCCCCTGCCAATGCCCGTCATCTCTTGGATGCCACCGAGCGACTCGAATCGGGGCACGGCATTGCCCACGACCTCATCGAGGGTTGATGCTCATCTCCCCGCCCCTCACCGGCCACCGTCCCCGAGCCGGGTCACCGGTGCCCGGTCCGGATCGGGAGCGAAACTGAGGGTTCGGGTGCCGACGCCCAATGCGTCAAGGAGCACGAGCCTGCCCACGGCGGGAGTTCCGATGCCGGCGAGCACCTTGACGGCCTCGGTGGCCATCATCGACCCGGTCTGACCGACGATCGGCCCGAATGTGCCGCCGACAACGGCTGATGGCACCGAGTCGGCAGCCGGAACCTCGGGGAAGAGGTCACGCAGCATCGGCCCGCGCCCCGGCCAGAACACCGAGAGCTGCCCCTGGTACTGCAGGATCGTGCCCCAGACCAACGGCGTACCGGTGATCTCGGCAGCGTCGGAGGCCAAGTATCGCGTGGCGAAATTGTCGGTGCAGTCGAGCACCAGATCATGGTCACCACACAACTCGAGCGCATTGTCAGCCGTCAGACGAGCCACCATGGCCTCTGCCGACAGCTGCGGGTCCAGCCGCTGCACAGCCTCCCTGGCCGACAACGCCTTGGGGCGCCCCACATCGGCCTGACGATGAATCACCTGCCGCTGCAAATTCGACTCGTCCACGACGTCGTCGTCGATGACGGTGAGGTGGCCGATCCCGGCGGCAGCCAGATACAGCAGCACCGGTGAGCCGAGCCCACCGGCTCCGACGACGAGCACCCGACTCCCCCGCAACCGACGTTGTGCCTGCTTGCCGAACCCGGGCAGCACGATGTGTCGGGCATACCGCGCCTGATCCCGCTCGCTGAGGACGGTTTCGCCCCGATCCGAGGCTGTGCTGCCCTCACCAGTGATGTTCGGGCTTGGCGTTCCAGTCGGCCGCTCCTCGCCCGAAAACCTGTCCTCGCCCACAAGCTGCTCCCCTCGCACGATCCAGCAACCACTCGATGTGCCGGCACAGCCTCATGCCCCGAACCCCTCACGTCCCGAACCTGCCGATGATCGTTGGTGCGGATCATTGTCGTGCGGGAATCGGCTTTTCAGGATTGCGCAATCTCTGGCCATCTTCCGGCCATCCCGGCGTACCAACGCGTCACCAAGCATCCACGTGGTCGCCAAGTGAACGCGTCGCCAAGTACCAGTGTGCCCACGACCAAGGCCTCGACACCAGTGAGACCTTGCCAGCCTCGGCAGGTCATCTGGCCGAGTTGAGGAGGAGGTCCTGGCAGCGCAGAATCTCCCGGGTCAGGTTCGCAGGATTGATGCCGTTGCGATGCGTGATGAGTTCATCCTGCTGCGCCGGGGAGAGCGTCCCCGATTCCAGCAGCCGGTCAAGAGGCGCGGTGGGGGTGTCGTAGCGACGTCGACGTCGTCCATCGGCGGTATCGCTCCATCCGATGGGCTTGCGGGTGGGAGTGAAATAGTTGAATTTCAGCCGCACGGCCTTCCAGAGCTGGGCGAGGGTGTGTCGTTGCCAGGCGGTGTCGCAGCGATGGACGAACCCGCAGCGGCGCAGGGCATGGCCGTTCCAGGAATCCACAGTTGGCTGATCGTTCCTCGCACCGGCTCGGGAGCGAGTGAGAAGAATGTCCTGGCTCCTCGCCCACGAGGTGACCTCCCCGTTGGGAAAGCTGGGAGCAGCGCTGCAGTCCAAGCCACAGATGGTGAATGGGATGGCCTCAACGGCTCGTTGCAGCCCAGCAACCATCTGAGCGTGCGTGTCGTCGGCCATGACCTCCAGATGGACCCAGCCGGTGTGAACGTCGGTGAGGATCACCGTGTGGGCAAAACGCCCTGCCACGGAGGAGCCACAGTGGGCGACGGTGTCGATCTCGAAGAATCCCGGATACCCCTCAGCCTTGTCAGCAGCAGTACGGATGGTGATCGAGTTGCGCAGCAGGTTTCCGTGGCAGATGGCCGAGCCTCCCTCGAGCCGCACACAGGATCGTTCGACCTTGAGGTAGCGGTCGATCGTGGCCGGACTCATGTGCTCGAGTTCAGCACGAACCGCTTGGCTGTATCCCAAGCGTCCCTCAATGAGCTCACCATGCCGGGCCAAGGCGTCCAACCACTGGCCCATCGCGGCAGCCATGTACTTGCCCGACGGGCACCCCATGAGCTTCCACACCCTGGCCAGCACGGTGGCAGCCTGCGCTGAATACTTCGGTTCCCGGGTGGAGCGATGATCTATGCGTTTGGAGTCCTCGGGGCCGGTCAGGCAACGCCGAGCCGTGGACCGCGCCAACCCCGTGAGGTTGCAGAACTCGTCCAGTATCGCCGTCTTCTCGGCCTTGGCCGCCCCTCGATAGGCCTGGCGGAGTCGTCTGGTCACCTCGACACGTTCACCCATTCGGCATCACACCTTCGTTCCCATGACACCACCAGATCAGCTCAAAATGCGCGAGGCGCAGGACATTCTCGCGCTCAAAGTACGTGAGGTACGCACTCAATAGTGATAACCACTATCAAACAGTACTATGTGGCTGTCATCAGCCAGAACAAGGGAGGCACCGTGAAGCGGTTAGCATCGCTCCTGGCCATCCTGCTGACGTTCATGACGGTCAACCCGTCACTGGCGAACGCGTCAGCACCGGATCGGGAGCTCCTGCACAATGGCCACGCCGACGTCGCCCACGTGGAGTGGGACCAGGCGAGCGGCAGACCAACCATCAAGATCCTGTGGAACGAGAGCGAGCTCAAGGAGGCCAAGGACGTCTACGTGCGCCTCGGGCCGGACGCCGACGCGAGCGGTCGGGAGACATCTCGCCTCAGGGTTCCCGACGATCCCCGATTCGGTTTCCTCGGCAAACCCGGCGACATCGTGTGGACCGCCCCGCAGAAGGAGAGCGACAAGTGGGCCCCGGTGGCAGCTGCATTCGGTGCCGGTCACAGCTTCCCCGACGAACTCATGGATCGCATCAAGCCCGAGACGCTGCACCTGGACCTGGTCGACGTCGACGGCCCCGGCGAGTTCAACGCCTTCACCGTCAATCCCCTCGGTGTCTCACACCTGTTCTCCTCGACCGGCACCGATCACCGTCGGCAGGTCGTGCACCCCGGAAGCCACACCCACACCAGCTGGGCCTTCTCCCAACCCGGCCGCTACAACCTGACGTGGCAGGCAGCCGTGGAGACCCGCGACGGGAAGACCATCGAGTCCGACCCCACCGTCGTCTCGTGGCTGGTCGGCACCGACGAGCAGGTGGGCCTCGACAAGGGCTCCACGCAGCCCGCCCACGAGATCACCACCCCGGCCGAGCAGTTCCCCATCGCCAAGGGTCAGGACACCGGATCCGACGATCCGCTGGCATTCAACCCCACCGCGAACATGGCAGGGTGCCTGCACCATGCCAGCGGTCCCGTCACCCTGAAGGCCGAGTGGCAGGCCAACTGGAAGTCCGACAACCCGCAGAAGCCGGCTCGTCCGAAGATGAGCGTCACCTCGGACGACTCCGGCAGGCAGATCGACGGAGAGGTCGGCGTCATCAACGTGCCCGACTCCCTGAAGGCGGCAGCCCCGCAGGCCGGAGCCGACGAGTTCAACGGCATCTTCGCCGCTGGAACCCAGTTCCACCGCATCCCCGCATCGGCGCAGAACGGCCAGCCGAGCCAGGTGCTCGACACCACCGGCACCGATTTCGCGAACCTCCACGAGGCCGACATCACGTGGGATCCGATCGAGGGACCGCAGGACGGCAAGGTGTCCGTCGTCGACACCACCAATGGGAAGACCAAGACCGTCCTGTCATCCAGCGAGTCGAGCCTGCGTACCGTGATGCGCGTCAACAAGGCCGAGAAGACCCCCATGGAGATGTGGTTCTCCAAGCCGGGGTTCTACCGAATCAGCGGCTACTACACCATCCACGGCAAGCCCGACGCCAACGGCAGGAAGCAGCATCGCTACGTCCCGTTCACGATGCAGTACGCCGTCGGTGACGCCGCGGTGGCCAACGCCTGCCAGGGCAAGGGAGATGTGCTGAACGGCTCGTCAAACCCCGACCAGGGCAAGCCGGCCGACCCGCAGCCGATCCCCGAGCCCAGCAAGCCAGCTGACCCGGTCCCCACACCTGATCCGACCCCGAAACCTGATCCGGTTCCCGACAACTCCCGCGCCGACAGCAACAACGTCGTCCTTGATCGCGGGCATCTGGATGCCTTCCGAGTCGGTTCCTCCGCCGACGGCGGCATCGACCTCAAGCTCAAGGAGGACGTCACCGGTGAGGGTGTGCTCCGCGAGCCGGAGAACGTACTGCTCAAGGTGCGGGACTCCGCACTGACCGACATCCCCTCCGGGCTGCCCGGTGCTCCCAAGGGCTACGTGTTGCCGTTGACCCAGAAGTCCGGTCTGCTGTGGCCGGGCTGGGAGACCTTCGACGTCAAGCGCAACGGTTTCAGCGAGGTCAAGATCAACGTCCGTGACGTCAAGGGTCCTGGAACGGTCAACCTGTTCTCTCAGGGCACTCTCGGTGACGTGCGTTCCCTGCTCGACGGTGACTCCACCACCCTGCCGGGCACCATCACCGTCAAACTGCCGACCCACGAACACGCCAACTGGGTGTTCAGCAAGCCGGGCGTGTACACCATGACCGTCCAGGCCAGCGCCGAGAAGGATGGCAAGGTCTTCCAGAGCAAGCTGCACACCTACACCTGGGTCGTCGGCGACAAGACCGAGCTGCCCACCCCGTGGGGCACGGGGGCACCGGCCGACACCGCCAAGCCGAGTCCATCGCCAACAGATGGCACCAGGCCCAGCCCTGCACCCACCACGCGACCAAGCCAGGACTCAGCCCCCGAGCCGAGCACTGAGCCCACTGCCAAGCGGGACTCTGACAAGAAGCCCGGAACCGACGGCAAGTCGAACGGCGGCGCCAAGCCCGGTGCCGACAAGAAGCCTGCCGACAGGAAGAACCCCTGCTCCAAGAAATTGGTGCTCGACCACGGGCACTCCGACGTCTTCCGAGTCGGTTCGGCCGACAAGAACGGCCTCAACCTCAAGATCAAGGAGGACGTCACCGGTGAGGGTGTGCTTCACGCCCCCGAGGACGTGCTGCTGGCCGTCAAGGACTCCGCACTCATGAGCATCCCCAAGGGCTACCCCGGTGCCCCCAAGGGCTACGTCCTGCCCATCACGCAGAACCCCGACCTGCTGTGGCCGGGTTGGGAGACCTTCGACGTCAAGCGCAACGGCTTCAGAGAGGTGAAGATCAACGTCCGTGACGTCAAGGGCCCGGGCAAGGTGCACCTGTTCACGCAGAACTCCTTCGCAGGCACCAAGGCCCTGCTCGACGGCGGCTCCACCGCCCTGCCGGGCACCATCACGGTCAAGGAACCCTCGCACGTGCACGCCAACTGGGTGTTCACCAAACCGGGCCGCTACGAGATGACGGTCGACGCCACCTCGGTGCGCTACGGCAAGACGGTCAAGACCGCCACCCACGCCTACACCTGGGCCGTGGGGTCCAAGGCCATCGCAGAGGCCAAGAGCTGCACTGCAGCCAGTGACAAGGCCGCGACACCGGCTGCGGACCAGTCCGCTGGTGACACCGGTGGCGCAGCACTGGGTGGCCTGAACACCGTGGGCGCGTCGCTGGACGGCGCACCCGAGGCCAGTGGCGACGGTGCGGCTGCTGACGGCGAGACGGCCAATGGTTCCCAAGATGCCGCAGAGGCAGCATCCGGCGCAGCCGCAGCTGCGAAGAAGGAAGTCTGCCGTCCGGTGAAGATCGCGACGAAGAAGGCTTCGCCCGCGTCCAGTGATGGTGCCAAGAAGTCCGCCACCCCGGCTGCCAAGGCGGCCGCTCCGGCTGGTCAGGCCGCCTCGATCGCCACTGAAGGTCACTTCGACTGGGGTGTCCAGCTGGAGTCGGGCAAGCTCATCTCCGCCCTCAAGGACGACCGTTCCGCCCCGGCGAAGTGGGTCAACCCGTCCAGCATCGTGATGTCGGTCGGCGACAAGGCCAACACCACGGCTCCTGGTGGCATGGAGTTCATCGCCAAGAGTGGTACCAAGGTGTGGCTCATCGGCGCCACCCAGGTGCCCGGTGTGCCGTGGCTCGGCGTCAACACGATGCACCCGTCCATCGTCAACGGCACCACCGGCCCGGTGCAGATGCACCTCGACAAGGTGGATGGCCCCGGCAAGATGGCCGTGTTCATGTCTGGCACCTTCGGTGGCGGCGTGGGCCAGCGGGTCTTCGACAACGTCGGTGGCCCCACCAGCTACACCGTTGCGGCGAACACACACGCCCACCCGAACTGGGTGTTCACCAAGCCGGGTCACTACGCCGTGACCGTCACCCAGACGGCCACCACCAAGGCCGGCAAGAAGGTCAGTGCCACTGGCACCCTGCACTTCGCGGTGGGCACTGACGCCAAGACGGTCGCCTCCTCGGTGGGAGCGACCCCCGCCTCGGCAGCTGCTGCCCCGTCCAGTGATTCCGGCAAGGACGGCGATACTGCCCAGAACGGCGATGCAGCACAGGGTGACAGCCCCGCCTACACCGTCGTGGGGCGCACCCCGGACGGCAAGCCGTGTGACCTCAATGGTCTGCCCGGAACCGGCGCGGACGGCCAGGTGCGCGAGGCCACCACTGCCGCCAGGCCCACCAAGGCCCTGGGCTGTGGCGTCGCCCTCGGCGGATTCGGCCTACTGCTCGGTACCTCCGTGGTGGCGAGGAGACGGCACGGGTGAGAAAACGCCTGTTGGCCGCCATGACCGCACTCAGCCTGCTGGCTGGGTGCGGTCATGCCCCCGCTGCCCAAGAAGACAAGCTCTCCGTGGTGACGACCACACCCATCCTCGCCGACCTCACCCGCAATGTGGCCGGCGACCGGGCCGACGTCACCTCCCTGGTTCCCTCCGGCGCCGACCCGCACACCTACGAACCATCCCTGCGTGACGTACGTACCGTTGTGTACTCGAAGGTCGCGTTGTCGAACTACCTCATGCTCGAACCGCACTCGGTCATCAAGACCATCGACACCTCCCTGCCCAAGGGGGCCATCAACATGTCCTTGGCCGAGGAGGCCCAGAAGTACGGGGCCGAGATCATCCCGCTGGTCGAGAATGCGAACCTCGACACGGTCTGGCTGGGTCTGCGCGTCATCGGCAAGGGCACCGCGCATGGGGCCGACCGTTCCTCCTCGGTGCACCTCAGGCTGGAGTCGGTGGATGGCCCCGGAGATCTCACTGCCTACATCACGGGTACCTTCGGACGTCCCCAGATCTACTACTCGACCACCGATGGCATCGACGAACGCGATGACGTGGAGCTTCCCGCCGACGCCCACACCCATATGTCCTGGGCATTCAGCAAGCCCGGCGTGTACCGGGCCAGGTTCGCTGCCACCCTCACGACTTCCCGGGGTGAGACCTCGATCGGTTCGCAGACCCTGACGATCGCCGTCGGCGCCGATCCACGCACCATTCCAGAACTCGCCGACCGCACCGTCGTCGACAAGGGGCACGCCGACTTCTCGGCCGACATCGACCAGGGCAGGATGCTCATCCTCTCCGACCCGACTGGTGGCGGGGTGCGTACCCAGAAACGTCTGGATCCGGAGGAGTCGGTGATCTGGGTGCCGCCGAAGGCGCTCACCGAGATACCTCCCTCACCGGCATTCCGATTCCTGGGGCGCCCGGGCACCTCCATCCACCAGCTGCCCCAGGCGGTGCTCGGAGCCCACGTCCACGGTGAGATCGACCCCCACCTGTGGATGAGCATCAAGAACACCAAGGCCTACGTTCAGGTGATTCGTGACGCCCTCATCAAGGCCGACCCCGACGGGGCGCAGACCTACCGGGACAACACCAAGGCGTACCTGGCCAAGCTCGAGCAGACCTCGCACTACGTCGACAGCCGGATCGCAGGTATTCCCAGGGGGAATCGTCAGCTCATCACCAGTCACGACGCCTACGGCTACCTGGCCCAGGCACATGGCATGCACGTCGCCGGATTCGTCACCGCGAACCCGGGGGTGGAGCCGTCGATGGCCCAACGTCGCAAGCTCAACCAGACCATCTCCGACCTCAAGGTGCCGGCAGTGTTCCTCGAGCCCAACGTGCTGCGTGCCTCGTCGGTGCTGGTGGCCATGGCGCACGAGAACGACGTGCAGGTCTGCACGATCTACGGTGACACCTTCGATGATCGCGTCACCACCTACATCGACCTCATGAAATTCGACGCCGACTCCCTGGCCCGGTGCCTGGGATGAGGTTCACATCGGAGGAATCCATGACCAAGAAACATCGCCCGTTGGCAGCTCGATGCGCAGCCGCCCTGTCTGCCCTGACCCTCGCCCTGAGCGGCGGCCTCGCAGCTGCACCTGCCCAGGCGTCTGACGGCACCCCGCCGCCGGACCCGGCTCTCAAGCAGACCGTCACCGAGGACGAGCAGGTGGCCCAGGGCCCTGCCGAGATCACACGTGGCCATGTCGACGTGGGGCCCCGGCTCATCGACGGCAAGTTCGTCCTGCTGGCCCGCGACGACTCCGCCAACCCGCCGGTGTGGCGCAGCACCGACGACGCGGTGCTGAGGGTCGTCGACGCGTCCCGGATCGACGTACCGAACGATGATGCCTACTCCTTCCTGGGTGACATGCGCGGCAGGAAGGCCTACGTCATTCCGCAGACCCAGGACCAGAAGGTCGTGTGGCTGGGATGGAACACCCAGGCCCCGGAGATCGTCAAGAACTTCCCCCGCGGTGCCGAGCTGGTCTTCACCGGACACGAAGGCCCGGGCGAGGCCCACATGTTCATCGAGAATGGGTTCGAGGCCCCGATGTCGCTCTACGACTCCACGAAGTCCGAGCAGCAGTCGGTCCACATGGAGGCCAACACCCACGTGCACGCCAACTGGGTGTTCTCCGAGCCCGGAGCGCAGACGATCTCGATGGAGGTGCGTGGCACGGATGCCAAGGGCGTCAAGCACTCCTACCCCACCAAGCTGAGGTTCGTCGTCGGCGACAAGGGTTCGGCGCAGGATGCCAGGTCGATGGGTGCCGCTGCCCCGGCCACCATCGCCGACTCCCCGACGGCCACGGCCAGCTCCGACTCGACGGCGGCATCCTCCGACGCCTCACACGGCAGCTCGTCGCATGGCGCGATCATCGCGATCATCGCCGGAGTGGTCATCGTCGCCATCGTCGTTGCAGCGTTGATCGGTCGGTCTCGTTCCCGCGCAATGCGTGACGAGGTGTGGCAGGACGGCGGGGCCAGCAAGGGGAACGGGGCCAATCCGCATGAGTGACAGCGATCTCGGATCCATCAGGATCACCAATCTCGCGGTCAACCTGGGCGGCCTGCAGGTGCTCCATGACGTCAACCTCACCGCCGACAGGGGCGACCTGCTGGCCCTGCTGGGGCCCAATGGGGCGGGCAAGACGACGATCCTGCGCACCATGCTGGGGCTCGTCCGCCCGGCCAGGGGTTCCGTCCAGGTGGCCGGGGCGGCCCCGGGGCGTGGCTGGCGTCACGTCGGCTACGTGCCGCAGCGCCACGAGTTCGCCTGGGACTTCCCGATCAGCGTGGCCGACGTCGTCATGAGTGGACGCACCCACCACATCGGATGGCTGCGTCATCCCGGCAAGGACGATCACGTCGCGGTGCGTGACGCGCTGCGGATCGCTGACATGGCCGATCTGGCCGATCGCACCGTCGGGGAGTTGTCGGGGGGTCAGCGGCAGCGGGTGCTCATCGCCCGTGCCCTGGCGACCCGCCCCTCGGTGTTGTTGCTCGACGAGCCGTTCACCGGGGTGGACATGCCCACCCAGGAGATGCTCACCGAGCTGTTCTGCCGACTCGCCAGCGAAGGCACCACCCTCGTCATGACGACCCACGACCTCGTGCAGGCCATGGCCACCGCCGACCGGGTGTGTCTCATCAACCGCACCGTCATCGCCGACTCCACCCCCGAGGAGTTGCGCGACCCGGCGATGTGGATGAGGACCTTCGGCATCTCGGAGAACTCTCCCCTGCTCACCACGGTTGGCGCCGCCGGACCCGTCGCCCCCTCCCATGCTGGACGTGCCGCCAGCTCACCGGAGGCACCCGTCGCCACGTCCGCCTGAGAGAACGAGGAATCATCAATGCTCACTCCCTGGGAGTTTTTCACCGACCTCACCAACCCACTGCTGGTCTTCCTGCCGAAGGCCCTGTTGGTTGCCGTGGTCTGCTCCATGGTTGCCGGAGTCATCGGATCGCACGTCGTGCTGCGTGGCATGGCCTTCATCGGTGACGCGGTGGCCCACTCGGTGTTCCCCGGCTTGGCGGTGGCCTTCCTGCTGCAGGGGTCCCTGCTGGTGGGAGGTGCCGTGGCTGGTCTGGTGACCGCGATCCTGGTGGCCGTCGTCTCACAGAATCGACGGCTCAAGGAGGACTCCGTCATCGGGATCCTCTTCGCCGGCGCCTTCGCGCTGGGCATCGTCATCATCTCCAGGGCCCCCGGGTACTCGGGGTCGCTGCAGCAGTTCCTCTTCGGATCGATCACCGGCATCAGCAATGACGACATCGTCATCGTGTGCGTCGCAGGTGCCCTGATCCTCGCCGCCGAGCGTGCCCTGCACAAGGAGCTGGTGACCGTCGGCCTGGATCGTGAGACGGCGCGCGCCAGTCACATGCCGGTCTTCGCACTCGATCTGGTGCTCTACGTGCTGGTGACCCTCACCGTCGTCATCTCGGTGCAGGTGATTGGAAACATCCTGGTGCTCGCGCTGCTGGTGACCCCGGCGTCCACGGCTCGTCTGTTCACCAACCGGTTGTCGACGATGATGGTGCTGGCACCGGTCATTGGTGCCGTCTGTGCCCTCGTCGGCCTGTACCTGTCGTGGTCGATCGACCTGCCGGCCGGTGGGACGATCGTCCTCGTCGCGACGGTGGTGTTCCTGCTCAGCTGGCTGCTGGCCCCCAAGCACGGCCTGCTGGGTGCCTGGCTGCGGCGTCGCGCGGACTCCCCGGTGGCTGCCTCCTGAGCCAGCCATCATGTTCTGCTGGACGAACCGGCTCAGGCCAGCCCTGGTGATGAGGGCCGGCGTCGGAACCATGCTCGTCCGGCGGTGCAGACATGCAAGGCACAAGCATGCAAGACATGGAAGAGCCCCAGCCAACATGGCTGGGGCTCGCCGCGCCAGGTGGGAACGCGAGGAAGATCAGTTGCCGGTGCGCGGCAGGGCGATGGTGCCGGCAGAGGCACCGCCGAGGGAGGCGGCAGGAGCGTTGTCGGCAGCCTGCGTGGCCTCCGAGGTGGCGGGAATCGTGGCCTCGTCACCAGTGCTGCCAGAGTCAACGGACTCCTCGTCACTCGGAGTGGCCTCATCGCTCGGGTCTGCCGAGGGAGTGTCCTCCGGGTCCACCGACGGATCGGGGAGCGGGGTCACCGTCTCATCATCGGCAGGTGCCGACGGCTCTTCGGAGGGGCTGGCCGACTCGGACGGCTCGGCAGAAGCGGATTCCGACGGCTCGGCAGAAGCGCTGGGCGACTCGGACGGCTCGGCAGAAGCAGACGACGACGGGGCAGCGGTGGCGTCCCCGCCGATCCGCCACGTGTAGGTCTTGGTGGTCGATCGCATCACACCGGACGCGGCGTGGACGGTCATCGTGTAGACGCCGGGTTTGGTGAAGACCCAGTTGGCGTGCACGTGCGTCGGCGACGGCACGGAGATGGTGCCGGGCAGCGCCGTGCCTCCCGAGGTGAGCTGGGAGACGGCCGTACCCGAGATGTCGGTGGTGAACAGGTGCACCTTCCCCGGGCCCTGCACCGAGTCGACGACGAGGTCGACCGGTTTGCCGGTACTCATGGTGTCCCACCCGGCCCACAGCAGATCCTGATTCTGCGCCATGGGAAGCACGTAGGCCCTGGGAGCCCCCGGGAACTGTCGGGGAACGTCAACGAGCGCGGAATCCTTCACCTGCAGGTCGACATCCTGCGGTTCATGGATCACGCCGGAGCCGGTGACATCCTCCTTGAGCTTGAGGTCGAGCTTGCCTCCGGTGAAACCGACATGGAAGACGTCCACGTGGCCGTGGTCAAGGACGACCTTGGCGTTCGTCGAGGAACTGGGGGCAGGCGTGCTCTGTCCATCAGGTGTGGCAGGGTTGCTCGACTGGTTCGAGGGGCTGGCCGAGGGGGTACTCGCCTCCGGTGAGGGGTGGGTCGAGGCGGTGGGGCCCGATGCACTGGGTGGGGTCGGCTCGGCCGGCCGACCCGGCGTGGCGGCGTCCCCACCGGGGGTGGGCAGTGCCGTGGCTGCCTCGTCACCCACGACGAACGTCACCTTCTTCTGTGTGACGCTGAACCGTCCGGAGGAGTTCTTTCCGGAGGCCGACACCCCGATGACGTACGTGCCGGGTTTGGTGAATACCCAGTTGTTGTGGATGTGCGCCGGGGCCTTGTTGACGATCTCGTGGGGTTTCTCCGACGATCCGAGCATGGTGACGTCGTTGCTGAGACCAGCGGTGAACGCCCACCAGGCCCCCTTGTCCGGAGCCGAGATGGGGGTCAGGGTGAGATTGACGCCATCGGGGTAGTCCTCGGTGGGCATCCGCTCGGTGGAGAACCCGGGCCAGACCAGTCCGTCGGTCTGGTTCTGGGGCAACACCCACACCGGGGTGCCCTTTGCACCGAGGAAGTCGTATGCCCGGTCGGGGAACACCGGTCTACCGGACAGTCCAGCCTTCCTCACCTCAGCCGCACTCACATCGCCTCGCACATGCTTGGCATGATCGGGCACACTGAGCCTCACCGATTCGGGATCGCGCAGGACGGTCTGCGTGGCATGGGTTCGTGAGTCGTCGACCAAGGCCATGGTTGCTCCACCGTCGGAGATGACGGGCCCGACGTCGACGTGGCCACGGTCGATGGTCACCGGACTGGTGTCCGACGGATTGGCACCCTGCCCCGGCTCGGTGGGGGCACCGGGCTGGGATCCAGTGGGTGCGGGAACCGTCGGAGCAGGCCGCGCGGGATCTGTGTGACCGTCGAGAGCCGTCGGACCGGGCTGGGCTGGATTGATCGGTGCAGGTGTGGCCGACGTGGGGCTCACGTCGCCGGTGTTCTCGCCCCATCGCACCTGGGTTGTGGAGTTGAGGCCACCGGAGACCTTCATGTGCGCTGCTGAGCGGTGATCGCGTGGCAGCGGGGTGATGTCGAGCTTGAGGCTCGTCGCATCGCCACCGCAGTACCTCACGTCGGCACGGACACTGCGAGTGTTGGGGCCGGAGACGAAGTCCACGTCACAGTCGGGGATGTCGTCCTTGGGGTTGGTGATGAATCCGCCCTTGACATGGGCGATCATGCGCGGATCGGCCGGAGTGACCGTGACGGTGGCCGATCCGTCCTTGACGCTCGAGGTGACCGTCGCCTCGTCGGATCCATCGGTGAGCTCGTTGGTGTCGAAGGCCGGGGCCGGGTCCTGGCTGGCCTTGGTGGGGAACTGGCCGGGCTGGGAGGTCTGTGCCCGTTGCTGGCCGGTGGTGTAGGCGATCGGGGCGCTCACCCATCGTGGGCTGTGGCCCGACCTGGGCACATAGACCACCTGGAAGTTCGACGACTGTGACCCCACCATCTCGGTCCAGGTGGCGTGACCGCTGCTCACCGGCACCTCCGCCAGGTGGTAGCCGTCGATGTAGAAGATGGCCGTACCCTGATCGGCCGAGTCGCCCGTGGTGAACTCCAGCTGGCTCAGATGTTCGTCACCATCCTTGTCACGCCCCGCATGGGGTATAAGGCTGAGTTTGGGGGCGAAGGACGGCGAGGTCGTCGTCGACGACGCCTGGTAGGCCTTGGCGACGTCACCCAGGCCCTCGGCGCTGGGCTTGGTGCCACCGACCTGCCAGACGAGGGTCTGGGGGGCGGAGTGAATGAGTGTGCCGTTGGTGTCGCGGGCGCTGGCGCGATACGTCATCTCGTAGCGGCCGGGGCGGGTGAAGGTGGTGTCGTTGTGGGTGTGGGAACCAGCGGTGAGGAAGGCGGATCGCAGGCCGACGTCATGGCTGGAGAGCAGACGCGAGGCGGACTCCTTGTGCTCGGTGCCGTAGTTGTTGAACATCTCCATGCGACCCGGCCCGTCGAATCCCACCATGTCGAGGGTGAATGACTGGTCGCGGAACCGTTCGATGGGCACGTTGGTGTCGGCACCGAACCCGGCCCAGATCGGTGAGCGGGAGAAACCAGGCTGGGCCGGAGCCCGGTAGAGCAGATCGCCGGGTTTGCCAGCAAAGCCAAGCTCCGGCGCATTGTCCTTGGTGATCGGATGGATGTACTGCTGGTGACCAGCGTCGTTGTAGCCCTTGCCGACCCACAACGCCGTCGTCTCGATGGGCGGAGGGTTCTGACCCACGTTGGTGCGCAGGACGAAGTTTCCGGCCGACTCGTCCCAGAACACCTTCGGTGAGTCGACATGTTCCTGGGTCGCGATGGTCTTGGAGTCATCCGGGCCGGCGCTCGCCAACGTCGGATTCACTCCACCAGCAGCCAGCATGCCAACCGCCAGCACGCTCCCCAGCATCCGTCGCATCTGAACCATGATCGCCTTCCACCCTTAATGATAATGGATCTCAATCCTATTGGATGGGCGATTGTCAGTCCACTCCCCCGCGGGGCACACGCACACGAATCCTGCTCGGTGGGCACCCATGCAGCACAGCAGGACGGCCCAGCCGGTAAGTTCCCGGTGTGCATCCCGTCGGGCGGTCAGGAGGCGTGCCCGTGGCACACCGACCGAGTCAACTGCATTGCTGGGTCAGCTGCACTCGGGCATCAGGGCAGACCCCTGGCATGGTCGTGATGAAACGTGCTGGCCTGGGGCAGGTGGGGTGATGATCTGGGGCCGGTGAGATGATGGTTCGGATCAGGACCCGCTGCGCCGCAGACGTCGCACTGCCTGTACCGCCACGAGAAGCACCACCGCAGCAATGACGACGACGTAGTCGGGCACTCGCCGTCCGACACGACCGGCCCAGTTCTCCATGGCGAACTGGGTGCGGACCCCGACCGCGCCACCAATGTCGGCAGTGCCACTGGTGAGCAGCAGGAACACCCCGATCGCCACCGAGAGCAGGCCGGAGATGACCATGACGACCGAGTTGTGCCAGCCCCCGATGGACACCGTGCGAGGGCGCAGCCAGTTCATGGCCCCCGATCCGCACTTCTGCCACACCAGGGCAAGGACGAGCAGCGGCACCACCATGCCCAGGGCATAGATGGCCAGGGTGATCGCCCCGTAGATCGCGCTACCACCCAAGGAGGCCATGACGAGGATCGCCCCGAGGATGGGGCCGGCACAGATCCCAGCCACGGCGTAGACGCTACCCAGGAAGAACACCGAGATGGCCGATCCGCGACTCGCGTCGACCTCGGCGCTGCGTGACAGACCGGGGATGGGAATCCCGAGGAGCTGGATCACCCCGATGACGATGACGATGGCGGCCACCACCGTGATGAGGACGTGCCGGTTGCGCCCCAGCAGGGAGCCCACCGTCCCCGAAAACACCCCGAGCGGCACCAAGGTGACGAGCAGCCCGAGGAAGAACATCCAGGTACGGCTGATGAGCTTGCCCGGGGAGTTGAAGGCGTAGGCGAAGAATGCCGGCAGCAGCATGATGGAGCACGGGCTCAACAGCGACAGCAGACCGCCCAGGAATGCGCTCAGGTATCCGATGTCCATCGTCAGCGCAGCTTGTCGAGTTCGGAGTCGATGGCCTCGCGGAACTGGTCGATCGGCTGGGCGCCCACCACCGCCGTCTGACCGACGATGAAGCTCGGCGTGGAGGTGAACCCGATCTGGTTGGCCTCCGAGGCGTCCTTGGCGACGAGCTCGGCGAGCTCCTTGTCGTCGAAGCCAGTCTGGAAGGCCTTGACGTCCCTCACCCCGGCCTTCTTGGCGAGGTCGGTGATGGTGTTGCGCGGCAGGGACTGGTGACCGTTGCCGTCCGAATTGGCGAAGACGTCGCGGTAGTACTCCCAGAACTTGCCCTGTCGACCGGCTGCCTTGCCACCGACGGCGGCGTCGATCGACTCCTTGCCGAACAGCGGCAGGTCGCGCCATTCCAGGCGCAGGTATCCGGTGTCGATGTACTCCTTCTTGATCTGTGGCAGCACGTCACCGGCGAAGACGGTGCAGAACGGGCAGCGGAAGTCGGCGTACTCGATCATCACCAGTGGGGCGTTGACGTCTCCCAGGGCGTAGGGATCCTTGGCGTCACGGCGGGCCAGGCCGTGGGCGTCACTGCGCTTCATCGCCGAGATGTCGCCCTTGTCGTGACGTCCCGCCCGTGCGCCACTGGACTGGCCCGCTCCCGAGGGGGCGGGGTCAGCCGCGTCGGAACCACCCTTGGAACCGTCCGGGGCGACGAACACCCCCACCACGGCCAGGGCGATGAGCAGGACGGCGACGATGACGGCCACCGACACCCGGCGAGACTTGGGCTGGGGATGGTTGCTTGACTGCGCCACCGAGAACTCCTGACATGGCATGTGGGACGGACGGGTGGGGCGAGAAGTCTCCCGACCCTGCCTGTGAACCTAACACCCGGTGTCCCGGGCCACCAACTGCATACCAAGAATTTGGTGTGCAGTGGGGGGATTTGGTAGGCAGTCGGGGGATTTGGTGGGGCAGTCAGGGTCCGGGGGGATTCGCGGGGCTGTCAGAATTGGAAAGATTCGAGGGCAGCCAGGATGCGTGGTTGCCGCGGACGGCCGCCGAGACCCAGGGCTCACCACCCGGCCGGCCAGGGCGTCATGGCAGCCGCCATGCCCTTCCCAAAACCGTGGCGGTATTCTTGCCACGTGCCCAGCCTCACCGCCCGCGCCCGTCACCAGAGCTGGATCTGGGCGCTGCTCGGCGTGGGACTGCTCTTCTACAACTGGTGGATCGCCGTGCTGTTCCTGCCCAACGTCTTTGCGCTGAGCCCGCACCAGATGTATTCCGACCTGCAGGTCGACGGTGCACCACACGCCCGACTCCTCCAGTGGTGCGACCAGATGGCCGGAGCGATCTTCATCGTCGTCGGTACGATCCTCACCAGCCGACTGCGCAACGCCGGGCCAGCACTCGAGGCGGGGACGGCAGCCGCTTCAGGGCAGGCAGGGGAACGCCCAGTCACGACGAGGCACGCCGACCGAGCTCTCACCAGCGGACTCATCGTCGTGGGGGTTGCCGTGCTCAGCGCCGGGACGTTCCCGTTCGTCTGTGCGGAGTCGACGACCCCGGGATGTCGAAAGCGCCAGTGGGCGTGGGAACTGCCGTGGCAGCAGTACGTGCACAGCTTCTCCGGAACTGTCGAGTTCATCGGAATCTGGCTCATCATCATCTCGGCGTGGGTCGGAACCAGCCTGCGGCGTTCTCGGGGACGTTCGCACGTGACCCGTCCTGCCTGGTGGCCCGTGGCGGCTGCTGTGACCGTACTGACGACCGGAGTGGTCGACGGTATCGCGTACATGAGTCACTTCCAGGAGATGCTCATCTCGTCGATATCACTGTTGTGCTGGACGGTGTGCCTCGTCTTTCCCATGCACACGCTCACGGCTCCTACGGATGGCGACGACTGAGTTCCTCGAATTGCGCGCTGGCCTGGGCCATCATGGCCCGAGCAGCATGATGCCGCGTCATCGCCGGATCGGGGACGATGGGGTCACCGACCCACACGTCGAGCCGTTCCCGCCGCCACAGCAGGCCGAAGATGTGCCCCGTCCCGACCAGCCGACACGGAATCACCGGAACCCCTGCCCCGACGGCGAGTTCAAAGGCACCGGGACGCAGCGGCGCCATCCGTCGGGGATCATGGCCACGCTCCCCCTCCGGGAAGATGCCGACGAGGTCGCCAGCAGCCAGGTGACGACGTGCCTGCCGGTGGAACTCCCGCAGGCCGGCGGCGTTCGGGCCCACCGGAATGGTGCCGAAGAATGACAGGATCTGCCCGGCAACGGGAATGTCGAAATTGGCGTCCATGGAAACGAAGTAGGTGATTCGCGGCCACATGGCTCGGACGAGTGCCAGCTCATCGAAGGGGTGGACGTGGTTCGAGACGATGACCGCCGGGCCCTGGATCGGCTTCTTCTGGTGGACGTTGGTACCCATGCCCACCACGGTGAGTACCTGGCTCGCGGGGAGGATCAGCATGTGCCAACCCATCTTCCTGGCCACCCGGTGCAGGATGGCTCGACCATCCCCAGCACCACCTGTCGTGCGGTGAGGGGATGTGGCTCGGTCATTCCCAGCGCGACGTTCTCCACCTCCTGCGCTCGCGCCACCCCGCAGGGTCCAGAGGTGACGATCATGAGTGCTTCGCACCCGACGCCAGGGACGACACTGGCGCAGACGGTGATACTGCCTGCGCAGGCGGGACGGTTGGGACCGAAGTGTGTGGAGTCGTGCCATCATCGCCTCGTCCCGGCGTCGGTGATGGTCTGCTGAAACATCTGTTCCAGCAGTTGGCCGGATCGGTGAATCGAGTACTGCCGGGCTGACTCGGCGTATCGTGCCCCCATTCGGGCTCGTTCCTGCGGGTGCTCGATCCACCAGTCGAGACGACGGGTGAGCGCATCACGGTCGTTGGTGGGAAACAGGCTGCGTGGGTCGAGGGCGAACTGGCTGGCTGCGCTGCGTGGGGACCGCGCGATCACTGGGACCAGCCCGCAGGCCACCGCCTCCAGGCACGCGACCGCCTCGATCTCGGCGTCTGCCGGATGGACGTAGAGGTCGGCGGCGCGCAGCTCGTCCACCAGCCGCTCCTGGCTGTGGTAGGTGAGACGCAGGGGATGGGCCAGGCCGGCACCGTGGGCCTGCAGGATCGTCCTGCGTGGCCCCTTGCCAGCAATCTGCAGATCGATTCGATCCCGATACCGGGAATGCTTCACCGCGTCGATGAGCAATTCATGGCGTTTCTCCGGGCTCAGTCGCCCGACGCTCATGATGCGCAATGGTCGATCGGAGTCCAGCGTCCACACCGGTCTGGGCCCACCAGGGGTGAACACGTCGGTGACACCGTTGGAGATGACGTGGGTCTGAGCGCGGTAACCGTGGTCGGCGAGCTGGTCGGCGATGAACTGTGAGGGGCAGTGGATGTGGCCGATCTCCTCGTAGAAGTACTCCCGCAGCGCGGTGTACACCGCGGACGTCGGCGAGCGGAACCTGCCGAGGCCGATGTTGTAGGTGATGTTCTCGGGTTGGACGTGGAATCCGGCCGAGACGGGGATGCCCATCTTTTGGGCCACCTGCAGTGCCATTCTGCCCATCGGGGTGGCCAACCAGATGTGGACGACGTCGGCGCCCCGGTAGGCACGCTCCAGCAGCTCGCGGCTCGGCGTGGCGAAGGTGAAGCGTTGGGCCTGGGCGAACAGCGAGACCACCGGGATGTGCCACGGCTGGGCCACGTACCGATCCACCTCACGGGGAGCTGCTGCGTCGCTCCAGCCTCGATGTGGACGCCGCACCGACCCGTCGGTGGCCACGACGACGACCTCGTGGCCGCGGCCACGCAGGGTTGCAGCAGCGCGTTGGGCCGAGGTGGCCACTCCATTCGTCGGTTGAACCGTGTCCACGACGAAGACAACTCGCACCGTCAGCTCCTGACCGCAAAAAGCACCGGGCATGCCGACACAGCGGCGTCGGCATGACAGACCAGACGCTACCAGTGGGGCTGCAGGCACGTCCGTCACGGTCAACGACACTCCTGAGCTCAACCCCTTTGTTGAGTGGGTCCGCGGATACGTCCGCCACGGGTTTCCGGCCAGCCGTGTCACGCCGTGGCAGGTAATCGTCACGGGAGTGGGTCGTCATGGTGTTGTGGCTCGGCGGACAATTCGGGGAGTGGCGTGTCAGCTGCGCCCCACGGCCGAGTCCCAGCGTGGGATCACTCGTCGCACCCGGGATCGTCCGGGTCGACGCGCAGCGCTTGGTCGAAGAACTCCATCTCGTGTCGACAGGCGGTGAGATAGGCCCGAGCCGCCCGGGAGCGCGCTTGGGGAGCGGCGGAGGTGAAGGCCCGTTCCACGATGGCCAGGGCCTGGGCGGTGGCCTGGGCGAATTCGTCGTCATGGTAGGTGTGCAGCCAGGCGGCATAGGGGTGCTCGTCGGGAATCCGTGTGATCTGCGCCCCGGTCTGGGCGTAGAGCCAGTAGCAGGGCAGCACGGCTGCCGCACCGACAACGTACGCGTCGACGAAAACACTTGTCAGCAGGAAATTTGTGTAGGCCTGGGTCACCGGGCTCGGCGCGACGGTTGGTTCCCCGGCCAGCCAGGTGCGGTGCAGCTCGGCCTCCTCGACCTGGCTGCCGTAGGCCGAGTACGACCAGTATGTCGTCTCGTCGACGGCGTCGGTGCGAGCCGCCAGTCCGGCCAGCGCCTTGGCGTAGTCCTGGAGGTAACGGGCGTCCTGGCCGAGGTAGAATCGGAAGGCGTGGTCCGGCAGCGTTCCGCCGACCAGCTGGGTGACGAAGTCGTTGCTCGCCACCTGGCGGGTGAGTGCCGAACCTGCCCGCCACAGGGCCTGGGTCCACGGGCCGGGAGCCGGGATCACAGCCTGGACGGGTTCGGCGGTGGGGGCAAGTTGGTCGGGGGAATCGAGGTGCCCGGGCAGGCAGTCCTCGGCGAGCCACGGCGTCGCCATGCCGGCGCGGGCCAGGCGACGCGTCCGGTGACCGTGGTCGACGGGGCCGTGACCGGTGCCCACCTGCAGGTCGGCACCGTGGGCGATGGACTCGTGCAGCCAAGCGGTGGTCCACGCCAGGGCCTTGCCGGGGGTGTCGCCAGCGCCCAGCCGGGTGGCCAGGGCCGAGGACAGGGAGCAGCCGGTGCCGTGGGTGTTGGTGGTGTCGATGCGCGTGCTGGGCACGGTGATGGTGTGGCCGTCGGCAGCCACCCAGATGTTGGCAGCCGATGCCCCGTCCAGGTGCCCGGTCTTGACGATGACGGCCGTCTGGGTGCGTCGGGCCCAGTCGGTGGCCTGGGCGATGGCTTCGGTCACGTCCTTGGCCGGTTCGGTGCCGGCGAGGACGGCGAGTTCGGGAATGTTCGGGGTGACGACGTCGGCGGTGGCGCAGTACTCGCACATGGCCTGTTCGGCCTCGGGGGCCAGCAGTCGGTCGCCGCTGGTGGCCACCATGACTGGGTCGACGACGAGCGTGGCAGGACGGTGCTCCGCCAGCCAACTGTGGACCGTCTCGATGATTGCCACGTCGGCGAGCATGCCGGTCTTGACGGCATCGAGGTGGACGTCGTCGGCCACGGCTGCGAGTTGGTCGCGCAGAAACTCCACCGGCGGGACGTGGATGCTGCGTACTCCCGTCGTGTTCTGGGCGACCAGCGAGGTGACCACCGTCATCCCGTAGCCGCCCGCGGCGGTGATCGACTTCATGTCGGCGGCAGTACCGGCACCGCCGCTGGGATCGGTTCCCGCGATCGACAGCACCCGCGGCACGCGCAGCTCGCCCGTGTCGTGATGCGATTCCGTGCCGTGATCAAGCCCCGGATCATGATCAGGCCCCATGCCGTAATCAGGCCCCATGTCGTGGCGCAGGTGTGCAGAGTCATCGTGGTGTGACGGCGTCGTCATGGTGGACATTCCCTTCGTCAGCTGGATTCATGACCAGGTTCCACGAGTGTCATCTCAGCGCTCTCGCGCACCCCGTGTCCACGGGCCAGTATGGCACGGCGGCTGGCTGGGCAGAGGCTTTGCTGGATGGGGACCTTGTCCACGCGTTCAGGGGGCATCACCTCCACATCCGTAGCACACGCTGCTACATTGGGGTCATGGGTCGCATCATCAGCCAGCGGGAGTTGCGCAACGACAGTGCGCGGGTTCTCCGCGCCGTGGATGAGGGGCAGTCTTTCGTCATCACTCGTCGCGAAAAGCCAGTCGGAGAGCTCATCCCGTTGCACCGTGACCGGTTCGTGGATCGACATGTCGTGGAACGAGTATTTGCTGCCTCCCCCACAATCGACCGGGAATCCTTCCGCCGTGACGTTGACGGTGCTGTTGACCAAGGAATTGAGCCCCGTAACTGACTCAGTCCGCGAAACAGCGTTGCTCGACACGTCCGTCGTCATTGATCTGCCAGTACTCCTGAAAAGGGGATGCCTGCCCGGTAGTCTCGCCATTTCCTCGATCACCATGGCCGAACTGACGGCTGGCCCTGCTGCAACCGACGATCCCCGTGAGCGAGCTCGCCGACAGGATCGGCTCCAGCGAGTCGAGGCAACCTTCGAGCCCATACCCTTCGGAATCTCCGCGGCCCGTGCCTACGGACAGATCTTCGCCACCGTCAGAAGATGCGGACGTCAGCCTCGCAAGCGCTTTGCCGACCTGTTGATCGCATCGATTGCCCTGGCTGAGGAGCTGCCGTTGATCACACGAAACCCGGATGATTTCGTCGGCCTGGACGATCTGGTCGAGGTCATTGCCGTCTGAATTGACGCCTCCTTGTGGGAAAACAACCACATCCGAACATGTTTCAGATGTGCGTCGCAACGAAGTTGCCCCAAGTCATCTGCCACTGGCTCAATGCTGGACAGTACGCAGTGTGTACTCATACAGTCGTTTCCATGCACGACGAGCTCTTCGACCCGCCCGGTGGCACATGGCGTCCCGTCTCGGCAAGGTACGTCAGGGTCAAGCGGCTCTCGGTCGTGCTGACGTGGGGGCTGCTCACCGTGGTCGTCTGCGCCGGACTGGCCTTCTGGACGTGGTGGGCCGCCCTGGCAGCCGCAGTCGTGGGACTGGGCGTGACGATCTGGCGGTGGCTGCGCATGCCTGCCCTCGTGGCCGCGATGGGATGGTGCGAACGTGGCGATGACCTGTGCGTACGCTCGGGACTCATGTTCCGTTCCATGACGATCGTGCCCTATGGGCGGATGCAGTCGGTGGAGATCAACGCCGGGCCGATCAATCGGCACTACGGGCTGGCCTCGGTGGAGCTCGTGACCGCCTCGTCAGGCACCGATGCCACCATTGACGGTCTGGACGCCGAGGAGGCCGTGGTCATCCGTGACCGGATCACCGAGATGGCGCAGACCCGGGACGCAGCGCTGTGAACCCGGAAGCATCCACCTCCGAACAGGCGGAATCCGTCTCTGACCAGCAAGGCGAGCACACCGTGCCACAACGCACCCACCCCGAGCAGCCCACCTGCTCGAGTCAGGCAGCCCCGAACGTCGAACCCACCAGTACGTCCACGGGACCCCACGCAGCACAAACGCCTCCCACCGGCCCCGAACGCACTGACGTCGAGCAGCGCCCGCACTGGGCGACTCCCCTGGTGCGTGGCTGGCTCGTCATCGTTGCCGTCCTCGTCTTCGTCGTGAAGCAGATGGGTGACATGGCCAGCAAGAACGAACTCACTGCCGACACCTTCCGCCCCAGGAACCTGATTGTTCTCCTGGCGATCTTCGTCGGTGTTTTCCTCATCAGCATTGGTGTCGGATTCTTTGAATGGCGCACCACACGATTTCGTATTGACGACACGGAAATACGAATCAATCGCACCTTCATCACTCGACGGTCCGATCGTATTCCGTTCGGAAAGATACAATCGGTCGACGTCACCCAACCATTCGCGGCACGCATTCTGGGGCTGGCCTCCCTCACCATCGACGTGGGGGCCTCCCAGCACAAGAAGATCGAATATCTTTCCCGCCGTGACGCCTATCGCTTCCGCGACCGGCTCATCGCACGATCCGGACGAGGTGAGACGGCCGTACCAAGTGACTCCCCCACAAGGCCGGACGCGACCACACCAGCCACCCCGACCACCCCTGCCCCACCAGATCAGCTTGATCGCCACCCTGTGAGTGCGGCCACGACACGAACCTTTCCTGCGCCTGCGAGCGCCCCACGAGAGGGGCTCCGCCCGGGCACGTCCCCCTCACCACTGGGTGGTTCCCAGTGGCTGGACCGCCGCCGGGACGAGGACGTCATCCTCACCGTGCCGAAGGGACGCTTCGTCCTCTCCCAGGTCACGAGTTCTGCCTTCCTCATGCTCGTGCTGGTGTTCATCATCAGCACCGTCCTCACCTCAGCAGGCGGTGGATCGGTTTTCGGGGTGTGCTTCGCCTACGTCCTCAGCATCGTGGGATACCTGTGGACCAAGCTCTCGAAAAGCTGGGGGCTCACCTTGTACCGCTCAGGTGACGGGTTGAAATCGGTGCACGGATTCACGAGCCTGGAGGCCAGAACCATTCCGGTCCAGCGCATCCAGGGCGTCGAGATCACCCAGTCGTTGTTGTGGCGCATCTGGGGATATCACAGCATCCACGTCACCGTGCTCGGCAATAATGGGAAAACCGAGTCGAATCTGCTGCCGGTCGGCACCGGCAAGGATCTCGACCTCGTCCTTGACGCGATCTGGCCCAGTTTCGCCCTGGACGACGTCCCCCACAACCCGATTCCGAACCGGGCCCGGTGGTTCCACTGGTTCACCCAGCGGTACATCTCCTGGGGAACCGACGGGAACGTCATCACCGTGCGACGCGGACTGCTCACCCGCAAACACATGATCGTGCCACACGCCCGGGTGCAGTCCACCGCACTGACCCAAGGCCCCCTGCAGCGCAAGCTCCGGCTCGCCGACGTGGGAATCGCCATTGCGGAGAAGAGGATCGGCCTGGTCTGCCCCGATCTGGACGCAGGGACGGCCCGGGACCTCGTCATCGCAGAAATGGATCGCAGCTCGCAGGCCCGGCGCGCCGAACTCGCCGACCCATCCACAACCGCTCCTCCCACCATTAGGGCCCCACGTGCGGCCGCACCCCGAGCAGACCACGACGTGCGGTGAGCGCGCGACCAGCGGGGACAAGACGGTTGCACAAGGTGGTTGCAGCACGGAGCCCACAGTGCAGCGGCTGGGTATCGTGGCACCCGTCACAGATTCGGCAGCATTCACTTGTCAGGAGACGTCATGCCGCGTGAGGACGCCAGAACCAGCCAGGGCACTGGAGCCGGTCAGGACGACCGAATCACCCGAGTCACCACGATGGAACAGCGGCTCAATCGCACTCGCGATCTCGTCGACCGTCTCGACGCGCTGCTCGACGAGTTCGAGCGCAACGAGCCTGCCCGTCGTGAGCTCTCGTCGTACTACAGCAGTCAGGAGTGGTTCGACGACGTGGCGGCCCAGGAGGCAGGGCAGATCCCCGCCGACGTGCCCTGCGGGGTGCTCAGCGAGGACGCTGCCTTCGACCTCTTCGGTGACCACCTGCGAACGGCCATCCGAATGCTCGAGCTGGGCACCGCGATGGTCAAGGAGCGCTGACGGCACCAATCCACACCCCGCCGTGTGGGACCAACTGCAAACGCCCTCTCACGTGCACTCCTTCTGCATGACACGTTGCCGATGCATTGCGTTCACCTGGACTGGCTAGCCTCTCCGATGACGAGAGGACGACCATGCACCATCACGACGACATCCGCCTGTCCGACGACGACCTCCAGATTCAGAGGGAGGTTGGGGACGCCGAACTCGCAAGGATGGGGATCACCCGGCGTACCGTCCTCCAGACCGGGCTCGCTGCCCTTGCCGCGGCAGGAATCGCCGAGATCACCCCGAGCCGACCCGCCAACGCGGCAGTACCGCAATCTGGCCCGGCTGACCCGAGCCCGGACTCGCTGACCTGGCTGGTCGGCGACCACCACGTCCACACCCAGTGGAGCTATGACGCCAAGTACCGCATCGCCGATCAGCTCGACGCTGCCCAACACCACGGTTGCGACTGGATCGCCTTCACCGAACATCCCCGTGACTTCCATGCCGACGCCGGCGTCTTCACCAGTCACGATCTCATCGCCGCAGAACGTCGCCGCCGCCCGGACATGCTCATCTTCCAGGGCATCGAGTGGTACATCCCCGCAGCGGAACACGGCACGGTGCTCGTCCACGGCAAGGACGAGGCGGAGATCCTTCGTCAGTTCGAGTTGGTGTTCGACGGCTACCTCAACGGTTGGCAGGACACCCCGGCCAACTCCCCGGAACAGACCGAGCAGACCAGGAAGGCTGCCGCAGCCATTGCATGGCTCGGCCAGATGAAGAAGGACGGACGCATCGACGACGCCCTCGTCCTGGCCAACCACCCGATGCGCAAGGGCATCGACGGCCCTGACGAGATCCGTCAGTGGAACGACGCCGACCCGGACATCATGATCGGCATGGAGGGTGCGCCGGGAGCGCAGGGATACGGCTATGGTCGCAACGTCGGTGACGGGGACCGCCGCGGTGAGTACGTCAACAAGCCCAAGGCCGATTCCTGGCCCGGGTACACCACCGACATGATGCGCACCTACGGTGGCTGGGACTGGTTGACGGCGACGGTGGGCGGTTTCTGGGACTCCATGCTGGCCGAGGGGCGCCGGTTCTTCATCACGGCGAACTCCGATGCCCACCTCTACGTGTGGCACACGTGGCGTCTGGGGGACTACCCCGACCGTGCACCGTTCAACCAGGACGTCAAGGAGGACGTCAAGATGACGGCACTCGGCGGACGACGTCCCGACCCCATCGACACCAGGACGGAGCAGACGGCTGGCCCACTGCTGGTGCGCGACTCCCACGGACATCCCGCCATCGCCGGCGATATCGTCGGCAACGACCTGGCCGCCAGGGATTGGACGCAAGCCCTAGCCACGCGCGATCAGGGCAGCACGATGGACACCCAGGGCGGGTCAGACTTCTGGCCCGGGCAGTTCACGAGAATCCACACAGGGGTCACCGAGCGCAGCTACCGAGGCGTCATGGAGGCCCTGCGATCGGGTCGGGTATGGGCCGATCACGGGCATCTACTGGCAGGCCTCGATGTGCGAGCAACCGCCCCGGGGCAAGATGACGCCGTGACTCTGGGAGGCGAACTCGTCGTGCATCCCGGCGACGACGTCACCATCACCATGACCGTGACACCGACAACCGAGCCGACCCGCCACATCAGAATGGACCCTGCCACTGCGGAGTCGACGGATCCACGAGTCGGGGTGGACACCGTGCCGCAGGTGGCGTTCATCGACATCATCGGCGGACCCATCACCGGGGCAGTCGCCGATCCACAAACGCTGCGCGCACCCCGAACCACGGTGCTGAAATCCTTCGACACTCGCGGCAGAACTGGTCGGTTCACGCTGACCCACACCTTTGCCCACGTCACCGAATCGTTCTACGTGCGGTTCCGTGGCTCCGACGGACGACAGAACGGTGCGGGCTATCACGGCGCGCAGGTTGACCCACGGGGGCCGGTCATGGGTGGGGAACGGGCTCGTGAAGCCGATCCGTGGAAGGATCTGTGGTTCTACGCCAACCCGATCTTCATCAGCGTCGATACCGAGAGCTCACCGTCACCCTCCCAGCCGGCACGTGGTTCAGCCTCCCCCTCGCCCTCAACAGGTGTCTCGCCATCGCCATCTCTTTCGGCCGGCGCTCCGTCTCCTCACACGTCGCCACAACCGACAGCATCAGCCTCACAGGCCTCGTCCCCCGCCACAGACCCCACTCAAGGGGCGAGGAGCACCACATCATCCTCGACCACCAGCGAAGGGAGCACACCCGACGATCAACAGCCACGCCAGCTTCCTGACACCGGGCAGTGAATGGCTGCACCGCGATGGAATCCTCACCATTCTCCAGAGGCGTCACGACAGCTGTGCCACTTCCGAATTACGTAATACAATAATGGTATGCGCAAGCGCATCATCAATGGGGCTGAGGTCTCGGACGCCCAGGTACAGCGCTGGGCCGATGAGGCCGAGGCAGGTTATGACGTGGAGCTGCTGAAGAAGCGTTGGGGACGTCCGCCTCGCGCCGAACAAGCGTCCCATGTGGTGTCCACACGATTCTCGGACGCAGAACTTGCTGACCTGATGGCACGAGCTGAGCAGGAAGGACTTGACCGATCAACGGCGATCCGTACCGCCGTTCGCGAGTGGGCCACCGCGTGATCGTCGCGCCGTCGGCACTCAAAATGCTTGCCGTGCGTGACCCGGAGCGATGACCAAGTCTCCTCCCTCACCCCACCACCTCCAGTAGGGTTGCACCATGAGCACTGTGCTGGGAATCGACGTCGGCGGCTCCGGGATCAAGGGCGCGCCGGTGGACCTCGAGGCGGGCGACTTCGCCGAGCCGCGCCTACGCATCGTCACCCCCCACCCGTCATCCCCCAAGAACGTTGCCGCCGTCATCAGCGAGATCGTGGCCAACTACGCAGACACCATCGGCGACGGGCCGGTCGGCATCTCGTTGCCAGCACCGATCCGCCACGGCGTGGTGGCGTTCATGGCCAACCTGGACCAGAAGTGGACCGGGCTCAATGCCGAGGAATACCTCTCCGACAAGCTGGGGCGTCCGGTGACCGTACTCAACGACGCCGACGCCGCCGGTGTGGCCGAGGTGCACTTCGGTGCCGCCAGCGGAGTGCCCGGTGTGGTCATCCTCACCACCTTGGGAACCGGAATCGGATCGGCGATCATCAACGACGGGGTCCTGCTGCCCAACACCGAGCTCGGGCACCTGGAGATCGACGGACACGACGCCGAGAAGCGGGCTGCCTCGTCAGTCAAGGATCGCAAACACATGTCCTACAAGGAGTGGGTCACCAAACGTCTGCAGCGCTACTACGAGGTGGTGGAGATGCTCTTCTCCCCCGACCTCCTCGTCGTGGGTGGTGGCGTGTCCAAGGACCACGAGAAGTTCTTCAAGTACCTTGACCTGCAGACCCCGATCGTGCCAGCCACCCTGCTCAACCGGGCTGGAATCATCGGCGCAGCCTGGCAGGCCCAGTGGCGTCTGGAACACCCCGACGTCACCGAGAAGCAAGTTGTCAAGGCAGCCAGGAAAGCCGAGAACGCCTCCTGACACCCACCTGCCCAAAACCCCAGACGGAAGGATCCATCGACCTCTCCAGTCGCCCTCTCGCACCTGGGTATGACATGGTTTTCATGTCCCGGTATGAGGACACATGTCTCACCTCGGTGGCACAGTGATCGAGGAACACAACCTTGAAAGGACCCATGCTCCACCAAGCGCTCATCTCGATCCTCATCGGCACCGGCATCAGCCTCGTCGCCTTCGTACCGATACTCATCCATCAGTTTCGCCGTTACGGCAAACCATCACCGGGACGGATGACGCTGATCTTCACGAATTTCGTGTACATCACTGCTGTCATCGCCTACACGATCTTCCCGGTGCCGTCATTGTCGCGGGAGGACTGTGCCGACACCTCGCACATGCTCGTCCTCGACCCCACCGAGTACTTCCGCGACATGGCCCACCAGTTCGCCGGGCAATCCGTGACCACCGTGCTCACCAGCTGGGCGATGCTGCAGATGCTGCTCAACATCGCCCTGTTCGTGCCGTTGGGCTTCTACGCACGTCGTCTGCTGCGGCTGCGTCCCTGGCCGTCGATCCTGCTGGGATTCGGTGCCTCCCTGCTCATCGAAACCACCCAGTACACCGGCAACTGGTTCCTCGCCCGCTGCCAGTACCGGGTGGCCGACGTCAACGACCTGCTCACCAACACCCTCGGAGCCGCCCTCGGCGTCCTGGCCACCAACATCATCCCGCGCCTGTCGGACAGCCCCGAGAAGCTGGAGACCCAGGCCGGCAAGCCTCGCGAGGTGACTCGTGGCCGACGACTGCTGGCCCTGCTCATCGACGTGTGGTGGGTGATCCTCATCAACCTCATCGGACTGGGACTCATCACCGCCGTGTCATTGGTCATCATGGCCGGGGACCCCAGCCTGAAGCCGAGGGTTGAGCAGGCCTTCAACTCCTACGGGTCGATCACTCTGACCGCTCTGACCATCTGCTACGTCATCGTTGCCATGTCGGGCAGACTCGGCGTGTCCCCCGGTAGCGGCACGGCCCACCTGGCCTGGGTGGACGCGTCGGGCAACCTTGCCGGCCGACGTCACAGCTTCGTCATGGGAGCGTGCCTCATCATCGCTCAGCTCTGGGGAAGCAGGGTGGGCTCCTGGTCGAGCATCGGGGACACAATACTGGTCCTCGAAGCCCTGTCGGTGCTCTTCACACCCCGTGGCCTCATCGGCAAGCTCATGGGCCTGCAGCTGGTCGACTCCCGAACCCTCGAGCCAGCACCGCGGAGGGCGTGACTGGACCGAGGAGGGCGTGGCAGGGCGGTGAGTCACGGTGAAACCACCGAACCTGGTTGTTCACCGCGCGGGCGTTTCCGCCTCGCCCAGCCCCCGTCCCACTCGGGTGAGTGATGCCAGCTGGTGAATGATGCTGGCTGGGCGGGCGCCGTCCCACCGTCAGCAGTAGTACGGTGCCGCACCTGTGAGCAAGGCTGGCGCAGCTGAGCAAGGCTGGCACGTCGACGATGGGCCAGAACCGGCTGTCACAGAACAGCCAAGATCACATCCGGTCGGGGGCGTCGATGCCCAACAGTCCCAGCCCCGTCCCCAGTACGCGCCGCACCGCCTCGCACAGGGCGAGCCGGGAGGAGCGTACTTGGCCCTCGCTGCGCAGCACCGGGCACTTCTCGTAGAAACTCGAGTAGGCGCCGGCCAGCTCGTAGAGGTAGGTGCACAGCTTGTGCGGGGTGAGGTCGGCGGCGACGACGTCGACGATCTCACCGAACCGGGACAACAACAGGGCCAGTTGCTGCTCGGCGGGCTCGTCGAGCACAGTCACCCGACCCCAGGTCATGGCGCCCAGATCGGCCTCGGGATCGACGTGCGGATCGGCCTCGGCGGCCGCCTTGCGCAGGATCTGGCAGACGCGGGCGTGGGCGTACTGCAGGTAGGGGCCGGTGTCCCCGGTGGTCTGCACCATCCGTTCGGCGTCGAAGACGTAGTCCTTCTGCAGTCCGTTGGACAGGTCGGCGTACTTGATGGCGGCCAGGGCGATGTTCGGGGCGGCGTGCTGCTCGGCCTCGTCGAGCAGGCTGGACAGCGAGACCGTGCCCCCCTCGCGGGTCTTGAACGGGTGCCCATCGGGTCCCAGCACCATTCCGTACCCCACGTGCTCGGCCACCACGGATTCGGGAAGGAACTCGGCCTTGCGGGCCACCTGGAAGAGCACCTCGAAGTGGTGCGCCTGGCGCACATCGGTGACGTAGACGATCCGGTCGGCCTTGAGTTTGCCGACTCGGCGGCGGATGGCGGCCAGGTCGGTGGCGTCGTAGCCGTACCCACCGTCTCGTTTGCGTACGATCATGGGGGCATCCTGGCCCTCGACGAACACGCACAGCGCACCGCCGTCCTCCACGGCCAGCCCGTCGGCCTCGAGTTCGTCGACGACGCGCGGCAGGTCGTCGTTGTAGGTGGACTCACCGGCGAGGTCGTCGTCGGTGAGCAGCACCCCGAGCCGGGCGTAGGTCTCGTTGAATCCGGCCAGGGAGACGTCGATGAGCGCGTGCCAGATCTGCAGGGTGCGTTCGTCACCGCCCTGCAGCTTGACGACGCGCAGCCGGGCGCGGTCGGCGAACTCGGGGTCGGCGTCGAACTCCTTCTTGGAGTCCTTGTAGAGCTGCTCCACCTCGGGAAGGTCCATTTCCATGACGTCGACCCGGTGCTCGACGACGTACTGCACGAGCATGCCGAACTGGGTGCCCCAGTCGCCGATGTGGTTCTGCGGGATGACGGTGTGCCCCTGGGCGCTGAGCACCCGGTTGAAGCAGTCACCGATGATCGTGGAGCGCAGGTGGCCCACGTGCATCTGCTTGGCGACGTTGGGGGCCGAGTAGTCGATGACGACGCGCTGTGGCGAGTCGGCCTGGGCGATGCCGACGTGCGGGTCGGTGACGAGGTCGGAGGCCACCTGGGCGAGGACGTCGGAGCGCAGCCGGAAGTTGATGAATCCGGGGCCGGCAACATCGGGGGTCTCGCACAGGTCTGCGACGTCGAGCTTGGCGACGATGTCGGCGGCGACATCGCGGGGCGGGCGGCCTTCCTGCTTGGCCAGTCGCAGGGCGACGTTGGACTGGAAGTGGCCGAACTGAGGTTTGGTCGAGGGGCGAAGTTGCGGGTCGACCCCGGTTGCGGACTCGATTCGGGCAGAGAGCTGGGAAGGCAGTGACGGCATGACTGCATTCTCCCACGATGTCCCGTCACCGTCACAGTCGTGGGACAGCGGCGGCGCGCCAACCAGGTGGAAGGCTGGGTCAATGTCACCGGCGGGGAACAGGAAAGACCGATCTCACGTTGTCACCTGTGAACGACCACGCACGCGATCACCGACCCACGAGGAGGATCCATGAGCGTTCCCACCATCACCCTCAATGACGGCACCACCATCCCCCAGCTGGGATTCGGCACCTGGCAGGTGTCGAACGACGAGGCCGAGAAGGCCGTGTCCAGCGCCCTTCAGGCGGGCTACCGCCACATCGACACCGCCGCCATCTATGGCAACGAGGAAGGCGTCGGGCGGGCCATCGCCAGCTCCGGCATCTCCCGTGACGAGCTCTTCGTCACCACCAAGCTGTGGAACGACGCCCACGAGCCCGAGAACGCCCGCAAGGCCATCGAGACGAGCCTGGAGAAGCTCGGCCTGGATCACGTCGACCTGTACCTCATCCACTGGCCGGCCCCCGTCAAGTACGGCGATGCCTACGTCAAGGCATGGAACGCCCTGCAGGAGTTCAAGTCGGAGGGGCTGACGCGCTCCATCGGCGTCTCGAACTTCCAGCCGGAGCACCTGGACCATCTGGAGGGTGAGGCCCCGGTGGTCGATCAGGTGGAGATGCACCCCACCTTCAACCAGGCCGAGCTGCGAGACGAGTTGGCCAAGCGTTCCATCACCCCCGAGGCATGGAGTCCGCTGGGCCAGTCAAAGGACCTGCAGGATGCGACGATCACGAAGATCGCCGATGAGCTGGGCGTGACCCCGGCCCAGGCGATCATCCGCTGGCACCTGCAGATCGGCAACATCGTCATCCCCAAGTCGGTGACCCCCGCACGCATCGAGCAGAACCTCGCCTCCGCGAACGTCGAACTCACCGACGCTCAGGTCCAGGCCATCAACGGCGTCGACGCGGGCAATCGGCTGGGTGGACACCCGGACACCGCAGACTTCTGATCCTGCCCTGCCGGGGCCGCAACTCAGCCCCGGCAGCGGCCGAGGGCCCGCAGCGTCGTCGGCATGGTCGCAGACTCGGTGTCGGGACTGTTGATCCCCAGAAGGGTCTGGACGTCGGAGATGTCGGTTCCTGGGCACCAGGCATGCACGGAGTAGGCCAAGGTGTCCACGACGCCACCTGAAGAAAGGGTTGGCGGTGCGGTGACGGCGCGTGAGCCGGCAAGTCCTACCACCGGAATGGTCGCAGGAGTCTCCGGGACGGCGTGCATCCCCATGTACTGCCCATCGGTGACGACGACGCGTCGGGGAAGCACCTCGGGGTGGTCAGACTCGGCATAGATCTCATCGACCATTGTCGCAGCTGCCGGCAGGTAGCCGCTGTTCGGTGCCGACGTACACACCCGGGAGTAGCGAGTGTCGGTACATACCGTGTACCCGTATTCTCGAATGTGGTCGGCTCCGACCGACTGTACCGGTTTGGGGAGGCCGAGGGCCAGTCCCAGGGCGAGGACGGCAGCCACTGGGGCGACCCACGGCCCGGACAGGAACCATCCGAGTGCCGCCGCGCACCCGCATGTCGCCGCCGCTGACACCAGGATGAGGGCGAGGGACCCGAGCCCTGCACCGATCTCGCGCCCAATGATCGAGGCCGGTACCCCGTCGTGGGCCATGCCACCCGCCGCCACGCCGGCAGCGATGCCGACTGCCACCAGCACCCCGATGACGCAGGGAATCATGGCAGTCACCGTGGAACGCCAGAACAGTGCGGTGGCATCCCGTGGCGAGACGCGCTCCCACACGACGACTCCGGTACGCCATCGAACCTGCGAGGCAACCGCCCCGGAGATTGCGGCACATGTCAGATAGATGAACGGGGCGCTACCGGCAATGGACGCCAGCAGCAGGCGAACGCTTCCGCCCCAGAAGGGCAACGCGGCGAACAACATCCATGCCACGATCACGGCGTTGAGGGCCATGACCGGCCAGAACAGCCGAGCCCGACGCAGACCACGGGCCAAGCCACCGGGAGTGCGGTACTTCGAGCCCTGGCGAGCACCTGATGATGGATCGGATCGTCGGAACACACCCAGCGCGATCCCGCCGATCCCGATGACGGCGCTGACCAGCCATGCCAGATTCGGTACTCCCGGCGTGAGCTGCCACCCGGACGGCGCACGCAGAAAGCCCCACACCCCGTGCATGATGGTCGGGTCCAGGGGCCATGCGAACAGCGACGATGCAAAGGCCACCAGGAGGGGAACGACCCAGATGGCCGTCGTCGGGAGGAAGACGGTGCTTGCCGCCCCCAGCCCGGCGAGGGCCAAGCTGTCACGCAGCATGGTCTCCATGCCGAATTCTCCCCCATCGGGGTAGCAGATCACGGCCAGGCAGATGATGACCGCGGCCCCCACGGCCACGAGGACACCACGCCTGGCTGCCAGGGATCGCGACGAGGTGCGATCCATGTCGTCCTCACCGATGACGACGAACAACATGGGGATGGTCGCCAAGGTTGCACACCACAGAGGAGCAACATCGGTGATGAAGGCGTCCGATGAGGTGAGGAATCCGCAGACCAGCGTACCGATGACCGCCACCACCACGCACTGAGGAACATGATGGTGCCGCAGCCACAGAAGGACACCTCGCATCAGTCAACCAGCCTCAGATATGTGCGACGCACGGCGTCAAGGGATCGCGTGTCCGAGAAGTCCTCACACGACCCGTCGAAGACGAATCGTCCGGAGTTCATGACAGTGATGGTCTGGGCGTGATCGATGATGTCCTCGACCAGGTGGGTGGAGACAATCGTGATGGCGTGGCCGGCCACCGCACCCAGAATCTTGGTGAGGGCCTCACGCTGACCAATGTCGAGACCGGCCGACGGCTCGTCGAGGACGACGAGGGCGGGATCCCCGACGAGGGCCGAACCGATGGCGACGCGTCGCCGCATACCACCGGACAGGGCGCGAATGCGTTGTCCGGCGCGATCCTCCAGATCGATGATGGACAGGATCCTCGCCACCTCAGCATTGGTGTCGGCCGACGGTATCTTGCGAAGCCAACACATGTACTCCAGATGTTGGGCAACGGTGAAGGAGGACTTCCCGAGATTGTCCTGAGGACAGTAGCCCAGGAATGACCGGATGTCCTTTCCCTCACGACCATCGAGGGCGATCGTCCCCTTGGTCGGTCGGACGAGCGTCGCCAAGGCTGTCAGAAGAGAGGTTTTCCCGGCACCATTGGGCCCCAGGAGCGCATGGAATCCGGGGCCCAGCGACCACGACACGTCATCGACAGCGCAAGTTCTGCCGTACGAGACGGTGAGGTGGGAAACGGTCAAATGTGGCATGAGAAATTCCCGATCGGACGACTTTCGTCATGATTGGCGGATAGAGGATATCCCATACCGAGCTTGCCTCCGAACACGAGCCCCTGCGTGTCCCGGTCCTTGCCGATACCAAGGAATCATCGGGTTGGGTGATGAGGTGGAAGCCCAGTACCGCCAGGTCCGGTGCCGACTCGTGGTCTCAGACTCGTGGTCTCAGCCCCGACACCACACTGGGATCCCCACCTCACACAGGTCTGGCTGCGCTGCCCCGGTGTCTGCAGACGTCACCCGTGGCGTTTCACGGCGGTGTGCACCGAGCCGTCCGGTGGGCCGAGGATGGGGTCTCGTCGAGTGGTGACGTCCCACATCATCTTGGCGCGGGAACCGAACTCGCGCAGCCACCCCTTGCGCCACACCGAGTCATGAACCTGGGAGACGTCCGACACACCGTGGGCGTCCACCCCGACCATCCGGCACGTCGCCACGATGCGCGGCTCGTGGTAGTCCTGACTGATGACGGTGGCCGAATTCACCCCGAACACCTTCCGGGCGCGTACGCAGGTGTCGTAGGAGTGCAGACCCGCCTCGTCGCGCACGATGGCCTGCTGGGGAATCCCTCGCTCCTTGACGAGGTAGCGGCGCATCGCGGTGGGTTCGTCATAGTACGGCGACTGGCCATCCCCCGACACGAGGATCACCTTCGTGCGGCCTGCCCGGTACAGGTCGGCGGCCAGGTCCAGACGGGCACGCAGGTACTGCGAGGGCTCGCCGGAGGGCAGCACCTGCGCCCCGAAGACGATGGTGACGTCACGTGGCGGCGTCTGGTCGACGGGGTGGACCCGGCCGTGACTGAGCGTAGCCGTGATGCCCCACGGCACCAGCAGCACCACGACGACGGCAGCGAGCCCCGCCCAGATGAGGAATCGCCCCACCGTCCTGCTCCAGTGGTGCCCTCGCGACCGGGCTGAGCGCCTCATCCGCGGTGCTCGCGATACCACGTCACCAGACCCTGGGTGGACGGGTCCTGGGTGGCCAGGGCCTTCTCGTCACCGCTGACCGCCGGGGCGATCTGCAGGGCGAGCTTCTTGCCGAGCTCCACACCCCACTGATCGAAGGAGTCAATGCCCCAGACGACGCCCTGGACGAAGGTGATGTGCTCGTACAGGGCGATGAGCTCGCCGAGCACCTTCGGGGAGAGTTCGTCGGCCATGATCGACGTCGTCGGACGGTCTCCGGCGAACACCCGGGCCGGCACGATCTCCTCGGCCGTGCCCTCGGCACGCACCTCGTCGGCCGTCTTGCCGAAGGCCAAGGCTGCGGTCTGGGCGAAGAAGTTGCTGAGGAACAGCTCGTGGACGTCGGTCTCGCCGTCGGTGGTGGGGTGGGCCGGGTTGGCCACCGCGATGAAGTCGGCCGGGATGAGGCGAGTGCCCTGGTGGATGAGCTGGTAGAAGGCGTGCTGGCCGTTGGTTCCCGGCTCACCCCAGAAGATCTCGCCGGTGTCGGAGGTGACGGGGCTGCCGTCCCAGCGCACCGACTTGCCGTTGGACTCCATGGTGAGCTGCTGCAGGTAGGCCGGAAAGCGGTGCAGGTACTGGGCGTAGGGCAGCACCGCGTGGGAGTGGGCGCCCAGGAAGTTCGTGTACCAGATGTTGAGCAGCCCCATGAGCAGCGGGACGTTCCGGGCCGGCTCGGCGGTGGCGAAGTGCTCGTCCATGGCGTGGAACCCGGCCAGGAAGTCCTCGAATCCCTTCGGCCCGATGGCCACGGCCAGCGAGGTGCCGACGGCCGAGTCGACCGAGTAGCGTCCGCCGACCCAACTCCAGAAGCCGAAGGCGTTGACCGGGTCGATGCCGAACTCGGCCACCTTGTCCAAGGCGGTGGACACGGCGACGAAATGCTTGGCGACGGCCTGGGAGCGCGCCTCGTCGGTGTCGTCGATGGCACCGGCGGCGACCAACCCGTCAAGCAGCCAGGCGCGCACGCAGCGGGCATTGGTGAGGGTCTCCAAGGTGGTGAAGGTCTTGGAGGCGATGATGACCAGCGTGGTCTCAGGGTCGAGATCAGCAGTCTTGACGGCGGCGTCGGTGGGGTCGATGTTGCTGATGAACCGGCACTCCAGGCCGTCCTTGACGTAGGGCTTGAGTGCTTCGTAGGCCATCACGGGGCCCAGGTCGGAACCACCGATGCCGACGTTGACGACGGTACGGATCGGCTTGCCGGTGACGCCCTTCCACTGCCCGGAACGCACCTTGCCCGCGAAGTCGTAGATCTTGTCGAGGGTCTCGTGGACGTCGGCGACGGCGTCCTGGCCGTCCACGGTGAGCGTGTCGGTGCGGGGACGGCGCAGAGCGGTGTGCAGGACGGCACGGTCCTCGGTGACGTTGATGTGCTCCCCGGAGTACATGGCGTCGCGGCGGGCCGCGACGTTGGTCTGTTCGGCGAGCTCGAGCAGGGCGTCACGCACCTCGTCGGTGAGCAGGTTCTTGGACAGGTCGACGTGCAGGTCGGCCGCGTCCAGGCTGAACCGCTCGGCACGCGTCGGGTCGGCGTCGAACCACCGACGCATGACGTGCGGACCATCGATGAGGGTGGACTGGAGGTGGGCAAGTGTGGCCCAGGCAGGAGTGTTGGTGGCATCAACCGGTGTCTGCATGGCACCCAGCGTAGTTGGTCGGTGGACCCGATGTGGTCTGCCGTCACACAACCTTCCACGCAGAGGTCTGGGAGCAGCCATGTTCCGGAGTGGACGACGAGCGTGGCGACGGGAGTGGGAGTGCCGTGTGTGCTCGAACTGTCAGGGAACTTTCACGGTGAGTGTGACGACGGAACGAGAGGATCCCGGGGCCGCTCGGGAGACGATCACGCCTCGACGTCGTCGACGACGGCGCGCAACCCCCGGCAGCGTTCCCGCAGCGCATTCATGTTGGCATCCTCGACGACGCCTCCGACGAGGGAGTCGTCACCACAGACCGCCAACGCCCCAGACTCCAGCCATCGTCGTACGGCGTAGCTGCCGACACCGCCACGGGCTATGACGGGGACCCCCGGCGCGAGCTCGCCCAGTGTCTGCCCGTAGGAGGCCGAGGCCATGTCTGCCGGTATCACCTGGACGGCGTCGAGGCCACGCGACCAAGTGTGCCGTACCTCACCGGGGGTGAGGGCATCGTCGGCCACCGGGACGCCAGCCTCGTGCAGGCTGCCGATGGCGTCGTCGGACAGGCCACTTCCCAGCACGAAATCCACCCGATGCTGCCCGGCCTGCCCGTCGTCAGCCAGTTCGGCCACCTCCTGTGCCTCGAGGTGGCCATGCACCCCGAAACACGCACGGACCCCGAAGATCGGCAGCAGTGCTCGGCGCAGCTCGACGTCGTGTGCCGGCAGGCTGAACGCACGAATCCTCTCCTGGATCATCACCTCGACCGGGGCGATGAGACTGCTCGCCGGCGCTGAGGGCAGTACCGCGATGAGCCGCCCCCGGGCAACCTCGGCAGGAAACTCGAGGCGGGCGTCACCGGGCTGGGCAGGATCGTTGGTCATGTGAACATCATGCCAGTTCGATAGGTTGGAGTCCCCGATCAGTGGAGGACGACGTGCGACTGGAAGATGCCCTGGAAGACCTCATCGATGGCCGGGAACCCGTCACCGACGACCGCGCCGAGCGGCCGCGAGACTGGCAGTGGCCGGGGGCGCGCCCCATCGATCCCGACATGGTCATCGACCACATCGAGCGAGCCGTCGCCAAGGATGGGCTGAGCCTGTACGAGCACCAGGAGGAGGCCATCTACCAGATGCTCACCGGGGCGCACGTCGTCGTCACCACCCCGACCGGCTCCGGCAAGTCGCTCATCGCCGCGGCCTGCCAGTTCGCCTGCGTCGGCGGAGGCGGGCGCACGTACTACACCGCCCCGATCAAGGCCCTCGTCTCGGAGAAGTTCTTCGCCCTGTGCGAGATGTTCGGGGCGCAGAACGTGGGGATGGTCACCGGTGACGCCTCGGTCAACGCGTCCGCCCCCATCATCTGCTGCACCGCGGAGATCCTGGCGAACATCGCGCTGCGCGAGGGATCACACGCCCAGGTGGACCAGGTGATCATGGACGAGTTCCACTTCACCGCCGACCCGGATCGCGGCTGGGCCTGGCAGGTGCCCCTCTCCGAACTTCCCCAGGCCCAGATGATCATCATGAGCGCCACCCTGGGAGACGTCAGCTGGCTCACGACCGCACTGGAGGAGCAGACCGGCCGTGACGTCGAGGTGGTCTCAGGGGCAACTCGTCCGGTACCGCTGATGTACGAATGGTCGATGAAGGCCGACCACGACACCATCGCCGACCTCGTCGAGGACGGCAAGGCGCCGATCTACATCGTCCACCCCTCCCAGAAGCAGGCCGTGGAACGCGCCCAGTCGCTCACCTCGATCAAACTGCTGTCCACCGAGGAACGCCACCAGATCGCCGATGAGCTCAAGGGATTCCCGTTCTCACGAGGCTTCGGCACGACGATCCGCAAGTACCTCACCGCTGGTATCGGCGTGCACCACGCCGGAATGCTGCCCAAGTACCGTCGCCTCGTGGAATCGCTGGCCCAACGCGGCCTGCTCAAGGTGATCTGCGGCACGGACACCCTGGGGGTGGGCATCAATGTGCCCATTCGCACCGTCATGTTCACCGCGCTGACGAAATTCGACGGTCACAAGAACCGGGTGCTCAAGTCTCGCGAGTTCCACCAGATCGCCGGACGCGCCGGACGAGCCGGCTTCGACACCGTCGGATACGTCGTCGCCCAGGCCCCCGAGCACGTCGTCGCCAATGCGAAGGCCCTGGCCAAGGCCGGCGACGACCCGAAGAAGAAACGCAAGGTGCAGCGCAAGAAGCCCCCGGAAGGATACGTCGACTACACCGAGGAGACCTTCGACAAACTCATCACCTCCACCCCGGAGACGCTGCACGCCACCATGCGCGTCACCGACGCGATGGTGCTCAACGTGCTGCAACGTGACGAGGACACCGTCACGGCCGTCCAGCACATCATCGACGCCGCGATCACCAATCCGGCGCGGCGACGTCGGCTGTACCGGCGAGGTGTCCAGATCGGGGCAGGTCTGCTGCGCTCCCAGGTGGTGCACCGGCTGCCCGAGCCGACCCCGGGTGGGCGCAAGTACGCCATGAACGAGGCCCTGCAGGGCGACTTCGCCCTCAATCAGCCACTGTCGGGGTTCGCCGCCGAGGCCATCGCCACCCTGGACCCCGAATCGCCCACCCATGCCATGGACGTCGTCAGCGTCATCGAGGCCACCCTGGACAACCCCATGGCCGTGCTCTACGCCGAGCAGAGCCATGCCCGCGGCGAGAAGATCGCAGCCATGAAGGCCGAGGGCTACGACTACCAGGATCGCATGGACGCCGTCGAGGACGTGGAGTGGCCCCAGCCGCTTGCAGAGATGCTCGAGACACTTTTCGAGATCTTCGCACCGAGTCACCCGTGGGTGTCCCCCGAGGCCCTGGCCCCCAAGTCCGTGGTGCGCGACATGTACGAACGGGCCATGACCTTTGGCGAGTTCTGCGCGTTCTACAAGGTGCAACGCTCCGAGGGGCTCGTACTGCGCTACCTCACCGACGCCTACCGCGCCCTGCGCCAGACGGTCCCGGAGGCCGAACGTACCGAGGAGCTGGCGGACGTCATCTCGTGGCTGGGTGAGGTCGTGCGCTCCACGGACTCCTCCCTCATCGACGAGTGGGAGGCCCTCACCAATCCCGAGACCGCGAACGAAACAGGAACCGGGAACCAAGAGGCACGTCCGGTGCACACCTTCACCTCCAACACGCGGGCGTTCCGGGTGGCAGTGCGCAATGCCATGTTCCGCAGGGTGATCCTTGCCGCCGACGACGACTTCGAAGCCCTGGCTGCCCTGGAACCGACCGGTTCGGCCATGACGAACGACGTCTGGGAGGACGCCCTGGGCGACTACTGGGACGAGTTCGACGAGATCGACGACGGACCGGACGCCCGCAGCCCGGCATTCTTCGTCGTCGAGGAATCCAGGAGGGGGCGGCTGTGGACGGTGCGTCAGATCATCAACGATCCCGACGGCGACCACGACTGGTCCATCGCTGCCACCGTGGACCTGGACGAGTGCGACGAGGCGGGCGAACTCGTCGTCC